>JAESGQ010000149.1_pt1 | contig 27785 bp, 21 predicted proteins | sample 9266251 | NCBI WGS metagenome assembly JAESGQ01 (sample SAMN17056778, study PRJNA650883) | algae metagenome | isolation source: Kaiparowitsia implicata GSE-PSE-MK54-09C and co-occurring heterotrophs from... | place: USA: Kaiparowits Plateau, Grand Staircase Escalante National Monument, UT ... | reverse complement strand
CGTGTCCCGCGAGCACTACGATAATCGGGGACGGTCTGTAAAGCTTCAATGAGATTCATCGCGACACCAGCGTTTAAGGGATGTCTCTATAGCTTAATTTCTATCTCATCACAGTGAATCAGCCCTATCCCGGTCGTGACATAACTCTCTCAAGCCGACGATTTACCACTGTACGGTTTAGTCCGAATGGTCAGAGCCTCGTTTCTGTGAATGATGAGGGAACCATAAAATTGTGGAGCGTTGCAGATGGTTCACTGTTAAAAAAACTCACAGGACACAGCGATCGCATCACCAGCGTAGATTTTAGTTCAGATGGTCAGATGCTTGCGTCTGGAAGTACGGATCACACCATTAAATTGTGGCACCTGGATCAGGGGACAGAATTGCAGACGTTTAAAGGTCATCGTCACAGGGTTAGCCATATCAGTTTCAGCCCAGATAATCAGTTACTTGCCTCTGCCAGTCTCGATGGCACCGTAAAACTCTGGGATGTTAAAACGGGTGTGGAATTACGAACGCTGAAAGGGCACCAACATTGGGTGACGAGTGTCAGCTTTAGCCCGGATGGCAGAACCCTCGCCTCTGCTGGTTCTGATAGCACCATAAAACTCTGGAATTTAGAGCTAGAATTAGAGGGTTTTATGCAGCTAGGTTGTAACTGGCTCGAAAGTTATCTTGCTAATCATTCTGAAGAGCAGGAAATTCGAAAGATATGTCAAACCTCAAATCGTCCAACTGATCTGCCTCTCTGAGGCTCGGCAGATGCGCAGCTATTGCTGACAGTTGCTCAGGATCGGTGGACTGTTGCTACGCCGGGTCGATGCTAAAGGGCAGCAGCGACTGCTACAACCCACCCAGGCGACCCCTGAGCCGCAAGCAAAATCTTACCTGATTGAGCCTGTCGGTATTTTGAGCGGGCTAATTACTGAGCATTATTGAGAGAGCTAGGAAGCTGGTAAATTGATGCTATCGCTTCACCTCAAGGGTTTCAGCGATTCCTTGTCCCGAGCTCAGGTTACGGTAACGCTGTTGAATGAATAACAGTATCGGATCATTGCCATACTCCTAATGAACCAACTCGCCTAATTTAGGATTCCACCAGCCCTTTGCTGTTTGAAAATAAACGGCATTTTTGTGTTTAGCGTTGCTCCTAGCTTTGGCATCCGAGCATCGCAGCAGCTTTTTCGGCTGCCCTTCCTTCTCATAGCTGTATTCTTCCATCGGCTTTTGGCAAACCGGACAGGGATATTCGGTTACAACGGTCTGCGGTGGAGATGAGTTTGCAGACTGCTGCGCGGCGTCTGCCGACTTGCGTCGGGGCGGCTCCCACTGGCGGCTATACTCCGACCAAAACAGCACCGTATCGGCACACCCACCGACGCATTTGAGGAAGTATTTTTTCTTGACTTTAGCGCTGGAAATCTTGGCCATGGGCTGCTGGCAGCCGGGGCAAAGTGTCTTGGAAAAGGCGACCGATTTTCCGGCGTGGCGCGGCGCGGGCGTGTTCGTCAGATGGCGGGCGATCGCCTGCTGGGCGTGACTCAGCGCGGGCACAAAGTAGTCCTGATTCCAGTGGGTTAAATATTGCTGCCAGTCTTCTTTGCCTGCGGCGATTTGATCGAGCGCTTGCTCCATCTGCGCGGTGAAAGCCGCCTCTAGAAAATCCGGCAGGGCATCTTGCAAAAACGCATCCACGTCTAGCCCAAGCTGGGTGGGTTGCAGGTGAGTTTTCTGGAGTTCCACATACAGCCGCTGCTTTAGGGTTTGAATCGTGGGGGCGTAGGTGCTGGGGCGGCCGATGCCTTGGCGCTCCATCGCCTGCACCAACTTTGGCTCGCTATAGCGGGGCGGCGGCTGGGTCTGCTTGGCCTCGTGGGCCGCCTGCTGCACGGTCAGCGGCTGCGCCTGAGCCAGGGTGGGCAGGACGGTGTCTGCCGCCAGGTTATTCCAGTATCTAGTGTAGCCGGGGACTTCCACCACCTGGCCTTTGGCTTGCCAAGACACCGCACCCGACTGAGTCGTGATTTTGGTCTGCCGCACCTGCGCCGCTTTGCACTGGGAGGCGATCGCCCGTTTCCAGATCATCACGTACAGGTTAAACGCCTCGGTCGATAGCTCCCCGCGCAGGGCTTTGGAGGGACGATACACATCCGTCGGGCGGATCGCTTCATGAGCTTCCTGTGCGCCTTTGACTTTGCGAGCTGACGCTGCAGATTTTGCCGACTTCGACTTCGCTGAGCCTGGCTTGGGCAAATTCTCCGCATCGTGTTCAGAGAGCCACTGCCGCGCCTGATCGCAAAACTCAGGGCTGAGGGCGGTGCTGTCCGTCCGCATGTAGGTAATCAGCCCCGCTTCGTAGAGCGACTGGGCCACCTTCATGGTGTGCTCTGGGCTAAAGCGCAGCTGCGAACCCGCCGTTTGTTGCAGGGTGGAGGTGATGAAGGGCGGCGGCGACTGGCGCTGGGCGGTTTTTCCCTCAAGGCGGGCGACAGTGTGAGGCTGGGCTTGGGCGATCGCCACCAGCCGTTCTGCTTCTTCCAGGCTCGTCACCCGTGTAGATTCGGGCGCGGTGCGTTCGCCTGGAGTTGTGGCGTCATCGGGCGGCGAATCTTCGGCATCGGTGGCGATCGCCGAACCCCGATAGTAGGCGCGAAACCCTTCGGCATAGTCCACAAATACGCTCCAATAATCCTGTGGCACAAAAGCCTGGATCTCGCGTTCGCGCTTGCAGAGGATGTGGAGCGCCGCGCTTTGCACCCGCCCCATGCTCTTGGCTCCGTTCTGCAATTTCCACAGCAGCGGCGAGCCTTTGTAGCCCACTAGCTTATCCAGCACCGTGCGACACAGCCCGGAATGCACTAGGTTCAGGTCGAGGCTGCGCGGTTGGGCGATCGCCGCCTGCACCGCACTGGGCGTAATCTCGGTATAGACCACGCGCTGGGGATTTTTGAGATTGAGCGCCTGCTGGAGATGCCAGGCGATCGTCTCGCCTTCGCGGTCGGGGTCGGTGGCTAGCACCACGGTTTTCACCTGCCGCACGGCTGCTTTCAGATTTTGAATCGTCTCTGCGCCTCGCGACCCGCGCGCCATGAAGCGACAGCGCACCGAGTTTCCCTCCAGATCAAACCCGAGGGAATCTTCCCCGTCATTGGCTAGCTCGCGGATGTGGCCAATGCTGGCTTTGACCAGCCAATCAGACCCCAAAATCTGGCTCAGCTTTTTGATTTTGCCGGGGCTTTCCACAATCAGCAGCTTGGTGGGCATGGTTCGCGTGTTGCAAACGACTCGTTCATTAAATTAGGTCAATTGTACTATATTTCGGTCGTCCTTCAATACATGTGCGTTTAGTCACGTGTTGAATGTTGTCAGACGTAGCTCAAACTTCCCTATTGGTCAGTCTTCGTTAAATCGCAGGAGTACCCCTTTGGGTACCCTAAGCAAAATTTTTGACATCTAGGATATGAGTATTCCTTCTGTTGCAGCGCAAAACGGTGTTGCTGAATTGAGGGATGAACTTTCAAAAACAGGAATATCGCCTGGCCCCCTAAATCCCCCAACATTGGGGAACTTGAAAGACTCTTGCTCCCCTAGAATTGGGGGTTGGGGGGGCAAATCATCCCTGCGCTAAGCAACGCCCGCAAACTCAGTACTGGAAACCCTGAGTTTCATTGATAAGTAGGAAAGGGTAGTGTTCTAGACCTGTGTATTGTTTGTCATACAGGCCGCCCAAGTTCATAACGGTTGATGAACATTCCAATCACCGTGTCATGCATCAGAACAGATTTAGAGAAGCAAATCGTTTTGCGCGCCAACCGTTTGATCCGAGTCCTTAGCGTTAAGTGTTTTTGTTCAATGCGCTGAGTGTTCGTCTTGCCCACTGTATGTTGCTTAGGCTCGAGCAATCGCAGGTAGGCCCCCCAGCTATCGGTGTAAAACTGCTGGATGCCAAAGGGTGTGAGCAACGACATCAGCGCTGAGAGGGCGGCATCGTCATGGGGCGCTAGAACATAAGCCAGCACAGCACCTGTTTGATGGTCGATGGCATGCCAGAGCCATCGTTGCTGCCGCTTGGATTGCACAAAGCTCTACATCTCGTCCATTTCCGCTTCGTCTACCCGCACTATCAGGGCTGTGGTAGTAGAAGTTGGCGTCTGTTCTAACACGGCTTGGTTAACCGATTCCAGATGCCGGTGGTTTTTTAATTCCCCAATCACGGTTGTCGGACTCACCTTCAGCATCCGAGCGGTATCGCGAATGCCGCTGCCATTCATCGCCAGGTCACTAATTTGCCGCTTGACCTCAGGCAAGTAGCCTCGGTAGGTGTAGTCGCGGATGAAAGAGGCCCGCAAACACTCAGTATTGCGGCAGCGATAGCGCTGCTTGCCTTCATCGCTTTTGCCATTTTTGACGACATTAGGGGTGTGACAAGTGGGGGCAACAGACAGGTTCGAGAACTATGAGCAGAGTGAGATATTAGGACTCTTTCCGTTTTGCCGCAAAACACAGGTCTAGAACACTACCTAAATGTTTAAACTTAAAGCCTTGGTGTCGTTCTCATAGAAACGTTCAATCCCTTGTAGGCTAGGGTGCAGGCGAAGAGAATGCCTTGCATGACAAACGCACTGGAAGATGGTAAACCTGCGAATAATTGAAGTGCATCAGTGGAAGCAGCTAGTCCCCCCAACAGGATCGATAGAGGAATTATTTTTAGAAAGTGCTGTCCAGCCATCCACGCTACTAAAAAACCACTGAGTCCGTAGCCGTTAGATAAATTGGGTTGCAGCCTTCCCTGAACCATGGATGTTTCAGCGATACCAGCGATTCCTGCTAATGCACCAGCGATCGCCATGACCAGCACTACTTGCCGACCAAACCTTAGCCCCGCCCCCTTAGCAAGCTTGCGGTTGCCCTGCATAATTTGAAGAGATAAACCCCAGCGGCTGCGGGTAAGCAAAATATAGAGAGAAAGGGCTGCTAGTAATGCTAGTCCTAACCCTAAATGCAATCGGGACCATCCAAGGGTGGGTAACTTAGCAGCATCTGGAAAGGGCGCTGTTGCTGGCCAACCTAGATTGCTGGGGTCTTTCCAAGGGCCATAAACGGCGTAGTTGACCAGTAACACCGCCACATAGTTGAGCAATAATGTACTGATTGTCTCATTGACATCCAACCTAGCTTTAAGCAGACCAGATAGTCCGGCCCAGAGTGCGCCCCCCAGGGCAGCACAGGCAATCATCAAGGGCATGAGCACCCATTTAGGGGCGAGACTAAATGCTAGTACAGGTGCAGTACCCACCAGAGCTCCCAGGTAAAACTGCCCTTCGGCCCCCACAGAAATTAGCCCGAGTTTAGCGGGGAGAACGGTCGCTATAGCGCACAGTAAGATTGGAGCCGTCTTCAGCAACGTTTCCGTCCAGGAATAAGCGCTCCCAAAAGCCGCATTGAAAATGGCTGGAAACAGCACTAGGGGAGACTGCCCAACTAGGATAAAAAAGGAGCCGCAGATGAGTAGGAAGAGCGTGCCAGGAATCAATGTCGCGGCCAAGAGGCCGTTCCTTAGGTTAAACAGAACGATGAGGAGCTGCTTGGGGGGCAAGATGGCTTGTTTCATGCGGCCTGTCTCCCGCTCGTCATCCACTTTCCGACTAGCTGACGACTAGCTCTACGGGTTTCTGCAATACCTACTATTTCGCCCTGAAACAATACAGCAATGCGATGAGAATAACGCAGCAAATCATCTAGGTTTTCAGAAATCCAAAGGATACAGGCTCCAGTTTGAGCATGATTAAATAGCTTCTCATAGATAAATTGAGTAGCAGAAATGTCAAGGCCCATAGTGGGGTAGCAAGCGACAATGAGGCTAGGGCTACCGGATAATTCCCTTGCTAGAACCAGTTTTTGCAGGTTTCCACCGGATAAGTTGCCAGCAGGCTGGTCAGGGTTTGGGGGTTGTACGTTGAAGGCCTGTATGAGTTGAAGAGCCTGGGCTCGTTGCTTGGCCCGCCGAGGAAAAAACGGCATGCGGTTAATATCTTTTACTACTAAATTTTTAACTAAATCTAAATCAGTAGCCACACCGTTTTGGAGAGGTTGTTCTGGAATATAGGCAATATCATGACGTGTTCTATAGGGAATACCAGCTTGATGCACGGGGGCTCCATCTAAATGAACGGTGCCTTGGGTCAAAGGTAGTAATCCTGTCACAGCATCAGCCAGCGTTTGCTGTCCGTTACCTGCCACACCCGCAATGCCGATAATCTCACCTGAGGCAATCGCTAAGTCAATGCCACGGACAGCGTTATGCCCAGGGTTAGACACCGCTGCAGGCTCTCCAACCCAAAGGTTTTGGATGTGAAGACGAGGATGGGCTAATGACGGTGGGACAGGATGGACAACCGGTAACTCGGTTTGCCCAACCATCAGATGTATCAGGTCTTCAGAAGAAAGATGGCGCTCCAGTTCCGGTTTCTGATTATTGTGGGCAAGGCATACCTCCACCACTCGTCCTTTTCGCATCACCGCAATGCGATCAGCACAGGCCAGAACGTCTTCTAACTTATGGGTAATTAACACGACAGCATGGCCCTGATCAGCCAGTTGTCGAATCAGCGTCCAAAATCGTTGAGTTTCAAGGGGAGTTAAGACAGAGGACGGTTCATCTAAAATAATTACCCGAGCGTCGGCATCGAGCACCTTGACCAGCTCGACCAACTGCTTCTCACTCACCGTTAGGTCATGGACCCGATTAGTGGGCTGTATTGTCGGGGCTAGCTGCGACAAGCAGGAGTGAGTATTAACCCAATGAGTGCGATCGCTCCACTGCCACTTAGGCGTTTTGGTTGATGCTAGCATTAAGTTTTCAGCCACTGTTAAGTTGTCAATTAGGCTGAATTGCTGAAAGACCATGCCAATTCCCAAGGCCATTGCAGCATAGGGCGAATCGATGACGACCAAACGATCATCAATCAGGATGCAACCCTCATCCGCTTGATAAAAGCCGTAGAGGATTTTCATTAAGGTGCTCTTTCCTGCACCATTTTCGCCTAACAGCGCTAGCACCTCCCCTGAAAAAATATCGAGATCGACCTTGTCGTTAGCTAGAAGAGAATTAAATCGCTTGGAGATGCCTTGCAATTGAATGTGCATAAAACTAAAAAGCGAATCAAATCATGGGAACTAAAGAGATGGACGACGCGCAACGCAATCAACTTCCACACGGGGGCCGCGCACCAAGTTGGATACACCTACGCAAGTGCGGGCAGGGAGACGTTCTGCAGGAAAATAAATTTTGTAGACCTGATTAAAAAGAGCAAAATCTTCGTCTAAATTTGTTAGGTAAACGCCTACACGTACAACATTCCCAAAATCTAGGTTTAAGCCAGTTAGAACAGACTTTAGATGCTGAAATACAAGGTGAGTCTGTGCTTCAATTCCCTCTGGGATCGGCGCTGTAGAATCATAGGGATCTAACGGTGTTTGTCCGGTCAGGAATATCCATCCATCAATTTCAGCGGCATGGCAGAAAGGCCCGGTGGGTGTCGGCACACCTTCTACCATGTGAAATTTTGGAGTATTCATAAGGTTGATTTAGCAATTAAGGAAATGGATTTGGATGTCAGAAAACTCAGTAAATTTAAGCGTTAAAGCTGGTTCAAGCCTTTGATTAATGCTTGAGACTGAGCAATGAAGCCATAGAGTAGTTTCACGTTGTAAAGTGTGGACTCAATGCAGTGATTCGGTGATGTGGTGGCAGAACAATCCTCCAATAGGACGCAGTCATAGCCTAAAAATGTTGCATCTTGAAACGTTGATAGGACGCACTGATCCATGTTCACTCCTCCTACAAAAAGAGTAGTGATTCCCATGTTGCGTAGAATGCTATCTAGCTCTGTGTCCCAAAAGCCACTAAAACGATGTTTTGTAACATGAATATCTTGCTCCCCAGGATTTAACTCATCAACAATTGCAGCGCCCCAGTCCCCTTTTCTCAAAACATAGGATTGCCTTGGCGTAAGTTCATTGAGTCCGAGGCGTTCTCCTGTAGGGCTATGGGCATGTAGAACTGACGGGGCAATGTTAAGCAGATCAGGTCTTACTCCCCAGTTCAGCCAAATGATAGGAATTTGCTTAGCACGGCATTCAGGCACTAATTCGCTAAGGGGTTGAATGGGTTCTCGATCGCGCTGATAGTCAACCCCAATGACATCTAACCAGCCACCCTGGGTGCAGAAATCATTTTGCATATCTACAATTAGCAAGGCTGTCTTGGAAGCATCGACCACGATCCGTTGGGGGTCAGCATCTACACGCATGGGGCGTACAGAACGCGGCACTCGTGTCATATCTACTTCTTCTGGAGATACCAACCACTGACAACCCTCAGCGGCTCCCATCGCTTTGTTTTTACTAATTTCAGCAACCATTGTTTTAGTTCTGTTGAAGTGATTTTGTTCGACCGTCGGCTAGTTGGTGATGTCTAGCCGACGGTATTGGGTTCTACGGTATTGATTTTTAAGATGCTGAACCAACTACCCCTTTAACGAGGTAATCCATAGTTTCGATTTCCTGAATGTCCATTGCTTTGCCTTCAGGAGCAACAACCGTCCCGTCCTGCTTCACCAAAGGCCCCTTCCAAACTGTTTTCTCACCAGAGAGAATGGATTCTTTGGCCGTTAATACTAATGCCTTTATTTCTTCACTAACAGCTGCTCCAAAGGGATCTAGAACCACATCGCCATTTTCGAGGGTACCTCGTTTGTGCCCTGCTTCCCATGTGCCAGCATTAATCTCTTCAACTAGCTCTGTCATCATGGGCCCCCAATTCCAAGATGCACCTGTCAGCCAAGCTTTGGGAGCACGATCTTGAACATTGACATCCTTTCCAATCGCATAAACCCCTCGTCTCTCAGCAGTTTGGGCATAGGTTAGGGGTGAGTCTACCTGGCCTGCGATGACATCCGCTCCACTATCAATTAAGGAGTTAGTTGCCTCTGCTTCCTTTGCTGGATCGAGCCATGCTCCTGTCCAAACAACAGTGGTAGTGATATCAGGATTTACACTCTGTGCACCCATCGTAAATGCATTGATTGTTCGCAGCAATTGTGGAATTTGGAATGCTCCCAAGAATCCTAATTTGTTAGTTTTGGTCATCGAGCCAGCCACCATCCCAGCTAAATACATAGCGTCATCGCTATCAGCCCAGTAGGTGCCTACGTTATCACTCGTTTTCAGGCCGCCTGCATGGAGAATGCTAACGTCAGGATGTTTCTTGCCTACTTCGATGGCATAGTCTAGATAACCGTAGCTGGTAGCAAAAATAATGTTGTGGTCATCTTGAATCAATCGTTCTATTACCCGCGCTACATCCGCAGTTTCTGGAATATTGTCGAAGTAAGTGGTTTCAACATTGTCAACATTAGATTCCACATACTGACGACCTAAATCCATTGAATAGTTATAGCCCATGTCTGTTTGCGGGCCAACATAGATGTACCCGATTTTTTGGGCGGGAGCTGAGGAAGAGACTTCAGACACTGTTTGGGTCGAAGGGGATGGCGAGCAGGCAATGACAATACAGGCAACGATGGTAGAAAGAAGAGCCACAATCCGAGCTTGTTTTAGGCGCATAGCAGAGTCCTTAGAGATCTAGTAACTGGGGAATACGAAAGGGAAATGCATAGGCATCATCAACTTTCACGTTGTGTTGTCAAAAACAGAGCGCAGTCCATCAGGCATACCGCCACTTTGGCCCGATTGGCGGTGGTTAAGCATTAAAACAACGATGGATACCAGGTAAGGCAGAGTGCCCAGCAGATATGGAGAAATAGGCGCACCTACTGCCTGCAACCGCAAAGCTAGTGCTTCAGAACCGCCAAAAAGCAGCGCTACCGGTAGTGCAAGATAGGGATTCCAGCGGGCGATAATCACAAGTCCTACAGCTACTAGCCCACGGCCTACCGTCATTCCTTCAGCCCAGGTGAGTGTGTAATCAACCGAGAGGGCGGCTCCGCCGAGGCCGGAGAGAAAGCCGCCAGCCAAAATGCCCTGGCATTGGATGTGGAATGGGTTGATGCCCATGGCATGGGCCGCTGGGATGGATTCTCCAACTGCTCGCCAAGTAAGACCTGTTTGGCTGCGGTATAGCCATAGGCCTAGCAAAGGAGAAAGGGCAATGGAGAGGCCAATTACAGGGGTCATTTCCGTCACTAACGCCCCCAGCACTGGCACTGATGCTAGCGCTGGAGTGTGAATTGTGGAAAACCCGTGGTTTAGCTGTTGACCGACAAACTCGCGACCAAAGAATGCGCTGAGGCCAGAGCCAAGAATCCAAACAGCAATGCCGCTGGCAATTTGGCTGCTGCGACACACCAAACAGAGAAATAGGTGCAGCGTTGATAGCGTCAACCCTGACAAGCCACCTGCTAGCAATCCCAGCCAGGGATTACCAGTGGTAACTGTGGCCGCAAAGCCGGTCATTGCCCCCACTAGCATTTGCCCTTCTACGCCCAGATTAATCACACCAACTCGCTGAGTGAGGGTTTCGCCCAGCACAACAAACAACAGTGGGGCGGTACTGCGTAACGCAGATATCAATAATCCATCCACGACTGTAATCGCAGAACCAGGGGCGGCAATAACTGCCTCCGGTATCAGAAACAAGGTAGTAGTCACTCCGCCTAGCGACAAAAGAAAGAGGAGTAACCATCGCCATCGCAAAGATAGCTGTACCCAAAACTTGGCTTTAGCTAAATGGGTCATGCCCAAAATTCCCTGCTTGAGGGACTTGATTACGGCTCAAAGGATGGCAAGAACTATAAGGTCTATGGCTAGCGAAAAATGTAATATAGCTTACAGAATATAGGTTATATCATATATGATCTAAGATATCTGGCAAAAAATGGCATAATAATGCCAAGGTTGGGTTTCCTCTCTAGGTGAGAGCGCGGACCAAATCTAACCCTTCATTCATGGCTACATATATTGAGGAACTGGTAGCTTGGTATCTAAACTTCCACTGGCATCCTTAGCAGGCACTCCCCGCACCACCCACGCCACGGTGACCGAAAATCTGCGCAAAGCGATTTTGTTGGGGCAGATTCCAGCTGGCACACGTCTGTTGCAATCTGAATTGGCTGAGGTGCTCAATGTGAGTGTGACGCCTATTCGTGAAGCTTTGCGAGAGCTGAGTACCCAGGGATTGGTGGATCTAGATGCCTTTCGCGGGGCAGTGGTTCACACTCCATCGTTGCTAGAACTTGAGGAAATTTACGAGATGCGATCACTCCTAATTCCTCTCAACATCCGTCGGGCGATCTCTCGCATTACCGATCAAGAACTGAAGCAAGCAGAAATTTTGCTGCTCCAGATCGAAGCAGAAGCTGAACAAGCCCGCTGGGTTGATCTCAACCGTCAGTTTCACAACCTTTTAGATGACATAGCCCAAACCCACCAGATTCGTCAGGTCTTGCAACGTCTATCTGACCTATCAGCGATTTATGTCAATCTTTCCTTTTCGATCATTCCCCTACAAAAAGAGAAGTCTGAGCAGGAGCACCGGCAGATCTACCAGGCTTATCAAGATCGCGACGCAGAAGCTGCGACTCAGCTGACGCTGCTTCACTTAGACGGCACGCTGGAAGCAGCTCGAAAGTCGATCTCAAATTTTAGACTTGAACCAATTTAGGTAGAAAAACAAGTTGGCATTTGTTATGGGGTGCATCCCAGTTTTGCAATAAGTACAAAATCAAGGGCTTTGAGAAGCGTCTCACCTCTAGACTCGCAAGACCGGGATGCACCCGGTAATGTTCTAGACATGTGGACGATAACTCTGAACGCCTCAAGAATCAAACTGTTCTAGCAACCCTGACCACATGTCTAGAACATCACCCAATCCCTATAAGAGTTTTGGGTTGAGAGTGACTCGATCCTCACATCGCCTTGAAACAGGGTATAGATGTTTCAATCCCTATAAGGGTTTTGGGTTGAGAGTGACCGATCGCCCAGCAGCCCCGCCCCCACAGGAATACGTTTCAATCCCTATAAGGGTTTTGGGTTGAGAGTGACTTGATCGGTCATATTCAATCACCGCGCCGTCACTAGTTTCAATCCCTATAAGGGTTTTGGGTTGAGAGTGACAGCCACAACCAAGCTCCAAAGCTACGAGCAGGCGTGTTTCAATTCCTATAAGGGTTTTGGGTTGAGAGTGACATGGCGACGTTTATCGAAGCTATCCAGATGTACAGGTTTCAAGCCCTATAAGGGTTTTGGGTTGAGAGTGACAAGCGCAGTGCCAACACGCGGCGGGCCTATGCCCGTGTTTCAATCCCTATAAGGGTTTTGGGTTGAGAGTGACAGGCGGGCGAGAGTGCCGAGCTGATGCGGGCGGCGTTTCAATCCCTATAAGGGTTTTGGGTTGAGAGTGATCCCCGCTAGCCGCTAGCGCCTACCGCAATGCCGTGATGTTTCAATCCCTATAAGGGTTTTGGGTTGAGAGTGACTTTAAGCTGGCAATCCGCGCAATCGAACCTTGAAGTTTCAATCCCTATAAGGGTTTTGGGTTGAGAGTGACCCGAGAGCGTCTACCGAAGGAGAATCGAGGACGGGTTTCAATCCCTATAAGGGTTTTGGGTTGAGAGTGACATTTCCCGGTCAATGGCGTTGCTGTGGTCACGTTTGTTTCAATCCCTATAAGGGTTTTGGGTTGAGAGTGACGCCGCCGTAGCCCTTCTGTCTGCTTGCCACCCGCAGTTTCAATCCCTATAAGGGTTTTGGGTTGAGAGTGACGATGACCTGTTGTTGGACTATGAAACCTTTGAAGTGTTTCAATCCCTATAAGGGTTTTGGGTTGAGAGTGACCCCTCCCGGCGTAGCTCTAGCCGCCGTGTATGCCGTTTCAATCCCTATAAGGGTTTTGGGTTGAGAGTGACCCGAACTGCTGCTGCTCCATGCGTCAGGTGCTCCGCTAGTTTCAATCCCTATAAGGGTTTTGGGTTGAGAGTGACGCTGCCAGTCTGATGATTCAACGTTGTATTGGCGAGTTTCAATCCCTATAAGGGTTTTGGGTTGAGAGTGACCGGATATGTCTCTGGGATTCCTGTTCTTCATCCTGTTTCAATCCCTATAAGGGTTTTGGGTTGAGAGTGACCGGCTTTTCTGTTGTTTACCCACCCCTCACCGTGAGTTTCAATCCCTATAAGGGTTTTGGGTTGAGAGTGACTTGCCGCTGCACGGCTGGCTGACAACCGCCTCAGCGTTTCAATCCCTATAAGGGTTTTGGGTTGAGAGTGACCTGAGCAGTCGCAATCGTGGCTAGCAGCAGCAATCGGTTTCAATCCCTATAAGGGTTTTGGGTTGAGAGTGACGCGGCTCTCTGATGCGCGTACACCGCTAGCCCATGTTTCAATCCCTATAAGGGTTTTGGGTTGAGAGTGACACCTGACCTATCAGTGCCCTATGAGCAGCGGTATGTTTCAATCCCTATAAGGGTTTTGGGTTGAGAGTGACGAATAGGTGCCAGCCGCGCCGCGCCGCACTGAGTGTTTCAATCCCTATAAGGGTTTTGGGTTGAGAGTGACGCCATTGATTCACCACGCGACTGCGCCAATGCCTTGTTTCAATCCCTATAAGGGTTTTGGGTTGAGAGTGACAGCAGATCGCGGCGCAGGAGAAAGCCGCGCTCAATGTTTCAATCCCTATAAGGGTTTTGGGTTGAGAGTGACCGGGTTCAGCCCGAACGAGCTTTCCTCGCGTCGCGTTTCAATCCCTATAAGGGTTTTGGGTTGAGAGTGATCTACAGGGATTAACACCATGCTATTCGAACTAATGTTTCAATCCCTATAAGGGTTTTGGGTTGAGAGTGACTAGATTTGAGCAACGCCAGATCGGTGTGGATTGCTGTTTCAATCCCTATAAGGGTTTTGGGTTGAGAGTGACGCGGCTTCGGCCAAGCCGATCAAATCAAGCTGCGTGTTTCAATCCCTATAAGGGTTTTGGGTTGAGAGTGACGGGATAAAGCAAGGCAATGTGACGTTCCTGTTGGGTTTCAATCCCTATAAGGGTTTTGGGTTGAGAGTGACAGCCCAAGCGGGGTCGGGAAAGTCTGGTGAGAAGTTTCAATCCCTATAAGGGTTTTGGGTTGAGAGTGACGGATCACGCTTTCGAGAAAGATTCTTTTTTCTTGGTTTCAATCCCTATAAGGGTTTTGGGTTGAGAGTGACACCAGGACGAAAGCTAGACCCTAACTCTCTGAGAGTTTCAATCCCTATAAGGGTTTTGGGTTGAGAGTGACCCGAATCGCTTTCGGCCATTGTGACTGCAACAGGAGGTTTCAATCCCTATAAGGGTTTTGGGTTGAGAGTGACCTGAAAGCCGCACGATATCCAGCAGCGTACCTGATGTTTCAATCCCTATAAGGGTTTTGGGTTGAGAGTGACCTCAACCGAGCAAACGCTATTCGGCTTCTGGGTGGTTTCAATCCCTATAAGGGTTTTGGGTTGAGAGTGACGCATTGGCAAACCGATTCAGGAACTTACCCCGGTAGTTTCAATCCCTATAAGGGTTTTGGGTTGAGAGTGACGCTTGCATCTGCTTGGGGTCTTTGTGCTAGAGAGTTTCAATCCCTATAAGGGTTTTGGGTTGAGAGTGACCCATCGCTTCATGAGTCTGTGCCCTCTCTTAGGTGTTTCAATCCCTATAAGGGTTTTGGGTTGAGAGTGACAATTGCAGTCATAAGGCAAGCAAAGAAGGCGTAAGTTTCAATCCCTATAAGGGTTTTGGGTTGAGAGTGACGGCTGCTTGATTTGCTCTACATCTAGAGATGCGAGGTTTCAATCCCTATAAGGGTTTTGGGTTGAGAGTGACCTGTCGGCGTTCGCTGGGGTTTCGGCCATTACCCCGTTTCAATCCCTATAAGGGTTTTGGGTTGAGAGTGACCGGCAGCAGATCTGCCGCCTGGTTGCGCCTCAGGTGGTTTCAATCCCTATAAGGGTTTTGGGTTGAGAGTGACCGGCCTCATCACGATCGCATGGGTTGAAGACGTAGGTGTTTCAATCCCTATAAGGGTTTTGGGTTGAGAGTGACTTAGAAACTAGGAGGGAATTTGGTGGCGAAAACGGTTTCAATCCCTATAAGGGTTTTGGGTTGAGAGTGACGACATGAAGTTGAGGATGTACTTCGTGAAAATATCGCGTTTCAATCCCTATAAGGGTTTTGGGTTGAGAGTGACATCGGCTGAGCGCGGGCGATAATGCGTTCATAGTGTTTCAATCCCTATAAGGGTTTTGGGTTGAGAGTGACTAGATGGCTGAATACACAGATATCACCGTGGGCCTGTTTCAATCCCTATAAGGGTTTTGGGTTGAGAGTGACCTCATGCGATACAGCTCAATCTGGGCATTGCCAGCAGTTTCAATCCCTATAAGGGTTTTGGGTTGAGAGTGACGCGCTCGCCCTCCTCAATCGCTGGGCAGAGCTAGGTTTCAATCCCTATAAGGGTTTTGGGTTGAGAGTGACCGGGGTGACGTTCTCGCTGGGCAGCGCCAAGCAGTTAGTTTCAATCCCTATAAGGGTTTTGGGTTGAGAGTGACCGCCGCGCCGCACCCAGGCCAATCCCCGGCAGGGGGTTTCAATCCCTATAAGGGTTTTGGGTTGAGAGTGACCGTGGGGCAGCGGTTCTCTTATGTCGGTCAACTCGCCGTTTCAATCCCTATAAGGGTTTTGGGTTGAGAGTGACAGCCCATGCGGTCTACGACCGTGCCGCTCGGCAACGTGTTTCAATCCCTATAAGGGTTTTGGGTTGAGAGTGACCGCACTAGAGCTAGAGCCCGTGTCTCGGTTCAGCGTGTTTCAATCCCTATAAGGGTTTTGGGTTGAGAGTGACAGAACCTCCTTTAATGCCTCGGCCAAGACTTTTAGTTTCAATCCCTATAAGGGTTTTGGGTTGAGAGTGACTTTAGTACGGCAGCATGAAGCGGGCGCAATGTCTGTTTCAATCCCTATAAGGGTTTTGGGTTGAGAGTGACTTTAACGAACAGACCCGCCGCTGGGGACTGGCAGTTTCAATCCCTATAAGGGTTTTGGGTTGAGAGTGACCCGCTCAAATTCGCCCCTGAAAGGTTGGCATATTCAGTTTCAATCCCTATAAGGGTTTTGGGTTGAGAGTGACCATCAGCACCCGCCCCCGCATTCACAGTGAGGTTGTTTCAATCCCTATAAGGGTTTTGGGTTGAGAGTGACTCAGGGGCGATCGCCCTAACCACAGCGGCTTCGCTCGTTTCAATCCCTATAAGGGTTTTGGGTTGAGAGTGACATGACGGATGTGGATGGCAGCGGTGACGATAATCAGTTTCAATCCCTATAAGGGTTTTGGGTTGAGAGTGACTCTTAATATTCCAAGGTCTGTTGCGTTAGCAAATGTTTCAATCCCTATAAGGGTTTTGGGTTGAGAGTGACCCACCCCCAAAGCTCTAGGGTGTGGCTATTGTTGGTTTCAATCCCTATAAGGGTTTTGGGTTGAGAGTGACAGATATACATCTATGGTCTTAGGGGTGGTTTTTGGAGGTTTCAATCCCTATAAGGGTTTTGGGTTGAGAGTGACCTGTCACCTCTGCATCTCCTTCAGATCTCTACTAGTTTCAATCCCTATAAGGGTTTTGGGTTGAGAGTGACGCGATCGCCTGATCTACACTCGTCAGTTGATAGGGTTTCAATCCCTATAAGGGTTTTGGGTTGAGAGTGACATAACCTCTTTGTCAACTACTCTTGTCAATTATGTTTCAATCCCTATAAGGGTTTTGGGTTGAGAGTGACCCACCGCCCGCCGTCTATTCCGCCGCCTTACAAGGTTTCAATCCCTATAAGGGTTTTGGGTTGAGAGTGACGGTCTGTTGATAATGCGATCGCCACCGCCTTTACTGTTTCAATCCCTATAAGGGTTTTGGGTTGAGAGTGACATGATCCGCAGAGGGATGCCCATCTCTCGCATCACCTCGTTTCAATCCCTATAAGGGTTTTGGGTTGAGAGTGACCCGTCAGCGCCCAGACGAGCGCATCACAGTTGTGGTTTCAATCCCTATAAGGGTTTTGGGTTGAGAGTGACAAGATATGAAGAGTCAACGAGGGATTGAAGGATGGGTTTCAATCCCTATAAGGGTTTTGGGTTGAGAGTGACGGGGGGTCTGCTGGCAGGAGAGCATAACATCTATGTTTCAATCCCTATAAGGGTTTTGGGTTGAGAGTGACCGTAGCAGGTGGCGCGATCGCCCTGGTGCAGCTTGGTTTCAATCCCTATAAGGGTTTTGGGTTGAGAGTGACCATTTCTTCTATCCTTGTGCTGGCTTACGTTTCAGTTTCAATCCCTATAAGGGTTTTGGGTTGAGAGTGACATGAAGTTCGTATGTAAAACATAGCATATAGTTGGTTTCAATCCCTATAAGGGTTTTGGGTTGAGAGTGACCTGTATTCCCGGCCCATGCCGCCTGGGTATTCTATGTTTCAATCCCTATAAGGGTTTTGGGTTGAGAGTGACCATCATTAGATGTTTACTACGGCGGGTTTCTCTACGTTTCAATCCCTATAAGGGTTTTGGGTTGAGAGTGACCGATCGCCCCTAAGCCAATCACAGCCAGCAAAAAGTTTCAATCCCTATAAGGGTTTTGGGTTGAGAGTGACTCGGCACATCCCACCCGTGAGCCTTGATATGCTCCGCCAGCAAAAAGTTTCAATCCCTATAAGGGTTTTGGGTTGAGAGTGACCTTAACGACTGCACGAGATCCATCAAGGCGGAAGGTTTCAATCCCTATAAGGGTTTTGGGTTGAGAGTGACCCTTGGATGGTGCTCATCACGCCATTGAACAGCCCGTTTCAATCCCTATAAGGGTTTTGGGTTGAGAGTGACCTGTAGGTGCCAGCCGCGCCCCGCCGCACCGAGTGTTTCAATCCCTATAAGGGTTTTGGGTTGAGAGTGACTTCACACAGACGAAGAGCTGGAAGCCGCCTGGGATGTTTCAATCCCTATAAGGGTTTTGGGTTGAGAGTGACTTGCTGTCATTTCACCGTCACCCCGCCGTCACCGTTTCAATCCCTATAAGGGTTTTGGGTTGAGAGTGACGGGCGCCCGCGCGCGGTTCCCTTACTAACCTTATGTTTCAATCCCTATAAGGGTTTTGGGTTGAGAGTGACTGCGGGAACCTGAAATGGTTGCTATATGAAGTTTTCAAGGTTCGACTGCGCGAATCATTTGGATCGTAGCATTTTTGAGTGGGATTCGGCTCCAAGTTCATGTGAGCTAAATCTTTGTATGCCAGAGAGGGCAGGACTTTCAAGTGGTGCGCGAATCTCATTTGAATGAGCAGGCATGAAAAGCAGGAGTACAATGCATTTCAGCTTTTGTCAGCATATTTCCTTCCAAACACCTACCCATCCGCGCATCAAACAAAGAAGATTGTGTCATCTCGTATGGCTTCTCCGCCAATCCGCTCCACTTTAGCCTGACAACAACGACAGAGAAAATAAAAACGGATGCTGTCTTGTTCCGGCTTTATCAGCGTGCTCAAGCGCGATCGCAACTTGGCATACTGGGTTTCGGTCAACTCGCACTCAAATACGCTGTACTGCATCCACTGCCCATAGGATTTGAGGATCTTATGGATCTTGGTACGGCGCTTATCTTCAGAGATGTCATAGCTGATGACCACGTACATAAGGCTACTTCAATACTAACGGTGGGTACTTGTCCGTCTCAGCCATCAGGTACTTTGCCAAAAGACGCGCCTGGATTTCAAATGCTTCCTGATACGTGCATTGGGTTTGTAAGACAGGATGCTTAAATTTGGACTGCTTCTTTTGCTCATACAGCCGCAAGAACGTGCGTAGCCCATCGGAGGTTAGAGAAACGGCACCACTGAGTGGCTCAGTGACAAAATCCTGGGGAGCGATCGCCCGTCGATTAATCCCACTAAGAACGACCGCATCCACCACCAAAGGCCGAAACTCTTCCATCAAATCTAGAGCCAGGGAGGGCCGCCCGTAGCGTTGAGTATGCAAATACCCTAGATAGGGATCAAACCCCACCAGGTTGATTGCGCTTTGTACGTCGTGGCGTAGCAGAGCATAGCCCAGACTGAGTAGAGCATTTACCGGATCGGTAGGAGGACGACGGTTGCGAGACTGGAACTGAAAGCCATCAGTTCGGATCAGACCATTAAAGCTACCAAAGTAGGCGGCGCTGCCGCTGCCTTCTAATCCCCGCAAGGAGTCGATGGTTTGAGTTCGTTCAATGGGGGCGATCGCCTGCTCCAACTGAGTTACCGCAGGTTGAAGTAGGAGTTCTGGAGATTCCCGTTGGGCACGCATCAGGGCATTACGATAGTTCTTCAGCTTGCCTCGAACGAAACTGCGCACCACATGGATGGCAGTTTCAGAGGGGGCGATCGCTTTCCACTGGGCCGCTCGGACAAAAATATTTTTCGTTAGCTCTGGCTCCAACCGTCCCAAATAACGTCCGGTCTGGGTCAAAAAGCTGAGCGCGATTTTGCGTTCCAATAGCTCCATGACAACCGCCGGAGAAACCGTTGCCCGCCCCAGCACCACAATGCCGTCCAGTTTGAGGAGGGGCACATCAAGTAGGGTTTGTTTGTTAGCGCGAACGGTTAGACGCTCATCGGTTTTACCGATGTAGCTATCGTCCTGAGTGATATAAAGGGTTCCCATAGGTATTTGTCCTTCTCAATCCACTTCTCGGTAGCGAGCCACCTTATCAGCAGCTTTGGGTAAACATTGACTGTAGAGGCTGCAGCCCTTGCAGCGGGGCGAGTACACGGCAGGGGGCATTTCGCCTGTGATTAGGATATGGTGAACTGCTGCAAGGGTGGCGATCGCCTGCTGCCGTAGCTCTGGGGTAATCTCCACAGGCTGGCGCTGATGAGATTGGGCGTAGTAGATGTAGCCCAGAGTTATGGGCTGTCCGGTCATCTCCTCAATGCAGAGGGCTTGGGCGCACACCTGCAACTCGTCATTGTCGAATTCGCCCCGATGCCCCCGCTTGTATTCCACTGGGAACCACTGGCCGTCGCTTTCCTCAATGAGATCTGATTTCCCGATCAAGCGATACCGTTCGGACTTGAGCCAAACAGCCCGGACTTGCCAGGTATCCTCTCGTTGTCCTTCGCCTGTGGTGTGGACGCGATCGTGCAGGCTCGTTCCTTCAATGGTGTACTGGTTATCGACAAACCCACCCATACAAAACATGCGCCAACAGCGATGGGGGCAATAGGCATATTGATTGAGAGCGGCAATGGGACTGTAATCGGTTTCAGTCATGATCCTCACTCCTTTTTCTCCCTTGTGCCCAGGCGAACGTTGACCCCGTGGGTAAGGTATTGGGCGATCGCCTCTCCCAATTCCTGCTCGGCGGTTTTGGGGGGTGGTGTTTTCTTTTCGGCAAACATAGACAGCACAAAGGCTGCCGCCATCAGCGACAAAATGGTAACTCCTTCCATGATTGTTCCGGGTGTTGAGAACTGAAAACGTTTACAGCGGGGCTACTTGCTCAAGCGGCGAATTATACCCATGCCCATCGGAGTTTTTCGGCCAACGCCGCTATAAAGGGCAAAATCAGCCAAGGTATTAATTTGGCGGATGGTTTCAGGAGGGACATCACCCAAAATGCGGTAGCTGATGGTGCCGACGCATCCAGCCCATTTGCCGTCTGGATGGCACACTAATTCAGTCTGAATATCAAAGAAGCTGGGAAATAGGCACTCGGTCAGATCATCCCGGAATGTGATGTCACTATATCGATTCCAGCGGTGGAGCAGGCTATGGAAGATGCATTCTCGCGTGGGGAGAGCAGAGTCGTACTTGCCCTGGCGGAAGGTGGCGGGGGTGCAGAAGGCAAAGCTGATTTGGCGATCGCTCTCCGATGCCTGCTCATACAGCTGAGAGTAGGAACTGAAGTTAGCCCAAGGCTGTGTAGATTGCGGGGTGCCTAAGACGCTGGTAATTTGCAAATCCGCTGGCCCCAAATGCCAGGGGTGAGTGGGGTTGAGATTAAGCCAGAGAGGCGTAAGATGTCCAAACAGGGTGTCATCGAGCAAAGAAATGCGCCACCAGCAGGGAGTTCCGGCAGGGATGGGGTGGCTGTGAGTCCATTGCAGTTGATGGCCTTTGGGACGGCGATCGCTCCCTTGCAAAGGGCTAAGGGTAAAAGACTTCTCGGTCTTTTGCTCGTGGAGGCGATCGCCCAACGACTGGTCTACGGAACTCACCAGGGTCAGGAAGAGGGCATGGAGATGCTTTCCTGTCAGGTAGCCGGGGGGGATGGGCGATCGGGGTTGGAGGTTGAGGATAAGGCTGTGTGGCATCGTAAAACTAATCGTCCTCTAAAGTATCGAGATAAGACTGAATGGCCTTGATATAAAGGGGATATTGGCGCAGCGCTTTTTGCAGAGCGTTATACACCTGGACTGGATCAATGTCGTCGTATTCATGGGCCAGCACATTACGGAAACTTCCAGAGGGTGCAAGCTGTTCCGCGAGGGATATGGGAACAAAGCCGTGTTAACCCACCAACATGAAGGATTCAAAGTTCTGGAAACCCTGAGAAGATTCGGTCGGTATAAGGCCAGCAGCCCGTTTCAACAGAGTTTTGTTGATGCTTAAAGCAGTGTCAATTACAATCTCAAGCAACCGTTCGATAGCGGCCTGTTTTAGATCATTTTGCAAATATTCGTCCAGGGAGGGGTTCAAAGATTTTGAGCCGCTCCAGCCGTTCCACCATCCGGCTCAACTTTTGGGCGATCGCCTCCGGGTCTAACTGGCTCATACACCCCACCGCTCCAACGCCTGATGAACCTGCTCCCGTTGCACCTGGCGAAAGGCTTTAAGCTCTCCTTTCGTTTTGAGGGCCTGTTGCTGAAATTGAGCAAATTCCCCTGGTGTTTTTTCATAAATGACTTGACCATCACGGGCAACAAAGTGAGCCAGAATATCTGAACAGGTGCTCAAGTTCACCAGGTCAATAACGTCCTCTGAAGGATGAAGCAGTTGACTTAATGTGTCCAATAATTCGGCTCCTGGAAACCAAAATGGCTTGTGCTCAGTAGGGGCTTTTGGCTCAGAGAGGAAGGCAACATCCCAGTCGCTGGTCGGATCATTCTCACCTCTCGCCCTGGAACCAAAGAGCACCAGAAGCTTAAGCTCAGGATGGACTGAAGCCAAAGTACGGGATGCAACTTTAAGGGAGGAGAGGTCGGTCATGGTGGGATGACGCTGTGAGGGTGCGAGGGAAGCGAAATCTGCTGTCCTTATGGTATTGCAGGGAGAGGGGAGAGGGCGATCGGGGTCGAAAGTTAGGAAACAGGCTTGGGGTGTAGCTAAATCACCCTGCAAATCGGTACTGCATATTAGCAGGAAGGCAAAAAGTCTCTTTTCCCTCTTTGATTCGATAGTGCTGGCCTTGTAAAAAACGAACGTTTCGGATCAGGCTCACAGGCGGCATATTGAGGGTGTCATAACTACCCACCTGTTGTACAAACATGACATCTAACGGATTGAGCGGATGAGAACACATAAAGTCATCAGTTTTCAACTCAAAATCCAGGGGATCGCTGAGTTCTACTCTTGCTTTGCTTGCCCATTTCCCAAGCCTTATCCACCGGGGGATTTGATATTTTTCCACTCGTTGCTGGCTTAGTGCTTGTTCAGAGACAATGAAGCATTCAAATTGGCTTTCAGGTGCAATCTCCTTCGCTCTACCAAAGCTGGGGATGTTTTTCTGGGTTTTCTCCATTTCAACGTGGTAGTTGTTGTTGGCATACTTCCAGGTGTTGAGCACCGTGGCATGGTTGATAGCCCGTGCAGGGGTGACGTAAATCCCCTGCTCATTGAGTGGGGTCAGGTGTTCCGGGTACTTGGGGACTTGTTCAGGGCAGAAGTAGCGGTAGGTGTGTTCTTCAGGGACGGTGGTGGAATGGCGATCGCTATCCACCAAGCCCAGCGCATAACACAACGCATAGTTGTGCAAAATTGGCTCTGTTTCATACAACCGCCCAATTTCACGGGTGGCAAAGTACATCGAGTCATGTAATTCCAATGTGCAGCGATAGATGTGGGTCATCAGTCTTACTCCGCTGCGGCTGCGGTAGCTTTCTTCCCAGTCTTTTTGCTTTTCTCCGTTGTCTTGAAGATGTACTTAGTTGCATAAGCCGTAGACTCAGTATTTGCTTGAGTCAGCATTGCTTTGAGTTGCGTTTCATTACTTGTAATGGCCTTGATCTCTGTCAACAGAGGCGTGAGAGCAGAACCAATGAAGTCAGTATGAGGAATGCATTCTTCAGCCATCAGTTGTGTCATGGCTTCACTTGCTGCTGCGAGAACATAGTCTTCATTTAGGGGATCTGGGAGTTGAATCTGACCTTTCTCTATTAGCAAGTCATAAATCTTCTGAGTCCAACGCAAATTACTCACAATTTCACCATCTGCAAAAATTACACCAACTAGCTCATTCCGAATACGCCCTGTACGAGTCGTTTGTGCCCCATAATGCCGAGTTCTCAAAATGTTGTTGAAGACATACAAGAATCCTGCTTCAGTTGGATCTTTCAGGGTAACGATACTAGGAAAGAAGACTTGAGGCAGAATATGATCTTGGCTGTTAATCCGGCTGGTGACTTCTCCGTTACGGCTCATGGTGCCATTTTCAAACGGTGCGTTGAGTGTGAAATTGAGGTGAGAATCATCAAAGGGGGTGATTGAATAAGCAGTATCTACCACTACTTTAGATTTCTCCGATCCAGCATCTCCAATGGCAAAACCATACAAAACACAATCTGGTGTGGTTTTACTAAAATCAACGTTGTAATCGCACTTCTCCCAATCACCAATTTTGTAATTTCGCAACAGTTCCCGTCCCGTCAATCGTTCCGGGGTAGATTGCTTACGCTTAAACATGGCTAAGCGGCTGATGGCTTCGGGATGGCTTACTCCTGCCCGAACTCGTGCCTTATTTAATTCCCCATCGGTTTGAAAGAGTGGATAGGATTCAGTAACACGAAGGGTAATAAAGTGAACATACTTACCCATTGGTTTTGCAGGAATTTCTGTATGAAAATGCTTGGCATCAACTGTTTTGAGAGAAGTCATTGGGTTACTCCAGGATGTTTTCTTTAAAGTTAAGGAACGTTACGATCGCTAGTAGTTTAAGCAGCGTCTTCAGTTTCAAGTTCAGGAATATCTTCTGGTTCCGGCTGCTTTTGCGCTTTGCGTTCCTCATCATCGGTAAGCCTGTAAAGGTAATCACAGGTGTCTCGGATCAAGTTGAGTTGTGCCCCTGCAAGACGAGCGCGATCGCCCTTAAAGGTTTCTCGAAATAGATTATTCACAAAAAACTGAGCAAACTCATAAATCGCCTGTCGCTCCTCTTCAGAAGTCAGGGCAGGTTTCCATTTGCCATCAACAAAGGCCAGCGTTGGTTTTCCTTCTGCCGTTCTCCGCCTCACATTGGTCATCAGTTTAGAAATCCGGGCTGCTACCACATCAGTTAGAGATAGATCATCGGGTGCTAGAGCCTTGTCGATTTTGAGAACCACATCCGCCGCTTCATCAATGGGTTTTAGAACGGCATTGGGTTTGGCATATTGGCTCTTAGCACGGTAAAAACGGCGATAGAGTTGGGTCAGTTCACGAAGTTGATTCACATCGTCTCCTTGAGGGTCAAAACAATGATAAAAGTCGAGATACAGCTTGATTTTGGCGACGGGAGCAGAATCCCAGTCTAATTTCCGCACAAGCTTGGTCAGGTAGTGGAAAACATACAAAGGGCTGGTTTCTAAATCCCGTGCTAAAGCCGACAATTTACCCCAATCTGGATCGCCATCTTTTTTACGATTGGCTTCTAGATGAATGCAGTAAGCCGCACTCAATGCATTCAAAGGGGAAAAAGCTGGTTTGGCCGAACGCGGTAAAATTGCATCCAGCCGATATTGCCCCTTTTTAACCAGGGTGGCGATCGCCTGATGTTCTCCATCCAAAACCGTTGTATGCTCAAAGTCAGCCCCACTGATAAAGGGCGGAACGGGAGACTCAGACGCTACTACCTTCACATCCAGCACCAACGGCAAGGCAAAGGCTAACCAGGCTGGCATCACCCACGATTCCGTATCCGTTGCATCTCTTCCGGGGGGCAACGCCATAAAGAAGAAAGTCATCGGCTCATTTGTGTAACTCAGCTTAAAGGTTTGATCTCGATCAGACTCTTCCTGAATCAGAAGCGAGTCTACCTGCTGGTAATTTGCAATATCAAACTGAGCCACTTGCTGATCCGAAACTAGATGTTTGCGAATATCGGCATCAAATCGAGTGCGACGAATCCAGGAATAGGCTTTTTGAATGAAGGTATTGGTTTCGGGCGTAAAGAAGTAAGCCGGATAAAGATAGAGATAGCGGTATTTGCGCCCTTCAAAATCTCCGCCTGTTGCGTTGGTTTGATTCATCAAAATTTGGCGCAACATAATCTCAACTGACCAGATCGCACAAATTTGACGTTTAGCAGCCTGGGCATTAAATAAAATTTGCCGATTACTATAAACTTGAGGCGTAAACAGGGTGGCAGATTCCATCTGTTCTGTCACCGTGTAGGACGAGCTAGACATGGCACAAACATTCTCTCGCCCTCGGCCTGCCACTTTTGCCGCCTGGTAACGGCTCAGTTCAATTAGAAATGAGTCGGCTTGCGGTGGAACAATAGCCCCGGTCGGCAAGGAAACAACTTGCTGGACATAGGTGCATAGGTCACTCCAACCATCGGGCAATGTGAATGCTTGGGCGATCGCTTCTGCCATCCCCCCTGCATAGTCCACTATTGCGGTCATCACATCTCGAACTTGCTGATCATCCAGGTCAGAATTTTTCTGAATATATTTAGCAGCAAGATAGTACCAATCCAGGGGAACTCCCCCCGTTTTCTTCAGTCCTTGAATGGTTTGAATAGCAGAGATTTCATCAGCCAAACCTAAATGTTCTGCAAGGATTTGGGTCAGATCTAACTCAGGTAAATTTTTTCGCTCAGCTTTGGGTTGTTGCTTTTGCCAGGTGTCAAAGCGATCGCACCATCCTCGCCAAATGCCACGGCATAGAATGTCACCAAACTCAGCTAGTCGATCAATCCGATAGTCATCACCAAAAACAACATCAATGGAAGTTGGCAGATCACCATTTGCTTGAAAGGCAACTAAACTATCACTCCGTTTCGCTGCAAACGAGGGCTTAGTCGCAGGGATAATTCGGCAAGCCGCTTCTTTGGCGACATCCATGAGTTGGGCAATATTACAAAACAACCAATAGTAGTCTGCAAACTTAAACCCCTTACCGCCTCGACTAAAACCGATCTGGCGATGTCTGAGGCGATCGCCACACAGCGTTTTGATTTTATGGATAACTTGATCAGAGATCTCTTGAATATTAATGTCGGGTGCGTTGGCGGTAGCAAGATAAACAACACCATCAGGCAAATACAATAGTTGTGTATAAAACTCTTTAGGGTGTAAATCCATCAAGGCGTTATTAATGATATTGGTCAAAACACCGCGATTATCAGATAGTGCATGATAGGTGAATTTAAACTGTCCTTGATTGCTCAAACTATTGAGTAGATCCGTCAAACTATTCTTAGCAATATCTTGAGGATGTTTGATAATTGAAGCAAAGCGATCGGACAGCTTCACCAAATTCACTAAGACATTGCGGATTCTGCTATCCAGGCGATCGTCGTCTAAGGGCTTCAACCCACGGGTGATCAAACCCAGGTCAGCATCACTCTTATCCCCTGCATTGTTGCTAATCCAGATAATGTCATCGACAAAGTCTTGCCACGATGCACCTAAAAATTGGTCTAGCCCAAGAGCAACGATTTTCTGAGCGATGTAATTTCTGCCTAAGTCGGGAGCATCCTGTTTATCAGGTGACTGGTCAACCCAGTCACGATTTTTCCATTTGCCATCACCATCATGTTCGATTAACCAGAGTTGATAATCTGGAAACTTTTCGTAATCATGCAGAAGATAAGCAGCTACATAAATCCGCAATTGCAACTCCTCACAATAAGCCTTCACCTGATTTCTGCCAACATCCGCTTGTTGCAATCGTTTTCCGATGCGGTAAGTCGGTAGCAATCCATTTAATAAATGCGCCGGAAGTGATTGATCCCCTGCATTATCCCGCCGCTTAACTTTGCTCCGTGCATCCAGGCGTTCAAAAAACTGTCCTCCCTTTGCTGTAGCTCCTGCCAGTTGTCGCATTAAGTGCGGCAACACATAGTCTGTAAAGTCGAGCAGGAGGCGATCGCCCTGATTGCCTTCTGCTTCACAGATTGCTTGCTTAAACAACCGAATGGTCAGTAGTTCTGGTTGGGCGATCGCGCTTTCGTCGTCGTCTTGACCCGCCTCAAAATCTATAATTGGTGGATCATCATCAGTGAAGAGTGTCAGTTGTTCATCATTCATTAAGCGGTTCTCCAAATTTTACGCAATTCATCCAAGCAGACCCATTGCCCGTTTCTCAACACTTCGACGTACTCCCAACCATTGGCAGTACTGCCATTCACTCTTTCTGCTAGAGGGCTGGGTTTGTCAAACTCTTTGCCTTGGTAAAGCACAGTACCTTTAGAAGTAGGGCTGATTCACTGTGATGAGATAGAAATTAAGCTATAGAGACATCCCTTAAACGCTGGTGTCGCGATGAATCTCATTGAAGCTTTACAGACCGTCCCCGATTATCGTAGTGCTCGCGGGACA
>JAESGQ010000148.1_pt1 | contig 29790 bp, 21 predicted proteins | sample 9266251 | NCBI WGS metagenome assembly JAESGQ01 (sample SAMN17056778, study PRJNA650883) | algae metagenome | isolation source: Kaiparowitsia implicata GSE-PSE-MK54-09C and co-occurring heterotrophs from... | place: USA: Kaiparowits Plateau, Grand Staircase Escalante National Monument, UT ... | reverse complement strand
ATTGGCAGTATTCATCCACAAATCGAATCGTGGGTCGCGCCTCTCTCGAAGCAGGCATTGGATCTTTCGCACCTTAAAACTCTCCATTCCTATCTTAAATTCTTCCCCTCAAAGTGATTAAAGAGGGATATGTACGCACTGACAAAAGTAATGACTACATTAAAATTGTTGCTATGACCTTGGATAAATGTATAGATAAAACCGAAAAGATTTTCTCTATAAATGGAATTTCGTACACTCTACCTCATAGCCTTGCGTTCTCTGATCTCGTAGATGCAATTTTCCATAGCCCAGAAGAAGAGGATGACAACTTATCTAGACATAGCCTAAGGTTCTTCTCTTCAACCTATTATTTTCCAATTTCTAGGGATACAGGTTTATGGGAACTCAAGAGGGCATTTATTGCTTTATATCCAATCTTAGATAGCTTTATCCAAATTGCCAAAGGTGACCAGTTCTATCCACTAGAAATGATGTTCGACAAACTCATTGATCACTATTTAGATGGGGGCTGGTATTTTGGTCGGAGGAGAGAATGGCGAGATGAGAGCGAGATTATTGAAGAAACGTTAGATAACATTGATTTGCCTGAATTGGAAAGCTATCATTTTATACGAGCAGGTTTGTGGTGGGAAATATTAGCTAGAGATCAATGGACTTGCCGTAGCTGTGGACGTTCATCAAAAGAGCACGGCACCATATTACACGTTGATCACATCGTGCCTCGCTCTAAAGGTGGCTCAGATGACAGAGGGAATTTGCAAACCCTATGCTGGAAATGCAATATTGGAAAGTCAAATAAGGATATGACCGATCTCAGGAGTAGCTAACCTGGGTAGTGGATTAACGTAAATGATAGAGAAAAGCAAGGCATCGCTGTAGCATTGCTAGATTCTGAGGACGTAGGAGCCATGACAATCGAGATGACCTGTCCAACCTGTGGGTCTCACGACATCTCCAAGAACGGCACCACCCGGCGGGGTAAGCAAAACTACAAGTGCCGAGACTGCAACCGCCAATTCGTCGAGGATCCCCAGTGGAAGCCAAAAGACAAAGACACTCGGGCGTTTGTCAATCTGCTGTTGCTCGAGAAGGTGGCCCTAGCTGGCATCGCCAGAGCCACCGGGGTCTCTGAGAGTTGGCGACAAGGCCATGTCAACGGTTGCTATGAGGCCGTGCCAAAAGCGGCAGACGTCGGTCCTAAGCCTAAAGGCAAGTTGACCGTGCAGATGGATGAGCTCTTCTCATTTGTCGACAACAAAGGCAACCAGCAGTGGGTCTGGCTGGCGATAGATGCAGACACCTGAGAAATCATCGGGTGTCACATCGGTGAGCGCTCTAGGGAATCGGCGATTGCCCGATGGCAGTCCATCCCAGCTGTATACCGACAGTGTGCCAAGGTTTACACCGATTACTGGGAGGCCTACCTCAATGTCATTCCACGCAAACGACATGGGGCGGTTGGCAAAGATAGTGGCTTGACCAGCTACATCGAAAGACTGAACAACACCCTGAGGCAGCGGATTTCTCGGCTGGTGAGAAAGACGTTGTCCTTTTCCAAGAAGCTCGAGAATCACATCGGTGCGATCTGGATGTTCATCCACGACTACAATCGCCGAGTCAGAGAGAAGCTGTCAGAAAGGGAAGAGTCCTTCTTTTTCTCTGTCCTTTACTAAGGAGCACTACCCCCAGACTAATTCTGTAAATAATTTCGAAGTATAAAAATGAATGGCTGATTGAAGATCTCATAATTTAAGCGCTATATCTTCTCATTGTTCTGCCTCCTCTACTTTTACTAAATTAACGTCAGTTCGGGTTAAGAGGGTTTTGGGGCATCGCGCGACGCGCGATGCCCCAAAACCCTTAATGTGCCGTGCGCGTCGCGCACGGCACATTAAGGGTTTGAGCTTATCCCGAACTCAGGTTAAATTAAGGAAAGCGCTAATTTCACCGGAGAGGGATTAGGATCTTTTCGTCACACCACCCAGTGCTTTTAATTCAGCGCAGCGCTCATCCAGGTTTTTTTTACCAGCCCTGATTGCCATAAATCAGGCGCAAATCATCTAGTCCCCCCATCATTCCTCCTGTCGTGCCAGCTTCGCGAACTTCTCCTAGAGCGGATGGTCGGCTGCCACGGAGTCAAAATCCCGGCAATGGGCGTATAGATCTTATGGGTCTATCGCCATACTAGTGTGTAGAGCAAGAGGGGATCGGTGTCAAAATTGATGTAGGAGCAGTAGGACAGATTGGGTTTGCAGAAGTAGGACTTGACGAGATTAGCTAAGTGAACACAACATCAATTTGCGAACGCACAAACTTTTATAACTAAGCCCGTGATGAGGATTGAACTCATGACCTCACCCTTACCAAGGGTGTGCTCTACCACTGAGCTACACGGGCAAAAACATTGATTCTAGATGCTTAGGTCGATAATTTCAGATGCAATCACCGTCTAAAATCATCAACCCAAAGCAACTGCGTGAATGGGCCGGGCTGGATTCGAACCAGCGTAGGCGTAGCCAGCGGATTTACAGTCCGCCCCCATTAGCCACTCGGGCACCGACCCGCTCATTCCACGATTAATAATCGTAGCATACCTACAAGACGCTATTGCGTTTTTGCCAAAGAAATTGCGGCAAGCGCGTTCTCAATGGCCTGCAAGGCTTGGCGAATCTCGGCATCAGTCACGATTAGGGGGGGCACAAACCGCACCACTTTGGGGCCTGCAGGCACTAGCAGTAGGCCTTCTGCCATTGCAGCATTGACGACCTCTGGAGACGTGATCTCAGCGTCAGCATGGAGTTCCATGCCGTTAATCAAACCCCAACCCCGGACGTCGCAGATCCAATTTGGATAGGCTTGGGCGATCGCCCGCAACCCTGCCCGCAACTGCTCACCCCGAGCTTGCACGTTCTCTAAAAAGCCAGGTTGGGCCAACGTGCGGCAGACGGATAGCGCCACACCACAGGCAAAGGGGTTGCCGCCATAGGTGCTAGCATGATCCCCCGGTTGAAAGATGTCGCAACTGGCTTTGCACAGCATGGCTCCGATGGGGATGCCGCCCCCTAAGCCTTTGGCAGACGTAAACACATCAGGCTCAATGCCCAGGTTCTCGTATCCCCATAAGTGCCCAGACCGGCCCATTCCCACCTGCACCTCGTCCATCAACAGCAGCATGCCTTGTTCGTCGCAAAGCTGCCGCACACGTTGGAAGTAGGGGCGATCGCCGGGACGCACGCCTCCCTCACCCTGCAGCCCCTCGAGCATGATTGCTGCCACCTGGCGAGTCGGATGGTTGAGTGTGGCGATCGCCTGTTCTATCGCCGCAATATCGTTATACGGCACATAACGAAAGCCAGGAACCAGCGGGCTAAAGCCTTTTTGGTATTTGGGTTGCCCCGTAGCCGTAATCGTAGCCAGGGTGCGCCCGTGAAAGCTAGCATTTGCCGTAATTACGATGGGGTTCTCTATCTGCAATACCGTGTGGGCATACTTACGCGCCAGCTTAATAGCTCCCTCATTTGCTTCTGCACCAGAGTTACAGAAAAACACCTTATCTGCACAAGAATGCTCAACCAGCCACTTTGCTAGCTCACCCTGCTCCCGTGTGTAATATAGATTCGACACATGATGCAGCTTGCGGATGTGCTGGGTTACTGCATCCACCATCGTAGGATGTGCATGCCCCAAGGTGCAGGTGGCAATTCCCGCCACAAAATCCAGATATTCGCGCCCTTCCACATCCCATACGCGACACCCGTCGCCACGTTCCAGCATTAATGGAAAGCGAGCATAGCTATGCACCACATAGTCATCAAACTCGGTTGAAGAAAATGGCGCAGCGGGAGCGGTTTGAAGCAGCATCTCTGGACTCACAGCGACTCCTTGAAAATCTAATGGAACAACTTTATTCAAAGAAAGCTGAAGGAATTTGACGGGAGCTTTTGCATCCCCCGAGTCATCATTTCAACTTCCAAACCATTGCAGGATTTCAACTCTACAATCTTGATACTCGACTATAAACCCAATTCACTAAACCGGGTATTTCTGTAAGAACTTTGGAAGTTCAAAGAATATGGGCTGTTTAGGTCGTTGGGCTACGAACTCTGAATTGTGCTCGAGCCGTAACGCTTATAGTGCAAGAGGCAAACGGCTCATCAAAACCTTTGGCTCCAGAGCAGAGCAGATAAAGCGTTGGTGTCTTGATCTTACGGCAGGATTTTCGAGAACGGCACATCACTATGTCATGAAACGCAAACATAGCCCTGATCTAAGTAAACTAGGTTTGCGTCAAAGCACAAGGGGATCATCGAACGCAACTCTACTAGAGCTGCTGCTCTATACGCTGCTAGACCCTTAGCCTGCCGGGGTTTCTTCAGCTCTGTAGGGCCACTTTAGCGATTAAGAGGAATCACACGTTGTATGGACTCCCTTAACCCAACCGTGTTTAGAAGTACAAGCAAGTGCTGGATGCTTTCCCTATCCCAGGTCATCACACATTAGAAACCTAGCGTCTGGCTAGCTTCTTATTCATCTTGCGCAAGCGAATCGATTCTGGTGTGACTTCTAGCAGCTCATCAGACCCGATGTATTCCAATGCTCTCTCTAGGCTCATTTCTACAGGAGCTTGAAGCTGAACCAATTCGTCGCCGCTGGCGGCTCGGTGATTGGTTAGCTGCTTGGTCTTGCACACATTCAGCTCTAAATCTTGCTGGCGGTTGTGCTCGCCCACAATCATGCCTTTATAGACCTTTGTCCCTGGCGTGATGAAAAACACCCCACGGTCTTCTGCATTTTTCATGGCATAGAACGTGGCCACACCTTCCTCAAACGCAATCAGCACTCCGTTGCGTCGCGTTTCGATATCGCCTGAAATAGGGCGATAATCCAAAAAGCTGTGGTTCATGATGCCATCACCGCGGGTCAGTCGCATAAACTCACCCCGGAACCCAATCAATCCCCGAGCCGGAATCACAAACTCAAGCTGTGTGCGTCCGCCTACGCGCATGTCTTGCATTTCTCCTCGACGCTGGCCTAGCCGCTCAATGCAGCCGCCGACAGCCTCTTCGGGAATATCCAGAACTAACAGCTCGTAGGGTTCACACGGTTTGCTGTTGACCTCACGGTAAATCACCTGAGGCTGCGATACTTGAAACTCATAACCCTCTCGGCGCATGGTTTCGATCAAAATACCCAGGTGCAGTTCGCCCCGACCTGATACTGCAAATTTTTCGGGAGAGCCTGTGTCTTCTACTCGCAATGCCACGTTAGTTTCAAGCTCACGCATGAGGCGATCGCGCACCTGTCGAGAGGTCACCAGTTTCCCTTCCTGACCTGCAAAGGGCGAATCATTCACCCAAAATGTCATCTGAAGGGTCGGCTCATCCACTTTGATCAGCGGCAGCGCTTGGGGATCGTTTGGATCGGTGATTGTTTCCCCAATGTTGGCATCAGAGAAGCCCGATACGGCAACGATATTACCGGCTGTCGCAGACTCTAGTTCCACCCGCTTCAACCCTTCAAAGCCCATCAGCTTACTGAGCTTACCTTTCACAATGGCACCTGTTTCAGTCACCAGTGCAGCTTGCTGCCCTGATTTGAGTGTGCCGTTGTGAATACGCCCAATCACAATTCGCCCCAAATACTCGGAATAATCGAGAGTCGTGACCTGAAGCTGTAAAGGTTTGTTGGGATCACCAACAGGCGCAGGCACATGCTCCAAAATCGCCTCAAACAGAGGCTTCATGTCTAGGCCTTCGTCTTTCAGATCTGCTTTGGCGTATCCCGATAGACCAGAGGCAAACAGGTAAGGGAACTCACACTGGTCATCATCTGCACCCAGCTCAATGAACAAATCCAAAACTTTGTCAATTGACCCAAACGGATCGGCCTGAGGACGGTCAATTTTGTTCACCACCACGATGGGACGCAGCCCTTTTTCTAAAGCTTTTTTGAGCACGAAGCGGGTCTGGGGCATTGGGCCTTCGTTTGCATCCACAATCAAGATGCAGCCGTCAACCATACCAAGCACCCGCTCTACTTCGCCGCCAAAGTCAGCGTGCCCAGGGGTGTCTACGATATTGATCAGCACATCACCGTAGTGGACGGCTGTGTTTTTCGACAGGATAGTGATCCCCCGCTCTCGCTCTAGGGTGTTAGAGTCCATCACGCAATCAGGAACTTCTTCACCTTCGCGAAACGTGCCGGACTGCCTTAGCAAAGCGTCCACAAGGGTTGTCTTGCCGTGATCAACGTGAGCGATGATGGCGACGTTGCGAATCGGTGTAGTCATGATGCGGAGGTACCTGGAGTGAAATTTCTAATAAATACGGGCGATCGCACGCACAATTTGGGCAGCGTTAGAATAATTGGCCGTACTCTGCAAGACGCCTAAAACAACAGAGTAGGATGGCTTAGCTTGAATCTACCTAATCAAATACGCAAGCTATATGGAGCCATTCCATAGCTACTCCATATTCAGACCCGCTCGAGTAACAGGGCATGATTTTCTGTGAAGAAGCCGTAATAATTCTATCGCACTCACTACCCCAGCGTGTTGTTAAATCCTGGCTGTATTTTTAGAACTCTTGCCCCTCAACGCGTTTAACCAATGGGTCAAACGTTTGCTTGTTCAGCGAATTACAAAGGCTCAGCGTTAATACAGATGCCCAATGTAAACTCTCTGCAAATTTAGTTGCCAGCTTTTCTGCCCGAGGAGGTTTAGACCGCTTTCGTTTAAGCGAGCGATCGCCGAAAATAAGCTACGACCCCAAACGTCACCGCCTGCCTATCACCCAGGGGTGCTGCTGCAACAAACTCCCAGCGGTCTCCGTGCATTGTCGTCAAAAACTCAGACCAGTCTCGGCCATGCCAAGCAGGAACTTCTTGCCCTTGCATCCGCAGCCAATGAATCCGTTTGGGTAATTCTTCACCCTGCCAACCATAGGCAACACTGCAATGTTCAATCATGAACTTAACCCCTTGAAAATGACTTCTTCAGAACTTAGATAATGCACGGCGTATTCGTCTGCCACGCATTATCCAAAACCTTTAAGCCGAGACTTTATAACAAACGCTCTCATCCCAAATAATCTACTCAAACTGAGAACGCTTGCAGCACCAATGCCTACAGTTTCAGCGGGAAAACAGCAGTCTGCGGAAGTATAATCAAGGCATCATCAAATCTTCACAAAACTTAAAGAGCTTTCGGCAGATTGATTATCCTACAAGCTTTTGGCATCTGTCTCACGACGGATCAAATGCATCAAAATAGTTTTAGCTTGGCAATGATTTTTATGTGCAGCGGGACAGATTGTTCCACATAAAAATCATTGCCCGAATGACTCTTCTAACCCGCATTAATTTTGAGTTGGAAAGGGTGGGAGACTTTGCAAGATAGCCGATGTTCTAAATCTTTTGTATTAACTAATACAGTTTCAGCTAATACATATGACAAACTCCGAGCCTGAGATGATCTCAGGCTCGGATCTGAATCGCAAATCGTTGAAGGAGAAGCGGGCGATCGCTCCTACTTGTCTTATACTAACCATCCTAAAAATCAAAAGCGGATTCTACTATCCCGAGTATTCGTTCGTCGCTCATAGGCAATAACCTGCGCGGTATCTGCATCGATGCTTAACGTAAAAGCATCCTGATCAACCAGACCTGAGACGACCCAAAGTCGCTCATTCCAGGTATTGTGCTGAGAGATATTAGAAATGTAAATTGCGCTAGAACGTTGACTTAGAGCATACTCACATCTAAAAAAAGTACGTGCTGCATCATCTACATCACGACTATTGATTAATCTAGAAGTAGTCAGCCTTATCGAAAAACAATTTGTACTGCGGCTGCGGTTAACGGGTGCAGGTGAGTATATGGGCGATGTCCGACGATTACCAGGTTGATAACGCCACTCATCGTCCCAGCGAGTGCGCGAGGGCGTTGTTTGGCGAATAACGCGACCTCGGTTTCGGTTGCTGTCTTGTCGATCAGTCGTGCTCGGCCTATTATCTCGAAACCACTGATCTCGGGGATTCCTTGATCCCCCCTCTTGCGAGTCGTTCTCCCAGTCCTCAATACGTTGACGCTCAAAGTCGCGATCGCCATAGGTCTGAGCTAAATGCATTGGGGTCTCAGTCAAGAGTGTTCGATCAGCTGCATCCCGCGAAGCGGACGGAGACGCACCTGCTGGAACCTCCATAAACAGAAACAGTCCTAAGGATAGACCCGCATTCAGTATAAATCCGGCGACTAAGCACTTCATTGATTTTCTTTAAAGGATTAAATTTGCGCTCACACTATTCCATTTAGATGTAGACGAACCAAATCTTAAAGAGTTTCCAATTCAGCAAGCAATTCTTCCGATTTGTTGGCATCCATGATCACTGACACGGCCTAGCATCTTCACATCATTCGACAGATGCTGAGAGGGAGTCTGGGTTTGAGTTTCTGAAAAGTCACGTTCTAGCAGGCAGGCGGAGCTATGCTTCACCCCTACCTCGATGATGTAACCCTACATCAACTTAAGTGGTTTGCTAGAGACCCTTGCTCATGACTTGCAAACGCATTTGTACCCAAACGTGGTACCCAGACCATAGAGCAGACAGTCAACAGATGCGCCTCAGGGCAGTATCATGACTCACCCACGACAAAATTTACCAACTTTCCAGGAACCACAATTACTTTTTTAATAGACTTGCCGTCGATGTACCGTTTTGCCAGATCAGACTCGCGGGCAAAGCTCTCTAACTCTGCTTTGCTAGCTTGAGCCGGCACGGGAATTGTGCCCCGCGTTTTGCCCATCACCTGAATTACCAGGGGTATTTCATCAACGACCAGCGCGTTGGGATCAGCCTGCCGCCAGGGTTGATGATGCACCGATTTCTCATGCCCCAACAGGTGCCACAATTCCTCGGCGATATGGGGCGCAAAGGGAGCCAAGAGGGTTAGCAGCGTTTCGATGCCTTCGGCATAGACTGACGAGGATGAACAATCCGCATCGCTCAGGGCATTGCTTAGCTTCATCAACTCTGACACCGCTGTGTTGAATTGGTAGTCCCCGTCTAGGTCTTCGGTAATTGCATGAATTGCGGTGTGGATGGCGCGGCGCAGCTCTTTCTCAGGTTTGGTGAGCATCTTTACGTCTACAACTGGAGCAGGTGCGGATTTTTCTCCTGTTGCAAACTCTGCTACTAAGCGCCATACCCGGTTCAAAAAGCGGAACTGCCCTTCCACATCAGCATCGTCCCACTCTAAATCCTTCTCGGGTGGCGCTTTGAATAAGATGAACATACGAGCGGTATCGGCCCCGTATTTGCCTAATACCTCTTTCGGGTCAATGCCGTTGTATTTGGACTTCGACATTTTTTCAAACACTACGTCCAGTCGTTCCCCGGTGGCGGGATCGTGAGGGTTGCTGAGATCGGCAATGGTGCTAGGCGTAATGTATTTCCCCGTAGTGGGATTTTTATAGGCTGCGGCCTGCACCATGCCTTGGGTCAGCAGCCGCTTAAACGGCTCGTCGAAATTCAGGAGGGAGCGATCGCGCAACACCTTGGTGAAGAACCGCGAATACAGCAAGTGCAAAATGGCATGCTCAATACCGCCGACATACTGATCCACGGGCATCCAATCGTTGGCTTTGGCAGGGTCAAAGGCCTGCTGCTCGTTTCCGGCGTCGGGGTAGCGCAGGTAATACCACGAGGAGCAGATAAAGGTGTCCATCGTGTCTGTCTCGCGTTGGGCCGGTTCGCCGCAACTGGGGCAGGGCACGTTAATCCACGATTCCAACTTAGACAGGGGGGATGGCCCTCGTCCTGAAAATTCCACATCTTCGGGCAACTGCACGGGAAGTTGCTCGGTGGGGACGGGCACAGTGCCACAACTGGGGCAATGCACCACCGGAATCGGACAGCCCCAATACCGCTGCCGCGAAATGAGCCAGTCGCGCAGTCGGTAGGTGACGGTGCCTTGGCCGAGAGATTGGGCTTCTAAATGAGCGATCGCCCGTTCCACACTTTCACTAGGCGCCTTCCCTGCGGGCACACCATCGAGTGGCCCTGACTGCACCATAACCCCGCCGCCTGCATGAGCTGCCGTCATCGTCGCCCCGTCTAGAGTGTCGCCCTCGGGCTGCACCACCACCACCACCGGCAACTCATACTTGCGAGCAAACTCAAAGTCGCGCTGGTCATGTGCAGGCACCGCCATAATGGCCCCCGTGCCATAACCCATCAGCACATAGTCTGCGATCCAGATGGGAATCTGTGCCTGATTAACGGGATTAATGGCATAGCTCCCCGTCCACACGCCCGTCTTTTCACGATCTTCGGCAGTGCGGTCAATCTCGCTCTTGGCCGCAGCGGCTAGGCAATAGGAGTCCACCGCCTCCGCCTGAGCAGGTGTGGTCAGCCCCGCCACCAGAGGATGCTCAGGAGACAGCACCATAAAGGTTGCACCCCAAAGCGTATCAGGACGGGTCGTGAAGACCGGCAATTCGTCTCCACCTTCGGTCTTGAAGACCACCTGAGCCCCGGTGGATTTGCCAATCCAGTTCTCCTGCATGAGCCGTACCCGTTCAGGCCAGCCTTCTAGCTGATCCAGATCGGTAAGCAACTGCTCAGCATAGTCGGTAATTTTAAGGAACCACTGACGCAGGAGACGTCGCTCAACCTTGGCACCTGATCGCCAAGACTTGCCCTCGCTGTCTACTTGCTCGTTTGCCAGCACGGTCTGGTCGATTGGGTCCCAATTCACCGCCGACTCTTTTTGATACGCTAACCCGGCGTTGAAGAACTCCAGGAACAGCGCTTGCGTCCAGCGGTAGTAATCAGGAGAGCAGGTCGTCACTTCGCGATCCCAATCATAGGAAAGGCCGAGCTGCTTGAGCTGCTCCCGCATCTGCGCCACGTTTTGGTACGTCCACTGAGCGGGGTGAATTCCCCGATCAATGGCAGCGTTTTCTGCCGGCAGGCCAAAGGCATCCCAGCCCATGGGATGCAGCACCCGATAGCCCTTCATGCGATGCACCCGCGCAATCACATCGGTGATGGTGTAGTTGCGCACGTGCCCCATGTGGAGGTTGCCCGAGGGATAGGGAAACATCGAAAGGGCATAAAACTTGGGCTTGCTAGCATCATTAGAGGTTTGATCTAGCCCTTGTGCGGCCCAAGTCTGCTGCCACTTTTCCTCAATCGCTGCGGGATTGTATCGGGACTCCACGAACGCAACTCCTTGTTATTTGCTTGTTATCTGGTGGTACAGCGCTAGGCGCAGTGATTGATGATGATGGGGTGGATGGCGGTGCATGCTGCCACCCACGGGTTCTGGTCTCAATACGGTTGGGCACCGCTACGGGTAGAGGCTGAAACTAGGAACACGCGAAATCGGAAGACGTGTTTCCTATTTTAGTGGGATGGCGGACATCGGGCTGACGGATTTTTCTCAGCTCCATCCCGTGGGCTGTGGGTAGCGGCTTGATTAAAAAAAATGGAGATGGCGATCGCACACCATCCCCACCCAAAACTATAGAGTTTTGCTATAACGCCTGCTTCAGCTAGTTCACGGCTGAGTAGCGCTCTTGGCTGTCATACATGGCGCGCAGCACCATTGCTGGATCGACCCAGTTGTTGTTGAACTTCAACCCCCAGTGCAGGTGCGGCCCCGTGGTGCGTCCTGTCATCCCCACGCGCCCTACGCGCTGCCCCGCCGGAACTTCTTGGCCTTCAAAGATTTGTAGCCCGCCGGCCCGGTCGATCATGTAGCGTCTGCCACCAGACGATTCCACATATCCTTCCATATGGCAGTAAATGGATAGCCAGTTGCCGGCTTCTACCACAACTGAGGTGCCGCAGTTGGAATTGTCGGTGACTTCTACCACCGTGCCTGACCACCAGTTGCGGATATAGCTCCCACGGGGCGCAGCCATGTCTAGCCCGTAGTGAAATTCGTTGAAGTTATAGCCATCGACCGAGCGGCGATAGCCAAATGGGGAGGTATAAGCCTGAAACTGCTCCAGTGGAAAGGAGGCTCCGTTCCATTCATCTTGAATGGCGGCAACCTGGTTAGAGCTGAGACTAGAAAGCTCTTGGGGGCGATCGCCCGGTTCTCCCGTGCTGAGAGCCACCGTCTGAGAAGCCGGGGCTTCGCTTGCAGCGCTGGCCTCAGCATCTGCCGCATCAGAGGCCGCTGCTGTAGGCTGAGGCTCTTGGTCTGTATCAATGGCTTGGGGCACGCTAACGTCTGGCAGACGGATCTCAGGGGCGCGCTCAGCGGCAGAGCGCTGGGGCTGTGTCACCGCCGCCAAGTGGTTTAGCGACCGGGCTGAGCCTACGTTTTGGTGAGTTTCGATCACTACCAAAAACGATAGGATCGCGCCGATCGCTAACAAGATTCTCCCGAAGTGAATGCCTTTTCTTGTCATAGCTGGGGGATGGGGGTACAAACGGAGGTCGTCATCTTCCTCCGAAGGGTTAGATTCGGAATCCGCATAAAACGTTGATTTCACAGAGTAGCACTAAGTCAAACAGCCGGATCACTGAACTCAATGCTTGATATTCCAACTGTTTCAGCCGCTGTGAAGATTGGGTGAACTATCCCTAGCGTGATGGGGGGCGATCGCCCCCCATCACATCCACACATTTGCTAATGCAGCTGAACTTGAGGACCCATAAAATTTTGCGCAGCCCACACCCTTGCAGCATCTGCAAACCGGAAAATCAACGCTACTATCCTAACGAGCCAAGGGGAGAAATTGTTCCCACTTGCAACAGCTGTGTAGAGCAGCACTGCTCCAGAGGGGACGTGTTCTAAAGAGTGTCGGCTTGCCGCGCTAGCGCACCTCAACATTGAGCACGTAGATCCCCAATCGGGTGCGCTGCATTGCATCGGCATCTGATGCATCGCCCCATAGCTCATACTCCACACGCAGGTGGCGAGGTAGGGGATCTTGAGTCAGGGTGAGGGTACGGGTATAGTTTCGCAGGCGCAACTGATCTGCAGGGGCTAGGCCATCTTGCAGCCAGTAACGACTCAGCCCCATCACACCCTGCTCCCAATAGTGGCGATAGCTCTGCTTGCCGCTGCCCTGCATGGTCATGGTGACGCGGTAGGGTGACAACTCTAGCCAAATGAGCCGAGGTGTGGTTTCGGTCGGCTCGTCAGCGTCTAGCCCTTGTACAGGCGGCTCTGTCAACACCAAGTGGTAGCGATCGCCCGCTTTTTCATACAGCGTGGCGGCGGTTTCAACCACCGATATCAGCGGCATATCCAACGACATCAGCGACAGGCAAACGGGCACGTGGTGTTGAGTCAGCATGGTGTAAGGAGTAGAATCCCGCAGGTTAAAGGCATTTGGATTTGAAATCTGGCTTGGAAGAATCTGGATTTGGAACCTGAATTGGAAGAAGCTGGGGCTGGGATGGAGACCAACTACCACCACGTAGGCGCAGACCCAACTCTAGCGCGACCACAACAGCTATCAGTCGAGCGCAGGCAAGCGGCAAATCCTATGGGATGATAGCGAGTGGGATGGCGTTGTTGACCTTTTTGTTGACCTTGCTTAGTAGAGTGCCCATCAGGGCGATCGCCGCCATCACGTCGCCAGCGGGTCAGAATTTCAGGACGTTGTCACCCTCTAACTGTGTCACTATCCAACCAATCGTGTCACTATCCAACCGTCCAGGATCTAAAAGGCTCGTATCACCCGTATCACTTGTTGTTTAGCGCTTCTACAACTTAACCTAATGGGAACGGTTTCCATCGCTCAACATCCATCCAAATCTCATCAAACCCTCACAATTGAACCCGGTGCTGAGCGGGGCTTGCAGGGAGCGATCGCCCTACCAGGAGACAAGTCTATCTCTCATCGAGCGCTCATGTTGGGAGCACTGGCTGTCGGAAAAACTGAAATTCGTGGCCTGCTGCTGGGTGAAGATCCACGCAGCACGGCAGACTGCTTTCGGGCGATGGGGGCGCAGATCTCCGAGCTGAATTCCGATTGCGTGATGGTCGAAGGGATTGGGCTGGGTCAACTGCACGAACCGGCGGATGTTCTGAATGCAGGCAACTCAGGCACCACAATGCGCCTAATGCTGGGGCTGCTGGCGTCTCAGCCCCAGCGTTTTTTTGCAGTCACGGGAGATGCATCGCTGCGATCGCGCCCGATGAACCGAGTTATTCAGCCGCTGCAGCAGATGGGCGCAGCCATTGCCAGCCGACACGGTGGCTATGCGCCGCTGGCGGTGCAGGGGCGAGAGCTAACGCCCATTCACTACCAATCCCCGATTGCGTCTGCCCAGGTCAAATCTTGCATTTTGCTGGCAGGGCTGCTGACCCCCGGCAAAACTATCGTCACAGAGCCAGCCCTTTCACGCGACCACAGCGAGCGGATGCTGCGGGCGTTTGGTGCCACGGTTGAGGTTGATCCCGAGAGGATTAGTGCGGCGGTAGTGGGGCCGAGTCGGCTGGTAGGGCAATCGGTGCAAGTGCCTGGGGACATTAGCTCGGCAGCCTTTTGGTTGGTGGCAGGGGCGATCGCTCCCCATGCTGAACTCGTGCTCAACCAAGTAGGCGTCAACCCTACCCGCACCGGCATTTTGGATGTGCTGCACCAGATGAACGCCGATATCACTCTAGAAAATCAGCGGGATGTCGCCGGAGAGCCCGTGGCAGATTTGCGAGTTCGGTCTTCAACGCTGCGCGCCTGCACCATTGCTGGAGATCTGATCCCCCGGCTGATTGATGAAATCCCAATTTTGGCCGTAGCAGCAGCATTTGCCCAAGGCACTACAATCATCCGCGATGCGGCGGAACTGCGTGTAAAAGAGAGCGATCGCCTAGCGGTAATGGCGACACAACTGGCCCAAATGGGGGCACAGGTCACAGAGCTGCCCGATGGGCTAGAGATTACCGGTGGCGCGCCGCTGCACGGAGCCGAGCTAGATAGCTATACCGATCACCGCATTGCGATGAGCTTGGCGATCGCCGCCCTCAACGCGACTGGAACGACCACCATTCACCGCGCCGAAGCCGCTGCCATTTCCTATCCCGATTTTGTACCCACGCTTCAGAGATTGCTGAGTTAACCCTGCTCGCAGGTGGGCGAGGCCTCATCCACCCTGAGGCAAATAGGTGAAGGTGACGATTTCTCGCTGCTGTTGGGGATTGGTGCCATGGTGATAGACCGCTGCCACATCTGCCACAATCACGGTACCGGCTTCCCCAATGCAACGCACCCAATGACGAGGATGCACAAGCCGCTGCATGGTGCGATTGGTATAGCGAGCCCGCTCGGGAAACAGCCGAAACCACCCCATCCAGGGAGTTTTTGGCTTGGGGATATACTCAAACCCGCCGCCCTCACCATTTACCTCGTGGAGGTACACCATGATCTTGAGCATGGTGGGGGCCTCTCGATCGCGATGCCAACGCCGCACACCCAACTGTTGCGGCGTGGCGTGGTCAATTCGATAGGTCACATCGTGAAGAATCACGGCTTTGCCAAAATAGTCGCGGGCGATCGCCATCAACTGAGGATGCACCCCGATCTGATAAACCGTTGGACAGTAAAGCAGCAGCTCTGCCCCTGAGACCTCTAAGCCATGATGCGCAATATCCCAATCATGCATGGGCGTCGCTGGAACCGCTGACATAGAACGAACTTGGCAAACCTCGGTTAGCGAAATTCCCAAGTCTCTCAAGGTTAGGGTCGTTGCCCCTTGCTCTTTCAGCTGCGCTGTAATCATGTTGATATCCGTAAGCCTTTGCAGAGAATGCGTATGACTCATCTGTAATTAATCAATGAACAGCTTGAATTAGACCCTGAAAAGCAAGTATGTCTGTGTAGCCAGACGTTGCCATCTTTAAGCATGGGCTTACAAAGGGCGCATTACGCTCCAAGTATAAATACGGAGTTATGAGTGTCACTTACCCTTCCTCAAAAAAACACATCAAACCCGGATTTACAGTCTCAGAGTTTATGCAACCTTCATTAATAGGTATAAAAAGCTATATCGACGACCGAGAAATTACATAAAGGACGCCTGTCTTCTATTCTGGCGTTCCTGAGTTTTAAGGGTAGAGGGAAAGACCCCTTATGCCTTTTGCAGCAGCAATGATAAGCAACCGTCAGATAGTAGGCGACACCTCAAATTCTGCCGTCAGCCTTGAACCACGTCCGATTTGAGCAGTAGCTTATGTGATGCTTTGAAGATACAGGCTCTGGGAGAACGCTTAGTACGGACTGCACGCCAAATATTGGGGGCAGATGGCATTCCACAATATTTTTATCCTAAAAACGCATACCCAATCTTGGGGGTAGGCGTTTTACTCCCTTCGCTCTGATGGCGTTAGCGGGTAGCCTGTTTGCTACGCCAAGCCAACAGTAAGCCGAGCACCACCGAGGGCAATAGGACGATCGCCAATGCAACCGACCCGACAGGGGCGATCGCCCCCATTGGAGCCCCATACTTAACGGCGATCGCCCCTGCCGCAGACAAGGCCAACACTTTAAGCAAAAACAGCAAACTATCAGCAGACATAGAAAAATAGGGTTAGCAGAAAAAATTTGAAAAGTTGTGTTGCGTCCTTCAATCTCCTAACTCGTTAGGATTGCTGCAACAGAAGTTTTTGCTCGTTCTCGCACCTATGCTTGAGGCTAGGGCATGCTAGTGAGCAAGATGACTGCGTAGAAGACTCCCTAAAAAAGGCCGACCAACGCACGACAAACTGAGAGGGTCAAAGATCACAAGCTAGCGTTGAATAGCAGAAAGCCTTTCATCCGTGGCTTCTCTCACTTAACCTACTCCATAACGAGCTAAGCCACAATTGCTTTAGTGAACTCCAGTTCGGGTTGAAACAAGCTTGAGCTTACCCCACCTTAAGGTGAGTTGACTTGCGGCGGCTTCTATCCTGTTTTCGATAAATTCTATTTCCGATAAATTCTATAGATGGTAAGACCCTAGCTGAATACATGATCAACAATAATGTCGACATCACCCTCGAAGCTTCCTACAAATTAAAACGAATCGATGGCGACTATTTCGCAGAGGATTGACGGCTCACCCTTTGCTGAACTGAACGCTTGATTGCTTCCACATGAAATAGTGCAACATTGGAGCATAAAAAATAGCTTCGGACGGGATCAAATGCAGCAGATATCGACGGGAGAGCACTTTTGTTATCCAGTTATTCCACTAAATATCACGCATTATCCTTTAAAGCTGCTAACAGCGTCTTAGGGATGAACATGAGTTCTGGTTGACAGGTTTGAGCTTATTCCAACCTCAGGCTGATATTAAAAATTAGTGAGCAGTCGGGGCGCAGGGGGAATTTGTAGATGGGCTGCCAGCACGTCTGAGACGGCAGAATCTAGGGGGTCAAAGGCTTGAGATGCTGTTGCGTCCTGTAGATTTGCTTCGGCTTCGTCGAGCTGCTGTCGGGCGATTAGAGCTTGCAGGCGATCGCTCACCTGTTGCGGGCGATCGCCATAGGCCACAAGCAGCCGCCTTGCCTCCAGTCCTGCCACGGTGTCTTGAGGAATTTGCTGGAGACGATCCACCGCTACCTGCCAGGCCGACAGCGTAAACTGCCATTCTTCAGGTGACGTAGCCTGAGTATTTTGCTGCTGCGCAATTTGCAGCTCTTGTTTGGCAATCTGCAGCAGTTGGCGACTCTGGGCTTCAGCCTGCATCTGCTGCTCAACCTGCGTCAGCGCGGCGCGATATTCAGTCAGTCGCTCTTGGGCAAACCCGTGAATGCTGCTGGTTTCAGGAATGCCCTCAAGATGCTGAATGGCCGATCGCCACAGACTCCGAACAGTGTGCCAACTGTTAGCATCGTAGAGCGGCACCCGAGATTGCTGTTGCGCGGTGCGTGCCATGTCTGCGGCTGACAGGGCCGCATTCAGCAGGTCAGATTGCTGATTGAGGCGATGTAAGGCTGCTTGGGCCTCGGGCGATCGCCCCGACCAGCGCGGAATCGCTTCTAACAGTCCCACCGCACTTTGCAAATAGCTGTTGGCGATCGCCAAATCTTGCTGACTTGTGGCGGTTTGCAGCAAGTGCTGCGACTCGCGCTCCAACACCTCAGCCTGACCCAGCTCTGGACAGCTATCGAACACGCAGGGCTGCACCACCGAATAGCCTCCCAGCGCCAATCCCACGACCGTGAGTCCCCCAGTGATTGCCAGCTTTTCACCCAGATTGTCGGACCAAGCGGGGCGATCAGATTTGGCATCGCCTACCCACACGCGAACGGCAGGGCGAGAGGTTACATCTTGGCTGGAAACCGTAACCGTGTCAGCGGCCATACCTGGAGTCAATTGAGAAAAAGAACTAGGGACGCGCTCGGTCGCGGTTCCAAACGGGGCGATCGCCCCACCCGAGACCGCCCCACCCGAGACCGCTCTACCCGAGACTATCTCAGCCGATGGAGCCAGCAACCGCGAAGGGTCTGGCCGCATAGCCCTAGATTGGCTTGCCCCTGGCACCAATGCCAGGTCTGCCGGATGCAGGGCAAAATGACAGCGGGCATAGGGCGTGGAATTGCCCACCTTGCGCAGGTATAGCCGCACCCGGCTAATCACGTCAGGATGATGGCGCTGGATGAGTTGTTGGAGCGATCGCAACACCTGAACCGGCTCCAGCACAACATCATTGCGGTGATGCCCCACCACAATAAGCTGCCCATTCTGCACGGCGCACCGCACCCCTACGTCCAATTGTTGGTCTCTTAGGGCGGTTTGCAGCAGGTCTATCATCGAGCGCACGTCCACCCGATCAAGGTGATGGTCTTGCAAATGATTGCGACGGGCTGATTCACTCAATCCTGAAATGCTTGCCTGCATGGTAAGTGGCTCCTGCCTGCATGGGCCTATGGATGGCCGTCCATTCACTTCTTCGGAGGGAAGACATCGGCCTCCGGAGAAAATACGTAGAAGGTTGCGCTTAGACTAAGGCAATTCATGCCTAAGCAACCCTACATCAATCAGGCTTTAATCCCCTAGGGGCGAACGGTTATTCGCCCAGTGCAAGGGTGATCTATTCGGGAAAGGCCTTACAGCATTCCTGGCACAGAGCTCATGCGTCGGCTTTGCGGCAGCGACACGCAAAACGCAATCCAATCATCTGACTGCTCTACAGAAATGGTGCCCCCTAAGGGATGCACCAGCTTTTTCACCAGCGCCAGCCCTAGGCCCATACTGCCGTAACGTCGCGTATTGCTGGGCCCGTGGTAAAACATCTCAAATATTTGAGACAACTCACCCTGAGATATGTTTGCTCCGGTATTGGCTACGCACAGTTCAATTGTGCCTGAGGCCATCGCTGAGGGTGCGGCGCTATCGGGTGCATCGCTATCGAGTACAGCACTATCAAAGGCAGAGCCTGCTTCAGCATCAGAACCCCTGTCGGATGCAGGATTGGTAAACAACTGCTTAGCGCTCGTTGAAAGGGGTGCTGAGATCCGATCGGCGTGAATCTCTGGAATGCAGTCTGGACTCTCTTCTGGAGCTGCATGATACTGCACTGAGAACAGAACAGAACCGCAGCGAGGCGTGTAGCGGCAGGCATTGTCTAATAGTTCTAGCAACACTCGCTCTAGCAAGTTAAGGTCGGTGGTGAGGGGCGGCAGATGGGGCGGCAGACAGAGGTCAAACTGTTGATGGTTATCGTGGGCGCGGGTGATAAAAGGAGCCGTCACGCGGGGCAGCCACACCTGCAGATTGAGCGTTGTCAGGGCTAGGGGATGGGCTTCAGCATCCAGCCGAGAATAGTCAAGCAGATCGGTAATGAGCTTGGTTTCGCGGTTGCACTCTTGGTTGAGGATAGAAAAGTAGCGATGAATAGAGCGATGGGTGCGCTGACTGGATGGAGGCAGGAGATGGGCCTCAGATTGGGGTTCAGGCTGAGCGCTAAGCGGGTCAGTCTCCTGACGAGTGGACTGAGTGAGGAAAGGGGCATCGACGCTACTGCCCGCTGGCTCTATGCTCACAGAGCAGGCAGGCAGTAGCTCCGCTTGCACCAGACTGATTTCGAGCATGTGAATCGCCATTTTGATGTTTGCCATAGGAGTGCGTAATTCATGGCTGATGGTGCTCAAAAAGTCATCCTTGAGCTGATGCAGCCGTTCTAGCTCTGCAACCTGGGCATGGGCGGCCTGAAACAGCCGCGACTGGCGCAGGGCGATCGCACATTGATTGGCCACCATCTGCACAAGGCGCTGATCGGGCTCAGAAAAAACAGAGAACTTTTCTCTGACCAGCCATAAATCGCCCAAGATGCCTTGATCATCGCGCATGGGGCAGGCGAGAATCGCTACCGGCCCGCGCGACTCATCCGTAATCAGGGGACAAAATTCCAACACCTGCCCCTTTAGCAGCGGTTCATAGAGTTCGGGCAGATCGTCCATGCAGGTGATATGCCCTTGAAAGGAACAGCCAGAGGTGGCGTATTCATAGCAAATGGTAGACGTACCTCGGAGCACGTCGTAGATCGCAACGTTGCAGCTATGGGCCTCGATGGCGATCGCCAATTCCTGCACTGCGGTTTGCAGAATCTGGTCTTCATCCAAAGAATCTCGAACCTTTTCAGTGATGCGCTTGAGCAATTGTTCAAACTCATTGGCACGCTGAAGTTGCACATTGCGCGCCTGCACTTGCCGCTCTAGCTCGGCATTAAGCCGGTTGACTTGGCGATAACGCTTTGCCTGATGAAGGGCGATGCTCAACTGGTGGGCAATGGTTTGCAGCAGGCTCAGCTCAGATGGGTGCCAGGGTTGGGTGTGGGCGTCGCGCTCTAGCACTAGCCCGCCCCAAATGCCACTCACGAGGCCGTTGACGGTGGCCGGCTCATCCCGCAGGGTCGCCAGTGCCCAGTTGCTCGGAAAGGTGCTCTGAAGAACCCCTCGGCTGGGTGGGGCGATCGCCCGGATGCCATTCTTAACGCCCCGCACAGTCAGCACATCATGCTGCGCCAGCGCCCGCACAACCTGTCCGTCTGCATCCGGCAACACTAACTCTGTAACCGCAGGCCAGCGCGGTGCAGCCCCATGCATCGAGTCGTCACCCGATACACCAAACCAGCCACCCTGCTGAGAAGAATAGTGCAACACGGTGACGCGGTTGGCTTGCAGCAGTTGGGCGATCGCCCCCGTCACCTGAGCAAACACGTCCCGCAGCTCAAGGGATTGATGAATCGCCTGCAAAATTTGATTCAGCGCTTGCGTCTGGGCCAACCCCACTGATGATGAACGGTCGGATGCCTCAACCAGGGACGATGACCGAACGAGTGGCGGGGCAACAGACCCGGCCTGAGTGCCGGTCAGCCCTTCGCCAGACACGACGACTAGCCGCAGATTAGAGCGGGCTGTTAGAGGTTTGAAGGACAGCGTAACTGGCTGAGCCATGGCTGACATGACTCCCAACTGGACGGTCAAATGTGTAGTTTGAGACGCGGCCAATGCCGCCTGCACAGCAGACTGTTCAACGCTCTGGTCACACAAATCAACCACAGACCAAAGGGCAATCGGTGGCTCTAAACCCGTGGCCCGTGCAAAGGCATCGTTCACCGCCACAATTTGCCCGTCCATGGCTCTCACGAGCAAGGTTGGCAACGGCATGGCCTCTAAACTCGCCGCAATTGAGGACGGCACATCCAATCGCGAATCGGGTTGGGGACGGTGAGCCTGCCTCCCCCAAGCAGATGGAATGCTTTGGGAAGTTGAGGAGACCTGTTTCATACCTGCCTCATGAGTAGAGTCGTTGTGTGACCAGCCGTCTTAGTCTTAATCAGCGAGATACATGCAGTAGGGGCGATCGCTCCTAGGGTGGGAGAACATTCACTCAGTCAAAATCCTGGGTGTGCTGATGGCTTAAGCACAGTCCAGAGCATAGCCCCACCAGAGCCATGCCCTTGCTTAACCAACACAGGCAGGCAGCGATGGATTTGACCTTATTTAGTCAAACTTGGTCAAAACATTTAGCCACAAATCACCACAAATCACGGATTGAGCGCTCTGGGTAAACTGCGACCCTATTGCCAAGAGCATCCTTCAATCAGACAAAGCAGATCAAATTCAGTGAAGGACACATCATGCAAATTTTGTGAAGACCTCGCCGTGCAAAGCCTTGACAAAAAGGCGCGATGTTTGCATCAACGGAGTCGAGACAACCTAACAGCGCACCTACATCTCAGTTGCACCCAAACTTGAGTAGCCCCTGCGAAACCCAAGTCCCATAGAAGGTTCTACCCCATGTAGCAATTCATCTCACTCATTAGTCAGACAACCTTTGTAGACGGACGTTTTAACAGCCTTATCGTACACGAAGCCCATGAAGCTAAAGCCCATAGGGCACTCAAGCATTATCTGAGCTTCATAATCGGACGCGGGTCTTAACCGAGAATATACGGAACCTACCTAATGCAGTAGATGAATTTACCCTGGTTTTGTGCATCTCTTATCCCAATCGATGGCAGAGCCTCAGAACGCCTGAAGCACATCTGCCGATAAAACCAGGGAGTCCGGTCTTGTCTATTGCCTTTCATTGCCTTCTGTGGGATGCAATCGATTCAGCCTATGGCACCCAAGGCTAGGGGCTGTCATCAATTAGCCTCTGATATCCCAGAAATCAACCGTCACAGCCCCTAGCCTGGTTTTTGGGTCGGGCGTGGAAACGCCCATAGCATCAGGCGTTTGGTTGGAATTGATGACACGCCTTAGGTTTCTCTGTAGTCCCGTTCTGAGTCCTGTCCTAAGCCTGGGGCGGCAGTTGCTTGGGACGCCAGCCTGGTTTAACGGTTTGTTGGGCTCGGGCGATCGCCAAACTATCTGAAGGAACATCCTGCGTAATCACCGACCCGGCGGCAATGGTGACATCGGTTCCGATAGTGAGTGGAGCCACCAGCACGCTATTCGACCCCGTCTTAGTGCGATCGCCAATGACGGTTGGGTGCTTTTGATAGCCATCATAGTTGGCGGTGATGGTGCCTGCGCCTACGTTGACGTGAGCGCCTACGGTCGCATTGCCGAGATACGTGAGGTGCGCGACATTGGTGCGATCGCCCACCGTAGTGGCCTTCAGTTCCACAAAGTTGCCAATGCGGCAGCGATCGCCCACCGTCACCTCTCCCCGCAGATGGGAATAGGGCCCCACTCGCGACCCAGCCCCCACCGTACTGTCCGTCACCACGGAATAAAGAACCGTTGTTTGATCGTGAATCGTACTGTTTTCAATTAGCGTGCCAGGGCCAATGCGGCAGCCCGCCCCAATCGTAGAAATTCCCCGCAGGTGAGTTTGCGGCTCAATAACGGCATCGGGATGAATCTGCACCTGATCGTCAATGGTTATACTATCGGGATCAATCAGCGTGACCCCCAACCGCATCCATTGCTCCTTTACCCGCTGTTGCAGCACGCCATGGGCATTGGCCAACTGCAAGCGATCGTTAATGCCCAGAATCTCTTGATAATCTTCTACGTCGACCGCCATCACAGGCTGCATCAGCAGCACTGTATCTGTGAGGTAATACTCTTGCTGGTCGTTGTTGGTTTGCAGCTTGGGCAGCACCTCCGCTAGCACAGGCCAGCGAAAGCAGTACACCCCTGCATTAATTCGCTGATTTTGCTTCTGGGCCGTGCTGCAATCGCGATCTTCCACAATCTGCGTCACCCTGTTGCTGCCATCGCAAAATACCCGCCCGTAGCCTTTAGGATTGGGCAGTTGAGCCGTTAGCAACGTTGCGGCATTGCCCTGCTGTTGGTGAGTGGTGATCAACTGGTTTAGGGTCTCAGGGCGGAGCAGCGGCACGTCGCCATTCAGCACCAGCAGATCGCCCTCATAGTTCTCTAAATAGGGCAACACCTGCTGCGCCGCATGGCCCGTGCCCAACTGCTGACGCTGTTCTACAAACGTCAGATGGGGATAGGCCGCCATCGCCTGCTGCACCTGCTCTGCACCATAGCCCACCACCACTAAACAGTGATCTACCGATAAATTCTGAAGACTATCAAGCACCCGCTCTAACAATGTGCGCCCCCCGAGGGGATGCAACACCTTAGGCAAGCTCGATTTCATGCGAGTTCCACGCCCCGCCGCCAAAATTGCTACCGCAACCATACCTGCTATCTGAGCCGTCTCAGCCTGTACCGACTCAGGGAGTATATCGCGGTTCGGGATCAGGACGCGGTGTTATCCATCCCAATCAGCAATTCACCTGATCAATAGGAAGCCGCGATCAGGGGTGGATTCACATCCTACAGTGAGCAAACAGTTAGCAAATTGTGAGGAGGCATAGGTCTAGGCGGCGATCGCCCGGCTCGATACAAAATCCACAAATTTTTGCATCAGGTCTGGATTCCGCCATCCCTTATTTGCCTCCTCCATCATGATCTTGAGCGACTCGTCAGGGGTCATTGCCCGCTTATACGGGCGATCGCTAGTTAGCGCATCATAGATGTCCACCAGTTGAAACACCTGCGCTAAAAACGGAATGTCATGCCCTTTTAACCCATCAGGATAGCCCGACCCATCCCAGCGCTCGTGATGATGGCGAATAATGGGCACCACCCCGCGCATGGTGCGAAGGGGCTGGCAAATTCGCTCACCGATGATCACATGCTGCCGCATAATCTCCCAATCTTCGGCAGTCAGGCGACCCGTTTTCAGCAGCACATCATCAGGAATGCCCACCTTGCCAATGTCGTGGAGGTATGATCCCCACATCAGATCTCTCAGTTCTGGACGCGGCAGGTTCAAAAACTCGCCAAATAGTTTACTCTGCGCGACCAAACGTTCACAGTGGTCACCCGTATTAGGGTCGCGGCTTTCTATGGTGCGGGCTATAGAGAAGAGCACTTGTCCCGCGTGATCCAAATCTTCGTTGAGGCGTTTTTGACCCACGAGCGATCGCACTCGAGCCGATAGTTCCAACTGATCAAACGGTTTTGAGAGAAAGTCATCTCCGCCCGCCTCAATGCCCCGCAGCCGTGCTCGTCGATCATTCAGTGCGGTCACAAACACCACAGGAATGAGTCGCGTTTGCTCATCTTGCTTAAGCCGACGGCAAACTTCATACCCATCCATACCAGGCATCATCACATCCAGCAGAATAAGATCGGGATTAGAATCCACAACGCTTTCTAGCGCAGCATCTCCACTTTCTGCTTCCAATACGTCATACCCCTCCACCGACAACAGCGCAACGGCCGTCATCCGACTTGAAGGGTGATCATCCACCACCAAAATTTTAGGTTGTTCTGATTCGAAGCCGTTCACTGGAACGTTCTCACCTCGTCAACGTACAACAACAGACAGTTGCACCGGGCCGCCCAACGGGGTTGCCTTTGCTGATGCATCAAGTGATGATCTAGGTCAATCATATCTAACGCTTTGTAGGGCTTGATTGTCAGCAAGACGCCCCTATATAAATTTGTAAAAATTTATTTCGGAACCTGATCTCGCTTTCTACCCGTTCTGAATTTACTCAATCCAGCACCGACCTAACTCACACTCTATATCAGGCCCATGTAAACTCGAAGCGAAACCCACAAGAGAGCCCTTAGACTCATTGAACTCAACATGAGACTCAGAAGTCTGCACCCTCTCTAAATTGCAAACGGCTATCATCTCGTCTGATGTTTCTAATGTCTATAGTATTGAGCGATGAGTAGCTGAGTCTAGGCTACCCAGAATCATCAGATAGACTCGCACAGCCGCACTTTGTGCCGCACCTTGTAATGTAGTTATCCTTCCTCCGTGGCGAAAGCTAACGATGTGCCGCATCCCACAGACCGAGCTGAGCCAGATTCAGCCGCCTTCACTGAAAAGACGGTTCACTCGGGCGCTGCATAGGCTGTGCTTGCAGACCCTATGCAATGGGCAGAGTCTATCAGGCGTCCTCCAGTATGAAGAGGAAATGGGTTTTAGAGATCCGGCGTTATACGGAAATTCTACGGTTGACGGTTATGTCAATCTTCGCTCGTGTTTAGGATTGTTACGTTTGCTGTGTCTTGGCTATGCTGATGGATTGAAGGGAATGGTCTAGGGGCATAGCTCCTGCCTGTAGAGACCCGGTAGATAGAGTAGTATCAGGGCATGATTGAACTTCTTGCTGCACTCTCTATTTCTGCGGCGGTGGGATTCCGAGTGGCGCTACCGCTGTTGTTGATTGGGCTGCTGCAAGATGATTTGTGGTATCAAGTTCCATTGCTAAACCGTGTGCCACCCCCATTGGTGCTTGGAGTGTTGGCAGTCTGGGCTTTGGTAGAGCTTTTGTTCTCAAAAGAGCGGATGGCGCAGCGGGCGATCCAGCTTGTGCAGGTGGTGTTTAGTCCTTTGTTTGGGGCGATCGCCGGAATCACCGTTGCTAAAACAACCACCGTGGAACCAGCGCTCATTCCCTTGGTGGGCGTGATTGGCGGGCTGCTAGCGCTGGTGTTGCAACTGGTTCAAATTGGCTGGTTTTATCGCCTCCGCGGGTTGCCGCTGTGGGTGCTTTTTGCACAAGATTTCTTGTGTGTGCTGCTGGTATTTTTTGCGTTTGATTCGCCACAGCAGGGCGGGCTGATTGCGCTGATTTTGCTATGGCTGGCTATCCGTAGTTCTAAGGAATGGCAGCGGTGGTATGTGGCTCAAGGGCCTGATCGGCGCAACCCACGCCGAGGAAAGCGCAACCCTGATTGATGAAAACGGCTGTGTCGGTTTTCTCGATTTAGGTGTGAAGTGGATGGGTGCGATCGCCCTCACTTCCAGCCTGTGCTAGCCAAATTTAGGATAATTTCTGCACTGTTCACCCCACATCACGACCTCCCTTGGTCGGGTCTTGCAGCCAAGTCTTGCATCATAGATAACCTTGATCTGTGGCCGCACTTATACTAGGCAGATTGCGGGTTATGTCTTGCTTGCTAAGGTTTAGGACACAATGTGAATGTAGCAACACACACAACACGGAGATCCGTTTTTTGAGAATGTGACGGATGGCTTGGTTGCTGGGGTATCGCTATAGTCTTAAGAAGAATTTTCCTTTTCAAGAAGATACCACAATTGCCGTCAACGCTTTCTATAATCGTATTTCTGTAAAAAATTGACCCTTCGCGTCATTCCCCCCATAGACAACTTTAAACCCATGAAGCAGCTCAAGTTTTTGTTCACCATTATATTTAGCGCTGTGATGGCGATCGCCATCACCACAGCCTGCGCACCCTCTGGCACCGACACCTCTACGACGACCGAGGGTGGAGCAGAGTCCACCACGCTGACTATGGCGACCTCTGCCGACTATCCGCCCTACGAGTTTATTGATTCTTCTAGTGGTAGCCAAGAAATCGTAGGCTTTGATATTGATATTGCCAGAGCAATTACCGAAGAACTTGGCTACGCATTGGAAATTGACAACATCGACTTTAATGGTCTGATTCCAGCGCTTCAGTCAAACCGGGCTGACTTTGTGATGGCTGGCATGACCCCAACCGAAGAGCGTCGGCAAAACGTAGACTTTTCTGAGATTTACTTCATAGCGCAAAACACGATTGTGTCTCTGGCTGATACTGGCCTTACCACGGCTGAAGATTTAGATGGCAAAACGGTAGGGGTGCAGCTGGGTTCGATTCAAGAAGGCGTAGCTCAGGAAATTGCCGGAGCTAATGTGACTGCGTTGACCCGCATTAGCGAAATCGTGCAGGAAGTGAAAGTGGGCCGATTGGATGCTGCCATTATCGAAGACTCGGTGGCTAAGGGCTTTATTGAGTCCAATCCAGATTTGGAATTTAATGTAATCCCTGAGCAGGGTGAAGCGGGATCGGCGATCGCCTTTCCTCAAGGCTCTCCGCTAGCGGCAGAGTTCAACCCGGTGCTCGAGCGTATGATTGCTGATGGCACCATTGAGGGGTTAGCTGAGAAATGGTTTAGTGAAGCTATTCCCGAAGAGTCTTAGAACAGAGGCTTAGAACAGAGACCCTTTGGGGCTATTCTCTGGATAAATTGGGGGTTGGGGCGTCATTGCTCCAGCCCTTTTTGAGTGGTTAGGGCCGGGCAGACGAGCGAAGCAAATGGGCGATCGCACTAAATTTTGTGTTGAGACGTACAACAAAAAACTCAGACAGCGCTTCAATACGAAAGGTTCGGTTTGAGGAACGCTCACCATAATGTCAGATGATTGGCTGTATAACGTATCGATAACGCCGCTGTCGGTGTTGGCTCAAGGGGCTGGTCTAGTTCTAGACTTCAGCAGAATTCGAGAAAATATCCCGTTTATTCTCCAGGGCGTCCCGGTAACGCTGTCGTTCAGTATTGTCTCTGCTCTGTTTGGGTTTACCTGGGGCACAGTATTATCCATCTTTAAAATCTCCAACATTCTCCCGCTGAAACTGCTGGCAGATTTGTACACCTCCATCTTTCGGGGCACGCCCTTGATTTTGCAGTTGGCGCTGATTTACTTTGCCACGCCGCAGCTCACCGGAATCACGCCTACGCCGTTTCAGGCGGCAGTGGTCACCTTTTCCCTTAACTCTGCGGCGTATAGCTCTGAAACAATTCGCGGCGGCATCATGGCAGTAGACCGGGGGCAGCGAGAGGCCGCCATGACGCTCGGGGTGAAATACCCCACCATGATGTGGGATATCGTGCTGCCCCAAGCGTTTAAGAATATTTTGCCAGCGCTCGTGAATGAGAGCATTGCCCTGCTCAAAGACTCAGCACTGGTTTCTACGGTGGGCGCGTTAGATTTAATGCGACGGGGTCAAGTGGTGGCGGCAGAAAAATTCATTTTCTTTGAGCCGTTGATGATAGTCGCAGTAATTTATTACGTGCTGGTAATGGGGCTGACATTTGTGGCGCAACAGCTTGAACGGAGGATGCGGAAAAGTGATTAGGACAGAATTTTTATGCAAGTCGTTTGGCAACTTGAAGGTGCTCAACGATATTTCTACTGAGATCCGCAAGGGTGAAGTGGTGGCCATTTTGGGGCCGTCGGGCTGTGGCAAATCAACCCTTTTACGCTGCCTTAATTTGCTAGAAACCCCGACGCGGGGCCGAGTTTATATCAATGATGTAGAAATTACCAACCCAAAAACTGACGTTAATAAAGTGCGTCAGAACATGGGCATGGTGTTTCAGCACTTCAACTTGTTTCCTCATATGACGGTGCTGCAAAACGTCACCTATGGCCCCATTAAGGTAAAGCAAATGCCCAAAGGTCAGGCGCAAGAGTTGGGCATGGCGCAGCTGCATGTGGTGGGGTTAGATGAAAAGGCGGATGTGTATCCTTCGCGGCTCTCGGGTGGGCAGAAGCAGCGGGTGGCGATCGCCCGAGCGTTGGCGATGCAGCCCGGTGTGATGTTGTTTGATGAACCCACCTCTGCCCTCGACCCCGAAATGGTGAAAGAGGTGTTAGCCGTGATGAAAGGCCTCGTCAACTCTGGTATGACTATGGCGATCGTCACCCATGAAATGGGCTTTGCTCGCGAGGTGGCCGACCGCATTCTGTTTTTGGAAGGCGGCGGCATTGCTGAAGATGCACCCCCCAGTGTGTTCTTCACCGCTCCTAAAAGCGAGCGGGCACAGCAGTTCCTCGAAAAAGTGTTGTAATATCAATTCCGAAAATTTGGGCTACAAATAGGGGGCAAAGCCCCCTTGTGAGGCAGGGTTAATTCATTGTTTTAGTAGAAAGTATATTCTATGGAGTAGTTCGATTACGCCCGTATCCAATGTCCAGTTCACTCATTGCCGCCCTTCAGCAAGTAGAAGATTTCCGTGCCAAACGCGGTCAACGGTATCCCCTTTGGGTGATTCTGTTA
>JAESGQ010000147.1_pt1 | contig 30278 bp, 27 predicted proteins | sample 9266251 | NCBI WGS metagenome assembly JAESGQ01 (sample SAMN17056778, study PRJNA650883) | algae metagenome | isolation source: Kaiparowitsia implicata GSE-PSE-MK54-09C and co-occurring heterotrophs from... | place: USA: Kaiparowits Plateau, Grand Staircase Escalante National Monument, UT ... | reverse complement strand
CCGTTTCGCCACCTGCGCCCGCGACTGGTAAACCAGCCCCGGACACAGGCGGCGATCCTCGGTTGGGTGGTTCGGGCGGGATGGCGCAGGCGTCTGACACTCGGCTGATGGAAGCGTCCAGGGCTTCGTCGAGCAGTTCGAGGCCTTCCTGTACGCCCTGGATGGCCAGCACGGAGGCGAACACAGCCCCGAATGTGAATGGGAGCGACCAGTTCCAGAGCAAAGCCAGCAGGTAACGACCTACGCGGAAGGAAACTTTCATGCGATCAGCCCCCCGAAGCTCAGTTGCTGGGGTTGATGGATGCAATGGCGTGGTGACGGTGAAGACAGCTTCTCAATGACGTGACGGCCCCACTGATCGGCAATTGCATCGGCAATGCCCTGATAGGTGCGGGAGCGGTTCTTCCAGCGGTCAGGGCCGGGAGCCATGTGGTGAACGACTGGGGAACGGCCATCGACAATATCGGTGGGCGTGAGAGGCGGCAGGTTCTCAAGCCAGAAATGGGTTTCCTTGGTTTCGCCATGGCCGAACATCCAGGGCTGAACAATCTGGTCTGGTTTGCGGATGTGGCTGGAGATAACCGACTTGGGGTTTTCCAGGGCCTTGAAGCGGATAGGTGCTTTGAGCAACACACGGACGAAGTTCAGTGCACGGGCCTGACGACCATCTGCGATCTTGGCCGGAAACCAGCGAGCGCCGGAGGTGGCCAGATCGGTGCAAGGCGGGTGAGCAATAAGCAGATCCCAACCCCAGTCGAGCACGTCCAGAACGTCGCCCTGGATGTGCTCGCCATCGGTTTCAGAAGGCAGCAGGTCACAGCTCACGGCATAGAAGCCCATGGCGGTCAGGGCATCACGGACACGGCCGGAGTATTCGCAGGCGATCAAGGCCGTTGGCTGGCTCATAGCGCTACCCCACAAGCTGAAAGGGCTCGTGCAGCGGCACGAAAGGCACGGGCTTGCCGATATTGGCCACAACGCTCCAATACGTGGGCGGGCGGTCGCTTGGCGTGTGTTTCGCGCAGGTAAAGGCCGGGGTGATTTCCCATTGGGAAAGCAAGGGCGTCCAGGCACCAGCGACGAGGCGCATCTTGAGAGTGCGAACGGGTCGGGCAAACGCGGGGCGGCATTGGTCGCAGGGTGTGGACGGGCAAGGATCGGGCTTGGCCATCTCGGCCTTTGACCAGCAGACAGAGCAGTCGCAGTTCGGGACGTGCGGAAGTCGGCTGTAGTCCTTCATGGTTGGCCGCCTTACTCATCCGCGTAATCCCCGGCGCAGAACACGGTTTTGCCCCGGTCGAGGTCGCGGCGGATGCGGTGGAGGTTGATTACACGGCGGCGGCCGATCTTGATGGTGGGAACGGTGGCGGTCTCAACCCAGCCACGCACAACGTCAGGTGTGATCAGCTCTGTGCCGAGCATGTCGACCAGAACCTGTTGTGAGCAAAACGGCGCGTCACGGAAATCGGTAACGCGCTCCGGGTTCCCTTCGATGTTGAGCCCTACTACACCTGACTGCTCCATAGTTTCTGCCCTATACTCGTCCAATCAATAGACTCAGATACTTGAGTCAAATTATTTGAACAAACTATATGTTCTGACTGCGCATATTTCAAACTATTTGAGCAAGATATTTATAATTAATGAGCACAATAAACGAACGCGTTAGGTCAGTTGCTTCTATGGCTGGTATGGATCGTCTTGTCAGAGAGACACCAATCGGCTCGAACCGTTGGCGGACTGTGCTTTACAACAAGGACGTGCGGATCAGCACAGACGAGATTGAAGCGCTAGGACTCCTCTACCCGGCATATCGCTGGTGGATGGTCAGTGGTGAGGTCGCGCCCGAGATGGGCCAGACAAGTCCCGACTACGACGAGGCCAACCGAAACTTGACCAGTCCAAACGCGGGATAGCGATTACCCAATTAGTAGCTAGGCGCTGGTACGCCCGAAGGAATGGAGAAGTTTGATGAAATGGATTTTGCTGACACTGGCCCTAGCCTCAAGCCCTGCCCTCGCTGAAGAATCAAAGCCCGTCGCCACCCAAGTAGGCGACGCAATACGCCCCGCCGCCGAAGCCTACGGCAAAACAGTTAAAGCGCTGACGCAGTGCCTCGACTGATTGGTAATTTAGTTTCTGTACTGACTTTTAGTAATTTATTCAACTTCGATAAATGTACTTGTTACAACATCGCTGGCATTGAAGCGCACTACCATAGAGCTGTGTTTCCAGTCCCAATGGCACTGACCGAGGCTATAGCGAAATTCATTAGTAGTTGAAGGTGTTGTAGCTTCCCCTAAAAATTTATCTACCTCATATTTTTTAAGGCCAGTTAATCGTTTATTTCGTATTAGAGATAGAGCCATCCCGCCCCGAACGCAGCCAGGGTCGTTTAACATGGATTCTTTTTTGAGCTCATTCCATAAGGCGGGGTCAAACGACTGCTCTTCTGTATGAGGCGTTGTGAAGTTTATATATATGCCACCTATAACAATAACTAGGATAAGGGCTGCGGTGATGCGAGCAATCATACTCATGCTTTGAAATAGCCTAACGTTTGGTTAAGGGGCGGGCTTTAGCCCGTCCCAGTGAGTGCAGCGAACGATTTGAACCAGTTGTTATGTGCCTTTTCCCGTGCAGGTTTTTAATTTACGCATATCACCACCATTTGTAAGAACCTTATGGAGAATGGCGGATTCAGGAATAGTTGGCTCAGTAATGACATTGGCATTGCTTACTTTCCAAGTAAGTGTGTCATTGACTATTTCGATGATGGCTCGTATTGGGCTTTCATTGTGAGCACTAATTAGAGTTAGACTTGCAATTTTGTTTGACTCTATGGCGCCATATACAGTTGGCTTATCTTCATAGGCCCAGCCCCAGTCGATTTTTGCCTTTCCTCGTGCTGTGCCATAGTGGAATCCACAAATATTTCTGCCTTGTTGCATGATAGAAATATTAAACTCATCAGCCACATTTGTGACTGTACTGTGACCTTCAAATTTAACAGCCCATACGCCCGAGAAGTCAGCAAACACAAACTCAGGCAAGAAGAAAAATAGTGCTAAATAGAGTCGCTGGAATTTCTTCATTATCGGCTAAGGTACATAACGATTAAGCTAAGGGGCCGGCTTCGCCGGTCCCAGCGAACGAAGTGAGCGCTTTGAGCGCATTGTTAGGTATTAGTCGACAGACCACATTAGCTCCAGTGAAAAAAACCTATTATCCACCCGACGCGCCATTTTGATGCTTGCGTCCATGTAATGGCGCCCGTCCTCGAATGACCACGCCACCTCGTTAAACTGCAGGTCGGCTAAAAGACTGTCTATGAGATGCTGGGCCAATGAATGAAATCGGGTACTGGCTGACTCAGACTGATAGCTGCCCTGTGATGCCTCAATAAAGCGCCCAAGTTCGTCAAGTTCCTGTACTGACAGATGCGTTGCAGCTGTTTGAGACAGCGGATAGCGGAAGTGTGCTTGGTTTGCTGCTTCTGTGTATGTATACAGAAGTCCGCCTTGATCATATGTGGCGTGAGATATTTCTTGGAAGCTTTCAAGCAACTCAAGAGTAGATGCAGATAGCATTTGATACCTAACGTTTGGTTAAGGGGCGGGCTTTAGCCCGTCCCAGTGAGCGCAGCGAGCGGTTTGAACCACTTGTTAGGTTTCTGTTTAGCCATGAAACCAAGACTTGGCGGACTGCGTGCGTAGCGCGAAGAAGAGAGCTAAACACACCAATGCCTCGGAAACGAATTGGGTTTGAATAGCCCATGTCCATTGACCGTACTCGCTCGAAAATGGGCTGAAGAGAACGCTGATAAGTACCGCTACAACACAATATGTGGACAGCCAAGACAAAGTACCTGAACGACGCCGAGAGAAAGCCCAGATGAGCCAGATTAGCGATGCGTCGATTGCCATGGGAAGAAGAAATAGGAAGCTTTCCTCAACGAGCGGAGCTAGGCATGCATGCATAACAAGCAGTATTGAAAGAGCAATGCAAAGGACGCGAATTGCTAGAGGCATAGAGTTTGAAACCTAACGTTTGGTTAAGGGGCGGGCTTTAGCCCGTCCCAGTGAGCGAAGCGAACGGTTTGAACCACTTGTTAGGCCCGGACTACGGACCAAAGCCACTGAACCACCATGCTGACCAAGTCATCACGGACTCTGCCGCTGGCCATAGAAGCCCAAATGTACAAAATGATGCGAGTACTGGCCATAACCTAGTTTTTCGAACTAAGCACAGAGTTGTGAGTAAGCAGAGCAATGAGAACCAGAAAAGCACGACAAGCAGGCGTACGTTGAGACTTAAAATTTCAATGGATAAGTAACCTGCCAAGCACAAGCCGGAAACGAGAACTGTAAAGACCGGGAACCATTTATTAAAAATTAGCATTGCCTTCCTTTGCGTACAGAAAACTAAACAAGGTGCCTAACGATTAAGCTAAGGGGCCGGCTTCGCCGGTCCCAGCGAACGAAGTGAGCGCTTTGAGCGCATTGTTAGGAGCCATTACCACCACTGCCGTTCAGGGGCCAAGGTTTGATCTGCTGGGCCGTTTAATTTCCATTGAATTGCTTCTTCGGTGCTTAATAGCCTTAACCCACAGTGCCTGATATTGCAGTAATGGATTTTTCCATCGACGAGGGAAATGCCTTCGATTTGAACCCCTGCGGAATCAACCTCACAGCACAAGCATGGGTGAAATGAGCAGCTTTCAAAGAACTGGCCGATAGCAAGTTCTCCAGGTTTGTTGATTGCAAGAGGCACCGAAATGGCTCCTAACGTTTGGTTAAGGGGCCGGCTTTAGCCGGTCCCGAGTGAGCGAAGCGAACGACTTGAACCACTAGTTAGGAGAATGTGGCAATGAGCTATTGGTTCTTGGGGTATCTTACTGGGACTTTAAAGGAAAGCTTTGCTGTGTGCTCTGAAACTGTTGAGCTGTCTCCCTTGATTCCTCCGCCTATTACAGCGGCTACAACGTTTAGCTTTGCTTCACTCCCTTCTTTTTCTACGGCATTAACCGAAACCTCAAAGGATATTGTTTGATAGCTTGTGAGGCCTGATTGGATGCCGCTCCATGTGTCCTCTTTTAGAGATGGGATGATAATTCCACTGCCTAATTCGTTTTGTGCGTCCTGGATGCCACCAACAATATCCTTCAATGTTTCCTTCACGAAGACTCGGAGTTCCATGCGTTTCTCCTAACGTTTGGTTAAGGGGCCGGCTTTAGCCGGTCCCAGTGAGCGAAGCGAACGATTTGAACCAGTTGTTAGCAGTCTTGTACATCGTGGGTGTTCGAAATAGTTCGGTCGTATTTTGATAAAAACTCGGTGAGGCTCATACAGGATTGCCAAAGTTGAGAGATATAATTGAACTCTTTATGGAAAGGTAATTCAAAGTCTTCTACATCAGTTGCATACTCGCAATTTCGTGAAAGCATAACAAGCCAGTTCGGATATCCGAGTTTGTAGTAAATTTTGTTAATTATATCGCTAAGCTCAAAGATATTGAGTTCTTCTTTATAGAATCTGTCGCGGAGTTGTACTATGTACTTTCCTGCCCAGTACTCTTCGTTTTGTTTTTCTAGGTCAAGGTGCTGTATCAGTATCTTGTTCGCTAGTTCATTTGCTTCATCCTCGAACGAGGATCCTGCCAAGAGAGTTACATTCTCATCGTCATTGTCTTCATGGTTTAGTAGGCGCTCAAGTGCCCACTGAGAAAGGGCACTCCAATTCGCCCAGCCAAAACGAATTTGGATATAAATGCTGTGGAGGTCTTCGATGGATTTGATCATGGTTGCTAACTATTAATTAGACGACATTGCTGTCGCATAAAAACCCAGGGAATGTCGCATAACGTTTGGTTAAGGGGCGGGCTTTAGCCCGTCCCAGTGAGCGAAGCGAACGGTTTGAACCACTTGTTAGGTGTCATTCGTCGATCTATTTTTGTTGAAAATTTTGAAACCAAAATATGCAGTCAGTAGCGATGTTAGGCCTGTGAGTGACCAAAGAATAAGAGCGATGCCTGGCTGACGGCATTGGTAAGACTCATGAAAGAGTGAGTACTGGCCATTACATGGAATAAACGCAAGGCTGCTTGAGGAGAACACCCACATCAAGCAGAACCATGAGGCAAGGAATAGAAGTGTAGCGATGATGAGTAACGAAATTCCTTTGGCCATGCACGGTTTCCTCTGTGCACCTAACATCCTGGAAGAGCGATTAAGTAATTGAATTTTATGAGCTCAGCCGCGGAAAAAGCGACAGTTGAAAATAGCAAACGCGACATTGGCAAATCCTTGTAACCGATTGAAAGAGGCTACAGAGCACAGAAAGCAGAGTAAAGATCTGAGGTGACTACCTGAGTGGCTTTTTCTGGAAAGCTCAGTTTTGGTCAGGTCGAAGGCCCGCTAAAAGCCCCGATCTATGGGCCGCTGAGGTTCACTATGGTCCACCTCAAGCGATTCATAATGCTGGGGTCCGGGGTTCAAGTCCCTGCGTAGCCACCAAACAAAACAAGGGTTTAGCGAAAGCTAAGCCCTTTTTTGTTTTTGGGGTGTCCCACAAGTGTCCCTTTCTTGTCTCGCAACTACCGCGACGCACTAAGCCAACAAACGTCGCGAATAGGCCACCTATAGCGAAAGGCTTACACGCGCTGACTGCAATCGCCGCTGTTAACACTTGGCCCCCGAATCTAATCTACACACATCAAGTGAAGCGCAGGACGCGCTCAGGATCATGGATGATCGACCATTGCCTCGGAGGCTGCTGACAGGACGTCAGGATGGTCTTGAAGAAACCCGCTTCGGCGGGTTTTTTGTTGCCTTGTGAAAAAGGCTGTTGATTCTGATACTCCGTGGGCTCCCTAGATATGCGCAACTGACCAGGTTAATCCCGTGCCTTTTCGATTTGTATTGGCGAAGCCAGACGCAATACCGCCTGCTGCGTCATCCGCCCGTTTACTAAATCACTCACCGACTTTTCACTCGCCCCTGCGTTCCCAGCAGCAACCCCGCAAAGATCAGCGCAGCGCCAAGCCAGTGGTAGCTCTGCAAGCCCTCCCCCAACAGCAACCAACCCAGTACAGCGGTAAACACCGGCATCAGGTAGTTGGAGAGTGCTGCCTTGGCGGCGCCGAGTACGCGGATGGCGTGGTTCCAGGCCAGGTAGGCGAGCAGCGAGGCGAAGATCGCGGTGTAGCCGATGGCAGCCAGGTTGTGTGGCGTCACGCTGAAGTGTGCGCCCTTGGCCAGCTCGTAAAGATAGAACGGCAGAATCAGCGGCACGCCCAGCAGCATCAGCACGCCAAGCAGGGCCAGCGGTGGGATCGGCAGCAGGTAGCTGGACCAACGCCGTAGCAGCAATGAGTAGAGCGCCCAGTCAGCCACCGCCAGCAGCATGATCAGATCGCCCTTGTTGAAGGCCAGGCCACTGAGGCTAGCCCAGCTGCCTTTGCTGATCAGCACCAGCAGTCCGCCTGCGGCCACCGCCATGCCCCACCAGGCGCGCCGATGCGGCCATTCGCCAAGCAGCAGGCCGGCACCGATAAAGGTCATTAGCGGCAGGCAGGTATTGACCAGGGTGATATTGATCGCTGCGGTGGTTTGCGCGGCGGCGTACAGCAGACTGTTGTAGCTCGCGATGCCGATGCCGGCGAGCACCAGCAAACGCCAGCCGGCCGCATGCAATGCCGCGCGGTGTTGCCACAGCGGCTTGGCTACAAAGGGCAGCAACAGAGCCAGCGCCAGACTCCAGCGCCAGAACGACAGGGCAAACGGCGGGATCTCGCCGGCAAACGCCCGTGCCACTAAGGCATTGCCGGACCAGCACAGCGTCGCCAGCAGCAGACCGGCCAACGCGAAACGCACGGAGGGTTGCATTCCTCAGCTCTGGCCGAGGGGACGCAGGCGGTATTGCGGTGGCAGCTGTTCCATACCGCTGACAGTGACGTTGAGGTTCTTCCAGCGGCCGTCCTTGATGCCGTAGATGCAGCCATGCACCGCCAGCGGTTGGCCACGATGCCAGGCGTTCTGCACGATGGTGGTGTGACTGACGTTGGCCACCTGTTGGATCACGTTGAGCTCGCAGAGGCGGTCGACCTGCTCTTCCTCGCTGGGCAATTGCGCCAGGTGTTCGCGGTGTTCGTAGTACAGGTCACGAATGCTGCGCAGCCAGCCGTCGATCAGGCCGAGCTGGCCGTCCTGCATCGAAGCGCGCACACCGCCGCAGCCATAGTGGCCGGTGACCAGAATATGTTTGACCTTAAGCACATCGACCGCGTACTGGATCACTGACAGACAGTTGAGGTCAGTGTGCAGCACCACGTTGGCGACATTGCGGTGCACGAACAGATCGCCCGGCAGCAGGCCGACAATCTCGTTGGCCGGCACCCGCGCATCGGAGCAGCCGATCCACAGGTACTCCGGCACCTGCTGCTTGGCCAGCTTGGCGAAAAACTCCGGATCTTCCTCTTTGATCGCTTCGGCCCAGCGCGCGTTGTTATCGAAGAGATGTTGTAGATCGCTCATGTTTCACTCCCGGTTCGTCGATGCGCACCATAGGAGCGCCGCAGGCTTTTGACAAGCACGCGCGGCTCTCAATCACAGCAGCCTACTCAAGTGCGACGGCGACGCAACAACCAGAGAATCAGCAGCACGCCCGCCAACAGCACCAGGCTCACGCCCCACTGCAGCGGCCCGGCATAGCGGTACAGGTCGGCCGGCCGCAGGCTGGGCACACGCAGCATGCGCTGCTCGGCGGCCGCGCCCTGAGTTGGGATATCGGCCAGGCCGTCACCATCCAGATCGGGCAGGCTGCGGATATGGTCGAGCAGGCCCTGCCACTCTTTATACTCCTGCACACCGGGCTGCTGTGGATCGGCATCGATGATCGCGTCCTTGATTGCCGCCAGCGGCCGGCCCTCGGCATCCTTGGGTTGCACGCTGAGCAGGCCCTTGGTCAGGTCGCTGACCAGCCAGGTAAAGCTGCCGACATAGCTGGTTGCGCCGATGCTGTAGAGCCGCTGATCCGCCAGGTCCAGAGGCGTGTAGCCGTTGATCGGGTCGCCCAGCTCAATCCGGCTGACGCGGTCGAACGGCACACGCCAGGGGTTGTAGCTAAAGCGCAGGCCCGACACGCGCGGGTAATAGCTTTTGCTCTCGCGCACCTGATAGGCCAGCAGCAGCACTTCGAGCAGGTTCTTCAGTTCCTGGCCGCTGACGTAAACCTTGATCAGCGGATAGCCCGGCGCATCATCCAGCTCGCCAACACCCAGCGGGGCGATGCGGAACAGATCGGACACTGCCTGCACGCCATACCGGCCCATGATCATATTGTCGCGAATGGTGCCGTTACCGGTGAATGACACATCGCTGCCCGTGGCCTGGCGCAGTGCATCGGTGACCAGATTGCCGAGAATTGGATCGTCATGGGCGCGGGTCAGGGTTTTGTCGACCTTGGCCAAGGGCTGATCAAAGGTGTAACCCTTGGGCGCCAGCATCTGCGCGCTGACCACCTGTTTGAAATCCTCGACCTGGGCGGTGATCGCGGCGCTGCCGGCAATCTGATCATTGATCGGGTGCAGCTGGTAATCGACAACCTGCGGTTTGCCGTCTGCCGGCAGACGCATGCGCAGCTCGCCGAGGTGCTGAATCTCCGAACCGGCCTGCATCACCGGCGTGCGCCCGCCCACCAGCAACGGTTGTGCCAGCGCGGTGTGCGAGTGGCCACCGACGACGATATCGATGCCTGGCACCTGCTCGACCAGTTCGACCTCCTCACCGCGCCAGCTGCCATCCTCCTGCTGCACCACGCCCATATGCGAGAGCAGAATCACCACCTCGGCGCCCTCCTCGCGCAGCTTAGTAACCATGGCCTGGGCGGTCGCGATCGGATCAGCAAATACTGCCGGCTTGATCATTGGGCTGACCGCCACGGCGTTGTTGCCGAGCAGGCCGAACAGGCCAAAACGAATGCCGCCTTTGTCGATCAGCTTGTACGGCGCAATGCGCCCAGCCTCGTAGTGCGCTTGCAGGCTGTCGTCTTCCTTGCGCGCAGGGTCAAAGCCGAGGTTGCTCGACAGCAGCGGCATCAGCGCAGCGCCCTTGATCTTGTGCGCCGAGCTGATCATTGCGGCCAAGCCGGCCGGACGAAAATCAAATTCGTGGTTGCCCAAGGTCGCAGCGTCGTAGCCCAACTCGGTCATCAGGCGCAACTCGCCGCCGGTTTCGCGGGTTACGGTGTGAAACAGCGTGCCCATGCTGAAGTCGCCCCCATCAAGCAGCAGCACCGGTTGCTCACCTGCAGCGACACGGCGTTGTTCAAGCAAGGTGGCCAAGCGCGCGACACCGCCGACCGTGTCGTCATCGCCGATGGTAGCGGGGGAGTATTCGTTGTTCGGGCCAAAGCCGAGCAGGCGTGATTGCCAGTCGTTGGTGTGCAGGATGGTAAAGCTGCGTTCGGCACTGAGGGCCTGAGCGGCGGTGAATAGGCAGAACACCGCGAGCAACGAAGCAGACAGGCGCATGACAAATCCTTAGGGCAATGGGCCGAATACCGCTGCGGCTGAGGCAGCGCGCGCCAGTATGCGACAAGCCCTGCGTCAGGTCAGCGGCGAATAGCGCCGCGTGCGGTAGCCAATCGTGTCAGCACGCTGCCGGGTAAGGGCCTAATCGAACAGCGGGCAGACCATCACCAGAGCATCTTCACGGCCACCGACGGCCGGGTAATAGTCGCGGCGCCTGCCGACTTCGTTAAAGCCGTAGCGCTCGTAAAGGCGGTAAGCCACCTGATTGCTCGCACGCACTTCCAGAAAGCAGTCATTGGCGCCCTGCTGCTGGGCTTGCTGCATCAGGTGTTCGAGCAGCTTGAGGCCCAGGCCTCGGCCCTGGCTTTCCGCCTTGACGGTGATATTGAGCAGGTGCGCTTCATCCATGATGATCTGGATCACGCCGTGACCGACCTGCTGCTCGCCCTCGAACATCACCCAGCAGTTGTAGGAGTTCAGGCTGTCGGTAAAGATGCCGCGCGTCCAGGGATGGCTGAAGGCGGCGTATTCGATTTTCAGCACCGCGTCGATATCCGTCGCAGTCATCGGGCGGAAGCTGATTGCATCACTCATTCAGGTTGACTCGGCAAGCAGGAGAAACCTCAGCCAAGCGGCCGGGAAACGATGTATTCAATTGTCGGCCAACCAGCGCTGACGGACGCGGCGCATGGCCTGCCACAGCTCACGCTTGCGCTCGGGCTCATCCATCAGCAACTCCAGGCCCGGCAGCGCCCAGGCAGCGCCCAGCCCCTCGACTTGCAGCTCACGGTTATAGGCTTCGGCAGTGGCCTCACCGGCAAAGCGAATGGCGGGCAACCCCACCAGCCACAGGCAGCTGCAGGGCTCTTGTTCTTCCAGTCGCGCGCCAACAAAGCTCTGCACATATTCCAGCGCTGCTTGCGGGCCCTGATCGATCTGCCCGCGCACCAGCAGCGGCCAGCGCACCGGTTCGCCAATCAGTTGCGGGCTGTCCGGCAGGCCGGCGGCGCGCAGCAGATCCTTGAGCAGCAGATAAGCCGGGTCACGCCCTTGCAGCGGCTCGCCGGTGGGCAGCTCGACCAGCACCGCACAAGCGCCGGCGCGCAGCAATTGCAGGGCAAAGCGCGGCGGCGCGACGGACGTTGGCAGAGGTGTTGCCTGCGCTTCGGCATCGGCTGCAACGGCTTCAACCTTGGCCAGGCGCCCCTGAGGCGCCGGCCGCGGCACTTCGATCTTGGGCCGGGTAAGTGGCGCGACAACGGCGGTTTCGGCAAGCGGCGGCTCATAGGTCGGCGCCGCTTCAGCCACAGCCTGTGGCACGGCAGCGGCTACCTCCGGCTCGGGCTCGGACTCAATGAGCGGTTGCAGCAACTCCGGGCGTGAGGGCGCGGCAAACGGCAGCTCCACGCGCGGCAGCCAACTGGCTACCTGCATGGCGCTCAGGTAGGCACGACGGCGCAGTTCTGCAATCAAACGTCAGCCGCCTGTGGATGGGCTTTTTGCCCGGCCTGCATCAGGTTCAGCGCATTGATATAGGCCTTGGCCGATGCCACCAGAATGTCGGTGTCGGCGCCATTACCGTTGACGATGCGCCCGCCCTTCTCCAGGCGCACGGTCACCTCGCCTTGCGAATCGGTGCCCTGGGTGATGGCGTTGACCGAGTACAGCTGCAGGGTGGACTGAGAGCTGGCGATCGACTCAATGGCCTTGAAGGTCGCATCCACCGGCCCCGAACCTTGCGCGTGGCCGTTGTGCTCGGCGCCGTCGACGCTGACCACTACTTGCGCCTGCGGCACTTCACCGGTCTTGCTGGCGACATCCAGGGTCACCAGTTTGAAGTGCTCAGGCGTTTCCTCGGCCAGGGTGTCGGAAACCAGAGCCTGCAGGTCTTCGTCGAAGATTTCGTGCTTCTTGTCCGCCAGCGCCTTGAAGCGGGCAAAGGCCGCGTTCAGTTCGGCTTCGCCGGCCAGAGCGATACCCAGCTCATCCAGACGCGAGCGAAAGGCGGCGCGCCCGGAGTGCTTGCCCATGACCATCTTGTTGGCATTCCAGCCAACCGACTGCGCGGACATGATTTCATAGGTTTCGCGGTGCTTGAGCACGCCGTCCTGGTGGATGCCCGACTCGTGGGCGAAGGCGTTGGCGCCGACGATGGCCTTGTTCGGCTGCACCGGGAAACCGGTGATGCCGGAAACCATGCGCGAGGTGCTGAGGATATGCGGGGTGTCGATGCGCGTGTGCACGCCGAGCAGGTCTTCGCGGGTCTTGATCGCCATGACGATCTCTTCCAGCGCGGCGTTGCCGGCGCGTTCACCCAGGCCATTGATGGTGCACTCGACCTGACGGGCGCCAGCCACTACGGCGGCCAGGGAATTGGCCACGGCCAGGCCCAGGTCGTTGTGGCAATGCACGGAGAACACCGCCTTATCGGCGTTGGGCACGCGGTTAAGCAGCTGGCGAATGGTCTCGGCGTACTGGTGCGGAATGGCATAGCCGACGGTATCGGGGATATTGATGGTGCGCGCGCCAGCATCGATCGCTGCTTCGATAATGCGGCAGAGGAAATCGATCTCGGAACGGCCAGCATCCTCACAGGAGAACTCGACATCGCTGCACAGGTTGCGCGCGCGCTTGACCGCGTGCACGGCCTGCTCGACCACCTGATCCGGCTGCATGCGCAGCTTGTATTGCATATGAATCGGGCTGGTGGCAATAAAGGTGTGAATGCGCCCGGAGTTGGCGCCTTTCAGTGCTTCGGCGGCGCGGTCGATATCGGCATCCAGCGCCCGCGATAGGCTGCACACGGTGCTGTCCTTGATGCTATCGGCAATCGCCTTGACCGCGGCGAAGTCGCCGGGGCTGGCGATGGCAAAACCGGCCTCGATCACGTCGACGCGCAAGCGCTCCAGGGCCTTGGCGATGCGCAGCTTTTCTTCACCGGTCATGGACGCGCCGGGGCTCTGCTCGCCGTCACGCAGGGTGGTATCGAAAATAATGACGCGATCGTTGCTGCTCATGCTGGTTTCCTCACGGAGTCGCCGTAGCACGTACCCAACGTTGGGGTGCGTGTCGATAGGGATTGATTGTCGCGTGAAATGCCACGGGCGGGAAGCGCGGCGCACATCGATGCCACGTCGAGGCAAAAGCTGCAAAAAGCAAAACGCCCACCGAAATGGCGGGCGTTGAGCTGACTGAGCGAGCTAGCGTTCGGCTAGAGACCGCCGATCAAAGAGCCTGGTCCCAGGGACGATCACCGTCCTTGTCTTTGATGCGAGTCGGCAGGCCCATTACATCAAGCAGCTTGAGGAACGGCTCGGCCGGTAGCTGTTCAACGTTGGCCATACGCGCCACATCCCAATCACCACGGGCGACCAGCAGTGCAGCTGCGACTGGCGGTACGCCTGCGGTGTAGGAAATGCCCTGGCTGTCGGTTTCCACAAACGCGTCCTTGTGGTCGGCGACGTTGTAGATAAACAGCTCGGCCGGCTTGCCGTCCTTGGTGCCTTTGACCAAGTCACCGATGCACGTCTTACCGCTGTAGCCCGGCGCCAGCGAAGCAGGATCTGGCAGTACGGCCTTGACCACTTTCAGTGGCACAACTTCGAGGCCTTCGGCGGTTTTCACCGGCTGCTCGGAGAGCAGGCCGAGGTTTTTCAGTACGGTAAACACGTTGATGTAGTGCTCACCGAAACTCATCCAGAAACGCACATTGGGTACGTTCAGGTGCTTGGACAGGGAATGCACTTCGTCATGCCCGGTCAGGTACAGATTCTGCTCGCCGACTACCGGCAGGTCGTCGGTGCGTTTGACTTCGAACATGCTGTTGCTGGTCCACTGGCTGTTCTGCCAGCTCCAGACTTGCCCGGTGAATTCACGGAAATTGATTTCCGGATCGAAATTGGTGGCGAAGTACTTGCCGTGGGAACCGGCGTTGACGTCGAGGATGTCGATCGACTCGATGCTGTCGAAGTACTGCTGCTGCGCCAATGCGGCATAGGCATTGACCACGCCCGGGTCGAAACCGACGCCAAGGATCGCGGTGATGCCCTTGTCCTGGCATTCGGCCAGGTGCTTCCACTCATAGTTACCGTACCAAGGCGGCGTTTCGCAGACCTTGCCCGGCTCTTCGTGGATGGCGGTGTCGAGGTAGGCGGCGCCGGTATCGATGCAGGCGCGCAGCACCGACATATTGAGGAAGGCCGAACCCACGTTGATAACGATCTGCGATTCGGTTTCACGAATCAGCGTCTTGGTTGCTTCAATATCCAGCGCATTCAGGGCATAAGCCTGGATTTCGGCCGGCTGCTTCAAGCTACCTTTGGCCGTTACGCTGTCGATGATGGCCTGGCATTTGGAGATGTTGCGCGACGCGATAGCAATACGACCGAGTTCGTCGTTGTGCTGCGCGCACTTGTGGGCCACCACCTTGGCGACACCTCCTGCACCAATGATCAGAACATTCTTCTTCAATTTCTTTATCTCTCCTTTAACCGCCAGCTGTCAGGACAGGCTGGACAGGTAATCGTCAAAGCCAAATTCGCGAACCACCTCGACGCTGCCGTCGAGTTGCTTCACCACGATGGACGGCATTTTCAGGCCGTTGAACCAGTTTTTCTTGACCATGGTGTAACCCGCTGCGTCGATAAACGACAGACGATCGCCGATGGCCAGCGGACGATCGAATTGGTACTCACCGAAGATGTCACCTGCCAGGCACGACTTACCGCACACCATGTAGGTGTATTCGCCGTTGCAGGGTTCCATCTTGGCGTTGAGCCGGTAGATCAGCAGATCGAGCATGTGTGCTTCGATGGAGCTGTCGACCACGGCCAGATGTTTGCCGTTGTACAGGGTGTCGAGCACCGTGACTTCCAGCGAGGAGCTCAGGGTGATCGCCGCTTCGCCCGGTTCCAGATACACCTGCACGCCGAAGCGCTCGGAGAAGGCCTTGAGCCGCGCGCAGAACTGATCCAGCGGGTAGTCGTCGCCGGTGAAGTGAATACCGCCGCCGAGGCTGACCCACTCGACCTGCTCAAGCAGGTGACCGAAGCGCTCTTCAATAGTGGTCAGCATCTGATCGAACAGCTCGAAGCTGCCGTTCTCACAGTTGTTGTGGAACATAAAGCCGCTGACCTTATCCATCACTGCGGCGATCTTTTCCGAATCCCACTCGCCGAGGCGGCTGAATGGTCGCGCCGGGTCGGCCAGCAGGTAGTCAGAGCTGCTCACCTGCGGGTTAACGCGCAGGCCGCGCACCTTGCCGGCGGAGGCTTCGGCGAAGCGTTCGAGCTGGCCGATGGAGTTGAAGATGATCTTGTCGCAGTTGGCGAGCATCTCGTCGATTTCATCATCCGCCCAGGCCACGCTGTAGGCGTGGGTTTCACCGGCGAACTTCTGCCGACCGAGCTTGAGCTCATACAGCGAGGACGAGGTGGTGCCGTCCATGTATTGCTGCATCAGGTCGAACACCGACCAGGTGGCAAAGCACTTGAGCGCCAGCAGCGCCTTGGCGCCGGAGTGCTCGCGCACGTAGGCGATCTTCTCCAGGTTAACCAAGAGCTTCTGTTTATCGATCAGGTAGTAAGGCGTTTTGATCATTTCGGTGCCCCGTGCAAGGTCGGCCAACGGAGAGCAGAGGCTGCTCCCCCCAAAAAGTGGAGGCGAATTGTGCCGACAACCAGCACATATCGAAAGAGCAACGGGGATATTTCCTCGATTCAGCGACCATTGGCAACGACTGGGCGGCCAACGTAAAGCAACCGGCGCGCTCTATAACGCGCCAGCAGAATGACCAACAAGGATGACAGGGGCATGACGGTAATAAGCGCCTGCGTGGCGCTTATTCTGCGAGTCAGTTGATCGGCGTGGCCGTCAGGTTGGCGCGGATATCGGCGTTCTGCAGCTTGACCCCGTACATCGAGGTCACGGCACCGCCGGTGGGGTGAACGTGCTGAATCCGGTCGATATTCACTTCCTTGAAGTGCACCCGGCCGTTGACTGCAAAGCCCAGTGGATCGGGAGTGACCGGCGTACAGCCGGATGCAGTCTTGTTGCAGACTTTGGTCGGCGCCACATCGAGGTTGAGGTCGACGTTGAAGCCATAGGCGTTGGCGTTCGGGTTGCTCGGGTTGCCGTCGGAGGTGTGGAAGTTATCCACCACCAGCTGACTGCCTGTGCCGTTCACCCCATTGACCCGCCCTGTTTCGATAATGATCTGGTTACGCTTCTCGTTGCTCGATACGACGTTGGCCGGATTGCCGGAACCGTCGCGCACAAAGACGTTCTTCAGCTTGACCGAAATCCCTTCATCGCCACGATCCTCCCAGCGCCCGCCGCTGGCCACACAGGCGCTGGAGGTACTGCCACTGCCGCCGACGCACAGCGCGCCGGCGCCGCCCGAGCTGATGGCCAGGGTCGAGCCCTGCTCATAACGCTTGAGCACCAGGCGGCCAATGCTGCTGCCGGTTAGGCGGTCGCCCCAGCGCACATTGGCAACATCCAGCTTCGACCAGTAGGTGCCTTTGCGCAGCTCGACGCCATTGTTGCTGATATCCAGCGAGCCTTCGCGGTAATGCATTTCATAGCTGCTACCCGACAGCCACAGGCCACGACCGTTTTCATCCACGGTGATCGCCGCATTGGCCTCGGTGATATAGAAGTCGGCGTTATAACGCAGGCCATCGCCCACGGCGCCACCGGCGCGCAGAGTGACCTGGCCATTGAGGGTGAAATCATAGGCCGGGAAAATTTCCATCAGCACCAGCAACTCGGTGCCGCCCTGCAGCGGCGCATCGGCGCCGCCAACCCGCAAGCCATCGAAGCTGTAGCTGCCGACAATATTCTTCAGCCCCAAACGCATGCCATCGAAGTGGCCGTTATAGCCGCCACTGTTTATGTCGCTGTTGCTGCCGGCATAGCAGCCGGCGCTGACACCGGCCGCGCAGCTCTTGGTCAGATCGAAACTGAACTGGCCTGTGCCGTGGGTGCGCAAGCCGCTGAACCACATAGTGTTGCCGTTATCGGTCAGCGCCAGCGAGCTGTTGACCATATTCCAGCTGAGGTCGGCGCTGATGCCCTTCTGCCCCGAGTTGGGGTCGCCGCCCGGACGCAGTTTCAACCAGTTCTGCCGCGCGCCCTGATCGAGAAAATTTAGATCCACCGCCAGCCCGCCGAGCTTCTGATTGCTCGGATTGCCCATGATCAGGCCGCCCAGGGTGGCGTTGAACTTGAGGTCCTGAAAGGCAATTTTGGCGTAGCTGCCAGCGCCGTCCTGCTCCAGATCCAGGGTCAGCCCCGCATTACTGATCAAGCTGCCGGCGAAGTTCTCGGCGCGCAGCACACCTTCGTCCTGATACTGGAACAGGCTGTTGGCGATGGTGATATTCGGTTTGATCCGCAAGCCTTCGCCACTAGCGCCGCCACCAGCAATGCTAATGCTGCCGCCCAAACGCAAGTCCATATCCAGCTTGCCAAAACTGCGCTGTGCATCGACGTCACGCAGATCAGGGCTGCCCGGCGTCACCGCCACACCCGCAGTCGGATCACCATGGGCCAGATCGAGACCGATACCGGCAATCGAGCCGACAAAGCGCGAGGTGCCAAGGTCCAGCTTGATCTCCTGGCCACTGCCGCCGCTGACGATATCCAGATAGGCGTTGTTCAGGTAAGTATCGAACGACAGGCCTTTGACGATCAGGTCAAAGCCATTGTCGCGGTAATAAAAGGTCGCGGCGCTCAGCGACAGCTGGCTGTCATCCACGCTAAAACCGCTAACGCCGCTGGCCCCGCCGCCGCTCAGTTTGAGGCTGGCGCCCAGAGTGAAGAAGGCGCGAAAGGCACCAAAACTTTTGCTGCTGCCGGCCAGCTCGATGTTATCGATGCTTAGCACCTGAGCACTGCCGCTGTGCTGCACCTGCAGCTGATCACCGACTACATCGAGCGTGGTGGTCGAGCTGCTGCCGGCAACCTGCGGCGTGCTGCTGACGCCTTTCAGGCTGAGGGTCTGACCATCTTGGCTGTAATCCACACTGCCGGCCGACCAGCCTGCGCCTGTGGTTTGCAGGCTGATGCCATCGCGCCCACTGACGGACGACAGCGCCTGATCATCCAGCGCCTGCATGGCCTGCGTAAGCGGACTCAGAAGTGCGAGCAACAACAGCGAATGACGATGCATGGCCCTGCTCCTCAGTTCTGCGGAAAGATCAGCACATTGCCCTGCATGCGGATGGTGCCGTCGATCTTCGCCGAGAAGATATTGGTCTGCTGATACGACGGATTACCGCCATTGGCCACGCTCAGGGACTTGTTCTGCCAGCCGCCCTGGTTGGCGACACCAAAGGCAAAACTGCCGTCCTTGAACTTCACCTCGTTGGGCAGACCGAACTCCAGCACATCCTGATTAAAGGCTGCGCCATCACCGTTAAAGCCACTGTTGATGGTGCGCGTACGCAGGGTCAGGCCCTCAAAACTGAACACTCCCTTGAGGTTATCCAGCACATACCAGCCGCCGTCGGCCTCGGTCAGTACCGCGATCCGCAATCCGCAGTGTTCAGGCGCTGTCGCGCCAGGGGTCGCACAACTGCGCTGAGTAGCGGCCCATGTAGCCGGATTATTGTTCAGAGGAATGCTCCAGAGCACGCCACCATCCTTGTTGATACTGAGCTCTCCAGATAGGTAAACCCCACCCTGACCATTTAACTCACTGAGGGTCGCGTCATCTAGCGGTTGCATGTCAGCCAGGACAGGCAGAGACAGGCATAGCAGGCAGCTGGCAAGTGCTTTCGCTTTAGAGATCACGGCTGGTCACCTTCAAGTAGTTGAAGCTAAAACCACGGATCTCACTCTGGCCAAAGTTATAGCCGCCAGTCGGTACCTGCCCATAACCTGGGCGGGTACCACCGAAGTTGAGGTTGCCAATGACAATATTGGTACGTGGAGCATTGGCGTAGAAATCATCGGCACGGCTTTTGCCAATACCACTGAGGGTGGTCACGTTGGCACCTGGATTATTCGGATCACGCACCGGGTTAGGCAGCTCAAGAACGAATTGGCCATTGCTTGCAACATCGAATAACAGCGGCTGACTCTTGCCGTAGCCAAGGGAAACATTGGCATAGGCGTTGGTCAGGTAAACAGTGCGGGCGGCCTGTTCGGCAACAGTCACACAATTACTCGCCCCAGCGGCACAAGACATCATTTCCAGAGTCTTGGCGTAAATATTCAAACGCGCCTCGCCCACCAACTGTGCACGACTGCTATCGCCCCACAACCGCAAATAAGAACCGTCCATCACCAGCTCGGCCACATCGATATTCAACACATCCACCCGATTCGGAGCCACTTTGAAATCGAAGCGAACCCCCAGGTCAACCCGCTCGGAAGCACGACTGGAGCACCGGCTACCCGCAGCCGCATAACCATCGATACAGGCTTGACCGCCGGCTCCGTTGATCATTGCTGGGAAAGCCAACTCCAACACCGACAGGTTATTGGGTGTGGTCTGCACGAATGCACCATCGTCACGCAAGCTGCGCAAGTCCTCGCCCTTTACCAATCCGACGGTAAAAGGCTGGCTAAGCCGGCCAATGCTGACCGGATTCAGCAGTGCGCCTTTGTTACTGCCGCTAGCACCGAGATAGAACTCTTTGACCGAGATGGGTACGTTCTGCCCTGAGCCGTTGTTAATGTCATTGATAGTGATGGTGGCCTGATTGGCATCAAACAAAATGCCCTCAAGAGCAAAGCCGATACCAGCCCCCTGCACTTCGGACAGTTCGCTGTCCTCCAGCGCAACCATGTCCGCCTGCACCAGGCCGATGAACGAAAAACCCAACACAAGTAACAAGTAGTTCATGACTAGCACCCCCGATCAGCCGTACCGAAACAGGTGTCCTGACGAGGAATGCCATTGAAGGCTTCCTGAAAACTGGTATTGATCGCGGCAGTACCATCGGCGTTACGCGGGATATTCATAAAAGCCCCGGCCAATGCAGTGATGAACTTGCTGGCATCCTGCTGATCACGCCATTGCACGTTCTGACTCTGCATAGAGAGAAAAACCCCCTTGGCAGCACTGACAAACTGTTGATTGTTATTGGCGTTCAACGTCCCGATAGGAAAGCTGCCGTAGTTAGCCAGTGGGAAACAGGTGGTCGTGCTCAACAACTCACAGTTACTGGAAGAAAACAGGCTGAGCAGAAAATTATCGAACCCCGAGCCTGCTGGAATTGAGAGCTTTTGCCCATCGATCATACCGATCATGGTCGCACGCACAGGATCAGCATCCCCCCCCCCGTTAACCAACTGGGCCTGAGCACTGAAATTGCTGTCGGCATAGGCCCCTCCGACCAAGCCTCTAGCCCCAGCACAAATCAGGTCATACCAAGCACAGCTCATTTGAGTGGCCAGATAACTGCCCTTGCCATACAGGTCAACGGCGATATTGCCGGTGACACGATTAATATCACCAGACAGATAGCCTTGAGCCTCACTAAACCCGAGCCGCACGCCCACTACCTTGTTGCCCGAATATGCCAATTCAAGGAAAGGGTTTTTAATCAGGAATGGGTTCACTTGGCCAGTCACATCGTTAACCGTACCTAAGGCAAAGTTATTGATATCTATATCTGCTGTATTCGCCGCCTCACCGGCTCTCGGGTACAGGCCCAGTTGCATTTTCTTGATATTCAACTGGGTGGCCATGTCCATACCGAAATTAATTCGGGTGAAATCAATGCCGTTGGCACTGTCTGTGGTCAGGTTGATAAAGGCCTGACCGGTAACCTCCGACAGCTCGCGATCTTCCAGCTCGACCATTCCTGCGTGGGCAGTGCTGCTGATTAATCCGGCACAGATCAAAGCGAGCGCAGTTTTGGCAAAACCGAGGGTCGGACGCATGGCTGATTCCCTGTCGTTCTTATTTGAATGGCAGAGCTCTGTGGGCTCCACGCCTTGATTAGCACTATAAAAAGTCGGCCGGCTAAACGTGCCGACCCATAGTCGAGAAATCCCCGAAAAACCGCCTCGGTCCCACAGCAGAGCGCCGCCACGCTGTTACCCATCACCACAACCAGGGTTACACGCGCGCAGGCAACTCCGAACAGACGATGACTGACACTCAAGCCTTGGCCACGGCTTGCAGTACAATCGGCGTTTTTTGCGAAAAGCCCGCGGAGCGGATGCCCCGATGATTGATCCCAAGCGCGTACTGCGCGCCCTTGCTGAACACTGGACGTTGCTGGAGCCGCTGTGCGAGCGCTTCGATGCCGGCACCCTGAGCCTGGTGGAGCTGCGCAATCAGCTCGCCGCACAGTTGCCCGAAGGCACGCCAACCGATGTCACCGCCCTGCTCGACCAGTGGATTCGCCTGGATATCCTGGTGCCGGTGGCCAAGAGCCCCAATCGCTTCGAGCTGAACGCGCAGATTCACGACTTCCTCGCCTACCTGCGCCGCGAACACCGCCTGGGCCTGTGCCTGGAAATCGAAGCCTATCTGCGCCATCTGGAGCGCCTGGCCGGCTATATCAAGGACGCCTTCGAAGTACGTGACGCCGCCGACCTGGCGCGCCAGCTGCGCTTGCTGGATATGCGCGTGCGCGATGTATTGAAGAAGCTGGCCAACGACGAGCAGGCCCTAGTCGCCGTAGCTGATCGCGCCAAGACCTCAGATAGGCAAATACCCCTGCGTCAGCGCTACGCCGAAGTGCTGGCCACCTGGGACGAATACGTCGAGCCGATGATCCAGCTGGTGGCCGCCGACGGCGCTTTTGAGCAGGGCGTGTACCGCGTCGAACATGTGCTGCTGCGCCTACTGGGCGAGCAACAACGCCTCGGCCAACTGGTGGATGACGACCTGCTGCTGCGCACCCATGCGCGCATTCTGGAAATGCAAACCACCGCCCAGCTGACCCTGCGCCGCGCCCGCGAGCTGCTGTTGCCGCTGCGTGAAGAAGCGCGCCGGCACAACGCCGTGACCCGTGGCGCGGCACTGGCCCTGGCGGCTATTCGAAAAAAGGGCCTGGACGCCGTACCGCAGGCCTCTCTGCCACTGTTCAGTCGTCCGCAAAGCACCTTTCTCGGCACCGCTTCGCAGGTCGAGGCCTATGTATATGCCCTGGCGCGCTTCGAGCCCAAGCCGGCGCAGTTCCCCAAGGCGCATGCCAGCCGCAAAGGCGAAGCGCCCCGCGCGCCACGCACGGCACGGGAGATGATCGAACGTTGCGAACAGGCCCTGCCGCTGCCGGACCTGATGGTCTGGCTGCTGGAACAGGAGCCCGAAGGCGCCACCGACGAATTGCTCTACTGGTTCTCGCGCCTGTCCCGCGATGGCCGTTTCCAGCGCGAGCGCCTTGAGCGCCGCGACTACCTCACCCGCGAGCATCAGGTCAGCCTGAGCTCCTTTGCCCTGATCAAGCCGGCCGGGACCACCGCCCTATGAATATCGACCTGAAAGAACTGACCCAGCTCGCCCCGATCTTCCGCGAACTGTTCAAGGGCTACCACATCAGCCGCAGCAACCCGGAGCTGTACACCCAGCTGGCCGGCCAGCAGGATCAGTACCGCGGCCTGTTCAAGGCCCTGGGCTATGAGCTGACCTGCGACAGCCGTGGCTTCTACTACTTCGTGCCCGAGCAGATGGGCGCCCAGGTCAACAAGACCGCCCAGCGCCTGGCGCTGTTCACCTTTATTCTGGTTGAGCACCTCGCCGATCAGGGCCGTGACCCGCTGGCCGTACTCGACGGCGGCAGCCTCGGTCGTGACGAACTGCCGGCTCTACTGGAGAAGTACCGCGACCTGTTTCTGCAGGCCGAAGTCACCACCCAGGAAGAGTTGGAAGAAAAGGTCATGCGCCGCCTGACCCAACTGGGTTTTGCCAGCGAAGACAACGGCATCTACCGCTTCCTCGCACCGATGCACCGCTTCCTCGACATCTGCCTCTCCGTGCAGCAAGACCGCGACCTGGCCGCCACCTTGCACAGCAGCCTGCCGCTGCCAACGCCAGTGCTGCTGGATGAGGAGGCCGAAGACGAAATCATCAGCCTCGCCGAAACGGATATCGACGAATCCGAAGAAGACGCTCTGGCCCGCGCCATGGCCGAAGAACGCGACGCCCAGGAGACTCTCGCATGAGCCAGGAACGCTACGGCATCCGCCGCTTCGCCCTATTGAATACCGCCGGTTACAGCCTCGGCCTGTTCCCGCTGGAAAACCCGCTGTCGGTGTACGGGGCCAACAACCTCGGTAAATCCGCCTCGATCAACGCCCTGCAGTTCCCGATTCTGGCGCGCATGTCGGACATGAGCTTCGGCAAGTACAGCCTGGAGCAGTCGCGCAAGTTCTACTTCGCCAGCGACACCAGCTACATCCTCGTCGAAGTCGTCCTGCCCCACGGCCCCCACGTAATCGGCGTGGCCGGGCGCGGCCCGGGCGGCGGCTTCGGCCACCAGTTCTTCGCCTACCAGGGCACCCTGGACCTGGAGCACTACCAGAAGAATGGCACCTGCCTACGTCAACGCGAGCTGTTCAACGCACTGGAACGCGAAGGCATCAAGGCCTACGAGCTGAAACCCGAAGAGCTACGCCGCCTGCTGGTCGGCGGGCACACTTCGATTCCGCTGGACCTGACCCTGATCCCGCTGCGCTCCACCAGCGAGCAGAGCCTGAAGACCTTCCGCGCGCTGTTTATCAACCTGCTGCATATGCGCGAGATCACTGCTGCCAAGCTTAAGCAGCTGTTCCTCGATGCCTTCGAGCACAGCCTGCGCTCCGGTAGCGTCGACTATATCGCCGCCACCGAAGAAGCCTTCCGCGATGTACGGCGTATGGAGCAGGACTACCAGGCCCTGGTTACCGCCGGCCCCTTGATCGAAGCCCTGGCCGCTGGCGTGGCCCAGCGCGAACTGCTGCGCGGTAAGCTGCATCGCCTCTCGCCGCTGCTCGACTCATTGCTCGGCACCTGGCAGGACTACGCCGGCGCGCGCCGCGAAGAGCTGGTGATCCAGGCCGAACACTACCGTGGCGAGCAAGACGGCCTGCAGCACGAGCAACGTGACGGCACCCAGGAGCTGATGCGCATGGAGCGCGAAATCAGCGAAATCCAGCGCTGGCTCGGCGAGTTGTCGGTGCTGAAAAACCGCTTTGCCCTGGTCAACGACGCCAAGGTGCTGGAAGAGCAGCTGCTGGCCGCCAAGGATGCCCACGACGAACTGGCCGGCGCCCTGGCGCAGTCGCGGCAGTTCTCCGCAGAAGATCTGGATGAGCGCCTGCGCGATCTGGAAAAACGTTTGAAATCGGTCAAGCAACAGCTCGAACACGCCGACAACAACAGCTACTCACGCCTACGTGAAGAGTTCAGCCAGGCCGATGTCGACCGCCTGATGCGCCTGTTTAACGGCCAGCTGTTCAGCCTGCCGCTGGGTGAGAAAGGCATTCAGGTCGCAGAGGGTGATGCCTGGGTCAAATCCCTGGAAGCCATCCTCGACGGCTTCAAGGGCGAACACTTCGAGGTGCCCGGCCTGACTATCGACCTCTCGCATATCGAGCCCCCAGCCCTGCAGGCCCTGGCCGACCGCGCGGCCCTGCGCGACCAGAAGGACCGCCTCGACCGCGAATACAAACAGCTGAAAACCCAGCAGGCGGTAGCCTCCGACCGCGCCGCGAGCAAGGCCCAGGCTGAGCAGTTCTACCAGGCCGTGCTGGATGCGCAGAAAGCCCTGGAAGACTTCCGCCGCAGCCAAACCCTGGCCGTGGAAGAGCCGCAGAAACTGGAGCAGCTGGCGCAGCTGGAGGCCGCTCAGGACGAACTCAAGCGCGCATCCGATGCCTTTACCGAGCGCGTGCAGCAGCTCTCCGCCAAGCTGCAACTGGTGGGCCGTCAGCTCGCCGATCTGGAGGCCAAGGAACGCACCCTGGAAGATGCCCTGCGCCGTCGCCAGCTGCTGCCGGCCAACCTGCCATTCGGCACGCCCTTTACCGATCCGGTGGACGACAGCCTGGACAACCTGCTGCCGCTGCTCAACGACTACCAGGACGCCTGGCAGGGTTTGCAGCGTGTCGACGGGCAGATCGAGGCGCTCTACGCCCAAGTTCGCCTGAAAGGCGTGGCCAAGTTCGACAGCGAAGATGATGTCGAGCGCCGCCTGCACCTGCTGGTCAACGCTTACGCCCACCGTCAGGACGAAGCCCTCACCCTGGCCAAGGCGCGCCGCGCGGCGGTTACCGATATCGCCCGCACCCTACGCAATATCCGCAGCGACTACGACAACCTGGAACACCAGCTGGCGCTGTTCAACCGCGAGATCAACAAGCGTCAGGTGTCCAACCTGGAAAGCTTCCGCATCGTTCTCGCACCGAACAAGGATGCGCTCAAGCACATCGACCAGATTATCCACAGCGCCGGCCAATACGAAGAAGGCGAAACCCTCTCGGTGTTCGATCTGCAGCAGAGCAGCGAACAGGACAGCAAGAACGAGGAAGCCAAGGACTATCTCTCGCGCCTGGTTGCCGCCAACCATAACCAGCTGGGCTTGAAGGATCTGTTCGAACTGGCCTTCGAGATCACCAAGGTGCATGGCCAGCCGGTGATCCACACCGATATCGATGGCGCGGCCTCCAACGGCACCACCATGACCATCAAGGCGCTGACCAACATGTACCTGTTGCTGCACCTGATGGACCGCGATCAGGCCGGCAAGGTGCGCTTGCCTTACTACCTGGACGAAGCAGCGGATATCGATGAGAAGAACCAGCAAGCGCTGATCGAAACCAGCCTGCAGCTCGGCTTTGTGCCGATTCTTGCGTCGGTGAAACCGCAGGTTTCGGCTCACGTGGCCATCGACCTGGAAGGCGGTAGCGGTCCCAACGGCATCTATATCGATGAAGCGGATTGGAAATATATCCAGCGTCGCGACAACGCCAAGAGCAAGGTTGAAAGCACAACCACAACAACCGAGCCAGCCTAACGCTGGCTCACCCGCCATAAAGAACAAGGGCCGCAATTGCGGCCCTTGTCGGTTATTTCTCCAGCGCTATCTTCGGCGCCCAACGCAACCACTCTTCACTCACCTCATCATGCAAGGCAAAAGTCTGCCCAGCCTGCGCCGGTCCACCCATCTGCGGGTTATCTGGCGAGGCGAAGGCGATACCACCTTCCAGCAAGGCCTCCAACGACTCAGTGCGCACCTTCACACCACTGAACAACCCAGCATCCACCCCGATCCCGCTGGCATTCCAGAAACGGCTGCCACTGCGTACCAGCGGCGCATAGCGCGGCTCGATCAACACATGAATCAGCACCCGATCCGAGGTCGGGCCAAGTTCGAAATCAGTCACCTTACCCACTGGCACTTCACGGTAGCTGACCACCACACCCGGTTTGATCGAACCACGTCGCGCCGCACTCAATACCAAGCGCAGACCTTGCTCACGGGTATTGGCTTTAGGCGGTGCTGCGGCGGCAGTAAAGCTCATCTGCGCAGCGCCTTTCTGATTCGAGGGCTGTACTTCCAGGTACTGGCCGGTGACCAGGGTTTCCAGGTTGGCGGCACGGGTCAGGCTGACCTCGGGTTTGACCACCCAGAACTGCGTGCCTACACGGGCAATCTGCTGCGCCGCCTGGGTAATCCGCGCATACAGAATTACCGCCTGCAGATCATCCGTCAGCTCGATGCGCTCCACCTTGCCCACTTCCAGGCCCTTGTAGCGAATCGCCGTACCTGGGCTGAGACCATCGCCACTGGGCACACGAATAGTCAGCTCAACGCCTTTCTGCAGCGCCACTTCCTGGCTGCTGTGCAAACTAAAACGCTCGACCCGCTTATTGCTTCTGGGTGCATTAGGATTCGGTGTTTCAAAGGCGATGCCGCCCGCCAGCAAGGTTTGCAATGACTCGCTCTTGACCTCAACGCCGGACAGCCCGCCCTTCAATGTAATGCCGCTGGCATTCCAGAAGCGCGTGCTGCTGTTCACCAGATGCGCATGCTCAGGCTCGATGTGCACGCCAAACGCCACCTGCTTGTCATCACGCGACAGCTGGAAACTCTGCACCGTGCCGACCTTGACCTGTTTAAACAGGATCGGGCTGCCCACTTCCAGAGAGCCGCGCGTGTCGCTGAACAACACCAAATGCAGCCCCGGTGCAGACAGGTCGAGCGGTGGGGCTTTGGCTCTGGCGACAAAGTCACGCAGCGGTGGGTTGCCGGCATCACCTGGCCGAATAGCGATGTAGTTGCCCTTAACCAGCGCCTCCAGGCCGGTTATACCGGCCAGGGAAATCGACGGCTTGACCACCCAGAAGTCGGTGCCTTCAACCAGGTAGTCTTCGGTACGTGGGTCCAGCATCAACTCCACCCGTGCACCGCTGAGATCCTGATCAACCTTGAAGGTCTTCATATGGCCGACCTGAATGCCCTTGTACATCACCGGCGTGCGACCGGGCTCCAGGCCTTCAAACTCATGCAGCTTGAGCGATACGCGAATGCCGGCCTGAGCGCTGTCAAAGTCCTCGTATAGGCGAAATGGCAGAGTCGGATCGGTCGGAGGGCTGTCCTTGCGATGCTCCGGCGTGGCGAAGGCAATCCCGCCCGCAACGATGCTTGCCAGTGATTCGGTACGCACTGTCACACCTGACAGCCCCGCATCGATAGACACCCCGCTGGCATTCCAGAAGCGCGTGTGTTTGCGCACCAGGGAGGCGAACTGCGGCTCGATGAACACCTTAACTTCGATCAGATTCTGATCTTCAACCAGGGCATAGCTCTTCACTCGCCCAACCTGGATCTGCTTGTAAAACACCGGGCTGTCACGATTGAGTGAGCCAAGCCGCTCGGCCTTGAGAGTCAGGTGCAAACCAGGCGCGGTGTCGGCCAATGGTGGCGGCTCAGTCAACGCAGTAAATTTACGTGTAGGCTCGCCATCACCAGGACTGGCAGTGATGTAGTTACCCGACACCAGGGTTTCCAGACCCGTGATACCGGCCAGCGAAACGCTCGGTTTAACCAGCCAGAAGCGCGTATTGGTGCGCAGGTGCTGCTCAACGCGCTTATCCATCTCCAGGGTGGCGCGCACACCGCGCCGCTCGCCGCTGTCATCCAGCTCCAGACCTATGACCTTACCGATGGGCATGCCCTTGAAGATCACCTCAGTCTTGCCCGGCTGAATGCCATCACCGCTGGCAAACATCACCTGAATCTCGATACCGGCTTCGTTATAGGCACGCCAACCCAGCCAACCACCGATCAGTAAGGCAATCAGTGGCAAGACCCAAATAGCCGACCAATTCGAAGCTGGGCGCGCTTTAGCCAACGGCAAATCATTCATGGTGGTCATCCGAGTCCGTGTTATCCCAAATCAAGCGGGGGTCAAAGGTTAAAGCGGCCAGCATGGTCAACACCACCACACTGGCAAACGCGGTAGCGCCATAGCCGGGAACAATACTCGCCAAACTGCCGAAGTTGACTACCGCCACCAATATCGCGATGACGAATATATCCAGCATCGACCAGCGCCCGATCCATTCAATAAAGCGATACATCAACACGCGCTGACGCGCTGACATCGGCTGATGGCGCTGTACTGAGTACAGCAGTAGAGCAATACCGACCAATTTGAAGGTCGGCACCACAATGCTGGCGATAAACACCACCGCGGCAATCGGCAGCATGCCGTAGTTCACCAACTCGATAACACCCGACATGATGGTGTCGGACTGCCCCTTGCCTAACGCGTTGACCGTCATGATCGGCAACAGGTTGGCCGGGATATACAGCACCGCAGCCGTCAGCAACAACGCCCAAGTGCGCACCAGACTATTAGGCCGACGCGCATGCACATGCCCACCACAGCGCGTACAGAACTGTGCGCCATGCTCGCTCTGCATGGGGTTGAGCTGATGGCACTCATGGCAAATCAGCAGCCCTGCATCAATCGCCCGCATGCTCATCCTCCCCCGACAAGGCCTCCCATATCTGGTGGGGCGACATAGTCACCTCTAACCAGATCTGGACCAGTAACAGTGCGACAAAACACAGTAACCCCAAACCAATGCTCAACTCGGCCAGATCGACCAACTTCACAATGGCCACCAGGATGCCCATCAGATAAACCTCAAGCATCCCCCACTCACGCATATGGTGATAAATGCGATACAGCAGCAAGCCATAACTGCGGCCAATATCCAGGCGAATACTCAGTAGCACAGCGAACTGGCATAACAACTTGAGCAGCGGCACCGCCATGCTGCAGAGAAATACCACCACAGCCACGCTCTGCATGCCGCTGTTATACAGGCCGAGCACACCTGTCCAGACGGTGTCCTTAGTGACCTGCCCCAGTAGATTGAGCTGCATGATCGGTAGGAAATTGGCAGGTATGTACAGCAACAAAGCGGCAATCACCAACGCCATGCTGCGTCGCACAACCTGTGCGCGATGGGTATACAGCTCATAACCACAGCGCGGGCATTCAACTCGCTCACCCGCGCCAGCCTCAGGTTTGCGCAACAATAGATCGCACTCATGACAGGCAATCAGCTGCTTAAGCTCAAGCTCGGAAAGTGGCTCAGAGAGTGCCGGACCGGCCATAGAAAGAACCCTGATAGAAATACGCTTTGCATCATAGCCATGCGCTGTTTAGTTGCCTATCAAAGGCTCACCTGTGCACGGTTTGTTTTCTGCGGCACAAAGTAAAACCCCCGACCGTTTTCACGATCGGGGGTTTTGGTATAGGTGCTTGACGATGACCTACTCTCACAT
>JAESGQ010000146.1_pt1 | contig 30635 bp, 20 predicted proteins | sample 9266251 | NCBI WGS metagenome assembly JAESGQ01 (sample SAMN17056778, study PRJNA650883) | algae metagenome | isolation source: Kaiparowitsia implicata GSE-PSE-MK54-09C and co-occurring heterotrophs from... | place: USA: Kaiparowits Plateau, Grand Staircase Escalante National Monument, UT ... | reverse complement strand
GACTTAAAAGTCCAGGCGATTCTACGAGTTCTCAGCACTTCGAGGAGTGTGGCGACCCAAGCTTTTCTACGGTTTTGATAAACCAAAGGGCGGACGGTCTACCACTCCTTCAAGATACAAGGGTGGGCTATGGAAATAGGAGATTAATTTGCTGGTCTGAGACTACTGGAAAACGGAGATCCTAACCGGCTGAACTCAGACAAGAATAGATATGAGCTTCATTAAAAGCCGGCAAGAGACCGAATTTATGCAAATACATATTATTAACTAACTGACTCTAGTACGACCTTAGCCTGACTTCGCTCTACTAACAAGAGTGATACAACTCAATAAAGGTGATTAATCTGAATAGGGGTCAATACTTCATTGACACAAATACAGCAGGGATTTATATCAGTTCGTCGTGAAAACGAGCTTGATTACTTGGCTTGTCAATAAGCTAAAGTCCTTACCATCAAGCATAGATGTGTTCGAGGTGTAAAGTATTAAGCGTAGCTTTTCATTGACTTGCTGTTAAGGCTTTTCTGATTCAAAGTAAATTGAATCCAACTCTATGAAGTTGTTTCGTTTGTATGGTTAACTTTAGCCCGTCTAGTCGATCTCTAATCAACTCGCTCCAGCGGTTGAATGTGTACGATGGCCTGGCCATAAATGCCTGTCGGTGGGCTATTGCCCACGATTATCATAGGCAGCGACAAAATATACATTTCCAGGCTCTCTTTGAATCAGGTATAGTTTGCGGGCTTGGCATTCATCTTATCAACCCCCCGGAGTTGGCTAAGTCTGAATATCGCCAGTCTCGCTGCTGGATTGAGATTCAGCCTGGGATTGCTATTGACAATCAGGGAAATCCGATCATTCTGGATGCCAGTGCAGATCGAACCTTTCCGATTGAAATTAATCCTCCAGAGCATGACTCGACTATCGTATACATTGTGCTCAGCTTTGCAGAACCTATACCTGAAGAAGGATTCACAGGAGATACTCTAAAGGAGCAATTTCGGATCGATCAAATAACCAGTTCACCTAGTGAAAGCCAAGTAGAGATTTGTCGTATAAAAATCAATAAAATTGAAGACGATTCACTTGAAGGACATTCTGATAAGCATGTAAATTGTGGAATTTCTATGCCTGAAAATGCTCTCTTTCCTCGATTTAATGAACTTGACTTAAGCTATCGCAAACCAGTCAGCCTAGCACCAGTCAAGGTGGTTAAGATTGGTGTGTTAGATAGTCAAGGCCATTTAGATAATTTCAGTGAATTGTCGCTATATGAAAACTTAAAATCCCTGAGTTCCTGCTTGTCATCTTTATATCCAGAGATGCGTTGTCAAGTTGAATCAGTGGCAGAGGATCAAGTCCAAGGTTCGATGGCCTCGACCTATGATCTGCTATGTCTGGATTTTTCATACTTCCTAAACTCTAATCAGAAGGAAACTTCCCTTGACTTGTCAGGTGAAAAGAATGATCAAGAACAAAAAGTCAGGATCAGGCTGAGGGAAGCAGGCCAGCGACTAAAGAGCTACATAGACGATGGAGGGCGAGTATTGTTGGATACAGCTTCGGAAACAGTAACTAACTCTATGCGAACAGCCATCTTAACTGAACTATTTTGTGGATCGACCCTGATGGACTGGTCAGATCTACAAGCTGAAAAACATCCGATTCTGCGTAAGCCCTTTATCTTTAGTGTGTCCCCTATTGACTCTGGACAGGTGTTGCAAGTCTCTGTCGGAGAGCAATTTATTTGGATTTCAGGTGCTCTGTCTGCCATGTGGAGGGGGACAGGTCAAATGAAGCGAGAAGATATTCGCACTGCTCAGGAATTGGGCATTAATCTGCTGCGGCTGATGTGGCAGCAACGCCAGCTTACTTACCTCAGTACAGATTTAACCGACGGTTAGCACGATCAATGTAATGTCCCTCTCAGCTCAGACGTTTGAAACGGGAGAAGAGCCCATGGCCAGCCTGGTCAAAATAGAAGGACCGACTCATTTAGAACTAGGAAACGGGTCACAGATAAATGGAGATTCAGAACAGGAAAAGTTTAACTCAAGCTTTGAGCTTGTTGTAAAGAATTGCAGCCAGCGATTTGCTAGTTTTCAAGTTGAGCTGAGTCTAGAGGGATCTAGTGGGGGCAGCACTTTACCCACTAAGTGGTATCGAGTGGAACCTGAGGTGTGCGCCAAGAAGCCCCCTGGAGCAGAAACAACGTTCAACGTTGTCATCGATAAAGCGCCTGTTCCGGCCTTTGGTCAGGTTTTGCCCCTGCAGGTACGTGTTTTTTCAGTGGAATATCAGGACTTAGAGGCGACAAATTCTTTACAGCTAAAACTTTGTCGACCTAAAAGCCCTATTAGAATTGAGTTCCCCTTTGAAGATTTGAAAGTTTATCCGGGCGATCGCCTAAAAATTCCGGTGATTATTCTAAACCTGATGCCAGAACCCGTTGATGTCAGCTTGAGTTTGATCAGTGAGGTCGTAGCAGAGCCTGCTGCTGATGCCTTGAGGCTGGGCAGTGAAGCAGAAGAAAAGCCTGATGCAGAATCAGCAACAGGTCTGGCCTATATCCAGCGGGAGTGGTTTGAAGGTGGCCTAGATAAGCAGGTGTTTGTGCCCCCTAGCAGTTCTAAGGTCGTAGAATTTTGCTGCTGCCCACCTACGTCAAAGCCTGACATCCCTTTAAGTCAGCCCTATTGGTTTAGATGCAAAGCCGTGGTTGGCGATCGCCAACCAGTGTTTTCGCTTAAGAACCATGTTATTGAGGTGTTGCCCTACGGCAGCATAGAGGTTGTTTGCGAAGAACCTCACCAGAATATTGGCGGGACGGGCTGGAGAGATCGAGTTGGGAGCGCTGAGTTTAGGTTTGACATTACGAACAACAGTAATCTGGCCCAGCAAGTAGATGTAACTGTTCAAACTAAGGACAACCCTGAACCAAAGCTTGAGGCCCAGCCTCAGGCTTTGGCTGAGTCAGACAATTCACTTAGCCCTGCGGTTGCTGAAGCCAGGCATGAGAACTATGAGGATGAGCTTGGTGAAGCACCCATAGAGAACAATACTGCTCAAGATAAACTGCGACGCTTAACCGAGAGTGCTGGGGCTGACGCCGATAGATCTGCCCATGGAAAAAAGACCTTTGTTAAGGTGAACAAGCATGACAGCCCAGCGATCGCAGCCCCATCTGTAAAGAAAACCAAGATTAACCGAGCAGATCACAAGACCATTAAGCAACTCCTGCCCGGCAGTCACAGGCAAATCTCACTATCAATTCAACGCCTTCGACCATGGTTTGGTTGGCCTCGTCAGTACGTCTATAGCGCCATAACAACCTTGTCGGTCGCCAAAGCGGGGGTGACAAGTGCGCCCATTCAGCCGGTACCCCGGCAGCATACCCTGACGGTGGAAGTACAGCCCATTCTACCTGGATGGCTCCAGATCGCCGGAGGACTGGCGAGTCTGCTGGGGATGGCGGCGGTTTGGTGGCTGATGCCTGGCAGCCATCATCTGGCTCCGGTGAATTCGGTACAGTTAATTGGCAATACCACTACGGTGGTAAGCGGCTCTAGCGACCAGACTCTGCGCCGTTGGGATGTGGTCGAGTCCCCCTGGCGAGCGCTGCGATCGCGGCTTTTGCACCGAGAGCTGATTGCTGAGACCAATAAGTCTATCCAGGTCATTGAGGCTAGCCCTTTTCGCGATAGCCAGGTTGCCGTTGGCTTAGAGAGTGGCGACATTGAGTTGTGGGACGTGTCACCACCGCAGCTAATACACAAGATTTTTGAGGGCAGCGATCGCATCTTTGACCTTGCCTTCACCCCCGATGCCCACTACCTCTTTAGCGGCCACGGCAGCGGCCTGGTGCGCGAGTGGAATCTGCAAAATGCAGAGTTTAGCCTGGAGCGTCGCCTGGCAACGGGCGTTGCGATCGCCGCTCTAGCTGTACTGCAAATCGATGAGCGATCGGTCGTTGCGATCGGCGGCCAATACAACACCCTGCTGTTGTGGAACTTAGAAAATGGCCAAGCCTACCAGCTTCGGTATGATCGCCCTGGCACAACGGTAGAGGTGCAGAGCCAGGCTAACTACATCACCAGCCTGGCTACCACCAAAGACAGCCGCCTATTAGCGGTTGCCGATAATCGAGGCCATGTCAGCCTGTGGCCTAGGGAGATTCTCTCCAACTGCCTTAACCAGCAGCCCAACGCCCCATCGTCCTCCCAGCCCAACCCATTTCAGCCCATCCCCTGCCTACAAGAGCAAGACCAGGCTCCTCCCCCCAAAACACTCATTCACTCCGACGGACAGGGCATCCGTGCGATCGCCCTATCTGATGACGGCTGCTACCTGGCAACCGCCGACAATAGCGGTCAACTCCTGCTATGGCCCCTAAACACCAATGAGCGTGGCGAAAAAACCTTGGCCGACAGCATTGCGGTTGCCCATTACCCCGATACCCCGATTCGCACAATCGACCTTAAACAAGTCAAGCAACAGGAACTGCTGATTGCAACTAACGGCCCTGGGAATCGGGTCAGCATTCACCGTCATCGCGGCAGTTGTGGGGATTAGGGGAGATGGGGAGCCGGGGAAATGGGGAGCTAGGGAGCTAAGGGGCTAGGGAGCTAAGGGGGCTAGGGAGCCGGGGAGCCAGGTTTAACTATCTAGCGCATCTCCACCCCCTACATCCCAACCCCTACATCCCAACCCCCTACATCCCACCCCCCTGCTCCCCTGCCCCTCCGCCCCTCCGCCCCTCCGCCCCCCTGCTCCTCTGCCCCCTCCCCGCCATGAACACTCTTCTAAACGAAGCTCTATCGACCAAAATCGAGTCTCAAGCCGGCGGTGTAAACCCTGGTGGCGCGTCCTTTGAGCAGGTCATCACCCTACTCAACCAGAGCAAAACGGAGACCCTTCACGTAACCCTGCGAATAATTGCTAACGATCAACGCTCTGAGCCCCTGGAGGACTGGTACCAGCTGAGTGAAAGTATGCCGCTGATGTTGCTCCCTGACCAGGAAAAAAAGGTGAGCCTCTTTTTAGACGTGCCTGCTTATTTCGAAGCAGGGCTTTATAGCTACGACATTGAGTTGAAATCAAATCAACCTGGGCTTGATATGCTGCGGCAACCTCAGCAGCTTCGGGTGTTGCCGCCGGTTGAGCAAATTACTAATTATCAGAATGAACCCAGTTTTGGCTTAGAACCACCGACCCGATCGGAGCAGCCCTATCAACTGCAACCGGGAACACCCTTTCCGGTAAAAATACAAATCAAAAACCATTCACGCAAGGTGGATCGGTTCTTTTTGATGTGCCCAGAACTGGAAAAGGGTTGGTTCACTCTGAAATATCCCGAAACCAATCTCAATGAACCGGGTTTACTAACCCGCACCGATGGGTTGCAGCTTAACCCAGGGGATATGGGGGAAATACTGCTGTTGTTGCACCCTCCCAAAACCGCTCCGGCGGGATACTACTCGTCTACCCTCCGGCTCAAGTCTCGGAACCGCAACGACCTGATATTGATCAATATTCTCTATTTTCAAATTCTGGTAAACGAAAGTTTGGAGGTAGCCCTAACTCCCGCTACTCGTACGATTCCTTCGCCCCAAGAGAAGTTTCAACTGAGCGTGGTCAATGGGGGCAATGTGGTACGGGAGTTGGCGATCGCCGCCGCCGACCCAGCCGACCTCTTTACCTATGCGATCGCCCCCGATGCCGTAGCTCTACTGCCCGGAGAAATTGCGGAAATCGCTATTGTCCCTAGCCCCAAACGCAGCTGGCGACGCAGTTGGCGAGGCACCCCCCAGGAGGTTGCCTTCACCGTAACGCTGCTCGACCTTCAGCAGGAGGATGACTGGGCAGAGCCGCTGCCCACCACCACGGGCACTGTGCTGTGGCAGTCTCGATCTCCCTGGCTGAGGTGGCTGCTAGGGTTGCTGGTGGGGCTCTTGATGCTGGCCGGTGCCCTGGGGTTGGCCTACTGGTTGTTGAAAGAACTGGTTGTCAAACCCGGCGAGGAGCCGCGCATCCAAGAATTTTCTAGCACCCAAGCCGCCTATCCGGTCGCCGACGGCAACCCGATTCGGCTGAATTGGAACATCCAAAACCCTGAGCAGGCTGACCGGGTAGAGATCACTTACTTTGCCGAAACGGGCGATCGCCTACACAGTCAATCATTTGCCCAGGGTGACTTGGCCCAGAGCGAAACCTGCACCCTTAGCACCCACCGCCCCCACGCGATGGTGCGGCTGTTGCGCCGGTTGTATGGCCGCGAGGCAGAGCAAAATCAACTCATCTGCCTGGGGGTATTGTTACGCCCCTCGGCGGAGGCGATCGCACTATCGCCGGGCCACTATCAGGCCCAGCTAGATTTGTTTAAAGCTGGGTCGGCCAACGCCGAGGGAATTGCACCGTGGCCGAGGCCCTGGGGTTTCAAACCCGAGCAGTCGCAGCCAAATCAGACTAATCAGGCCGTTGAGTCGCAGCGACTTGACGCTTTACAAATTCTTCCGGCAGCACCGCCGGAGATTGTCTCTTTTGCAGCCCAGGCCCAAGCCTATCGCTGGAACCCTGCCGGAACCACCTCTAATGGGCAGGCCGATCCCTATCCCGCGCCCCCAATCCGACTAAACTGGAGCATTCAAAACCCCGAGACTGTGACCACTCTAGAGTTGAGTTATGACCAGACGGCCTATTCTGGTCAGGTCGTGAGCAATCGCCTCAGCTATTCTTTGCGCGATGGTCAGCCCCAGGGGCTAGACGAGGTTTGCCGACTAGAGGGCAATCAACTAACCTGCAATGCTGTTCCAGTACCTACCGATGCTCCAGGCAATATCACGCTGACTCTGACCCTGATCACCACGGATGCTCAGCGCATTACCCAGACCCTAGGGGCCATTGAAGTGCGCCCGCCGCTGCCGCAGATTCTGGCGTTTACTGTCAATCAGCAAGATGTGCAGACAGTTCCCCAGCATTTTTTTGAGCTTGACCCCGACCAAGAGCCAGTCACGCTTAGTCTGGCCTGGGCGATCGACAACCCCGAGTGGATGCAGGTAGAACTACTGCCAGCCCCTGGCCAACTACCCGGCGATCGCACCAGCCTTACCCACACCCTAGCCCCCCTAGCTGGAGTCTTGTCCTTCACCCTGCAAGTTACCAACGCCCTAGGCGAGCAGGTCAGCCGCTCGGTGATGATCGAAACCACAATCTTGACCCCGGAACCACAGCCTGTAGTTATTGTGCTGCCCCCCACAACCGAAGCCCCTCAGCCCGAGTCCGAGCCTGATTTGACGACCCCGAGTCCTATACTTTTAGCACCGCCACCGCCGGAACAGGTGCAGCCGGAACTCAGTGAAGATGAGCACTTGCCGGAGGTGCATTAGAGGCGGAGGGGCGGAGGAGCAGGGGGGCAAGAGGGGCTGGGGCGCAGAGGGGTAGGTGATTAGGTGGGTAAATGGGGTAGGTTACGAGGATTTAGACAGCAAATAGATAAGTTGGCTCCCTAGCTCCCCTGCTCCCTAGCTCCCCCGCTCCCCTAAACCCACCCCTTCACCTCCGCCTCAGTCAACTGCCGCTCTAGCTTTAGATATTCGTTCTGGGTCGCTTTGAGCAAATGCTCCATGGTGACGGCGGAACTGTTGGCTTCTGCGGCCAGAAAGGTGGCATTGAGGGCGATATTGCGAATGTTGCCCCCGGCCAGGTTAAGCTTGGCGAGTTTTTTGAAATTGAGATCTTGGGTGGGGGTCTGGGCGGGGAAGATGCGTTCCCAAATGGCCATACGATCGCCGTGTTCTGGAAACGGAAACCGAACCACGAAACGAATCCGCCTGAGAAAGGCGGGGTCAATGGCTTCCTTTAGATTGGTGGTTAAGATCGCTAGACCGCGATAGGCTTCCATGCGCTGGAGCAGGTAGCTGACTTCCATATTGGCGTAGCGATCGTGGCTGTCTTTGACATCGCTGCGCTTGCCAAATAGGGCATCGGCCTCGTCAAATAGCAAAATCACACCACCAGCCTCGGCGGCGTCAAACACGCGTCGCAGGTTCTTTTCGGTTTCGCCAATGTATTTGCTAACCACTGAGCTTAGGTCGATGCGATACAGGTCGAGCTTAAGTTCATGGGCGATCGACCCAGCAGCCATGGTTTTGCCGGTGCCGCTGGTGCCCGAGAACAGGGCGCTAATGCCCAGCCCTCGGTTGCTGCGACCGGCAAAGCCCCAGTGCTCATAAACCCGAGAGCGCTGCTGCACATGGGCCACTAGATCCAGCAGCATTTGCTTTTGCTGGGCTGGCAAAATCAGATCGGCCCAGGCTTCTTTGGGGTCAATACGCTGGGCCAGGTCGTCGAGCTGAGGGCGCGACTGCACTCGACAAACTCCCCAGATCAAGTCGCGCACATCGGTATCTGTCTGCTTATTATGGCCGTTTTGGTGGAGGGCATGGTACCCATTCACCTGACTCCCGGCCGCCTGAATAGCACTGGCACCGAGGTTAAACTGCGACACCAGGGTCTCCACGTAGCCATTCAGGACGGCGGCGCGATCGCCCAAAGCACCTAGCCAGAGATGGCGCTGCTCTGAAGAGGTAGGCGCACCAATTTCTAGGGTTAGGGTGGCCTGCTGCGGCAACGCCTGGCGGCTGCGACTGCTGATCAGCAGCGGGCTGGTGACGGCTTCGATCAGTAGGGCGATCGCACTCTCCCGGGCTGCATCCATCTCATGGGTATCATCCCACTCCAGCAGCAGGGCAGCATTGCTGAGCAGGGCCTCTCGCTTCCAAAGCCGCAAAAACTGGTGCAGATCGGCTGGGTTGGTGGGCAGCGCATTGGTCGAGAGAGCAAAGAGAGACAGCCCGAGCTGCTCACAAGCCACCGCCGCGATCGCCGCCTTACTGCCTGACTCAGCACCGCACAACTGCACCAGCGATCGCGCTGATCCAGGCTGCCACCAGCTGGCGACAATGGCCTCGATCTGCGCCTGGTGAGACGGCACCAATACCTCGGGCACCGACACCGGGTGCAGCAGACCCGCCAGCCGCTCATCCAAATAGGGAATGCCCATTAGCTGGTGCAGAATCCGCTCATCAATGCGGAGGGGAGCCGTCATCAACTGGCGGCTGGCCCCCACCTCGATCAGCTGCCAGTGGCGCAGGGGAGAGGCGGGTACAAAGGCATCCCAATGGCCCTGGGCCAGCACCAGCCCGGCTAGATTAAATGTGGGGGCACCGTGCTTTAGCTCCGGCTCGGCGTGGGCACACAACTGCCGCAGGGTGGGGTCTAGCTCCACCCCGGCGCACAGCAGCACTAGGCCCTGCTCAAAGGGCGAGAGCTGAAAGGTCTGACAAAGTTGGGCTAGGGCCGAGGCCGCATCAGAAGCTGGGACAGCTGGCGGTACTAACGTCTCTGAACTGGCCGCTTCACCAGTCTGCCGGGCAGCAATACGCTGTTGCAGACTCCGGCGAATGGGTATCAGCGCCGCCATGAGTGCCTGCCGATGAACGGGCAGGGGCTGGGTCTGTCTGTCTTGTACCGTCATGGCACTACCAAGGTAGGTTCGGCATATTCTTCGCTGTCGTTGACCAAAAGAGGGCTTTCTGCCCCGTCAACTTGAATGCGCACCAGGTACCGATCGGCAGCTACCGCTTCGAGCGGAAATCGGGCCATTCGCTCATTGTCCAACCGTCTAAATGCGCGATAGATATAGGATTCTGAATTGGGCTCAGATAGGCCGTTTAAGATTAAATACACCCGCTGAGCCGGGGCAATTTCCATGTCGATGGTCACAGCAATTTCGCCCCAGTGGCGGTCTTCATCGCGTTCCTCGGTGGTGCTCACTATCCCCTGGGCACCGCTCAAAATTGTGGGGCACAGCACTAGCGGTTCTACATTTGACTCGACCTCGCCCCTCAGGGTAGCGGTGCGCTGCGCTGAGGCAGACAGGTGGATCACTTGAATGCCCTGTACTCCGGCTCGCAGCGATCGCCGTTCTACCTCATTCAGCGTCGCTAGATCAACCGTAACCTGGGCCTCACTAACGCCTTCGGGGGTAACTCTAGCCGCTCCAATCTGGACTTGAACCCGAGGATGCAACAGATTGCGTCCGTTGATGATCAGCCGACTCTGGCTAGTGGCCGCTCCCTCAACGGTATTTTCAACCTCTACCTGCTCGATCACAGGTCGGGTCAGTTTATTGCCAATGCCATTGTTTCCACCATTATTAATAAACTGACGGCGGCGAATGGGCAGAGGCGCATTGCCAGGTTTATCGCCCTCAATTAAAACCGCCATGCCCTGGTAGGCAAACGACAGCGCATAGGGCACCTGAAAAAACACCGACCAAATTCTTGACAGGTCTTCTGTGGTAATAGAACTGGGAATAAATTGCACTACTTGGGACTGATCATCTAGGGTAGAACGGGCGAGAAACGACAGGTTAGAGTTGGCGATCGTTTCGCGAATGCTCTCTTGGGTGAGGGTGGGCTGATCGACTAAAGTTTTGATGGCGCTGCCCATCAGCCGCTGGGGTTCTAATTCTTGTTCATTGCCATAGAAAGTTAGTAAATAGTGCAAATCTAGCCCAGCTTGACCGTGTTTTATTAAGTCCCCTTTAGGACGGCGAGTGCGCAGGTCGGCATTGCGCCAGGCCGGGTTGGGGGTGGCCTGGTACAGGTATACGTTAATGCCCACTGAGAGGCTCATGGCCGTCGGATTGTCTGGACGCAGCGTAGTTACATTAGCGCCCGGTACATCATTGCGAATACTGGTTTGCAGCAACCGCTGTAGGGCTGCGGTAACCGTTGCGATTGCAAGATAATTACTCATAGCTATGACTATAGAGTTCTACAGAACGGCTTGGGAATAAACGTGATGCATCGCCCTCGAGACGATCTCTTTAAAAGAATAAATTTGCCAACACAATATCAGGTCAGATCAAAGTCCTAAAGAAGTCAGCCATAGCGCTCTAGATCAAGCGCTGCAATCTAAAAAATGAACCATTTAAATTTCCTATAAAAGCACGTCTTGCTCGTTGGCATCATCAAAAGGTATCCATGGAAACCAAAACGAGATATTTGCAAATAAATGTAAACACATCTATTTTGGGGCTAGACAAATTCAGTTGCTGAGGTTAGCATCTTCACAATTGGTTTCGTTAGCTCAACAAAGCTCCTATAAAACTCTAAAGAGTTTCAAGATAGGGTTTCACAGTACTTTCCTTAAACGGTCTTCTTTCGCTTCTCTGGCTTCCTGGCAGATTACCCTCAGCTAGGAGAAGCAAGCATGGCTCGGTTAGATTATTTCGCTCCCGGCGTTTACGTCGAAGAAGTTAGTCGTGGCAGTCGCCCTATTCAGGGCATCAGTATGAGTGTGGCCGGGTTTGTCGGCTTCACCGAAGATGTTCGCAGCGACGCTGAACTTTATAAACCCACCCTCATTACCAACTGGACTCAATATTTAGAAAACTTTGCCCGCATCGGCTCAGATGGATTCACCAACTTTGGAGCCTATCTGCCCTTTGCTGTCAAAGGCTGGTTTGAAAACGGTGGTGGTCGCTGTTGGGTAGTCAGTATGGGCTCCGGATTACCAGTGTCGAACGGTTCTTCGGACAACAGGTCTTTGGGCAATGGCTCTTCTGAGTCTCGCCCAGAAATCGTTTCAGACCCTGATTCACCAACAACTTGTCTTTTGTTGATGACCAATAGCCAGCGTCCATCGCTGCGGCTCTGTCGAAAGCCCGATGCCCCCTGCTCTGGGCGTATCGTCATCGTGGTTCAGCCCGATGAACCGGCAGAGCCTGAGGCCGGTTCAGACGATGAGATGTTTGACACGGGAGAATATTTCCAAATCCGTTTGGAAAATAACGGTGAGGTGCTTAACGTGTATCGCCATTTAACCATGGCAGAGCACCCTGAAATGGGCACCAATGTCGTTGCAGCCGTCGCCGATTCCGAATACATCTACGCAGAAAGCATTGCCGATCCAGCCTTACTACCCGCTGCCCAAAGACCCGCTAACGACATTTACGAACTTGGCCTGGTGCGGCAGGATGTTCCCCCTGAAGTCTGGGGTCGCCGAATCTACGGCACTCGCAAAAACCGCTCCGGCATTCAGGGGTTGTTTGAAATTGATGAAGTCGCCATGGTGGCCTGCCCAGATCTCATGTTGGCCTATAGGGAGGGCTTTTTGAGCCTAGAGCAGGTTCACGGCGTAATGGAGGCTATGGTCACTGGCTGCGAAAGCTCTGCCCCCAGTCCCTCTTACCGCATGGCGGTGTTAGACGTTCCCCCGGTGAGGCCCCACCAGGCCACCACAGCCGTTTCCCCAGAACAGCAAAAACCTCAGGATGCCGAGGCCTGGCTAGAGCAATTCAATCGCCGCTCTCCCTTTGCAGCCCTCTACTATCCCTGGATCAAGGTGCTCGACCCCCGCAGCGGCAAGCCCACCCTGGTACCCCCCTGCGGCCACGTCATGGGAGTCTGGTGCCGCACTGACGAAAACCGAGGCATCCACAAGGCTCCCGCCAACGAAGTTCCCAGGGGTATTTTGGGCCTGGCCTACGAAACCAACTTCCGCGAACAGGAGTTTCTCAACCCTCGGGGAATTAACTGCATTCGCAAGTTCCGCGATCGCGGTTACCTGGTCTGGGGCGCTCGCACCCTGGCCCAACTGGATGACGTCGAATGGCGCTACATCAGCGTTCGCCGCCTGATGAGCTACCTGGAGAAATCCATCGAACTGGGCACCCAGTGGGCCGTCTTTGAACCCAACGACGAAGACCTCTGGGCCAGAGTTACCCGCACCGTCCGCAATTTTCTAGAGCGCATTTGGCGAGAAGGTGCACTCTTTGGGTCAACCCCCGAAGAAGCCTTCTACGTCCGCTGCGACTCAGAATTGAACACCCCCGAAACCATGAAACTCGGCCTGCTCTACATCGAAGTCGGCGTCGCCCCCGTACGCCCAGCGGAGTTTGTCGTCTTCCGCGTCAGCCAGTGGGATCCGACTCAGGGGCAGATGGGGTAGGGAGCTAGGGAGATGGGGAGATGGGGAGCCAGGTGATCTATCCAACTTCTAAACCCCTACTCCCCTACTCCCCTACTCCCCTCTGCCCCCCTGCCATTGCAAGTCAACATTTACCCAATACCCATAAAGGAGTTACTCCATGTCCGAACTACTTACCGCCTGTCGGTTCTACTTTGAGGCCGATGGCGTAGCTGAAAAGCAAATTCTTGAAGTTTCTGGCCTATCCGTTGAGTCTCCGGTAGCAGGGGATGGCGGCGTTCAGGGTTCTGGCAAAGGCGGCCTTAAGGTTCGCCAGGCTACCCCAACTAGCGAGAAGTTTTCGAATGTGGTCGTCAAGCTGGTGGCTACGACCGATAAGGATCTTTACCTCTGGTATAAGGACTGCAACACCAACGATGGCGGCTCATCGGCCTGGTCTAGCAATCGGCGGGCGTCGTCAGTTTCGGCCTATGACCAGGCGGGCACCATGCAGGCTCGTTGGGAGCTAAAAAATGCCTATCCCTATAAATACGAGGGGCCGAGTTTTACGGCGGCGGATAGCAATATGGCCAACGAATCTCTGGAGATAGTCCACGAGGGCATCGAACGGGTGATATAGGGGAAAACTATGACCGGATTGCAAGAACTACTGGCGGCAAATCGGTTTTATTTGGAGCTTAAGCTCGAAGGGAGTGATACCTCAGCCGATGCCACTTTTCTAGAATGCCAAGGCTTTAAGCGTAGCCAGGAATCAATCGAGATTAGCGAGGTCACCCCCGAAAAATGGGGGCAGGCAAATCTAGGTCGTTTCGTGCGCACTAAAATTCCTGGCGGAGCTAAGACGGAGAACATCATTCTGCGTCGCGGCATGACTGGTTCAATGACATTTTGGAAATGGTTTGAAGCGGTTGAGTCGGGGAAATGGGCAAAGCAATTGCGCAATGGTTCCCTTGTTATCTATGACCAGGGTGGACAAGAACAGGCCCGGTTTGATTTTCAGAATGCCTGGCCTGTACGCTACACCGCCGCCGATGTCAGTGCCCAAAGTACAGACCTCGAAATTGAAGAATTAGAGATCGCAGTGGATAACTTTATTCGCGTGAAGTGAAGTAGGTGCCTTCAAATGTTTCAGACAGAGTTTGAGTTTACGTTGCCCAAAGGCTATTTAGATGGGGAAGGCAATCTGCATCGCGCTGGTCTGATGCGGCTCGCTAAAGCCGACGACGAGATTGTGCCTTTGCAGGATCCTCGAGTGCAGACCAACCCAGCCTATGCAACGGTGTTGATACTGGCTCGGGTGATTACTAAACTCGGTGCTTTAGACAGTATCAACCCAAGGGTGATAGAAAACCTTTTTGCCAGTGACTTGAGCTATCTCTATCAGCTGTATTGCTCTGTCAATGAGTTTGATAGAGGCGGCTTTGACCGAGGCGACGAGGCCAAGCAAGCGGTAACTGACGGTGCCCATTCATCTAGAGCTGGGGTAGAGAGCCTATCAGCATAGCCCTATTTTTCCGGTGGATTGGGCTGTGGTAAATCTCTTTTTTGTATTGACACCCCTATACAAGAAAGAGCACCGTTCAATCCACTTTTCCTAGGTTGGCAAATTGCTTAAACAGCTAGCTATAGCGATCCCGATTTAGTGATCTATACCCTGTCTAAGCTCTAGATCCCCTCAGCTTTTAGCTGTCTAAGGTTTACGATGTACCTCCTTATTAAGGGGGAAAAGAGGAATCATCGGGATGCCATTCACCCGAGTAAAACCCGTCATATACCTCTATATAACGGAACTAGAACAAAGCCAAAGTATCATCTCCCATGAGGCATGAGCAGTTATGCGCCTTTCTGATGGTTACAATTTTTTTAGGCGAAAAATTAACGAACTGATCAACATTGTCCAAAATCCTGGGCAGGCTACCTATCGAACTGCCCGTAGGGAAGGACAAAAGATTTATGAACGTGCACAAATTCCCATAGGGGGGTCGTCTAACCAAGCCAAAAAATCGAGATCAAACCTGCCCTATGGACAGGATTCAAGAGCTGGCTTTGATCGCCCATCTTCTTACAGAAATGGTTTCAAGAAGCTGGATTCACCATCTAGGAGAAAATATCGACATTCCTCCGAGGAATCCCCTGATGCTCAAAATGAAATAAAAACTCGATGGGATCGATATTCTATTGAGGCATCCATAGAAAAAGGAGACGGTTATAGTCTTCATAAGGGCATTGCTCACAGTACCGACGAGCCTGTTTTAATCAAACAATTTGCTTTCTCCGAGAAAGTCTTTCAGCAAAAAGACATCGAGCAACGGGGGCGAGTGTTTGAGCAGTTAATTCATCTCAATCGAAAACTTAGCCACGGCCCAGACTTTCGGTTGGTGAGATGGGTAGATGCCGCCTATGATCGCAGCAAACGGCTCGGCCACCTGATCACCAAGTCTCCTGAAGCAAGCTACCCCCTAGAAACCTACCTAGCCCAGCATGGCCCAATGACGGCCTCTCAGATTTACGTCGTGCTAGATCAGGTGCTGGAGACCCTGGTATTTTTGCATAATGCCTGCTGGGTACGATTTCCATCACTTCCCTCCGAGCAGTTAATCAAGGGCATCCCCCACGGCAATATCGACCTCAGCAGTCTCTCCATTCGATTGCTTAAGTCTCCAAAACCAGATATGGAGGATCAATTTTTTATCTATATTGCCGATTTGGCTTTATGGGAGCATCTTTTTATATCTCCAAGAAAAGACCGACTTTACTCCACCGGCAGCGCTAACGAGGTTAATCAAAAGGCGCTGGAGGAGTTAAAATCTCACGATTTACACGATCTGTGTCGGGTGGTCTGTCGACTCGCCGGAGCCGCCTTTGACTCAGATGGCATTCCTCTAGAGTTGGCAGATGAAAATCCGTGGGAAGCTTTAGATGATCGCCCCCTTTGGGACTATTTACGCCGCCTTTGGAATGTAGGGGACTTATCTGCTCAGACTGCCCTAGAAGAGTTGAGATCGCTTTCTAGCCCGGACGAAATCTTAGAAGACGATCACGGCCTCGCACATAAGCCTGAAGATAGCACAGAGGATAAACTCTGGAGACCGTCGAAAATGCAGTCGCTGCTGTTTCTTGGGGTAGCAGGTTTCTTTGCGATAGCGGGGTTCTATTGGCAAACTCGGTTGTCTAGTCAAACAACTGCGGTGCCTTTAGCATCGCCACAAGCTGCTCAGCCAGTGGCGAAAACAACAATAATTGACAGACCAATCACGTATCAGATCGAGGCTGGCACTGCTTGGGAATTTGCTCTGAAAGCACTATTTCATCAAGCCAACTCTAGATCTAATAGTAACGAGTCAGCAAACCATCATCAGACGCTATTGAGCGCAATGCAAAATCTTCAGCAGAGCAACTTTAGCCAGACTGAGAATTCTCAATATGGTTCGATCTCTGGAGTAAAATCTCCGTTGAAGTCTGCAAAAAATTATGATGAAATCACCAGTCATATCCAATTAGAGAATATCGATGTTGGTCTGATTAAAGCCTCATCTTTAGATTTCTATGCTGACGACTTAGGACTAAGATTTGAGCCAATTGCCTACGATGGCTTAGCGGTGTTCGTACCCTTTGGAAACCCCTACCGATCGCGCCACTCCGTAGGCAAATTAGGCCAGGCTATCAGCGTAGATGAACTGCGCCAACTGTATACAGGTGACAACAATGAGCCTACATTACGGGGGCAACCTGTCAAACTTTTCTTTCCTGAAGATCCTGCTGCAATTGCTTTATTTAAGTCACTAGTCCTCAACCAAGATGCAGAACTGATTTCCAGATTTGATCGGCACCATAAAGCGGCTCAGAGGAGGGATGAAAATAGCCTCGAAAACCGTAATTTAGGTTTGCGGAATAATATTTATGAAAAAATGCTCTACGAATTTGAAGCCGAAGGAGTCGTCGGTATTGGTTTTGATCGGCTAGGCGCGATGTTTAATCAATGCTCCGTGTATCCCCTGGCCGTAAGCCAAGACAATCGAACGTGGGGGAATGAGGCTAGTCAACCAGAATGGAGTTTGTACCCAGAAATGCTGCTGGGCCTTGACTATCGAACACCGGCCATTCAACCCCTGAGGCTGGCTGGGGGAGCGCCAATTCAACCGACGACAGACCTGTGCAATGCCAAAGGCAGCTACTGGCTAGAGGTGTCTGAGACCTATCCTCTGGCGGTAGAGCTAGGGCTTCTGTTTGCCTCGCAATCAGCCGAGGGGGAGGCGTTGACCCAGCTGTTGCGCACTGTGGACGGGCAATACCTGCTGAGCGAAGCGGGGCTGGCACCTCAGATGTCGATGGAGCATATTTGGCGTGAGCTGTGGGGAGGCGAGCCATGACTGAACCGCATCAGGCCCTGGCCCAGTTGGCCGAGACCATTTTGCAAAACCCCGTGTTGCTGGGTCGGCTGTGCGATCGCATCTACGACCTGCTCACCACCGAAGTCTGCCTAAACCAGGAACGCACCCCCCGGAGGCTCTAATGGTTCAAACTGCACCTCGCGAACTCAACTATGTCATCGCCGATCGCTTTTATGTCGAGATGGAGGGCACCCTCACTGCCGCCTTTAACGAATGCTCGGGGCTGGGCGTGCAGCTCAAGCGCGAAGCCTTTATGGAAGGCGGCGTCAACGATCAGCAGCGAATTTTGATCGGCCAGCCGGAGTTTTCTGACCTTGCCCTGAAACGCGGCATCACCAACAACCTAGTGTTTTGGGCCTGGCTCAACGATATTCTCACCTGCAAAACCAACTGCCGCCGCACCATCAACATTCTGCTGTTTAACCAGGCTGGCGAAACCATACAGTGCTGGACCGTCATTGGCGCTATCCCCGTGAGCTGGAAAGCCCCCCCGCTACAAGCGGACGGCAATACTGTGGCGATTGAAGAACTCACCCTCGCCTACGAGGGTCTGCAAATCAACCAAGCCCAGAGCGGTGGCTCCCAGTCGCTATCGAAGGGACGGACGCCTACGGGGTATTTTGCTTAACCAGTGGGGGATCGGGGGAGCCAGGGAGCGGGGGGGCTGGGGAGATGGGGAGCCAACTTATCTGTTTGCAGCCTGCATCTCCAAGCCAACCCCACCACCCTATTACTCCTCTGTCCCCCTACCCCCATTACCCGTCTCCCCATCACCCGTCTCCCCATCACCCGTCTGCTCCTCCTCCCCTCCTCCCCTCTGCCCCTCTGCCTCCCATGCCTCCCATGCCTCCCATGCCTCCCATGCCTCCCCAAACTCCTCTCCACCAAAAACCTGCCCTCGGTGCGACCCGTAAGCCGTTAGGTCAGTTCACGCCGTCCCAGGCCACCCGAGTTCAATCACCGTTTACCCATGGACAACGGCTGCAACGGGCGATCGCACTTAAAGCCGAAGCCTACAGCAACAGTGGATACCTGCCCCTCTCGCTGCCAGGAACCCCATGGAATCTAGCCACTCCAGAGACTCAAGCCGCTGATAGCTCGACCTCGCCAACCCTTCAAGCCCCAACCCTGCAACAACGGAGTGACGGCAATCATGAGGCTTTGGCCCCTACCGAAGCAGCCTCAACCCCACCAAATTTGCCCGCCCCAGCCCTACAGCAGCAGCCTAGCTCCCCCCAAGCACCCTCCAGCGAAGCATCTGCCTCCCCTGAGATTCCAGAACCAGCCTCGCCGCTATCAACCCCAAACCTACAGCAGCAGCTCGATCTGGCCACTGATCAGCAGGGTCTTGACTCTGGGCAAGAGCCACATGCACCTACACCGGCACCCTTTGAAGCTCCCTCGACCCACCAGAATTCACCAGCGCCGACCCTACAACAAGCGTCTGAAACCTCTGAGAACGCAGAGCCAGCGTTGCCGCTATCAGTGCAACAACAACCCGATTCGACCTCTAGTCAAGAGAATCTGGCATCTGGTCAGGAGCCAGATGCACCTACACCAGCACCCTTTGAGCCCCCCTTGACCCACCAGAACTCAGCAGCGCCGACCCTACAGCAGGTCAGCAATCCCACTGCCGAAAAGCTTACTGCTCCATCCTCGTTTGTAGATGAACTACCGCAAGAATCAGCATCTACTGAAGCCCTAACCCATGAAGCCACCTCCCATGAAACCACCTCCCATGAAACCGACACAGCCCATGCCCTTGCTTCCGAACCTGTGGCTCAGTCACCCACCCCAACGGTCACCGACGTCCACTCACCCACCATCAGCGCATCCAAATCTCTTAGCCCTCCAGAGTCATCTCCATCCAGTACGCCCACCCCTGCTCTACAGCGAAAAATAGATGGTGAGAACGAAACTCAAGCCCCCTCGCCACCAACCACACCAGTAACATCTACACCGAATATTGCACGCGCTGAAGAACCATCCACTGCTTCAACCACCGCCCCCAGATCCGAATCGCTGCTCTACCCAGCGTCACCCCAGTCCCCCTCCTTTAGCTCTCTCCCGTCCAGCACCGTTATTCATCCCGACAACCCGCCGTACCCAGAAAATACAGCCCAAAACAACGTCCCCCCAACCCCATCTGTCAACTCACCAGTACCAGTCCCTGTCCTCCAAACCCAGCCCGTCCCGCACCTACAGCGCAAATCTACCTCACCCCCTCCCACCGATCCCGCCGATCAACACCCACCCCTTACACCTGAAACCTCAGATAACCCACCTTCCACACCCCCAGTCCCAACTCCCTCCGTATCCCCCTCTCTACCCAACTCGCCCTCTCCTGTAGCCCCCATCCAACCCCAACTCCAAACATCCCCCATTCCCTCCGCTCCCCCGCTCCCCATCTCCCCATCCCCCCATCCCCCCATCTCCCCATCTCCCCATCTCCCCCCAGCTGGAACAACCTCAACCAACTCCTCACCACCCCAATCTCTGACCCGTCAGAAGCCTGGGCCTCTCAGTTCGACCTACAGCCCCCCATTGCCGAAGACCTCACCAACCCCTTCACTCCCCCCTCGACCCATGCCCCCCCGGCCCCCCCGCTCCCCCGCCCCCCCACTCCCCCGCCCCCCCACTCCCCCGCCAACAGCGACCCCGACCCCGAAATTTTAGAAGCCCTCGCCCAAGCCACCCTGCGCTGGATCTACACCGACCTCACCCTCAGCCAGACTCGCCACCATTCCCGCACCCCCTACCCCTCACCCTGGCTCAGCCAACCCTTCCTACCCAGTCACCCAGGCCATGAAACCTCATCCCACCAGCCCACCTCAGACCTAAAACAACACCTGCAAGCCATGCCCTACCCCGCTGCGCCCCCGTTAAATGCCCTAGTGCAAGAGCTGAAACAACGGCTGCGATCAAAGGTGACGTGCGATCGCGATCGCCACCCCTTCACCACATACCGATAATTCACTAACGGTGCATTGCTTCGCGTTGGCGGGCGTTATGCACCCTACAGCCCCCCCTCCCCCCCGCTCCCCTGCTCCCCTGCTCCCCACTCCTCACTCCCCACTCCCCACTCCCCACTCCCCACTCCCCACTCCCCACTCCCCCATGTCCCTCGAAAAAGCCGAACTCATCCCCATCAACGGCGAAGCCCCCGCTATCCCGTTCATGTTCAACCCCGCCGAACTGGCCTTTGAGGGCGTCGTCGAAACCGAAGACAACCCTGGTGCCCGCTCCGAAAAGTCAGGCAAACCCAAAGTTAACTTCTCCAACATCAAGGCCTACCAGGTCACCCTCAACAACGTCATCTTCGACACTTACGAAACCCAAAAAGATGTCCTCAAAACCCACATCGAGCCCTTCCGCAAAGCCGTCCGCTTTGTCGAAGGCAAACAGCGTCCTCCGATCTACACCTTCACCTGGGGCAACCAGGTCTACCTCAAACGCTGCTTTGTCGAAAAACTCAGCTTCAAACTCACCCTGTTTCTACCCAACGGCACCCCCGTCCGCGCCGTCATCGACAACCTCACCCTCAAGGAAGTCGAGAACCTGCCCGAAGACAGCACCAGCTCGCCGCCAGCGCAGCCGGATCGAGGGGTGGATACGATGGCGGGGCGGAGTTAGGGAGCTAGGGAGCGGGGGAGCGGGGGAGTTAGGGAGCGGGGGAGCCAATTTATCTGTTTACTGCCTAAGTCTCCATCACCCACTACTCCCTGCCCCACTACTCCCTGCCCCTCTGTCCCTCTGCCCCTCTGCCTCTCTGTCCCTCTGCCCCTCTGCCCCTCTGCCCCTCTGCCCCTCCGCTCTCCCCTACTGCCGAGTCATCAACCACGGTGAAGGATTCCGAATAATGCTGACGAGCTTGCCCAAGATTTGATCGTAATTTTGCTGGAGTCGCTGACCCGATGCTTCATCTAAGTATTTACAGCTCACCGCAAACTCAAGCCCGGTTTGGGTTTCAGCCGCTTCGGCTTCTGCGTCACTCAGCTTTGCCACAAAAGCTGCCTCATAGCGACGCTTACGCCATGCCTCCGCCAAATTTGCACAAACCGACCGAGAAGAACGCCGGATCTGATCCGTCAACGAATAGCGCTCCTCCACCGGAAACCGCTTACTCAACTCAAAAATCTCCATCCCCACCGCAAACGCCAACCGATACACATCCAACTCCTGATGCCCCCGAATTCCCATAAACCCACCCCCTAAACTCCCCTCCATTCTTCCCACCCCACCCCACCCATCCCCAGCCCTCCGGCTCCCTAGCTCCCCGTCCCCCCTGCTCCCTAACTCCCCTGCCCCCCCGCCCCTCCACTCCCCCACTCCCCCACTCACCATGCCCACCCACCACCGCGCCCTCACCCTCCTCACCCTCGACGGTTCCGCAGCCGCAGCCGACCTGCAAGAAGACATTCTCCAGGTTTCGGTGGAAGAGAGCCTGCATCGACCGAGTTTGTTCACCCTGGTGTTGCGAAACGATTACCAGCCCGGCGGCCAGGCAGATCAGCCCTGGAAACACGAAAGCCTGTTTCAAATTGGTCAGGCCGTCACCCTTGGGTTTGACCCCAGCACCACCGAGTCTAAGGGCTATGGCCAAGGCGAAAAAGGCACCGTTTTAGAAGGCGAGATCACGGCCATTGAGGCCTGCTTTAGCGAAAAAACTCAGGCCCCGGTGATTGTGCGGGGGCTAGACCTTTCCCATCGGTTGCACCGGGGCTACCACAATCGCTCGTTTCAAAACATGACCGACAGCGACATTGTGAAAAAGATTGCGGCGGAGGTGGGCCTGACCCTGGGTACGATCGACGAGAGCGGCATTCCCCACGACTACCTATTTCAAGCCAACCAAACCAATATGGCTTTTTTGCGGGCCAGGGCCACTCGCATTGGCTTTGAGCTATTTATTCAAGATGGCAAGCTTCACTTTCGCAAACCGAAGTCTGACCAGCAGATCAGCCTGACTTGGCTGAAAGATCTGCACAATTTTCGCACCCGTGTTAGCAGTGCTGAACAGGTGCAGGCGGTCGAAGTGCGCGCCTGGGACTACAGCGCCAAGCGATCGCTGATCGCCAAGGCCAAAACCGAGCAGTTGCTCACCACCACCGAGAACGGTCGCGGCAGTGACACCAGCTCTGCCTTTGAGGGGCAACCTAGCCAACCCCAATTGATCGTGGTCGACCAGCCCGTCTTTCAGCCCAAGGAAGCCGACCTGCTGGCCCAGGCCCTCTGCGATGAACTGGGGGGGCAGTTTATCTGCGCCGACGCCAAGGGCGAAGGCAATGCCGATATTCGCCCCGGTCGGGTGATCGAGCTGCAAGGCCTTGGCCCCCACAGCGGCCAGTACTACGTCACCGAAACCCGCCACCTGTACCAAGAGCGGGTCTACACCACCGAGTTCAGCGTGCGGGGGCTGCGCGGCGGCGACCTGCTGGCGCTGCTCAACCCGCCCACCCAGCTCCAGCCCGGCCAGACTTTCTTGGTCGGCCTCGTCACCGACATCCAAGACCCTGACGGCATGGGCCGGGTCAAGGTCAAGTTCCCCACGCTGACCGAAGACCACGCCAGCAACTGGGCCAGGGTGGTGGCGATCGGTGCAGGAAGCGATCGCGGCTTTGACTGCCTACCCGAAATCGACGACGAAGTGCTGGTCGGCTTTGAGCACGGCGATATCCACCGCCCCTACATTCTCGGCGGCGTGTGGAATGGCCAAGACCCCACCCCCACCCCAGTTGGATCTAGCGTGCAGGACGGCAAAGTTCGCCTGCGCACCTTCAAAACCCGCACCGGCCACCAGCTTCAGTTTGTTGATGACGGCGGCGGCAGCTCTGGTGCCTACCTGACCACCGCCAGCGGCCACGAACTGCGCCTCAGCGACGGCGACGGTTCTGTAAAACTAAAAACCCCCAGCGGTAGCTCCATCCACATTAGCGACAGCGGCGGCATCAGCATTCAAACCCCCGGCGCGATTCAGATGAACGCCGCCAGTATTAGCCTGAATGCGCTGAGGATTACCTCGTCAACGGCGATTGTAGTGGGGAGCGGGGGGCCGGGGGGCTAGGGAGCCGGGGAGATGGGGGGCGGGGGAGCTAGGAAGCCGAGGAGCCAGGTGATCGGTCTAGCATCTAAACCCCCTACTCCCCACCCATTACTCCCTACCCTGCCCCTCCGCTCCCCCTGCCCCTCCACTCCCTAAAAATCATGGCAAAACGAACCTCTTCCGCTAAAAAACGCAAGCCCGTTACCGCTGGCCACGATGTTGGCAAGCCGACTCGCCAATTTCAGTCGCGTGCATTTGAAGAGCCTGCGGGCGATGCCCTCATGACCCAGGCCGAGGTAGACAAAGTGGGCTTTACCGCCCCTGATATGGCCGCTGGGATCGCTGAACAGGAAAAAGAAGCGCTTCAGAGCAAAGCTGACCCCAGCGAAGAAAACCTGGAAGCCGAAATTGTGGACAAAACTCAAAAGGTTGCTCAGGAAGAAAACCAGGTCGCCACAGAAGCCCAGCAGGACGAAACAGTACAGACGAAAGCAGCCGACGAAACGGAGAAAACTGTTGAAAAACAGGCAGACGCTAAGGGAACCGAAGAGGAGGTGGTTAAGGCTGAAAACAAGCTAGCTAAGAAGCAAGAACAGAAGGTGAAGGAGGGGAGTTAGGGAGTTTTGAGTGTTTAGTTTTGAATTTTGAGTTGAATTCAAAACTAAAAATTCAACATTCAAAACCTCCCCATCTCCCCCACCTCCCCTGCCCCTCCACTCCCCACCCCCTCCCTCCCATGCCCACTCACCTCCAGGCCAAACACACCCCTGCCCCAACTGCTGCTCCGGCTGCGTCGCAGTTTAGTGCGCGAGGTTTTGAGGAGGAGACGGAGCAGGTAGAGGAGCAAGTGCCGGAGGTGAAGGAACTGGCTGGTGGTGCAGATGCGCCGCCTAGCGAGCCCTCGTCACCACCACCAGCGGATGGAGGGAGTGCGCCACCCTCGGGAGACGGGGCGAACCCTAACTCAAATTTCAGCTTTTTGGATATGCCGCTGAATGCGGAAGAAGCGGGGGTACAAGCGAAGCTGACAATCGGGGAACCGGGCGATAAGTATGAACGGGAGGCGGATCAGACGGCGGCGCAGGTAATGCGGATGCCGGACCCGCAGGGGTCAGACCCACTAGAAACAGAGGCGGGTGCGCCAGAGATTCAGCAGCGGGGCAAAGGTTTTGGGCCTGCCTCAACGGCTCAGCTTCAGCGTCGGTTGAACCAGCAGGCGGGCAAGGGTACTTCGCTACCCAAATCAGTGCAATCGTTTATGGCTCCGCGCTTTGGCCAAGACTTTGGCCAGGTGCGGGTGCATACAGACTCATCTGCGGTGCAGATGAACAAAGAACTGGGGGCGCAGGCGTTTACCCACGGCAACGACATTTACTTCAATCAGGGCAAATATAGTCCGGGGTCAAGCGGGGGACGAGAGCTATTAGCCCACGAGCTGACCCACACGATTCAGCAGACGGGTGGCATTCGTGCCAAGTCGCTGGCGAAGGGTAATAAGATTCAGGCCAAGCTGGATATTTCGGCGGCGATGCCGGGAGTTCAAATGCGGGAAGGGGCTGCTCCGGCTCCTACACCGGCTCCGGCTGAACCGCAGAGCGTCAAACCGGAACCCGATAAGGGCGAAGAAGCGCCCGAAGCTAAGACCCGACCAGCCAGCATGTCGCCTGAGCAAGACCCTGGGTTTGTAGCAGTGACCACGCGGGCCAAGGGCACCGCTGAAGACAAGAAAACCCACAAGCCCGCCAGCACTGAATCTCACGATGCTCAGGAGGCGGCAGTATCTCCTGCCAACGAGGTGGAGAGCATTGCCCAGGATCAGTACATGGGCGAGATGCAGCAGGAAGAACCCGGCAGCTTCGATGCAGCTAGCTTTGTAGAAGATGTGCTGGCCAAGGTTGAAGGACTGATTCCTGACACGGAAGAAAAGGCAGAAAACTTTCCAGAAGACAATGAACTCAATACGGTTCGAGACGATCTGTCTTCTGATGTGGAGGAAGAACAAAAAGAGGCCGCAGGCCCCATTGAGGAAGCCAACGCAGAAGACCCCGACACCAGCAGTGTAGATGCCCGTGAGTCAGACCCGATGGAAGACATGCCACCGGGAACTGCACCGGGAGATCTGGGCGCTAAGGAAGCGGCACCGAAATCTAAGCCTGATTCAGAAATTTCTGACCCCATTGAGGAAGAGGCTCAGTCCCTCGACCAGCAAATGGAAGAGGCCGATGTTACCGAAGAACAGCTCGCCAACTCCAACGAGCCGGAGTTTACAGCGGCCCTGGATGAGAAGCAGAAGGCTAAAACCAACGCTGAGCAGGCTCCTGGGGAATACCGGGAAGGGGAAGCTGCCACTCTAAATCAGGCCGAAGCGGAGGCTTGCGGCATCGCCACTTCCCAAACCCAGGGAATGCAGGACAGCCGAGTGGGTACAGTCTCTGAACTGACAGGCTTAAAGGGTGATGCTAAGGGCCAAGACGAAGGCAAGCGCCAGGAGATCGCTGACCACATCGACGGTATCTATGAACGGGTGAAGGGAGAAGTTGAAACGGCCCTTAACGACCTCGATACCCGAGTGATGAATGACTTTGATAACGCAACAGAGGAGGCGAAGCGGCTGTTTGAGGATTATGTTGATCGAGAGATCAAAGCGTATAAGCAGAATCGTTACTGGGATGAGACGTATGAGCAATCGAGGAGCGGTATTGAGAACGTTACAGATCGTTTGCTTGGTTCAGCCGGAGACCATTGGCTCGTTGAAGGTGGTGAAAATCTCGCTGCCGGAGTTGGAGCCTACTACTGGGGAAGCGGAAGAGCTGTTAGCGATCTCATAACAGGAATGCCCCCCGAATTTAATCAGATTTTTGCGGATGGCAAAACCGTCTACATGAATCACATGAGCACGGCGTTGACGGGCATTGCCAATCTGGTGACGGATACCCTCAACGACGCCAAGCAAAAGATTGCCAACGGGAAGCAAGAGATCAGCGCCTATGTGGCCAGTCTGCCCAGCGATTTGCAAGACATTGGCCAGGAAGCGGCGGACAACATTCAGAGTAAGTTCAATGACCTGGAGCAGCAGGTCAACGATAAGCGGGATGAGTTGGTCACCAAGCTGGCAGATAAATATGCCGAAAATCTGGAAGAGCTAGATGAACGCATTGAACAACTGGAGGCAGAAAACAGTGGGCTGATCAACCGTGCCCTCAATGCCATGAGCGGCGTCATTCAGCAGATTCTTGAAATCAAGGCGTTGCTGGAGCAGGTTTTTGCAGGCGCACAGGGGGTCATCGACAGCATTATCCAAGACCCGATTGGTTTCTTGAATAACCTGATTACGGGCTTAACCCAAGGCTTCAACAACTTCTTGGGCAACATTGTCACCCACCTGCAATCGGGGCTGATTGGCTGGCTGACGGGCACTCTGGGCAGTGTGGGTCTGGAAATGCCGGAAGACATCTTCAGCCTGAAGGGGATCTTTAGCCTGACGACGCAGGTGTTGGGGCTGACCTGGGATTATGTGCGCTCTAAGGCAGTCAGGATGTTTGGGGAACCTGCTGTCAGCGGCATGGAGCAGGGGTCGGAACTATTCATGATGCTGAAGAATGATGGCCCCTCTGGCATGTGGAATGAGGTGCAGGATCAGTTCACCGACTTGAAACAGACGGTGATGGATGAGATCCAAAACATGCTGATTACGGAGGTGTTCCGGGCTGGGGTTAAGTGGGTGCTGGGGCTGCTGACTCCAGCGACGGCATTTATTAAAGCCGGGATGATGATCTTCGACATCATTATGTTCTTTATTGAGAACGCGCAGCAGATTATGGCGTTGGTGGAATCGATTATTGCCAGTGTGAGTGCGGTTGCCGGTGGCGATACGAACCAGATGGCGGTAGCGGTGGAAAATTCGTTAGCTACAGCGCTGCCAGTGGCGATCGGGTTCTTGGCAGCGCTGTTGGGATTGGGGGGCTTAACGAAACGAGTTCAGAAATTGTTTGAAGCGATTCGAGAGCGGATTGATGCTGCGATCGAGTGGGTGTTGAGGAAGGCGAAGAAGTTGTTTAAGGGAAATAAGAAAAAGGAGGAAGACAATAAAACAACTGATCAAGATAGAGAAAAACATAAGGTAATAGCGGAAGATATTAAGGAAAAGCTAAAAGAAAACTCTGAAAGAGAAATTAATTCACAAGAAGATTTCTACCAGGAAAAGACACGGCTAGGGAGAGAACTAGAAAAACAAAACCAGCCAAAACTTAAAAATGGCATCAAATTAAACATTGCTTTTGATAAGCCTAAAAAGGAAGATAGTAATTTAGATGTTGAAATAAAAATTGCTCCTAATGATGAAGTAGAAAGATTCAAATTACCTATCGCCATCGAAAGTATCCTAGGGAAACGTATAGGTTCAGGAGCAGACAAAGATGTTTATGAAAGCAAAGGTAATGCTGAGGAAGTAGTAGCCGTACCTAAAAATGAAACTGCTGTACCTAAGGTAAGAGAAGAAATAGAATATATAAGCGTTTTACAAGGGCGTGGAATTCCTGTGATTAGCGTAATCAGAACAGTTGAAGCTGATGGGATAACTGCTTATGTCATGAAACGATATGAGGGGAATATTAAGCCTATAGCATTTGGAGCTGAGTCAGATCATCTACTCAATAAAAGTAGCATTGATTCCTTAATAGAAATCAGAGAAATTATTGAAGAGAAACAAGTCCATATTCGAGATCTTCAATTCCTGATTGACTCACAAGGAAAATTAGTGGTAGCAGATCCACTGGGCGTTGGACAAGGAGAAGGATACCTAAGGAATTTGGACCATATTGATGTGATCCTTGTCACTGCTATAGAAAATGTGACTTTAGAAATTCTAGAAAGTTATCCCCAAGGTCTGACCCAAAAAGAAATATACGATAATATCAACAATTCTAAATTAGATAATGAGATGGTTTCACGGGCGATATTCGGCTTAAGTAGTTCTAGATTTGGGGAAAAAATAGTTAAAATTGATGAAAAATGGATATTAAATAAGGAGCAAGAGTAAAATGCAATTTATCAAGGGAATTCCTGACAAAAATAAATTTGAAAGCTGCTTAATTGAGAACCAACTGCCTTTGCTCAATCATTTGCTTGGAGCTAAAATTCAGCTAGTAAGGAAGGCCCTTGAAGTTAGACCAAAGAATCTTGGCGGAAGAAATCTTTTTCTTCATGAAAGCGGTAGTTTCATTGTGAATACAGATATAATCACTTTTGAGATTGCAACTAGTGTTTATTTCAACTCACTAATTCTTCAGAAGCTAGACTCAAATGAGCTTTTGGTATCTGACTCTCGGAATAAAATGATCACTGCAATCATTGATGGTGCAGGCTGTTTCTTGGATGATATTTATCTCCAAAGAATTTGCGAAGTTAAGCTTATAAAAATTCCTCAACACTATTCTTTGTATCAGGGAAAACCAAATAATATCGGTTTGATTTTTGAATTTGAGAATGGAAAACATGTAATATTTGGTCATCATTTAGATCGACATTTCAGTTCTGTTGGAGCATTTCAATATAAAGATATTCAAGAAGAGATATTACCTAACATTGTATTTGAATCTTTAGAATGAATATGCATTTGGTGTGAGTTTCCCATGGATGGATAGGTGAAATATGCTATTCTTTTAATTTTTTTTGAAATGGAAAATTGCTAATTTTTGGTTCAAATTTATCATAATAAAGACCACCCAAAATGAGAATGAATCGCGCCTAATACTCATGACATAGGTAATACAATGAGACAATTAGATAGCTATCTAAAGTTCTACCTCCAATCTAATTATTTATCTTTTCTAAAACTTGTTCTTATACCAAGCAAACATCATCAGAGAAGATTTGAATATTGTTTATTGTGCCAAGTTAGTTCGGCTGATTACCAAATTATTGTTGCCTCAGCTCTCTTCAACCTCAAACCCGCTGTTCGCAGCCCCCTAACCAATGGCGAATTCCAACCCGATCGCCCCATTCAACTCGAACTTGCCCTCAAACCCGAACTGCTGCCTCGCTTGCTAGAACATGCCAGTACGGGGGAAGAGGCGTTGGAGTATTTGGTGAAGCTGAGTGAGGAGCATGAGGGGAGGTTGGGGAGTGGGGGGGCAGGGGAGCAGGAGAGCGGAGGGGCAGGGGAGCTAGGGAGCGGAGGAGTAGGGGAGCAGGGGAGCGGGGGAGATGGGGAGCAGGAGGTAGGGTTTGAGATTGATCCGCTGTTGCAGACGGAGAGTTGGTTGTGTTTGTCGGTGACGCAGGAGAAAGACAATGGCGAGACGACGGGGTATCGTACCCTGTGGTCTTATGTAACCCCTGCGGCTCTAGCAGAGGGCATTCCTGACCAGGAAAAGCTCACCGAGGGCATTACCCAGTTCTTTGCCGATCTAGTAGGGCATCAGCTTGACCCCATTGCCCAAGCCTTTGCCTCCGACACCGTGGGGGTCGTCTCCCGCTTCTTCAAAGAGCTAGCCGAAGCCGACCCCCACGAGATCTTTGGCAACGACGACAACGAATTCCCCACCGTCTTTGCAGCCATGCTCGACTTCTTCACCAAAGACGACTGGTCATTCCTCCGCATTCAGGGCGAGCCTGCCCTTCGCCTCGCCTTCGAAGGCCAAAACGGCAGCTGGAACTGCTACGCCAAAGCCCGAGAAGACGCCGGGCAGATAGTCTTTTATTCGCTCTGCCCCCTCGCCGCCCCAGACGACAAGCGGCCCGCCGTCGCCGAGTTCATCACCCGCGCCAACTACGGCATGGTGCTGGGCAACTTTGAGCTTGACTTTGAGGATGGGGAAATTCGCTACAAGACCAGTGCCGTGCTGGAAGCAGGGGGGCAGAGGGGCAGGGGAGCAGAAGCGGTAATACGAGAGATTGTCTATACCAACGTGATGATTATGGACGAGTATCTGCCGGGTATTCAGGCCATCCTCGAAACTGACCAGACACCTCAATCCGCTATTCAGGTGATTGAAGATAGAGAGGTTGCCGATGATGCGAGCAGGGGAGCGGAGGGGCAGGGGAGCGGAGGGGCAGGGGAGCGGAGGGGCAGGGGAGCGGGCAGGGTCAATTCATTGTATGAGTAGGATAAGAGCATCAATGTCATGAGCAACTCGCCGTTGTGCTTTGGTAATCGAGGTTTCCCCTTGCAAGCGAAACAAATTGACCGCCCAACTGCGAATTAA
>JAESGQ010000114.1_pt1 | contig 30666 bp, 24 predicted proteins | sample 9266251 | NCBI WGS metagenome assembly JAESGQ01 (sample SAMN17056778, study PRJNA650883) | algae metagenome | isolation source: Kaiparowitsia implicata GSE-PSE-MK54-09C and co-occurring heterotrophs from... | place: USA: Kaiparowits Plateau, Grand Staircase Escalante National Monument, UT ... | reverse complement strand
GATGCAGCTTCCTTGAGAATGAGCTTCTCCAGCGTCAGATCTGAGATGGCTTTGCGCAGCCGCTCGTTTTCCTTCTCCAGATCCTTCAGTCGCTTCACCTGATCGGATTTCAGCCCGCCAAACTCTTTGCGCCAGCGGTAATAGGTGAACGCCGTCACGCTGATGGCCCGGATCGCTTCCGCGACCGGGCGCCCTGGGACAACAGCACGTCGACCTGGCGCAGCTTCGCGACGATCTCTTCAGGCTTGTGCTTCTTCTGCGGCATAATCGGCATCCTCCAAGGCTCAAAAGCCTACTTCAGGGAGGGCCACTTTTCAGGGGGCAGGCCAACTCCAGAGCCGGAACGATTCACCTTCGATCCAACCCACCAAATGCCGGGATGAAACACCTAGATCAAGCTGGCCGCAAATGCGATTAGATTCGCAGCTGGGACCAACAGAAATTGAGCAGCAACAGTTCCAGCGAAACGACCTGCGATCATCCAAATCACGACGCTACGAAAATGCGCGGCCGAAGCGCTACTTTTTGCTGAATCATCCGTAAGTCCCGCCAGATATGGATCCACGAAAATAAATAACATGATTGTCGCAAGGCCATTTATAATCGATGACAGCGTACTTGAAGTGACCCGTATCTGCGGATCTATCGACCCGGCGTATATCGCGGCAAGTACGCCCACTGTCCAAAGAGCGCTAGCAGCAAAATTCATTAATATTATGCTCAGTGGAATCCTTGCGGGCAGCGCAAATGCACCAACGTTCTTATAGCTCGGCAGCACGAACGATTGGCTAAGCAACAGGAGGCCACGATATGAAATAGCGCGGAGCATGAGCCGGGGCATTGATCGGTGGCGCGAGAAACTTGCAACTCCTATAATTGCATATCTCTGAAATGTGGGAATCAGTAGGCCTCCTATCAAGGTCGCAATAGATGAGGTCGCAATGATGAGCGCGAACTCAAATTCGAGTGTATTGGTACTCCCCTCGCTGATTGCGACTTCCACGCGTTTAGCCAAAAAAGGGCCCTGAAACGAATTCGATAACCGCGATACTAACACGAGTATATTAAAAAGAGAGACCGCGATTGCAATGTGCCCTGAACGCACACCCGCTATCCTAAACGCATAGGCCAAAGTGCCGATCAGATGAATGACAAATGTTAGTCCCAGAATTAGGGTCAGCTGCGATCCCACCTTCATAGCTCCACTGTTTGTTCAATACTCTGAAGTGCGGCGGGCGCCTGCATTGCTCCTAATTGATCGATTTCGCCGTCCCTGAGGGGAGACTTATGCGGTAGCATAAACAACACCGCGCGGCTCCCTGAGTGGAAGAGCGACAATGGGAGAATACTGTCGAAGTATTTGATCGTCCTCATTAAGTGCGACTCCTCTACTACTTATCCAACCGTGAAATCCTAATGTATCTTTGTCGACGGCAAACACAACGTCAAATCGAACATGAAATGCTCTTGCAACACATGCTATCGCTAAAGCATCCAGGAGACATCTTTTGGATTTCGGATACAATGCTCGATACCGATTGAACTGCTCGATTATCGATCCCGCCAGCACTACATCTCCTGTAATATTGATCTCGTCCGTTTCCAAAACTCCCACAACGGCACGTAAGCCGTATCTGTACAGAGCATAATCGACAAATGCACATGCTGCCGGGATACGAGCGACGGGAAGTGCTTTAAGCAACCAAAGCACCATACGCGAAAATGTCGGGGTCACGGCGTAGGCTGTGCTTGCCTCGAACCGGGCGGAGAGCCCGTTTTCATCAAGCCATTTCTGAAGCTCAGCCTGCCCGATGGGGATCGCGCTTTCCGATTTTGGCAGCAGCAAATAGCGGTCTGCTTCAAGAGCAAAGAACACAATTCCATGCGACGTCGACATATGCCAAGCATAACGTTTAAGTTGGGACTGTACAAAGCGCTCGTGTTCTTCCAATTGCCCTATTCCTCCGACATGGAACTCGGCAAACTCCGACATATCACTGCTCCAGCCTGTTTTTCAATGCCGCGCCATGAAGAATTGACGTGGGGTCCGATAGACCAAAGCATCCTCAAGAACAGCACCTTCGAAGAGCTGGCCATCGGCTAAAGCGCCTCGCTCGCGCATCGTCGGACGCGACGACATCGACCTGTTCGCAGCCGTCACCGGGGATGTACAGCCCATCGCCGCCTTCGGGTTGCCGGACCTCTTCGGCCGTATCGTCCCCCATACCTACAGCCCCGGCGAGCTGATCGCCGCTCTACGAGGTACCGTCAACATCCGCTCCCGAGCGCAATCTACAGCCCCTTCAAATACTCATTCAGCGTGCGAGGCTCGCCGAACGGCTCATCTCGCTTGTCGGCGATGTGTTGACCCGAAACGGCAGCGGCGCGCACGTCGCGAGGGTTGTGACCAAATTCTTGCTTGAACGCGCGGCTGAAGCTCGATGCGTCCTCAAAGCAGTGCGTGTCCGCAATCACGTTGATAGCGAGGGCATTTGAAGGGTCAGACAGCAAGACGTAACAACTCAGTAGACGTCTGTAACGGACGTAGTGCGCGACCCCGTGATCTTGCGCGAAAAGGCGATAAAGCTGGGTACGCGAGAGGCCGAGCTCCCGGCAGAGCAAGCGCGCGTTCAGGCCCGGATTGCGAAGATTCTGATCAATGAACTGACGGACCTGCTCGCGCCTGGTGAGATTGATTTGCGGGCCCGCTTCTTCCAGGCTGTCGGATGTCGGGGCCAAGCATGCAAATACCATCGACCGGACTGCACCGGTGAAGCGGGACATGTCGGACAAGGTCAGGTCGGGAAGGTTGTCCCGGAGCAAGAGCACATAATCGCCCAGAAAACGGCCGAGCGGGGAATTTAACGGTTGCGCCTCCGCCGCGTCCAAGAGCGAGGCGAGATCGCGAAAGCCGTCGCGAGGAAGAAACAGATGCGTGCGTTCATCGGCAGACCTCTGACTTACCAGCGAGCGGCCCAGCGAAACCACGAACGGAACGTGAGGCGCCACATCAAGTGTTGCCCCGCCGACGGAACCTCTCGTGCGACGCCCTCCGATCGTGACGACCCAGTGGTCAATTGGATTCGACCGGAGAAGACCTGCCTCTCTCTTCATGGTGAGACGAGGCGCTTTGACGGTGGATATGCCAAATTCCGGGAGGGACCAGACAGCGGTTGAGCATGGGCACCCTGCCCCGCGGCCGCCAGGATCGACGTCGAAAAGGCCGCTGTACCACGCGCGTAACGCACCAAGCTGATCGTTCCGAGGAAGGTCACAGGTCGTGAAGCTTACCGGATTCATCGGCTTCCCTCATTTTGCGAATATCTCGCTGCGGATCATGGTAGCGCCAGACGTGTTTCAAATTGCGCCACCGCTCCGGTCGACTTGCCAAACCACTGAGCCCGCCGGGCCGCCTCGGGAGCGACTGGGCTACCACGACACTCGCAGGCCGACTTTGCCGTTGTAAGCATGAGAGCGTCCGTCGATGCCGACCGAGTAGCCGGCGGAGGCGTACAATGCGGCGTTGCGCGTTATCGATGCGTCTACCCCAGCCGTCGCCTCCAACCATGTGCCCCCGAGATCGGAGCGAAATGCGATCTTGCCTGTCTCCGAAGAGAAGGATGTCTTTGGATTGCCAAGAAACTCATTCCAGAGACTGGCCTTGAGTGAGATCGTCACCATGCGGGGGCTACTTCCCTCGTCGAGGGCCCAACGCTTGGCAATGCGGGCGCCAACCCGACCGGCGATAGAGTCTACATCCGAAAACCGGACAAGTGCCGCGCCATCGGTGCCGGAGCTGTTTACAAGCGTTTGGTAGACCAGCTGGGCCTGCGGCTCGATCGTCCACCCCTGGCCAAGGTCAAATGGGTAGCCGCCTTCCAGTGACGCGCCAAAACCAAACCCATCACGCTGGAGCTTGATCAGGCGCTTGGAATCGGCCTCGGCTTCGAACCAGGTGCCCTGGACAACGCTGTCGAGATACCAGCCCGACGCGCCAAAATGGGTCCAGTACGCACCCAGCGTATACCCATCGATGGTGTTCGTACCGGCCTTCATCCGAAAGTGCCTCACGTCGCCCTGGATGCGGCCGATCGCGGCGTACAGGCCAGCATGATCGCGACTGCCATCGGCATTCTCACCGCGGTAGAGATCAAGCCCGGCCTGCAGGGCGTAAATATCGTAGTCGAAATTCGGGCCGCCCCGGAAAATCCCGCCCCGACCGCCATCCTGATTTCCGTGAACACCGATGATCCGGGCCCATCCCAGGCCAGCCGACGAGCGCATTCCGTTGGGCATCGTCGCGTCTGAATATTGACTGCCCACACGTTCGTGCAGACTGTCGATGATGGTGCGTCCGTAGATCAACCCCATGGCAGGCAAGGCTGCATAAAGTGACGTTTCGCGGCGGTAGTCGGGAATGGCAATGGCTGGTGGAGCTGGAGGAGATGGCGGTAGGATCGCTCCGCCTCCTCCGTCCGGCGGGGGTGGTGTCGGCGGGACCGGCACAAAGTCGGAGCGCAGATACCAGCTTTGGGCACTGCTGCCGTCGCGGCTCCCCCGGTAAAGCGAGTACTCATAGGGACCGGCGACAACTGGGCCATTGAGCGAGAATGCGCCCGCTGTTGTGGCACCCCCATTCGTCGCATCGACAACGAGAATTCCATTGCCGGTCGTAAGCGCCCCAAGGCCTGTCGTGTTCGCCACCCGCAGCATCGAATTGCCCGCAGCGGTGCCACCGTTGATCACCAGTCGATCAGACGGCGAGGCATCTGCGCCGAGATAGGTATTCAGACCGACCGTGCCTTGCTGCCCGACATAGTTGACCGCCGTCAGCGTCGTAAAACCCGTCGGCAGCGGCGAGTTTGGCGGCGAGAATTCGATCAGGCTCGTGTCGTTGATGAGCGTGGAAACATTCGAGTTGCCGGTCAATTTCCACGTCGTGGCATTCTGCAATATCACATTCGACGTGCTTCCGGCGTCGGTCACCGCTGCGCCGCTAAAGGTCGACGACAATGCAAGCAGGTTGAGGCTTCCGTTGGCCACAACTTCAAAAAAATTCGGATTGCCGGTGACAGATGAGCCCAGAAATGTTGCGTTAAGCGTCGTGCCCGAGGTCCGGATACCTGGGCCCTGCGCTGAACTGAGCGTGCTGCCGGAGATCAGCGCAATACTGGTTCCGACATCGTAGGCCGAGGAGTACAAGGCGGCACCGCCCACCCCAAAGACGGCCAGTGTGCTGTTGTTCAACGCGACGCTGCTTCCGCCACGAACGCTCGCACCATGGGACCCGGATCCGGATGTGCTGACGCTCACGCCGTTTGCAGTGATGGACGCGCCTGTCCCCGCAGTTGGCGTTGCAGTGTCGTCGAGCAGGACCGGTGTGGCGAAGAAAGCCGGACCCAGCCCGACTGCAAAAAGCCCCGCTGCCGATGCGCCACTGGTCGTGATCTCCCCACCGTTCAGGGTGAGCTGGCTACCAAATTGGGCGCTTGCACCGATTCCACTGGCTCCACTTGTCGCCACCCTGGCATTGGTTGAGGTCAGCGTACTTCCCGCCGCCGCGAGCAGGCCAAACGACGACGGTCCGCTGGTGAGGAACGAGCCGCCTGTGACTGCCATCGAACCGGCATTGTCGACCCGGGCGCCGTGAGAGCCGTCGCCAATCGTCGTGACGGCGGCATTGTCCAGTGAGATTCTACCGAAGAAGGCGTTGGCGCCGCTGGCGGTTGCCCCACTTGTGTGAATGACGACGTTGCTCGCGTCGATCGCGGCGGTGGCATCGATCGTGATCAGGCCATCGGCACCGTTACCGGTAGTTCTGATTGAGCCTCCGTTGAGGAGAATATGCCCGGATGGGTTTGCCCGCGCTCCGTAACCAGCGCCTCCGGTGGTGCTGATGGTCACGTTGGTGGCTCTTACCGTCGAGTTCGCCTGGGAGGCAAACAGCCCGTAGGACATGCTCCCGCTTGTCGTGACCGAACCTCCGGTGATGTTGACGGTGCCGCCCTCTATCGCTTCGACACCCGGGCTGTTGTTACCCAGCGTGAGAACGCCAGTGTCGGTCGCATTCACGACGGAGTTGGAGCCCGTCGCGAGGAGCCCGACAGCAATGTTGCCTGTCGTCGATACCGATGAACCTCCAAACAGCGTAATGCTACCGCCGCTCTGCGCATGGGCGGCGTCGGAGGCTACCCCACCCGTGAACACGCTGAGGGGGCTGAAGCTTGTTATGATTCCGTTGTTAAGGGCGTAGAGCCCGTACCCTGCCGGGGGCGGCAACACACCGGTGTTGATCGTACCGCTTGCGACCTGGCTGGTGCCATCCGCGAACACCTGCTGCGCCATCGCAGCGTACGGTATGACCAGGCCAGCCAAAAGCGTAGCTGCGGGGCCACTGATCGATGCAATGTTGGAAAGGTGCATGGTCGTCGGCGTGCGGCACATCTTCATCGAAACGTTCCCGCCATGACAATCAATCGGGCAGATATCGAGAAAGTGTGACATCCAGGCAGGATCAGGCGCTTTCCGCAACCCCGGCGACGTTAACAGCATTGAGAATCTGCAAATCACGGCTTGGCCGCGCCATGTCAGGACCTGCTCATCATCGCCCCCATCGACGTGACCCCTTGCAACTGCCAAACTGGCGCTTGCAGCGGAGGTTGGGAATGCCCGGGCAAGTTGGAACGAGCGGCGCCAAGATTTCTCCCCCAATCACAGCGCTACCTGCAGACCTCGCCGGCACAATCTCGAGTAATGTTGAACGTCGCAAGCCAGGATGGCCTTTCGTCGCTGGCCTTTTTGCAGCGATGCTGTGCTTCGGTGCCAGTGAAGCTCGAGCGCAGGCTGCGGGCCCCGTCGTGGTTGTCAAGCCGGTGCTCGTGCAAGACGTTGCCCCGGGCGCAGAATTCGTCGGCCGAGTCGAGCCGGTTAATGCCGTCGATATCCGCGCTCGCATCGAGGGGTTTGTTGCGGACCGCCCTTTCGACGAAGGTCGGCTGGTCATTGAAGGGCAGGAACTGTTCCTGATTGAGAAGGCGACCTACGAGGCGGCCCTGTCATCGGCGCGAGCCAGCCTCGAGGGAGCGCAAGCGACGCTTCTCGATGCGGAAGGACGTCTTCAACGCAATCAGGAGCTGCGGCGGACCCAGGCAGCCTCCCAGGCGGCGCTCGACGAGGCACAGGCGAACCGCGACACGGCCCGGGCGGCCGTGGGCGTTGCGGAGGCCGCGGCCCGACAGGCCGAGCTCAACCTGGGCTACACCACGATCAAAGCCCCTTTCTCGGGACGGATCGGGGTGGCGGCGTTCTCTGTGGGCAGTCTCGTAGGTCCCTCGTCGGGAGCGCTGGCCCGCATCGTCCAGATCGACCCCGTCCGGGTCGTCTTCTCGGTCAGCGACCGGACCATCCTCGATCTGCGAGCCGCAGCCGGCAACGCCAGCAAAGACGAACTCGCGAGGGAGTACCGCCCGACGCTTCGGCTTTCCAACGGCAGTGAATACGCGCTCAAGGGAGAGATCGAGTTCGCGGGCAATGAGCTGGACGCCAGGACGGGTACACTGCCGGTCCGAGCACGTTTTGCCAACCCGGACGCCGTCCTGATACCGGGGCAGTTCGTCACCGTCGTCGTGCGCCCGGTGGAGGGGCAACGCCGCCCAGTCGTTCCGCTCGGAGCCGTCCAACTCGACCGCGAGGGGCGCTTCGTATTGCTCCTCGACGGGGACAACAAGGTCATCCTGCGCCGCATTCGCACGGGCAGCCAGATCGGGCAGAACTGGACCGTCGAGGAGGGGCTGATCGGTGGCGAGAGCCTGATCGTTCAGGGCGCCCAGAACGCCAGACCGGGCAGCGTCGTCCGGGTCATCCCGTCCGCTGGCGCCCCCGCTACGGAGCGTTCGAAATGATCTCCGCCATGTTCATCGATCGCCCCCGCTTCGCGATGGTGATCGCGGTCGTGATGACGCTCTCAGGCCTTCTGGCGCTGACGCAGATCCCAGTCGCGCAGTTCCCGCCGATCACGCCTCCGGAAGTGCAGGTCAGCGCGACCTATCCCGGCGCCAATGCGCAGGTCGTCATGGACAGCATCGGCGCCCCGATCGAGGACCAGGTGAACGGCGTCGAGGACATGATGTACATGTCCTCGTCCAGCACGAACAACGGCGGCTACTCGCTGACGGTCACCTTCGCCGTCGGGACGGATCCCGCGATCGCGCAGGTCAATGTCCAGAACCGGGTCGCGCTTGCGACGCCGCGGCTTCCGCCCGTCGTCACCCAGACCGGCGTTGCCGTCCGCACCCGCTCGACCAGCATGCTGATGGGTGTGGCAGTCTACTCGCCAAAGGGAACGCACGCCGACATCTTCATCAGCAACTATGCCTCCATCAATGTGCGCGAGGTGCTCGCTCGCATTCCTGGCGTCGGCGAGGCGGGGATTTTCGGACCCGTCTACAGCATGCGTGTCTGGATGAACCCGGATCGCATGCAGGCGCTAGGTATCACGGCCTCGGATCTGACCTCCGCCATCCAGGCGCAGAATGCCCAGGCCTCCGCGGGGCTGATCGGCTCCGCGCCGGCCAGGTCCGGCCAGCAGTTGCAGATGACGATCATGGCGCGCGGCCGCCTCGTCAGTGCCGACGAGTTCGGCGACATCGTGGTCCGCACGAACCCGGATGGAGCGATCGTGCGGCTGCGCGACGTGTCTCGGGTGGAGCTGGGCGCCCAGTCCTACGATTCCTCCTCAAGGTTCGACGGCCAGCCGAGCGCGACGGTCCTCGTCTACCAGGCGCCCAACGCCAATGCCCTGTCGGTAGCAGATGCCGTCAATGCGGAACTCAAGCGTATCGCGGAGCGGTTCCCGGAGGACCTCGCCTATACCGTGGTGTTCGACACCACCTCCTTCGTGACCGAGACGATCCGCGAAATCATCGTCACGTTGGCGATCACCTTTCTGCTCGTGGTCCTGGTCACCTACGCCTTCCTTCAGGACTGGCGAGCGACGCTCATCCCGACCCTGACGATCCCGGTCTCTCTCGTCGGCGGGTTCGCGGTGCTCTACCTGCTCGGGTTCTCCGCCAACACGATCACATTGTTCGCGGTCGTATTGGCGATCAGCCTCGTGGTCGACGATGCGATCATTGTGGTCGAAAACGTTCAGCGCCTGATGAAAGAGAACGGCTCCACGGTGGCCGACGCCACGCGCCGCACGATGGACCAGGTCACCGGACCGATCGTCGCCACGACCCTGGTGCTCGCGGCCCTCTTCGTACCGATCGGCTTCATGGCCGGGATCACCGGCCAGCTCTATCAGCAGTTCGCGGTCACCATCCTCGTCACGATCGTGTTCTCCACGATCAATGCCCTGACGCTGAGCCCGGCCCTCTGCGCGAAGATCCTGCGACCGCCGGCTGACAAGCCCGGACGCGTGTTCAGCGCCTTCAACGGCACGCTGGACAGCTCTCGGGGTTGGTATCTCGGGATGCTGAAACGGATGGGGCGGCGCCTGATGCTCGTGATGGTGATGCTCGTCGCCGTGCTGGGCGGCACCTTCGCTCTCTTCCGAGCCTTGCCGACCGGCTTTATTCCGGCCGAGGATCTCGGCTATCTCTTCGTGAACGTGCAACTGCCGAACGCAGCTTCTCTGGAGCGTACGGAAGCCACCCTCGGCGATGTCGTCCGGATCCTGCGCGAGACGCCCGGTGTCGCCAACAGTATCAGCATCTCGGGCAGCAGCATGATCGGCGGCGGCGGATCGGAAGCGGGGATGGTGATCGCGTCGCTCAAGCCATGGAGCGAGCGCAGGACGGCCCCCGAGAGCATCAACGGCATCCTCACCCACCTGAGGGGCAAGTTCGCGGAAATCCCCACTGCCAACATCTCCGCGTTCAGCCCGCCCGCGATCCCGGGACTCGGTTCGACCGGAGGCTTCGACCTGCGGCTTCAGGCGCGCAGCGGCCAAAGCGCGGAAGAACTCGCGGAGGTGATGCGCGCCCTCATGATCAAGGCCAACCAGACAGCCGGGCTGGCGGGAGTCTTCGGGACCTTCACCGCCGATGTACCGCAGGTCTATCTCGACATCGACCGCAAGCGGGCCGAGCTGCTGGGAGTGTCTCCCGCTGCGATCTTCAGCACCCTCCAGGCCCATCTGGGGTCCGCCTATGTCGATGATTTCAACATCCTGTCGCGCGTCTACCAGGTTCGCATCCAGGACGAGGCAGGGTTTCGGGGGCAGGTCGGCGATATCCAGCGGCTTCATGTGAGAAGCGCGAACGGGGAACTCGTGCCACTGCAATCGATCGTGACGACGTCGACCTCCTTCGGTCCCAACACGATCAGCCGCTACAACCTCTTTCCCGCCGCATCCGTGAACGGGCAGGCAGCGCCGGGGACGAGCTCCGGCCAGGCGCTCGTCACGATGGAGACGGTCGCGCGACAGACCCTGCCCGACGGGTTCGGATTTGAATGGACCGGTCTCGCCATGCAGGAGCGATTGGCGGGCAATCAGACCCTGATCATTCTCATACTGGGCATCGTCTTCACGTACCTCTTCCTCGTCGCCCAGTATGAGAGCTGGAGCGTGCCGATCGCAGTGATGCTGTCGGTCTCGGTCGCGATCCTGGGGGCTCTCGGAAGCCTGGCGGTCGCCGGCATTCCGATCGACATCTACGCTCAGATTGGCCTCGTCCTGCTGATTGGTCTCGCGGCCAAGAACGCCATCCTGATCGTGGAGTTCGCCAAGGAGCGCCGCGAGAGTGGCATGAGCATCGGCGAGGCAGCGTTGGCGGGAACACGCCAACGGTTCCGCCCAGTCCTGATGACGGCGCTCGCCTCGATCCTCGGTGTCCTCCCCCTCGTGCTCGCCACCGGGGCCGGAGCGGGTAGCCGCCGGTCGATCGGCATGACGCTGTTCGGTGGACTGGTGCTCGGGACGGTCCTCGGCCTGCTGGCCATCCCACTGCTCTACGTCATCGTGCAAACCATCAGGGAGTGGGCCAAGGAGCGCATCACGGGCACGTCTCTGACGCTGGCTCCTGGTCAAAGAGCACCCGGAAATGACTCGTAGGGAGTGTGCAACCCGTCAGGTATCGACTTCATCTAGAAGAGGAGCGAGGTTCGATCCATCAGAACGGAGATCAAAATGACGACCTACGCCATCGCTCATTTGACCGAAGTCTCATGGGGCCTGACATTGTCCGCTATTTGGAAGGAATCGATGCCACCCTTGCACCGTACCAGGGCCGTTTCATCATCCACGGAGATCAGCCTGAGGTGCTGGAAGGTACGTGGTTTGGCGACCTGATCATGATCGAGTTCCCGGACGGTGGTTCTGCCCGCGCCTGGTACGCATCAGAAGCCTATCGGGCGATCCAGCCCTTGCGAGCCCGCAACTCTGTCGGGCTCATCCTCTTCATCGGCCGAGTCTCGGCGGCTCATCAGGCGACCGATATCCTACAACGGTGATGCCTCCAGCGCGACAGCTGCCAGTGTTCGGCCGCGGCCGATCATCCAAGAAACATGTCGATCCATCTGGCTGATCACGCCATCGGCGTCCGACGCGAACTGTTCGATGCCTTCGCAGCAGAAGCGATCACTCAATGGGTCAGCGTGCGCGCTCAGTCACAGAAGCAGGTCATTTGAGAATGAGCACCCGCCCAATCTTATGATTAAATGCTCAACCCAGTTCGGAAGCGGCCATTCTTACATTTAACTGCAAAGCGACAAGAAAGGGCGCTTGCTAGCAAGTCGTATGCCTATCGATCGTCTTCTACCTGAATCGGACGGCCCTTTTGCACAGATCGACGGGCGCGCGGCGTGGCTTGGAGGCATCGTCAGTGTTACCCGTATTGGCCGATATCTGGCGGCAAAATGGTTCTGACGTCGAACGGCAACTTTTTGGGAAACTTAGCCAAGCTCGGACAAGGAGCGGTTGAATCGATGCCTGTGCGACCGTAGCGCCAGAAGCAGAAGTTTAGTCCGCACCGAAAAGCAGACCATGAACGCGCGCCTGTCTATTAACCCGGCGTCGCGACGCGGCCGCTCACGAAGGTCAAAGGCGGTCTCGACGACCTCAGTTTTTGGCGAGGCCAAGGAAGCCCGAGATCACGGAGATAAATGCTTCAGGCGACTGCGCCATCGGAGCGTGGCCGATGCCCGGCAGCTCGACCAGCGTCGCACCTGAAATCGCGGTGACGAGTTCATGGGCCATCGCGGGTGGCGTCGCCGCATCGAGTTCGCCGACGACGCCCAGATTCGAGTTGTCGATCGCGCGCATCTGGTCGCGCAGGTCGAGCCCCGCCAGCGCCGCGCAGGCTTGCGCGAAATAGACGGGATTGATTTAGGAGGCCAGCGCGTCGCTCCGCCAGGATCGCGGGATTGGCGGCCCGGAACGCTTCGGGGAACAGCCGCTTCATCGCGATGTCGACGACTCCTTCCATGCCGTGGCCGCGCACGCGTTCGGCCATGACATGGAATGAGGCGCGGCCCTGATCGGTGAAACCGACGCCGGTGCCCGCCAGCACGAGCCGGTCGAACCTGGTGCCGTGCCGGATCGCCAACGTGGTGGCGACGAAGCCGCCGAGCCCGTTGCCGAGCACATCTGTGTCGCTTCCCAGCGCCATGGCGTCGAACAGACTAGCGAGCCTGTCGCGGCGATCCGGCGATGGTTGAGCCTGCCGAGGAGGAGCCTCCGAAGCCCGGCAGATCCGGCACGATGACGCGGCGGCTTCGGGCGAGCACGGGCGACCCTGTCGAAGACCGAACGGTCGGCGAGTAGCGAGTGAAGCAGCAGCATCGGCTTTCCCTCGCCATATTCGGCGACGTCGAGAATGGAATCGTCGTCGGATCTGTGTCATCAGGATCCCTGGGGGGGCGGGGCGGTCGAGCCGCGGACGATCAGCAGCGGCTGCGTCACGATCTGAGGCGTCGCCGCGCAGACGCCGCCGATCATGTCCAAGAGCAGTTCGCCGGTACGCTCGCCCATTTCGCGATGGCTGATCCGGATCGTCGAGAGGGCGGGGCTGACCATGTCGACGAGCGGCATGTCGTTGTGGCCGATCACCGAGACATCGTCCGGGCAACGCCGGCCCTGTTCGCGCAAGGCCTCGTAGACGCCGAGCGCCAGCAGATCGTTGGCGGCGACGACGGCGGTCGCATCGGGTCTCTGCGCCAGAAGCAGGCGCGCTGCGGGCAGGCCTGCCTCGCGCGTGAATGCGGCAGCTTCCGCGATGTCATCGTCGACGACGCTCAAGCCCGCTGCGACCATGGCCTCGATGAAACCACGACGGCGCAGCGAGCCTGTCGACAGCGATTGCGGGCCGGCAACATGGACAATGGCGCGGTGACCGAGCCCGACCAGATGCTCGACGGCAAGCCGCATGCCGGCGACATCGTCCGAAACGACAGAGGGCACGCGCCCGGCGGTCTCGGCCCGGTTGACGAGGACGACCGGCACCTGCCAGCGCAAGCAGCGCTCGACCGCGTCGTCTTTGAGCGAGACATTGGCCAGCACGAGCCCATCGACCCGGCGCGCCACCAGCATCTCCAGAATGTCCGGCTGCTCGGGGCGGTCGGGCGGCTGGTCGGCCACGATCAGCGCATAGCCGCGCGCCGAGAGGGTGCGTTCGAGCCCGCTGATGATCGGCGAGAACACCGGATTGGCAATGTCGGGCACGATGATCCCGATCAGCCGGGAGCGCCCGCTGCGCAGGCTGGCCGCCGCTGCATCCGGGCGGTAGCCGAGACGCTCCGCCGCTTCCAGAACGCGCGCGACGATCGGCTCGCCGAGCCGGTCGCGCTGCGACGGATCGAGCGCGCGCGACACGGTCGAGGGGTGCACGCCCACCTCGCGCGCTACATCCTTGATCGTCGCCAGCCCCGCCATGACCCGGTTGTAGCCGCCGCGCTTGACCTGCGCAATCGATTGTCCTAGCGTTTGTGCAATCGATTGCGCACGCCTTATGACATAGCGTGACGGACGACCCTAAGCGGGTCGTCGGGTCCGGTTCGGCGACCGATCTGCCGGCGAGGGAGGTTCGATGATCATTGCGCGTCAGCAGGACGTGACCGACGCCGTACTTGCAGCGATGGCAGGCGCGCCGGGCGACCGCCTTCGCGTCGTCATGGCCGCTTTCGTGCGTCATCTGCATGAGTTCGCGCGCGAGGTCAGTCTGACCGAGGCCGAGTTCGAATACGCGATCGATTTTCTCAATCGGATCGGCCAGGCCAGCCATGACAGCCACAATGAGGGCGTACTCTTCAGCGACGCGGTGGGCCTTTCGACGCTGGTCTGCCTGCTGAACAACGGCCAGGACGGCGCGACCGAGACGGCTGCCGCGCTGCTCGGGCCGTTCTGGCGCGCCAATGCGCCCCGCACGGAGAATGGCGGGTCGATCGTGCGTTCGGCCACGCCCGGCGCGCCGCTTTTCGTCGATTGCCGGATTCGGGATGCTTCCGGCCAACCGCTAGCTGGCGTGCGCGTCGATGTCTGGCAGGCCTCGCCCGAGGGGATGTACGAGAACCAGGACGAGGCCCAGGCCGAGATGAACCTGCGCGGCGTCTTCGAGACCGATTCCGACGGGCGCATCGCTTTCCGCTCGGTGAAGCCAGCCGGCTACCCCGTGCCGACGCATGGGCCGACCGGCGAGATGCTGCGCGCGCAGCAGCGCCACCCTTTCCGCCCGGCCCATCTGCATGTGTTGGCCTTCAAGCCCGGCTTCAAGACGCTGATCACCCAGGTCTTCGTCGATGACGACGCGCATCTCGAAAGCGATGTCGTCTTCGGGGTGACGCGCGCCCTGATTGGCGATTTCCGCAGGGGCGAGGGGCCCGCGCCGGCGGCCGATGTCGCGGGCGAGTGGTTCAGCCTCGCCTATACTTTTGTCATGGAGCCCGGCGACGCCGTGCTTCCGCAGCCTCCGATCAAGTGAGCCAGGACCATGACGCAAATCCTCGAAAACAAGGTCGCGGTGGTGATCGGCGGCTCCGGCGGCATCGGCGCGGCTGCGGCCATGGCGCTGGCAGCAGAAGGCGCCACGGTCGTCGTGACCTGGCGCAGCGACGAGGCGGCGGCGAACGCCGTGATCGCCGCGCTGCCGGGTTCTGGCCATCTCGCGCAGCCTGCCACCGTCGAAGACAGCGCCACGCTGGTCGCGCTCGCGGCCGATGTCGAATGCTCGCTCGGGCGCTGCGACATTCTCGTCAACAGCGCCGGCTACACCAGGCCGATCCCGATCGCCGATCTCGACGCGCTGACCGACGAGTTCATCGATGACATGTTCAAGGTCAACTGGCGTGGCCAGTTCGCTGCCATCCGCGCCTTCGCGCCGCTGCTGGAAGCGTCTGGGGACGGGCTCGTCGTCAATGTCTCCTCGATCGCCGGGCTCAACGGCGTCGGCTCCAACCTCGCCTATGCCGCGATCAAGTCCGGTATCGACACGATGACGAAATCGCTGGCACGGGCGCTTGCTCCCGCGATCCGGGTGATGTCGGTGTCGCCCGGCGTCGTCGCGACGGATTTCGTCCCGGGCCGGGACGCCGCCGCGCTGGAGAAAGTCGCGCCGACGATTCCGCTGAAGCGCGTAGCAACCGCGCAGGATGTCGCCCGCGCTATCGCAGCCTGCGCGACGCATCTGACCTATTCGACCGGATCGATCCTGATCGTCGATGGCGGTCGGGCCTTGTGATGCGCGCCATGCTCGACAGGGTCGTCATCACCTGCGCGGTCACCGGCAACCTGACCCGGCCTGACCAGACGCCCCATCTCCCCATCACGCCCGAGGAGATCGCCGACGCCTGTCTCGGCGCGGCCGAGGCCGGCGCGGCCATAGCGCACATCCATGTGCGCGAGCCCGGCTCCGGCGCGCCCTCGATGAAGCTCGACTACTATCAGGACGTGGTCGCCCGCATCCGTGCCCGCAACCGCACGCTCATCCTCAACATCACGACCGGTCCGGGCGGACGTTTCGTGCCGGGCGACGACGACCCAAAGGTCGCCGCCGCCGGCACGACGCTGATGAACCCGGAGGAGCGCGTGGCTCATATCGCGGCGCTGAAGCCCGACATCTGCACACTCGACCTCAACACGATGAACTCCGGCGGGCAGGTGGTGATCAACACGCCGGGCAACGTCCGGCGCATGGCGAAGGTGATCAGAGAGGCCGGAGTGATGCCGGAGATCGAGCTGTTCGATTCCGGCGACATCGCTTTGCTGCATGATCTGCTGGCGGACGGGACGCTGGCCGGCCCTGCCCTGACCTCCTTCGTGATGGGCGTGAAATATGGCTTCCAGCCCTCGCCCGAGACCGTGCTCTATGCGCGCGGCCTGCTGCCGGCGGGTGCGCATTTCACAGCGATCGGCATCGGCCGCTCGACCTTCCCGATGGTGGCGCAGTCTGTCCTGGCCGGCGGCCATGCCCGCACCGGGCTCGAAGACGCGGTCTATCTCGACCGGGGAGTGCTTGCGCCCTCCAACGCCGCGATGGTCGAGAAGGCGCGGCGCATCATCGAGGATCTGGGGGCTCAGGTCGCGACGCCAGCGCAGGCGCGCGCGCTGTTCAACCTGCCCTCCGCCGGTTCCGAGCCAGGGCGGAGCGCCGCATGACACCCCAGCGCAAGAGACAACCGGCATGAACGCACCGGCGAAGATCACCTCCATCATGGCGACGATGCTGCGGCTGAGCGCCAAGGCCGAGACGATCGAGGCCGTCTCGCCGGCGATCGCCCGGCATCCGCTGACGCGCGGCGGCGAGGGCGACGTCATCGTCGAGGTCAGGGCGGCGGCGGTGAACCCGTCTGACGCCAAGGCCGCGATCGGGATGATGCCCTATGCCATCTTCCCGCGCACGCCGGGGCGAGACTTCGCCGGCGTGGTCGTCGAGGGGCCGGCCGGGCTGGTCGGCAGGGAGGTCTTCGGCTCGTCGGGCGATCTCGGCATCCGGCGCGACGGCAGCCATGGCACGCATCTCGTCGTCGAGGCCGATGCGCTTGTCGACAAGCCCGCAAACCTGACGCTGGCGGAAGCGGCCGGGATCGGGGTGCCCTTTGTCACGGCGCAGGAGGGCTTTCGCCGCTCGGGCATGCCTAAGGCGGGCGAAACTGTGCTGATCCTCGGGCTCAACGGCAAGGTCGGGCAGGCTGCGGCCCAGATCGCCGCCTGGCAGGGGGCGCGCGTCATCGGAGTGGTGCGCAAGGACGAACATTATGTCGGGCATGCCCAGAGCGAGGTGACAGTGATCGATTCGAGCCGCGAGGACGTTGCCGCCCGCGTGCGCGACCTCACCGGCGGCAAGGGCGCGGACATCGTCTACAACACGGTCGGCGAGCCCTATTACGAGGCCGGCACCAGGTCGCTCGCCATCCTGGGCCGGCAGATCTTCATCGCCGCGCTGAAGCAGACGATCCCCTTCGACATCTTCGTCTTCTATCGCGGCCGGCACACTTATGTGGGCATCGACACGCTCTCGCTCTCGTCGGTCGCGACGGCCGATGTGCTGCGCGATCTCGTGCCCGGCTTCGCCTCGGGCGCGCTCAAGCCCTTCCCGATCAATCCCGGCGCCATCTATCCGCTGGAGCGCGCCCGCGAGGCCTATGTCGCGGTGCTCGGCTCCTCGCGCGACCGCGTCGTGTTTCTCCCGAACGGATGACCGCCATGCATGTCGTGCGCCTGAACGATGCTCCCCGCTACGAGGCCCCCGGCCATGCCGACATGCGGATGTTCCGCCTGCAGGGCCGCGAGGCCGGTCCCGCCGACGTCATGTGGATGGGGATGAGCCAGCTTCTGCCGGGCGGCGGCATCGCCGCGTCCGCCTCGCCCGAGGAGAAGTTCTATCTCGTGCTCGAGGGCGAGGCGACCTTCGAGACGCCAGAGGGCGTCGTCACGCTCGGCGTCTGGGATTCCTGCCGCATCGCCCCCAACGAAACCCGCGCCTTGCGCAACGAGACCAAACGGCCGGCCACGGTGCTGCTCGTCATGCCGCTGCCCAACACCGCCAGAGGCTGAAAGCCCGGCTTTTTCGTCAGGAGGAACGCCCTATGGATCGCCGCCAATTCATGATCGGCTCGGGCCTCGCCGCAGGCGCGGCACTGGGCGCGGGCCCCCCCTTCGCACAAGCCTATCCGAACCAGCTCGTCAGGCTCGTCGTGCCGTTCTCGGCCGGCAGCCTGACCGATATCGTCGCACGCTCGGTGGCCGAGAAGCTAGCGGCCAAATGGAAACAGCAGGTCATCGTCGAGAACCGGCCCGGCATCGCCGGCGTCAGCAGCGTCGTCAGGGGTCCCACGGACGGTTCGCAACTGATGCTCACCTCGAACGGCCATACCGTGATCGGCGTCGTGAACAAGACGCTGGGCTTCGATCCCGTGAAGGACTTCGCCGGCATCAGCCGCGTCGCGACCACGGCGTCGCTGCTGATCGTGCCGCCCGACGCCCCTTTCCGGACGCTGGCCGAGTTCATCGCCGCGGCAAAGGCCAAGCCTGACGCCTTGAGCTACGGCTCGGCCGGCATCGGCAGTTCGACGGGCATCGCCGCTGAGCTGTTCAAGCAACTGACCGGGACGCAGATGGTGCTGGTGCCGCATCGCGGCCTGCCGGAATCGCAGGTCAGCGTCATCCGGGGCGACACGGCCATGGCCTTCACCTTCTTCAGCGTCGGCGGCGATCTGATCCAGGCCGGCAAGCTGAAAGCGCTCGCCGTCACCGGCACGGCACGGCTGCCGCAACTCCCCGACGTGCCGACCTTCGCGGAAGCCGGGCTGCCGGCCTTCGTCTACGATAGCTGGTTCGGCCTGATGGCGCCGGCAGCGACGCCAAAGCCCATTGTCGCGCAGCTGAGCCAGGACATCCGCGAGGCGATGGCCGATCCCGACCTCGCCAGACGGTTCGCCGCTCAAGGCGTCGAGATCACCACCTCGACCCCGGAGGACTTCGACGCCGAGCTGCGCAACGACGCCGATCGCTACGGCAAGCTCGTCGTCGGCGGCGGCTGAGCCGAAATTCGCGGCCTTGCGCCAGCGAACGACAGGCGGGCCAAACCCGAGCAATTCCCGAGGAGCGATATGTCGTGAGCCAACCAGGACCTGACCGCCGCGACCTGCTGCTGGGCGCCGCCGCCGCGCTCGCCGTGGCCGCCGCGCCCATGCCCACGGTTCATGCGCAGGCGCGGAGCGACCGAGCGCTGCTGTTCCGCAGCGCCACGCTCGTCACGATGGAAGCCGACGATGGCGGCGTCCGCACCGGTGACCTGATGGTGCGCGAGGGTCGCATCGCCGCGATCGGCGAGCGGCTGGAGGCGGGCGACGCCGAAATCGTCGAGGCGCAGGGCAACATCCTGATTCCGGGCCTGATCAACAGCCACATCCATCTCGGCCAGGCGATCATTCGCGGCCTGTCCGCGGACCATACGCTCGGCCAGTATTTCCAGGTCGTGGTCGGCCGCTACAGCCCGAAGCTGAGCGCGCAGGATCTCGCCGCCAGCGACTACGCCGGCGCGCTCGAACAGCTCGAGGCCGGCGTCACCACGATCTTCGACTGGAGCCGCGAGGTGCTGACGCCGGCCCATGCGGACGCGGCCATCGACGCCATGCGCCGCTCCGGCATCCGCGCCTTTCTGGGCTACGCGATCCCCGGCGCGGCGCAGGGCGGCGAGGCGGTCAAGGCCGACATCCGCCGCGTGCTGGCAGGTCCGCTCGCCAGCCGAGAAGGACGCGTCCGTCTGGCGCTGGGCATTCGCGGTCCCGATTCGTCATCGCCGGAGGATACCCTTGCCGACTTCACGCTCGCGCGCGAGCTCGACCTCCTGCACCAGTTCCATATCGGCGCCTGGCTTTACGCGGCGCGCCGGCCGCGTGCGGTCGCGCAGCTCAACGCCGACAGGCTGCTGACTGCGAAGTCGATCCTGGTTCACGCCAACGATCTCGACGAGGACGAGTACCGCATCGCGTCGGACGCCGGCGCCAAGATCGTGGTGACGCCGGAGGTCGAGATGCTGATGGGCCATGGCCAACCCGCGACCGGGCGCGTGCTGCGCAATGGCGGCCGGCCGGGCCTTGGCGTCGATGTCGTCACCGGCATTGGCGGCGACATGTTCACGCAGATGCGCGCGGCGCTCAGCGCGCAGCGGCTGGCCGACAATCTCGCGGCCCAGCAGAAGAAGGAGCCGCTGAAGGCGGTGACGCTGACGACGCGGCAGGTGCTCAGCGCCGCCACCATCGACGGGGCGCGCCTGCTCGGGATCGAGTCCGAGACCGGATCGCTCAGGGCCGGCAAGCGCGCCGACATCGTCGTGCTGAAGGGGCGCGGCCTCGCCAACACGCCGATCCATGATCGGGTCGCGGCGGTGGTGATGCAGGGCCAAGTCGGCCTCGTCGACACCGTGCTGGTCGATGGCGAGCCGATCAAGCGCGATGGGCGCTTCATCGGGCGCGACATCGCAAAGGCTGCGAGCGACCTGCAACGCCAGGCCAGCGAGTTGATGACGCGCTGAAGCAGATCCACAAACAAAAACAAAAGCAAAATGGACAGGGAGAACGCAGATGACCAGGGAATGGAGCCTCACAAGGCGCTCGGCGCTCGCGGCATGCGCGCTGATGCTTGGCTGCGCCGGCGCGCTGGCGCAGGATGTCAAAGCGCTAAAGCTCGTCGCCTTCGCCGGCGCCTCGAACTGGCCGGTCTGGATCGGCCAGCAGAAGGGCTTTTTCGCCAAGGAGAAGCTCGACGCCACGCTCGAAATCACGCCGAACTCGCGCCAGATGGCGTCGGATGTTTTCGGGGCTAAGTTCGACATCGCGCTGACCTCGATCGACAATGTCGTCGCCTATGTCGAGGGCCAGGGCGAGGCGCAATTGCCCGGCCCGGCCGATTTCATCGCCTTCATGGGCGTCGATGACGGCATGCTCTCGCTGATGGCGGTGCCCGGCACGGCGTCGGTCAACGACCTCAAGGGCAAGGAGCTCTCGGTCGATGCGATGACGACAGGCTTTGCCTTCGTGCTGCGGGAGGCGCTGGCGAAGTCCAACATCAAGCCCGTCGAGGTCAAGATCGTCGCCGTGGGCGGTGGCGCGCAGCGTCTGGCCGCCTTGCGCGAGCAGAAACAGACCGCGACCCTGCTCAACTCCCCGCTCGACCTGATCGCGGAGAATGCCGGCTCGGTGCGCCTGGCCGAGATGCGCGCGCTGATCGGTCCCTATCAAGGCATTTCCGGCATGGCGCGCCGGACCTGGCTCACTGAGAACCGCGACACGGCCAAGGCTTTCGTGCGCGCCTTCCATGCCTCGGTCGCTTGGCTCACCGACCCGGCTAACAAGGACGAGGCGATCGCGATTCTGCGCGAGCGCGTCCAAGGCACCTCGCCCGAACTGGCACAGAAGATCCACGCCCGCCTCACCGACCCGGAGCGCGGCATCAAGCGCGATGCGGCGATCGACATCGAGGGCCTGCGCACGGTGCTGCGGCTGCGCTCGACCTATGCTGCGGCCGGCCGGACACTCGATGATCCGTCTCGCTACATCGATGCGACGATACTTCCCGAGGCGCTGGCCAGGCGGTAATCGTCGGCCGACCCTCACCCTGCAGGAGGGAGCCATGGACTTCGTCATCAACGAGCAAGCCAGTGCGTCTCGTTCGCCCAGGGGCTGACCCTGCTGCAGGCCCTGCGCGACGAGTTCGCCGTCAATTTACGGAAATTCGGCTCCGGCCAGGCGCAGTGGAACGCCTGCACGATCCTGCTCGACCGCGAGCCGACGCGGGCCTGCGTGCGGCCTTTCGAGGCCGTGGCCGGCGCAAGGTGCCGGCACTCAAGGGGCGCGGAGCTTAGCCCAGCCCGCCGCGCAGGCCCTCATCGCCAACTAGGCCGCCAGTTCGGCTACTGCGCGGCCGGCATCCTGATGACGGCCCATGCGCTGCTCGAACGCAACCCGAGCGAGCCGAGCGCCGACGGCGTGGTCAGCGCGGCAAGCGGCGCGAGCTATCCCACCGACGGCAAATGTCGTGACCTGGGCATCGGCCGGGACTGCCTGCTCACGGTCCTCCGCCTGAGCTCGACCTATTCGCAGCCCAAGAAGGAGCTGCCGGACCCAGCGCGCTACATCGACATCTCCGGGCTTGAACGCGTGCTTGACAAGGTAGGGGCGGGCGCAACCTCGGCTCGTCGGAAGCCGTGTTCGGAGATCGGAGGGGAAGACAGGCTTCGGGCAACGCCACAGCAGGAGATAAATAACATCGGCAACTTTGGCTGGTGTTGTCGAACCCGCACGTAATGTTCTCCCCGATTTATAGGTATTTCTTATGCATAGATAGCAGGAAACCATATTGATATCAGTCGAAGGCCGCGGTGTTTTAATTCACGATGCTGGGCCGAGAGCGGATCTCTGCGTCGCCTGGCGAAGGAAAAAAGCTTCGTCTCAGGACGAAAAACGGAGGGGACACAATGACGAGATTTAATGCCCGTGCCACGGCGCGTGCGATATGTGCGCTGGCGCCCATTGCCCTCTGGTCCGGAGCGGCCATGGCGCAGACGGTTCTGAGCGACTTGAAAGTTCCTGTCCCGTCATCAGGCGCCGCAGCCTCAACCGATCGATTTGTCCAGCGGGCGCCTGGTGAGCCGACGCACCCTGACACCAACACCTGGGGCTATGACGTGAAAACCGGCGCCTGGCGCCATCCGGCGGCCACGCCCTTCGTACCGGGCCCGTATCCATCCTCGGGAAGCCTGGATTTCCTCGACCAGAACCAGTACGCGCTCAACACCAAGGCCGAAGCGTATCATCCTCACGTCGTTACCACTAATCATTCGTGGCAGACGATTTTCGATTTTGATGATCGCCGATACATGTATCATTATTATCGGACAGCTTATAAGATCTACGATATCACCGACCCGCGTGATCTGAAGGTCGTGGCGGACAAGAAGTTGAATACTCGCGCTGGTGATCGAGCCTTCGGTCCGATGGCCGTACGCTTCAGTAATTCATTGAACAAGTTGATTGCCGTTCAATGCTACGAGGTTCCCCGTTTCGGGCTGATCAACAACAAGTATCTCGAGCCGGAGAAGGTCAAGACCGTTCGCGAGATGCCGATGCTTCGGGGCTTCGCGATCTATGAGGTGACAAGCCCGCAATTCGATCAATGGAAGTTGCTGTCCGAGACCACTCTGGATCCGGAGAAAGACGCCAAACAGCAGCCCCAACAAGGTTCCGGCTGCATCGACGTCCCGTACTTCAACGAAAAGCACCTGTTCGTGGCGGGTGCTCCGGACGACAGTTTCGCGAATACCGAATACACAAGCGTTCTGTGGTCGGGCGCTCAGCTAGCTTACGACATCTCGGACCCGGCGAAGCCCAAAAAGCTCTCGACATGGTGGGTGCCGGGACAGCGCCTCGGCGAGGAGGCGGAATACGCCAAGAATCCACGCTACGGCAATCGCGCGTCCTGGCTGGGCGCCCGCATGCCGACCGCGATCCCGAAGCCCCCGGAAGAGGGTGGAAAATACGGCTATGCGCCGATGGGCGGGCTCGGCATGCATGTGATCGACATCTCGGACCCCGCCAGACTCCGCAGCGTCGGCAAGGTCGAGACCCCCGTCAGCATCGGCGGGACCGAGGGCGATAACGTCGACGTCACCAAGGCCGAAAAGACCGGAGTGGTTTACTTCAGCGGCTACCCGCTGAACGATGATTGCTATGAGCCATACAAGGACGTCTACGCCATCGACGTGAAGGATCCGGCCAATCCCAAGGTAATCGCCACACTGCCGCGGCCGACCCCGCCCAAAGAGGCCCCCTTCACCGACTACTGCCAAAGGCGCGGCAGCTTTGGCCCGAAGCGGACCGGTTATTGGACCAATCCCGGAACGCCGAGCGATAAGTATCTGATCTACGCCTTTTACAATGCCGGCATGCAGATGTTCGACGTCAGCGACCCGGCCAACCCGAAGATTGCAGCGTATTTCGTGCCAAAGATGGTCGAGCCAAAGATCAATCTTGACTACTCCGACCCTACTCACAGCGTGTTCATCGAATGGGACCGCAACTTGGTCTGGGTGATCACCAATCACGGCCTGTACGCGGTCTCGAGCCCGCTTCTCGGAGCGCCCGTGCTCGGCATGGCGGCGAAATAGTCACCAGCCTGGGCGCGGTTCGGGGAGCTGGCCGCGCCCATGGTGAACTGAAATCCCAAACCAGGAGCCATTACAATGACCAAACTTTCCATCGCCGTAGCCTGCGCCGCGTTGCTTTTTGCGGGCTCTGGCCCGAAAGCGGCGGAATACATGGAGCAATCGGAGCGCATTCGAGGACGTTCCTACTCACCTGCCGTCGTGACCCAGGGGGGGCGCACGGTGTGGCTGGCAGGCGAGACCACACTGACCGATCTGGATGGAAAGGACATCAAGGGCGACTTCGAGGCCCAGACGCGCACTGTTTTCGCCCTCATTGATCAAACTTTGAAGCGCGCCGGCGGCAGCCTCAAAGACGTTGTTTCGATGACCGTCTTTCTGACGGACCCACGCAATGGAGCGACCTTTGCCAAGGTCCGCTCGGAAATGTTTCCCGACAAGAATTTCCCGGCGAGCGCGCAAATCACCGTCTCGAACCTCGCCGTACCCGGCATGCAAATTGAGATTCAGGCCGTCGCTGTCATTGGAGACACGTGTTCCAAGACGGCGCCCTGCCTCCCCCGGCCCTGAGGTTCTGGCAACAGGTGTCTGCCCCGGTTAGCAAAGGCTTGGCGATGCAAGGCAAAAAGATATTCACGAGACGAGTGATCTTGAATGCGATCGCGACGTCAGCCGCCGCGGTCGCGAGCCATGCCAATGAATGTGCCTGGGCCCAGGCTCCGACGACGACTCATGCTTCGGGGCCGCTGCCCGAGCGGGGCGAGTTCGTGATCCGGGGCGCCCATGTCATCTCGATGGATCCGACGGTGGGCGATTTACCTCGCGGCGATCTACATGTGCGCAATGGTGAGATCGTTGCCGTCGGGCCAAGCCTCGCGGTTCCGGAAGCCGAGACCATCGATGCTTCCGGCATGATCCTGATGCCAGGTTTCGTCGACACGCATTGGCACCTATGGAGCAGCACCTTTCGGGCTTTGATCAAGCTCAATGACCCAAGGGACAGCTACTTTCCGTTGACTTTGCGGCTCGGTAAACTTTGCACACCTGAGGACAGCTACCGAGCAGTGCGACTTGGACTGCTCGAGGCACTGCTGACCGGCATCACCACCCTGCATAACTGGTCGCACAATGTCCTCACGCCTGCGCACGCCGACGCTGAAGTCCGTGCACTGCAGGAATTCGGTATTCGTGGCCGATTCTCCTATGGCTGGGGACAGGATCTTCCTGTCGACCGCCCCATGGACATGGCCGACATTGCGCGTATTCAGCGGCAGTGGTTCGCGAACAGCGACCTCCTGCAGCTTGGCGTGGCAATGCGGACGCCGGTCGCCTATCAGCGCGGCGCCGTGGACATCGATGTGCTGAAGCAGGACTGGAACGGCGCCCGGTCTCTAGGGCTGCCTATCACGATGCACACCAGGCAAAGCTCGGTTGCGACGCTGGAACGTCATGGCCTACTGGGCCCGGATGTACAGCTCGTCCATCCCCAAGCCCTGACCCTTGACGAGATCGCAATCATCGCTGCGCGGAAAGTGAACGTTTCTGCCTCGCCGATCATCGAGATGCTCTATTCGCAGTCAACCCGTGGGGAAATTCAATTTGCCGAGCTTCTCGAAGCAGGCGTCCAACAGAGCCTTTCCGTTGACACGGTTGCTGCGGCCGGGAAGGCGGATTTCTTCGCCGTCATGCGCGCGCTTATTTCGGCGCACGGACAGAGGTTCGGCGACAAGAAGCCATTGTCGCCGCGCCGATTGCTCGAACTGGCAACGTTGGATGGCGCGCGCGCTTTGAATATGGCCGAGCGGGTCGGCTCGTTGACGCCCGGCAAGCGCGCCGACGTAATCCTGCTGCGCACAGCCGACGTCAACATGACGCCCATGGGTGACGATCCGGCCTACATGATCGTGTTCGCCGCACAGCCGGCCAATGTTGACACCGTCATCGTCGACGGCCGGGTGCTCGTCCGGAACGGCCAGCTCACCTCGGTGGATGTCACGTCCGTCATGCGCGAGGCGAGTAACTCGGCGCGCGAGCTCCGCGCTCGTGACCGGGCCAGATAATGTCAGCGGCGCTCGGGCTCGTCCATAGGTTTCAAGAGCGCAGCGCAATCTCCAGCATCGCCTCCAGACTAATCGGCAGATCCTCCAGGGGCCAAACATCGGCAGTGATTGGCCGATTGGTTATCGCCACTTCGGCTGTCGGGCGTTCGTCTTGCTCACATTATTTAAGCAGGCCATCTGATCGTGGCGGTAGTGGAGCATGGCAACGTCCTAAGAGACCGTTTGAGAATGGGGAAACCCGCCTCTGGTCGTGATCAATCTCAGGATGTGGACATGCCGGAACAGGTTATTGACGACTATCTCAGTACGGTGCGCTCGTCTGCCTACCGATAACCTTGCTTCCATTGGTCAGTCCGATCGACGCTTCTCGACGTCGCGACGCAATTTTGTCGCCGGCGGCTCAGGCCTTGCTCTCCGAGATCAAGGCCTCGAGGATGAACTTCTCAGGACGGTAGCCTGGTATCGGACCCGCATAAGGCGGCACGATCCATTCGCACTTGTTAGAACCTGCGAGCCACATGATCAGTCGATATCGTGAGGCGCGAGGCGCCGAGCATAACGCCGGAGGACGCCTTCAAACGCGGCAAGGGCCGGAGACGTCGAGCGATCGCTACGCTTGATCATCACGATATCCCGCGCAATCGTCGGCTCCGCTAGCTGCTTGGCGATGACCCTGCGATGCGGGGCGGCGGCGCGCGCATAGGTCGGCAGGACCGCGATGCCCAGGCGAGCCTCTACCAATGCCAGCGCCGTGGTGATCTGGGAAACTTCGTAGGCCGGCGTCAGCGGGACACCTGCGGTTTCATACCCAACCTCGACAAGCAGCCTGATGCCGCTGTCGCGTGTCAAGGTGATCAGCGGCTCGTCCCTAAGGTCGCCCCAAGCCCATGTGCTGGTTGCCGCGAAGCGGCTGCTATGGTCGCAGAACAGCATCAGGCTGTCGCGCGCCATCGGAACGCGTTCGATGCCGTCCTCTTCTGCGGCAAAGGTCCCAAGGCCGCAATCAGCCCGGCCGACGCGCACTGCCTCGACGATCGTATCTGTTTTTGCATCGACGACGGAGATCTGAATGCCTGGATAGCGCTCGCGCATCTCGGCGATCGCCTCGGGAAGGATCACCGCCGCAAGCAGGGGCGGAGCGGCGACGACGATGCGGCCGCGCTTGCGTTCGGCCAGATCACTGGCACTGCTGACAGCGATTTCGAGATCCTCCACGATCTTCGCCGCTGCACCCCGAAACTCCCTCCCGCCTTCGGTCAATTCGACGCGCCGCGTCGTTCGATCGAAAAGACGTAGTCCCAGCTCCTGCTCAAGTTCGCGCACGAGCTGCGACAGCGCCGGCTGCGCCATATGCATGCGTTCGCCTGCTTTGGTGAAAGTGCCGTGCTCGGCAACGGCGAGAAATGCCTGGATCTGACGGAGCGTGATTGCCATGAACCGTAAATTATAAGGATTCGAACTGAATTCATACAAATAAGGTGAATTCCGTATGACCGCCGCTTGCGGTCATTATGGCCTTGTCCTGATCGCCGACCAGGACGCCACGCTAGGGGAACGATAGCCGCTCTCGCCGCTGCCATACCCAAAGCTATGCTTCGTCTGCTTGCGTCCGCCTGTCCCCGCCGAGGTGTTCATGACCCGCTACCCCGATCTCCAACTCTATATCGGCGGTTCCTGGAAGAAAGCTTCTGCGGGATTGCCAGTGCTGAACCCTGCCGATGAGAGCGTGATCGGCACAGTCCCGGTCGCGACTCGGGCAGATCTCGATGAGGCGCTGGCGGCGGCCGCCGACGGCTTTAGGATCTGGAGCCGGACCTCGCCGCGCCGGCGAGCCGAGGTGATGGTCAAGGCTGCGGCGCTTATGCGCGAACGGGTAGAAGAAATCGCCTATTCGATCACGCTGGAGCATGGCAAGCCGCTCGCCCAGGCTCAACTTGAAGTGATCCGCGGTTGTGAATTCTTTGAATGGGACGCAGCCGAGGGCCAGCGCACCTATGGCCGCGTCATTCCGAGCGAGCCGGGTATCAAATATGTCGTGATGCACCAGCCGATCGGCATGGTCGCGGCGTTCTCACCCTGGAACTTCCCGATGAGTCAGCCGGCGCGCAAGATAGCCGGCGCGCTTGCGGCCGGCTGCTCGATCATCCTGAAAGCGGCCGAGGAGACCCCGGCCGGAGCGATGCACATCGCCCACGCGCTGCATGATGCCGGCTTGCCGCCCGGCGTCTTCAATCTGGTATTCGGCATCCCAGCCGAGATCTCCCAATATCTGATCCCGCAGGAGCAGACCCGGCTCATCGCCTTCACCGGCTCTACCGCGGTCGGCAAGCACCTGACCAGGATCGCCGCCGACCACATGAAGCCGGTGCTGATGGAGCTCGGTGGCCACGCGCCGGTGATCGTCTGCGATGATGTCGACCCGGTGGCGGCAGCGCTGGTCTCGGCGACCCGCAAGGCGCGCAATACCGGCCAGGTCTGCACCTCGCCGACGCGGTTCTTCGTACAGAAGCCAATCTACGAGGCCTTCGCCAGGACCTTCGCCGAGAAGGCGCGGTCTGTGGTCGTTGGTAACGGCCTCGACAGCGCAACACAAATGGGACCACTTGCCAACTATCGCCGCATCGAGGCGATGGAGATGCTGGTGGCCGACGCCCGCGCCAAGGGTGCGCGGGTGCTGGCCGGCGGCGAGCGCATCGGTAATAGCGGCTATTTCTTTCCCGTAACCGTCCTTGCCGACGTGCCGGACGATGCCCGCGCCATGCGCGAGGAGCCGTTTGGGCCACTCGCTTTGATCAGCCCGGTTTCGTCGCTCGACGAGGCGATCGCGAAGGCAAATTCCTTGCCCTTCGGCCTCGCGGCCTACGCCTTCACCCACTCTGCCAGCAACGCTGATCGCCTGGCCGACGAAATCGAGGCCGGCAATGTCTCGATCAATACGCTTGAGGCCTCGGTGGCCGAGACGCCTTTCGGGGGCGTCAAGGATAGCGGCTATGGCCGCGAGGGCGGTGCCGAGGGGCTTTCGCACTACACAATCATTAAGAACGTCTCGCACCGCATGGCGATCTAGCCGGTGGTCGAAGGGAGGTAGCCGCATGAAATACGCCAAGAAGGACGCGAAGGCCTACACCCGCGCCAACATGAAGGGCATCTGGGCGGCAGCGTTGACGCCTTTCACCCGATCGCTCGCCATCGACGAGGACGGATTTCGCGAGAACATCCGGCACTGGACTGGCGATCTGAAGATCGACGGCCTGTTCATCGCCGGCAAGCAGGGCGAGTTCTTCTCGATGTCGGTCGAGGAGCGCAAGCGCAGCTTCGAGCTCGCGGTCGAGGCGAGCGCCGGGCGTAGCCAGACGATCATGTCCTGCTCCGATCAGAACATGGACGTGGTCATCGACCTTGCGAAGCACGCTCAGAAGGTCGGCGCCGATTATATCGTCGTGCATGCGCCGCTCCTGCACTTCTTCAAGGCGCAGGACGAGACGCTCTACGAGTACTATCGCACCATCGCCGCGCAGGTGGACATCGGCATCGCGCTTTGGAGCCATCCCGACAGCGGCTATCTGATGAGCCCGCAGCTCTGCAACCGCCTCGCCGACATCGAGAATGTCGTCGCGATCAAGTACAGCGTGCCGCGCGCCATGTATGCCGAGCTGACCCGGCTCGCCGGCGACCGCATCCTCATCAGCACCGCCTCGGAGGAGGAATGGCTCGACAACATCGTCGAGCTCGGCTGGCAGGTCTATCTCTGTTCCTCGCCTCCATATCTGATCCAGACGGGCAACGATCTGCGCATGCGCAAATACACCGATCTCGCCTTCGCCGGCGAGGGCGAGAAGGCACAGGCCGTGCGCGACAGCCTCGCGCCGGTGCGCGAGGCACTGAGCACGACGCGCCCGGCCGAGAAGCCGCATGCGCACCAGAAATACTGGCAGGAGCTGCTCGGCCAGGTCGGCGGGCACGTACGCTCGCCGCTGCTCGAATTGACGGAGACTGAGAAGGCGGCGACACGCGCCGCCTTCGAGAGCTGCGGGCTTGCGCTCGCGGCAGGCCGGCCCTTGGCGAAGGCTGGCTGAAACGCAGGTTGGACCGACAAACGGGAGAGGTGAAACGATGGCGACCGAAGGACGGCTTAAGGCCTTCAACTTCAAGAAGTGGATCGAGGAGCACGAACATCTGCTCAAGCCGCCGGTCGGCAACAAGAAGGTGTTCGACGATGGCCAGATGACGGTGATGGTGGTAGGCGGGCCGAACCAGCGCGCCGACTTCCATGACGACCCGGTGGAGGAGTTCTTCTACCAGCTCAAGGGTGACATGATGCTGAAGCTCGTCGACAACGGAAAGCACTACGACGTGACGATCCGCGAGGGTGACGTCTTCCTGCTGCCGCCGCATGTTCGCCACTCGCCGCAGCGCCCTCAAGATGGCTCGATCGGGCTCGTTGTCGAGCCGGCCCGCCATCCGGACCAGGTCGATGGCTTCGAATGGTATTGCTTCAACTGCAATGG
>JAESGQ010000145.1_pt1 | contig 30844 bp, 36 predicted proteins | sample 9266251 | NCBI WGS metagenome assembly JAESGQ01 (sample SAMN17056778, study PRJNA650883) | algae metagenome | isolation source: Kaiparowitsia implicata GSE-PSE-MK54-09C and co-occurring heterotrophs from... | place: USA: Kaiparowits Plateau, Grand Staircase Escalante National Monument, UT ... | reverse complement strand
CTATTTCAACTGGATTTGGCAGCATAGCCGTCTTAAAACTACCGCCGCACAGCGAGCGAGGTTAGCAACACGGTCCTGGAATTGGCACGATATTGCCACCTATCCCACATTAATTTGAGGCACTACCGAATAGTTCCGGTTAATGAAACGCAGGGCGATCGCCCAAATGCCAATTAGACCCACTGGTTCAGCAGCTTTTGAGGAGGATCTTGCTCCAACCCATCTGGCGAGGCCAACCTCCAACCGCTCCCGTGCTTGCCAATATCACCGTCTTAGGTGAGGCCTTTCTCAACTATTCGTCATAATTTGGAGAAAAAAGTTCATTTAACTTAACAATCTGGGGTACTATACGAGTAGGTACAAATCCTCATTGATGCTGCGTTCTGCTTGGTTTGTCTCATCACTCCTTGAGTCATGCCAAGGCATCTCACGAAAGTCCAGGCTGGTTACACATATCCCCGCTGCACCCGTTAAATCCTACAAATTAAATCTGATTCGTTTTAGGCACTTTATACCCTTCAAAAACTCGCAGTTTGTGCAGACCACGCCAGGGCTATAGTTTTAACAGGCAAATAACACATCCATTTGTGGCCCGCTCTCTACACGCACCATAATCTATCGATGGTTAGGCTCCTATGCTGAGTACACAATTTCCTTGGCTTACAGCACTCATTCTCTTTCCCCTGATTGCAGCACTTCCCATACCGTTGCTTCCCAACAAATATGGCAAAACGGTTCGCTTTTATGCGCTTGGGGTGGGTTTCATCGAATTCGCCACCATGCTCTATGCATTCTGGAAGCACTATGATCTTCAAGCAACTGGCTTTCAGCTGGTAGAGTCTTACCCTTGGCTTCCTCAGATTGGGCTGAACTGGTCCGTCGGTGTAGACGGCATCTCCATGCCCTTGGTCATCCTGTCTGGGTTAATCACGACCCTGGCGCTACTCGCATCGTGGAAAATCAACGACAAGCCGCGCCTCTTCTACGTTCTGATGCTCGTGCTCTACAGCGCTCAGATCGGGGTTTTCGTCGCGCAAGATTTGCTGCTGTTCTTCTTCATGTGGGAACTTGAACTGGTTCCGGTCTATCTCTTGATCTCTAACTGGGGTGGCGAGAAGCGGCTTTATGCGGCCACAAAGTTCATCCTCTACACTGCTGCAGGCTCAATCTTCATCCTCGTTGCAGCGCTGGCGATGGCGTTTTACGGCGGAGACTTCACCTTCGACATTCAGGCTCTGGGGCTGAAGGACTATTCCCTTACCTTTGAGCTAGCCATGTATGCAGCATTCCTGCTGGCCTTCGGCGTAAAGCTCCCGATCTTCCCATTCCACACTTGGTTGCCCGATGCCCATAGCGAGGCACCCGCGCCCGTATCTATGATTCTGGCAGGTGTGCTGCTCAAGATGGCAGGGTATGGCTTGATTCGCATGGGCATCGAAATGCTGCCGAATGCGCATGCCTACTTTGCACCGGCCCTAGCGGTTTTGGGCGTCGTCAACATTATTTACGCCTCCCTAACAGCCTTTGCCCAGACCAACCTGAAGCGGCGCATGGCCTATTCCTCTATTGCTCACATGGGGTTCGTGCTGATTGGCTTGGCATCCTTTACAACGCTGGGTATTAGTGGTGCGATGCTGCAAATGGTGTCTCACGGGCTGATTGCCGCTGCGCTCTTCTTCTTAGCTGGCGTCACCTACGATCGCACCCACACACTGATGATGGACAAGCTGGGTGGCATGGCCAAGCAAATGCCGACTGTGTTTGCTCTATTCACCGCAGGTTCGATGGCATCCCTGGCGCTGCCCGGTATGAGCGGCTTTGTTGGAGAGCTAACTATCTTTTTGGGTTTCAGCAGCAGCGATGCCTACAGCGTTCCCTTCAGAGCCGTGGTGGTGCTATTAGCAGCCGTTGGGGTAATTTTGTCGCCCATCTACCTGCTCTCTATGCTGCGCAGTGTGTTCTACGGCAACGAGGGCTCGGCCTTGGCCAAACTTTCGCTGACGGATGCGAATCCTCGCGAGGCATTCATTGCAGTTTGCTTGTTGATTCCGATTATTGGAATTGGTATCTATCCTAAGCTAGCGACACAGACGTTTGATACCACAACTGTGGCGCTGACCTCTCATGCTCGGATGGTGCTTCCGGCGATCGCCCATAAGCCCATGCTTGATTTTCAGTCGCCCATGATGAGCGCTCCGGTAATCGGCGCTGAGACAAAAGCTGCGCTTCTAGATTAATCTGCTCTAGCGTTTGTTAATTAAATGGGGTTGGACGCTAAGCGTCCAACCCCATTTAGGTTTAGACCCTAGATTGAGCCCAGCCTAGGTCAGGGAGTCCTTGCACCCTCAACTCCAATAGCGTAGATGAAATATGCTATGTCGCTTTATCTACGGTAGGATTTGGAACGTACAGGCGATCTACTGTGCTAGTCTATGCCGTCTGGTCGTGCCCACGATCGCATCACGCTGTGGTTGCTGCCACCGATTGGCAGTATCAGTTGGCTGCTCACCGAGAGCAGTCATCTCACTCTGCTACTATGCAGCGGCTATTTGTTTGGCGGCTTCATGTTTGGCCCTGACCTGGATGTACGCTCTGTGCAGGTCAAACGCTGGGGATGGTTTCGGTGGATTTGGGTGCCCTATCGTGGCAGTATGAAGCATCGCTCGCCGCTGTCCCATGCTCCGATTACCGGGACGGTGCTGCGGGTTCTGTATCTGCTGGCCTGGGTGGGGTTTCTCAGCTTTTTAGGATTGGCCTTCTTGAACCAAGTTGGGCAGTTAGGCTGGACTTGGCAAGACATTGCAGGCGTCATGGGGCGATCGCTCACAAACCATCGCTATAGCTGGCTGGCGATCGCTCTTGGCCTCGAAATTGGTGCTCTAAGCCATTACACGGCAGATTGGCTCGTTTCTACCCACAAGCGAATTAAATCAAAAGGCTGGGGCGCAGCGCTGCCTAAGTCGCGGAAGCGAAAGCGACGGCGGTAGAGAGGAGAATTTAGAGGGTGTCGGCTAGCGATTCTATCCTGGACGAGAACCGCTACAGTATGGATGGTTTTAATCAGCCTTGGTTAGGTGATAAACCGCACCCCATGCACGGAAACGCCATGCACGAAACGGTACCCCTATGACTTTTTCGCCTGAGTCTTTGTCTGCGCCCCATGCTGCCAGCAACGAGGATTTGCCCAATCAAGAAACGATAACGCCCACCCTGAGCGCCTTGCAGCGATTGATTGAGGTGGTAGCGCAATTGCGATCGCCCGATGGAGGCTGCCCGTGGGATTTAGAGCAGACGCCGCAGACCCTCATCCCCTATGTCATTGAAGAAGCCTACGAAGTAGTGGATGCAATTCGGCAGGGTGATCCAGCGGCGATCGCCGATGAGCTAGGCGATTTACTCCTACAAGTCGTGCTGCAAGCGCAAATCGCCAAGGAATCGGCACAATTTGACCTCACCACTGTAGCCCACACCATTGCAGACAAGCTCGTACGCCGCCATCCCCATGTCTTTGGCGACGTGGCCGTGGATGGCGTTGCCCAAGTGCGCGACAACTGGGACCAGATTAAAACAGCCGAAGACCAGCAAGCTCACGACACCCAGAGCATCGTGCCTCAATTGCAGCGCTATGGGCGATCGCTCCCACCCCTAACGGCCTGCATGAAAATCTCCCACAAAGCCGCCAAAGCTGGGTTGGAATGGGAATCCGTCGCAGGGGTCTGGGACAAATTCCATGAGGAGTTGGATGAGTTTCAACAGGCGATCGCCCACGAAAGCGCCCAGCGTCAACAAGATGAACTAGGCGATCTGCTATTTACCCTCGTCAACCTAGCCCGTTGGCACAATCTCAACCCGGATGAAGCGCTGCAATCGGCCAATCAGCGCTTCACTCAGCGCGTTGCACTGTTAGAATCTGCGACCCTTAAACCCCTAGCAGACCACACCCTGGCAGAGCTAGAGGTGCTATGGCAACAGGCCAAGACTATTCAGGCTCAGGAATAACCGGGCGATCGCAATTCTGAGCAGCGCATCAGTGGGTTGCAAGCATCCTCACATGGTGTTACATTTCTTAACAAGGATTTGGTTGTATCGCGCGCGGCTTAGGGCTAAACACATCATGTTTATCAATGGGGTCGTGCCTTTCCTTCAAATTCTCCTTCCAACACAGCAAGTTAAACCGGTCACTAGGTTAGTGATCGGTTTTTTTTTGGCGATCGCCCCCCACTGCAGCGTTTCGACACACAGTAGGAGCGAAATCATTAAGTTAGCAATTTCCCATACTGCTAACCGTGATACCTTAATAATTAGTGAATGAGTCGTGTGAAAGCCCAAACGCAGTCGCGTCGTAACACGATGAATCGCAAGTTTTTCTTAATGCTGATGGATGGTTTAAAGGGTTGCACCCGTAGATTCGCCATACAACAGGGCGAGGGTTAGTTTGTCAAGCAATAAATCAACCCATTTTGCAAACAGTGTCTGACTTAACGTGTGGAGGTATGGCTGAGCTATGTCTATCAGGCTTTATGTAGGGAACTTACCCAAAGAAATGGAGCGAGACGAACTTGCTACGCTGTTTGCAAGCGTAGATGAATCTGCCGCAACCAAGGTCATCACCGACCGTAAAACTGGCAAATGCCGGGGGTTTGGCTTCGTCACCGTACAAACCGATGAGCAGGCTGACCTGTTGATCGAAAAATTTAACGGCTACCTCTTTAATGAGAGCGAACTGAAAGTTGAGAAAGCTAACCCACGCAGTGGCAAGTCTGAAGATGCCCCTGAAGTCGAGCCTGGAAATAGCTCGCGCCGAAAGGCTCCCAAAGACAGCAAACGCTCCCCTAGCGGAGAGTCTGCTACCGCTGCAGCCAAGCCCGATCCGCGTTGGGCTCAAGATCTTGAAAAGCTCAAAGATCTATTAGCTGCTCAAACCGCAAACTCTTGATTCTTGAAGCCAGAGTCAAACGCTCTAGGGCGTTGTCATCAATTCCGAGCAAAAGCCTTGTGCTATGAGCGTTGCCACGCCCGATCCAAAAAACAAGCTACGGGCTGTGACCGTTCATTTCTGAGCCATTAGCGGCTAATTGATAACAGCACCTATCAATTAACTGGTGCTTTATATAACAGGCTGCGGAGATGAGGCAATTTCATCTCCGCAGCTTTTTTTCATTTGGCCCGATTACAATAACAGAGTCTTGTTATAATCCGCTATTAGTGAGCTGACCGAAGTTGCCGCACGGTCTTGATTTACTATCTGGCAGCGCTAGGGTGGCAGTTTCTGGCTTGGTGGAGGCCACTAATGACACTTGTCATGTCTCCTTTACATGGGGCTGTAGCTCAGATGGATAGAGCAACCGCCTCCTAAGCGGTAGGTCGCGCGTTCGAATCGCGCCAGTCCCGTATTCAAAAGTCCTACTATCTATAACTTTAAATTTGTAAGGCTTTTGATATTCCTCATGTAGCAGAGTATTTCTGGATACGTCAGAATTGTCCTTAGAACATAGGGAAACATCATAAGAAAAACTCCCACTAAAGGCGATGAACAAGCGCCATAGATCTACGCCATAGATCTACATTAGTGAGATATGAGGGTAATCCACGCCTTACAGTATCAGAGGTTTGCCACCGTCCCATCGAAGGGGCCTATCCATTCATGAATTTTTGCACGAGTAGACATCGTCTATTTTTGCTCGAAGGAGAGCACCAGCTTCCGCAGCAGTAACGCTAACGAGTGACGCTCCGATTGCTCTAGAGAGCTGAGAATACGATGCGCATTGGTGACATGAGCTTCAACTGCTTGCTCAATCAGATGCAACCCTTGGCCTGTCAGCGCAATTAGGGTTGCTCGGCGATCGCCTGTATCAGGAATACGTCTGACTAATTCAGCCTGTTCTAACCGATCGATGCGATGAGTCATCGTGCCAGATGACACCATCAGAGCATTAAACAAATCAGTAGGCGAAAGCTGATAGGGCTGTCCTGAACGACGCAGCGTCGCCAACACATCGAACTCTCCCAGATTCAGCCCAAACTCAGAAATCGTCTCTTGAATAGAGCGATCAAGATGTTTGGATATCCGCGTTATTCTCCCAACCACGCCCATTGGCGATGCATCTAGGTCAGGACGCTCTCGCTGCCATTGCTCCAAAATTACATCGACTAGATCAGATTTCATACAACTATCTGGTCAGTCCAAATTTTGCATCTAAACTATCTTAGCATCGAGATAACTGCTAGAATCTTAACGTCAAGATACTTGATGTCAAGATAAAAAGCTCAAGGCTCCACTATGAATGAACGAACCCTTTATCTGTTAGCGGCACTTGCGGGCGGGGCCATTCTTCCAGTTCAAGTCGCTATTAATACTCTGCTGCGACGCTATGTAGGTGAGCCGATGCAGGTCACATTCATTTCATACTTAGCAGGCACACTGGCATCGCTGGCTATCTGCATCGTTGCACGCTATCCAATCCCTGCTACTGCGGCGCTCATTCAAACATCCTGGTGGATGTGGATTGGTGGATGTTTAGGCACGCTATATGTTTGGTCAACAATCTTCGCTACACCCAAGATTGGGGCATCGCTTGCCTTAGCGCTTACAATTGCAGGTCAAATGATTGCGGCGCTGTTTCTTGACCACTATGGTGTAATCGGCTTGACAAAATATGCCGCTAGTCCAACACGAATTGCAGGTGTGGTTTTGGTGGTGCTCGGGGTATCCCTAGTTGCTTATGTGAAGCAATAAAGTCAAGGCGGTAGTGGGGTTTGACTAACGCAAATTTGATAGCGCTGTTTCAGCCCTGTGCTTCGAGGCTGAAACAGCGCTGCGATGGTTTTACAAACCCACACGGGACTGAATGCACTCTATCCAGCATCGCGAGGGTTAGGGCTCAGTCTGCATGGCGCGAGCTTGACTTTCGCAAGCTTGCCAGCTTGCCGAAATTTGTGAACTTATGACAATAATCGGGCGATCGCCCCTCATTTTTGTAAAAATAGATACAGAAACTATTTTACAGACTCCTCTCAAACGTGAAAGTGGTGGTCTGTTTACAAAAGCTAGTCAGTATGAGGCGTAACACATGTCCTTCCCAACGAGTTATTTAGGTGGCCTATCGTCACGAGAATTGGAGCGGGCGATCGCCTCAGGGTGGAAGCCAGTCTGCCACATTACCTATACCCGAGATGCCTGGGTCAAGTTGCTCCAACCACCGAGTGAATATAGTGACGATGAGGCTAAATTGCTGTGCCAAGAAGCCTCAGATAATTGGGTTGCGTGGGTTCCAAATCATGGCGAAGTGATTCTCAATCAAAGTCACTTTTATTGTTAATCAATAGAGGTTTCTAATCGTTGCATGAGTTGAAACCTTAGATTACTGACATCCTTGCAATTAAGCCGGTTGAAGAGAATGGCTTCCAAAATAATAATCGATTGGGATGAAATGTTTGAATACCTGCCCGGAACGTGGGTAGAACTCAAACATCAACCTGGAGTTTTGTATCAAATTGATTGTTATGAAGCCACGATGGTTCCACCGATTTGGTTAGTGGGGAACCCACAGCCGCGTTATCCGAGTGAGCTGCAACTGGTGTCACGCCGAGATGTAGCCGTCTGCGATTTAGAGCCGCAATCGGCATTGGCATAAGTCCTCAGTCATTCACACATCCTGCGACCCATTCAAAATGTTCAACCGTTGGAAACGGATTGTAGAAGTGATGCAGTTGCCGCTTCCAATCTTGATATGCCGCAGATTGACGAAAGCCTTGCTCATGGTCAGCAAGAGTCTGCCACCAAACCAGCAACATATATTTGTTTTCAACCTCAAGACACCGTTGCAGCTCGTGGCGAATATAGCCGGGCCTCGCCTGAATAATCTGCTGAGCTAGGCCAAACGCCTTCTCAAATTTTTCAGATTGCCCTTTCTGAATCTGTAAAACTGCTACTTCAAGAATCATAAAACCCCAATCTTCCACATTTACAAAGTAGGCGGTTCTGCATCATTAATCTTGCTTGATGTTTACCACACTAACTGCTCTAATTGCTCTAAATAAAACACCTAGACGCTTCTTACCAAAGCCTCAGCAAGTAGCCTGCTGTGTGAATCAGTGTAGGATAAAGAGAATTACCCTTGTTTCAACACAAATAGCTATGGCGTTCTTTCGGCAATACATTGCCCCCCTGTTCGTGGTTCTCATTTTTGCTTTGGCATTAATTGCCGTCAGCGCCCGCATCTTTCTGCCAGAGGATATGGCGGCTCCAGCACCCGTTGAGACACCCGACGCCCTTAGCCGTGGATTAGACCAAGACTTGACTCACCCACAACTGTCGCTAGATCAGCTTGTGCGGGGGGTGCCGCTCGACCTGGGTGAAGGCCTGCCGCTTTAGATGGAGCCTATCGCTACCCACGCCGCTTTTCCTCAAGGGTATTGGCTCCGTCGGGGAACTGAGCGCGATCGCCCATTGCTGGTTCACTGTATGCAGCGCACCTATTGCGAGGTTAATCCCGATGTGCCTCTCAGCCGTTCGCAGGAAGCGGTCGCACAGTTTTTTTCAGACCAAACCCCGCTGTGGTTTGTGGAACTGGAGGGGAGTTCTACAGTTGACGCGTCGCCTACTCGCGCTACGACTCAGCGTCTAGCTAATGCCACAGCGTCTGACTCGGCAGCGATCGCTTGTTTATGGATGGGCAATGCGGTTGATCAGGTGCGGGGCGATCGCCATGCCCATATTTTTTTGATCTATGTAGATCCGGCGCATCGTCGTCGGGGGATTGGCTCAGCGCTTGTGGCTCAGGCAGAAGGCTGGGCCACGGCTCGGGGGGATCGCCAAATTGGGCTACAGGTGTTCCAGTCCAATCAGGCTGCGCTGTCACTCTATACCCAATTAGGGTTTGAGGCGCGATCGCTATGGTTGGCAAAGCCGCTGGTCTAGCCTGTTTTCTAACCCCTCTTCTCTAAAGCCTCTCTATCTTTGAAGACTTTAAGGATAGTAAGCAAGCGCAGAAATGGGCGATCGCTCCAACCCTATTGATGTCTGCGCTAAAATGAAGAAACGTAACGCAGTGTTTGGTTTCTTCATTTCTAGCAATCTTTAAGTCTCGCGAACTAAACGCTTCTCATATTAGGGTGTGGCCTATGCAGAAAGTTTTGCGTTGTCTGCAACCCCACCTGCACCGATTGGGTTGCACGTAGGCTCGCGTTGCGCCGCCTCATATTCACTACTTTGTCCTAACGCAACTGGTATTAGCCCTATGGTTTTATTTGGATTTGGCAAAAAGCTCTCACTTCCTTCCCCGACAGAAGCTCTGCCCGGACGAGCTGAGGCGATCGCTGTCACCAACCGCCACTTTATTAGCGGCAACCCCATCCAGCCCCCGTTTCCTGCAGGCATGGAAACAGCAATATTTGGCATGGGATGCTTTTGGGGAGCAGAGCGCAAGTTTTGGCAGCGTGATGGGGTTTATACCACCGCGGTAGGGTACGCCTCAGGCGTGACGCCCAACCCTACGTATCGAGAAGTCTGTAGCGGCATGACTGGCCACAACGAAGTCGTGCTGGTGGTCTACGATCCGCAAGTTGTCAGCTATGACGAGTTGCTCAAGTTATTTTGGGAAAGCCACAACCCCACTCAAGGGATGCGCCAAGGCAATGATGCTGGCACACAATACCGCTCTGGGATCTACGTGTATAACGACGAGCAGCGTCAGCTAGCAGAAGCCTCCCGCGATCGCTACCAAGCCGCGCTAAAGCAGGCTGGGCATGCTGAGATCACGACCGAGATCTTAGATGCACCAAAGTTTTACTACGCTGAAGACTACCATCAGCAGTATCTCGGCAAGAATCCTGGCGGGTATTGCGGTTTAGGTGGCACCAACGTATGCTACGCACCCGAGGCGTAACGGCACTAGAGCTGGAATGAAGCGGCGATCGCCAGCGCTAACGCATCTGCTGCATCATCAGGCTTGGGAATGCCGTCTAGATTCAATTCCCGAGCCACCGCTTGCTGCACCTCAAACTTTTCAGCATTGCCATAGCCCGTGAGAGCCTGCTTGACTTGAGCGGGCGTAAATTCTACGTAGGGCAAGTGGTGCTGCGCTAAGACCAGCATGACAACGCCCCGCGCCTGCGCCACCAAAATGGTGTTACCCATGCGGTAAAAAAAGAACTTTTCGATCGCCACTAACTGCGGCTTGAGCTGCGTCAGCACTTCGTGCAAGTCGTTGTAAATGGTGACTAGGCGATCGCCCACTTCCGTATGTGCCGGGGTTTGAATCACGCCATAATCAATCGGCTCACAGGACGGAACGCCTCCCAACGCTGGGGTGTGGGCGATCGCCCCAAAGCCCAGCGTTGCTAGCCCTGGGTCTAGACCTAAAATTTGCGTCCCCATACTTGCCTAAGCACATTCCCCATAGAGCAACTTGATGAACGCTTTACCCCGTAAAAACTGCATCACTTGCCCGGTCATAATTAAAGTCGCTGGTGCTGTGGCCCAATACGGATGAAATAGCAGTGATGAGATAGCACACCTCTTTTGCCACAAGCTGCTGGTCGGTGGACTAGGAGCTATCATCAATTAGCCTCTGATATCCCAGAAATCAACAGTCACAGCCCCTATCTTGGTTTTTCGGGCGGGCGTGGCAACGCTCATAGCATAAAGCGTTTGGTTGGAATTGATGACACGCCCTAGCGGGAGAGACCAAATTCCTAGCGTCTACCCTAAAACTAGTAACCCAGCCCTTCAACCTGCTGTCCTGCAAGGGTTTCACACCATAGCTAGAATCTTAGGTCTACAGAACTTGCTATAATATGGCGAAAGTTAATAACTCTTGACAAATCCGGTACGCCATGTTGCGAATTATTACAGACTTTGATGGGCCGATCATGAACGTATCGGAGCGCTACTACAAAGTGTATCAATATTGTCTAGAAGCAGTGCGGGAACCAGAGCAGCCTATACAGCAGCTTTCTAAGAGTGAATTTTGGGATTTCAAGCGATCGCAGCTCCCAGAACGCGAGATCGGACAGGCTTCAGGGCTAACGGATGAGCAAGCACAAGCTTTTGCCACACTGCGGAAGCAAACAGTCCACACTCTCCCGTATTTACATCACGACAGCCCAATCCCCGGTGCTGTTGAAACGCTAAGCTATGTGCAAACGCTAGATATCGATCTAGTGGTGATGACAATGCGGCGAGAGCAAGAGCTAGATGAAGCCCTTGCGCGTTGCGGTTTAGGACGATTCTTTGCAGCGGATCGCCGCTATTGCCTCAGCAATGATTATGTAAAGACCGCCGATATAAAAGACAAACCTCGACTAATGGCGCGGGCAATGCGCGAGTTAGCCCCTGCATCGACTTGGATGATAGGCGATACTGAAGCCGATATTGCAGCAGCCCAAGCCCACAACATTCCAGTAATTGCAGTTCTATCTGGAATTCGCGATCGCTCCCGACTCAGCCTGCACAACCCTAACTGCATTGCCGCAAACTTGCAAGAAGCCGTCAGCATTGTTTTAGACCAGAGTGGAATGCAGCTACAACCTGCTACCCCTTTAACGCTTCACCAACCAGCCTAGCTCACACCTGTTTAGGGTGCTGTGCCTCTAGCCTCATACATTAAAACCCTGCGGCGTCACCCATAAAATGCCTAAACCACAGGAACCGTCGAGATGGTGGTGATACAGCACGCTAATTGATTCAGTGAAGGAGCGTTTAAGTTGTCTGTAAGCATTCAGAGCCAAGTTATCAGGCCTTGTAGCACCTTGTAGTACCTTGTAGTATACAATGAAGCTTGCAGAGTTAGCTGCCGTTCCTATGGGACTACAGATTGAACCATACGCCCCTTGCCACCTCGATGCTATTATCCGTCTTTCGCTTCGAGCATGGGCTCCGGTCTTTAATTCGATGCAGAAAGCGATGAACGCTGATGTGTACCAGGCGTTCTACTCCGACAACTGGTGTATGAACCAGCGAACGGCTGTCGAATATGTCTGCGCCGCGGAAGACACGCATGTATGGGTCGCTAGTGATGCAGATTCTACGATGGGCTTTGTAGCAGTAAAACTACACTCAGAAGACAGCATGGGTGAAATCTACATGATTGCTGTCGATCCAGACGTTCAAGGTCACGGTGTTGGCAGCGCACTGATAGAGTTTGCTCTTGATTGGATCAAAGATGCTGGGATGTCTATTGCTATGGTTGAAACCGGAGGTGATCCCGGTCATGCTCCAGCACGTCATACCTATGAAAAGGCGGGCTTTGATCTGTTCCCAATCGCCAGATATTTCAAGAAGCTCTAGGGCGGGTCATCAATTCCGACCAAACGCCTTGTGCTATGAGCATTGCAACGCCCGATCCAAAAACTAGGCTAGGGGCTGTGACCGTCCATTTCTGGGCCATTAGCAGCTAATTGATGACAGTCCCTAAGTATGGATGCAATCCTTAGGGGTTACTTTGCTCTCTAATTAGTCAACCGAGATCGCCGCATAGCACCCCAGCATGCCGACCGCTGAGAGGTTATCTACAGCGGAGAATGTTTGGAAACGTTAAACCTGCCCCTACCGCAGAAAGCTAGAGACCAGCCACAGTATGCCTAATGTAAACAGCGATGCTATATTTTCAGCGCTTAAGCCAATAAATTGGATTGAAGCAAGGAGTACTGTGCTAGCCCACGAGCCAATTACCACTCCAACAATCAGCGCTATTAGAGTCAGCAAAAACGATCGAATAAACTTCTGTTCTTTTCGATTAAGGAAATAAAAGCAAAAGCCTACCCCTAGGGCCAGTGCAAGAGGCGGTGCGCTCAAGCTTAGCAACGCGGCTGCTGACATTAAACCTGCCGGCAACAAAATGTCGGCTCGGCTAGGGGTATCAACCAGTCCTCGCAACAGCTCTTTACCCTTATTAACTTGGGCAGGTGGAAAATCGGGTGCTGGCTCAACCACGCGCTCCGGGAATCGGATTCTATCCGGCACCTTAATGCGCCCTTCCTGCCGTAGGCGCAGCCGATCCATCAATATGGCGTCGTAGGACGCTTCTACTGATTCCATCTGTCGGCGATCGCCGTTACATTCCTCCAACAGTCGAGTGCGCGCCTGCTGAATTTCTTCAAACGACGAGTTCTCATCTACTCCAAGCTTTTCGTAGTGACTGAGCTCGCTCATCTATATCCTCCGGAGACCCGCGCAAACGTGAATTTGGAGCAAAGTTAAAGGCATTATGACATGAGTGCGGGCAATGCCCAGCGATTTGACTTTTGACTTAAGAGCGATCGCCCCAGATGCGGTACAGCTATACAAGCAGCGCGCTCCCATAAAGGACATTGTAAGGGTAGATATCTTCAACCGGGAGTATCATTGCCAACCCTGACAGCAAGCCAATTGCGCATCTGCGCCACTGCACAGCGTTCTACTACGCAAGGCTGATTTAAAGATAACTTGGCCTATAGCCTAGGTTCGAAGCACAAATGTGCCCTACGACCACTGCCCACTTCATGAGTGATGCGAAGACGCCGCATGAAAGCGCTGATTCAAAGCCCACTTTAGGCAGCCTCTGCAATTCTTAGCCACTTCGCATACGTTATTAACGTTTAGTTATCAGTGTAACTGCCCTGCTTCAAATTCGGAAATGTAGAATGAGTAAAGATTCGCCAAGTTTCGCGGTTCGGTCTATCTTTGATAGGTACTAGCGAAAGCGTGTAGCCGCGATCGCCGGACGACCATCTACGACACAATCCGCCAACAGCACCTCACTTAAGCGGTGCGAGACTTCCAAAAGGAGTCACTTGATAGTGACCTAAAGTTACGGATCAGCGATGAATCGAGAGTGTGGCTTGGGTCTTACGGATAGACAATCGGGTCTTCCTACATCAACTTCCAATCAAGCGATGACTTTTTTTTGCGGATTATTGCCCTGAGAAGGCGTTGATATAAGAAGATCCAGTTCATTCCGGTTTTATTTGTACCTGTATTGGGTACCCTTCTATCAGAGATTCAGTATCAATACTCAGACTGCACGCCTTAAAATGCTTGCAATGTTGTGAGTCACTTCCTCCCACTAGACCCCAAGACACAAGGTTACAATCATGGCTCTAGCCAAGATCCTCGTTGTTGACGACGACCTCGGAATCCGAAATCTCATCCAACGCTTTTTGTCTAAGCATGACTACCAAGTAGAGTCTGCCGAAGATGGCAAAGGGGCTATGGCAGCGTTTGAGCAGTTCAATCCTGACTTGGTAATCTTGGATGTGAATTTACCAGACGCGACGGGTTATGCGCTTTGTCAAGATATGCAAACGCGAACGGGCGTGTTTGTGTTGATGCTGACCAGTCGCGCTGATGAAGCAGACAAAATTCGGGGGTTCTCTCAAGGGGCAGATGATTACCTCACCAAACCGTTTAGCCTAGGTGAGCTAGAAGTGCGGGTGCAGGCCATCCTCAAGCGGCAGCGGGCGATTACACCCACAGAGCAACAGTCGCTTCAGTTCAATGGCTTAGCGATTGACCCCGTGCGCCGCATCGTGACGCTAAACGATGACCCAGTTAACCTGACAGCCTTAGAATTTGACTTGCTGCACTTTTTAGCCAGCCATCCGGGCCGAGTGTGGCGACGGGCTGAGCTGATTCAAAAGGTATGGGATTACGAATATGTAGGGGATCAGCGAGTGGTAGATGTCCACATCGGGCAGATCCGCAAAAAAATCGAGATTGACACTAGCCAACCTAATTTGATTCATACCGTACGCGGCGTAGGCTACAAGTTTGAAGCGCCTACAACAATGGCGGGAGAGCCAGCGTCAGCTGCACAGGTAGACCTGTAATATTGTAATTTTAGTCGTGGTATCTCCAGTCAGAATGTTGTTTGGGGCAGGCTGTGTTTGCCTCACACACTAGCCTGAACCCACGCTCACACACTCACTATTCCGAACTTATCTGGTTCTATCCGGTTGTCACGGCCTTTTGCCTATCTTTATCCATAGCAGAGGTGAATGTGAGAGGCTCGGCATCTATCAGGTCTCACGTCTTATTAGTTTGCTGCAACAGTTGAACTGGCCGCTCGCCTCAATATACTGAGCGATATTGAGCGCTTAAGAATCTAGCCCCCCCCACAAACGAAACGGGTGTCGTGAAAGAAAGGCGTTGTAATAGCGGGGATCACTAGAAACTTCAGTGCCGATCCAATCGGGGATCGGGACGGTTTGGGTTTCGCTGGTGAGTTCTACTTCGGCCAGAATCAATCCAGCATTTTCGCCAGCAAATTCATCAACTTCCCAGATTAATCCCTGGTAAGGAATGTGATACCGCGTTTTTTCAATCAGGGGGCGATCGCACATGAGCAGCAATAGCTCCTCCGCCTCTGCCAGAGGGATTTCGTACTCAAACTCTTTCCGAGTCAAACCCTGTGCTCCACCCTTGAGAGTGAGAAACCCTGTCGTTCCTGCAACGCGCACCCGCACGGTGCGCCCCTGCGAAGCTAATACATAACCCTGACGATAAACAGCGCCCGGGCTCTGCCCGCGCCAACCATCGCCCTGCACTAGAAATTTCCGCTCAATTTCAATGCCCATGCATGGTTCCAAGATTAGGACTCAGCAGATCGCTGGTTAATGTAGAGAAACGCATCCACCTCAGCTGCGCTAGGTTGCGCAGCGATCGCCCCCGGACGAATAGTGGTTAAGGCTCCTACGGCACTGGCATACACCATCATGCCATACACCACCGCCGCATCATTGAGGGCTGGGATGCCCTGCTGACACAGTTGATGTAAAAAGCCAGCGACAAAGGCATCACCAGCTCCAGTAGTGTCTTCAACCTCAACTTTAAAGGACGGCACATGGCCTTGATGCCCAGAGATACAGTAGCTGCAACCCTGGTCACCGTCGGTCACTAGCACCCCTTCAATAGACTCAATGCGTTCGGCGATCGCCCCCGGCTCGCGCGTTTCAAATAACCAATCGGCTTCTTCTGCCGACAGTTTTAAGAAATCAACCTGTTTGATCAGCTCATGAATGGAGCCCCAAGCCGCCTCGGGATCATCCCAAAACATCGGTCGCCAGTTCACGTCTAGCACGAGCTTGAGGTAATACTGATCGGCCAATTCTACAGCACGATGCAGGGCCGCGCGGGTGTCGGCATAGGGCATCTCTAGGGTGCCCAGCACTAAATAGTCGGCTTCAATAAACAACTGCTCAGGCAGGTCATCTGCCTGCAAGCGAGTATCAGCAAAATCTGCACTGGTGCGATCGCCAAACCCGGCAAACTGGCGATCGCCCCCCTCTGAGCGAACCACATAGATGCTGCGAGTAGGTGCAGTAGCATGCCGCTGGACGCCCGTCACATCCACCGTGATACCGTGCAGCAGATGAACCAATCTGTCCCCCGCTTCATCTTGCCCAACGCAGCCGACAAACCCTGCCCGAGTGCCCAATTTAGTTAATGCACAGGCTACATTAGCCGGGGCACCACCTGGATAGGCAGTCCAAGAGGAAACCGCCTCGTAGGGGCGTCCTGGCTGATCGGCTAGGTAGTCAAATAACACTTCACCCAAACACAACACACGGGGGCTTGTCACCAACCATTCCTCCAGTTCTAAGGCAACATACATCTATTAAGCGAGCCTGCGCTGACTCCAGCTATCGTCTGGACTGGGGCATTGCTAACGCGCAGTCAGCTACTAGCAGTTATCAAAGGCTACCATCCTGCAGCTGGGTAATAATGCGCTCCCCAAATTCAGCATCAGAATTCGCCAAGCCTAGCAACTGAATATACTCTTGCCGCGTTAGCCCAGTCGATTCAATCACAGAAAAGGCCGCTGCCTCAATCTCTTGCTGCACCCGCACCGACTCTAACTGTGTCTCTGCAGCCTGCAACTCGCCTTCTCGCCGCTCTACCAAAGCCAAGACCTGCACATAAGCATCCACAAACTGGCTCACCTTTTCAGAAGAAATATCCTCTACTTGAAGGTTGAGCGAAGGCACCGGAGATTGGTTATCTGTCGCCTTGGCTCCATCCTCTGAGGCAGTCTCTGGAAGAACCTCTGCCGCCAGAGCAGGGTAAGCATCACCCCACCCGCCCAGCACGAGCAGTAGCAGCACCACACTCATCGCGAGGTGCATCCCCCCATGCCAGACTCTACGCCAGCTCCCTTTCCAGACCTTCTGCTGCATCCCACCCTCCTGCTGGATTCCAATGTTTCAAACTCAAGAGTGTGGGATTTTCTTGAAGCACAAGCGCAACGTGCAATTTTGACCATCACTCATCCCTGTTGGTTCAGATAAACCAAACTACCAGCGCCGAGTGCGCTGCACTACATCAAAAATACCTGCAGCCACCGTCGCCATAATTAGGAACCAAATGAGTCCACCTGGCATAAAGGTCAGCAACCCCACACCCCGCAGAATCCATACCGCAGCCGTAACCCCGGACAAGGCCAAAAATATAGACGTGGTCAATCGCATCGCTTCTGCTGCAAACTCCATATACCCAGTGCGCACACAATTACAAACGCTGACAGCATCTAGGCTCGGCGACGAATACCAGCCAAAATTCCTGCTCCAATCGCCAGAAGCACCAGCGCCCAGATCGCCTCTCGGGGAACCGCAATTTCGGTAAACGCTTGCAATAGCAGCAGCGCAGCCATGATGACGAGCATAAAGCCCATGATGAAGAGAAAAATAGTAATAGCTAAATTGGGGGTTCGACCCACAGGACTTGCTCCAGCGTACGACGGGTTTATAACAGCAGTAGGCTTTACAGGACAAAGCGCCTCGATTAAGGCCGAGATCCGCACTTTGATTAACCAGAACGACTCGATCTATCCCTATTTCCTAGTCTGCCGATGCCATTTTAGAAGATCCTTGACACCGCAACGCTGCGAATACGCCAGATTTAAATGCTCATGCCTCAGCCCTGTAGAGGGTTCTTAACCAAATTTCAGAGTAAATTCGGACGACACAACCCGCTACGGCTAAGCTAGGGTGTCTGGAAAGGGCACGCTATACTAAATCTTAAATCAATCTAAAGATTTCTTGGTAGCTAAGTTTTATCTTTAATTCGTGCTTTAGAAGCTAAAAAATAGGCTGATTTGTCACTCCCGTTTGGTTCCCAGCTTCAGGGTGATTGGCGACCAGTGCATATATAGCCATCAGACTCGCCTTGATCTTCTCTAAAACTTTATGGGTAAGCGCTACGTTCCATTACAGTCAATACATCAAACTATTGACAGATAAGGCAATTTGCTACCGCAAGCATCCGAAAACACCGATACGGCATTTGTTTATTGCATCTATAGGCTTCAAAAATTCAGGGTTGTCTATACTGTGTTATCAAGCTAGGTCATCAAGCTAGCCAAAAGCTAACCAATGAATTGCGCAGTCTGGCTCTGTGTTTTGCCCCGTGCTCTTAGCCCTCAACGCATCGTTGCGATAGCTGTTGACGGGCTGCTTACATTGCCCCTTCATTCTAGGTTTTGCTGTGATGTTCATCGACGCTTCAACCGCATCCACGACAACTATGCCCTCGCGTCTGTCATCGTCTCCAGGTCGGCTATATCGGCCTGAGGCCAACAACAGTGCAATGCTGCGCGGAGGCGATCGCACCCTATTGCTGAATGGTGAAGTTGTCCTGCAAACGCAACCCCACACCGATTGGGGAGCCGCTATCACCGCTCACCTGTTTTTGCCGCTCCAGCGCGATCGCTGCTGGCAACAATTGACCAACTATCCACGCTGGGTGGAGTTTTTCCCTGACATCACTCGCAGCAATGTCATCACGTCGCCACCGGCCCAACACTGGAAGCAGATCTACCAAGCGGCTTGCAAGAACTTTTTTCTATTTAGCGCTCGGGTTGAAGTCTATCTCCGGGTTCTAGAAGTGAGTAGTGCTCAGCAGCAGCAGATTCAGTTTCGGATGGAGCGCGGCAACTTCAGCGATTTCTCAGCAGACTTATATCTGCAAGACTGGCAGGGCGGCACGCTGCTAACTTATGCAGTTCGGGCCACACCCTTGCTGCCCGTTCCCTCAATGGTGTTAGAACAGGCCATGCGAATGGATTTGCCCAACAATATGCGGCAAATGCGGCGAGTTCTTTGCTCAAGATAGTTTGGATTTGTTGGGATGCAGCGGCGGGGCACCTGCGTTGCAAACGCCCAAAGGCCCTCTAGCCCTACGATTCCAAATCGCCTGCCGGATGAAGCGCTAGCATGGCGTCTGGCCTGTTTGTCCTGTTGTGACGCCTGAGCGGCGATCGCCAGAACAGCGTAGGAAGGATGAAGCTTTAGCATGGCGTCCATAAGGTTATGCCGTTATAAGTCGGTAGTGCCTTGACTATCCAGTGATGCACGCTACTTTGGTATTGGTTTGTCTGTGCTTTCCTGTCCGATGATTGGTCTGATGCCCATTTTGTGCAAAGGATTGCGAAGGGTATTTAGCGGGCTTGGGCACACTTAAACCAAGATTTGCATGGAAAGCGTGGCATGAGCGGGAATCGTAGCATGAATGCACTAAATCAACGGGCGATCGCCGCTGTTGCACTAGGGTGGAGCGGTCTAGGCCTCGCGCTGATGGGCGCTGTGCCAGCTCCGACCGTCCCCCGCCCGGAGGAGTTTAGGCCATCCTCCGCTCAGGAGGGATTTGACCGACTGCGTCAGATGTTTTCTGACGATATCCAGAACACGCTTAATGCCTGTTGGGATGAAGGTCGGGTTGACTTAGCGATAGGCGCGGATGCAGCAGGAGCAGTAGTTTGTGGAGACGGTTCTTCTCAACCAGCCGTTTTCTACAGTGATTATTTAGATACGGTCTCAGATTTGCTGACCGCCAGCAGTCTCGTGGGGCTGCAAACAGTGATGCGGAATGATCCCCGGGTTACGCCAGAAGTTCTGTCGGTTTTTGCAGCGACAGAGCAGGGGAGCCAACTGTTGCGAACAGCGGTGCAGACTGCGATCTTGCGGAGTGGGCTGCAATCGCCGGAAGCCTCGGCGTCTGCTGATGTGCTGGCTGATGCGGTAGTTGCTCGGCTATCGCCCAATGTGCAAGATCCCCAACGGTTTGAGACCTTGCTGGGTACATCAGAGCAATATGAACAGGTGGTCGCTCAATTTTGCACCGCTCCCGGCCTGTCGGCAGAAGCGGCTAGGGCGGAGTTTCCAGAGCTAGACATGCTACAGCTCTATGCCATCTGCATTGACCAGTCGGGTATTGCAGATGAAGCGCTGCAAATGTTGGGTGGCCGATGACTATTGTGCTGACCAATGATGATGGGATTGACGCGCCTGGATTAGCGGCGCTAAAACAGGCTCTCGGCGATCGAGGCGTGGTAGTAGCGCCAGCGGCACACCAGTCAGGCTGTAGCCATCAAGTCACGACGCAGACTGCAATTCAGATAGAGCAGCGATCGCCCGATAGATGGGCAATTGCAGGAACGCCAGCAGATTGCACTCGGGTGGCACTGCATCAGCTTTATCCCCAGGCGCAATGGGTCTTATCGGGGATCAATGCGGGTGGCAACCTTGGCGCTGACACCTACATTTCAGGAACCGTGGCAGCAGTGCGAGAAGCCGTGCTGCATCGGGTTCCAGGGATTGCAGTGTCTCACCTAATTCGTCGAGGATTGGCGATTGACTGGGAGCAAGCGGCACAGTGGACAACCATTGTGCTCGATAAGCTTATGGCGCAGCCCGTACAACCCGGACAGTTCTGGAATGTAAATTTGCCCCACCTGCCGCCCGGAGCGCCCGAGCCAGAGTTGGTGATATGCCCCTTGTGTACGCAACCGCTACCGCTCAAATTTGCGGCGGAAGGGAATGAGGTACGGTATGTCGGCGTTTATCCTGATCGAGAACGGGATCCTGAAGCAGATGTAGCAGTATGCTTTGACGGCAACATTTCCATCACTCAGGTTTGCCTATGGGATGCAGCTTCTGACCTGTAGGGCGATCGCCCTTCTAGAAAGAAGGCACGCAGACATCCGGGAAGGCACGCAGACATCCGGGTTAACGTAAACTCAATCGCGCTGTTTCAGCCCCGTATCGCAGGTCTGAAATGGCGAAACCCCATGCCATCCGTAACGTAGATGACATGGGGTTTCGCATCGGTCGAACTGACATTTTGGTGTAAGGTTGCGCAGGCTTCTGCCCACATCATGGCAATGGGTCAGGGCCTGAGCCGCATTGGGGAAGGAGAATCGACATAGCAGCGCTCTAGCCCAGCCTAGCCAAGCGATCGCCACAACCGCATCAGGTATTACGCGGTTTTTTTTAGCAGATAGCAGGGATTGGGCGATCGCCCAATCCCTGCTATCTGCCCGATATTCACACGCGGTTTTCCCGAGCCAACAAGCGCGTCTCACCCGTATAAACTTAGAAGTACCAGACGCTAGAGAATTTTGGGCTGGCGATAGGGCACCTCATCAGAGGTTTGAGACGGTGCCCAACGCAGTGAACCAAGAGCCCCTAACGTAGCTTTTGTTTGATGAAGTTGAGCAACTGCGCCATTTGCTTCTTCATCAGATCGAGCTCAGCCTGCATTTTCTCTACCTTTTGAGTCAGCGCGACGACATCGGCTGAGCCAGCCGCAGCAGGAGCAGCAGCAGCAGGGGTTGGTTGCGGCCACTTGCGAAACTTCTGCATAGCAGACTTAATGGCTTCTACCAGCTCTTTCTGCTCAAAGGGCTTTTCAATGAACTCAAAATATTCAAAGGGTTCAGGAATTTTTTCTGTGACTTCTTCCTTACGGCCCGACATTAGCACCAGAGGCGCACGCAGTTCTGGCTTTGCCTGAATTTCCTGAAACACTTCCCAGCCGCTCATGCGGGGCAACAAGAAGTCAAGCATGATCAGATTAGGGCGCTGCTGATGAATAGTATTCACCCCTTCCACGCCATCTTTTGCTTCTAAGACCTCAAAATTGCCCTTGGGCAACATATCTCTCACCATATTGCGAATGACTCGGCTGTCGTCAATCACTAAGATTTTGTGAGTTGCCACGGCGAACTCCTTCAAGTAGGTACGAAAAGTAGGTAGAAACTGAGCAAAAGCAGGACGACTAAGATGGAGGATTTTCGAGATACTTCAGCTTAACGCCCTATCAGGTTAATGATAATCATAAAGCCAGAGCGTAGCTGCACATTGGCAATGCTGGCTGAATCTAGGTCAGGTTGGCTGAACTTATCTAGATTTATCGCAACTGGCACAGGCAGACGCTCTAAGTGTGCCCACTTCCTCCACTAGACTGCCCAATTTCCACTGGGTTTATCTCAGGTGCGTTATAAGAAAATTGGGATGTGAGCAGGAGCGGTTGACTTTCTTGGCTAAGCACGGCTGTGTTGCTGCGGTGATTCACTAGGCCGTGCTTAGCATGCAGTACTTGAGCAGAGGTTGCAACAGTCCCTACCAAAAGAATTTAGTTTGTATTGAGCTTGTAAGGCTATGGCAGATTCATCGGGGCGATCGCCCCATTCATCCACGCATGCATCACCCCTAGCCACGCTGCCGCCGTGGCTGCGCCGCCCCATTGGCAATGCCAGCGACCTATCAACAGTGCAGCGCATCATCAAGCAACGGGGCATTCACACCATTTGTGAGGAAGGGCGCTGCCCCAACCGTAGCGAATGTTATGCCAACCATACGGCCACCTTTTTGCTGATGGGGCCAACCTGCACCCGCACCTGCGCCTTTTGCCAGGTAGACAAGGGCCACGCCCCCCAGCCCCTAGACCCTCAGGAACCAGCCAAGGTGGCAGAATCCGTGAAGCTCCTAGGGTTGCGCTATGTTGTATTGACCTCCGTAGCCCGAGATGACCTGCCCGATGGCGGTGCAGGCTGGTTTGCCCAAACGATAGACGCCATTCGCCAGAACACTCCAGAGGCCCAGATAGAGGTGCTAACCCCAGATTTTTGGAGCGGGCCCGGGGGGGCGCGCGAGCAACGTAGCCGTGTGGCTGCTGTGGTTGCGGCAGAGCCTGTCTGCTATAACCACAATGTAGAAACCATAGAACGGCTACAGGGGGTGGTGCGGCGTGGGGCAAGGTATGGGCGATCGCTCCAGGTACTCGCTTGGGTGAAGCAGATGAACCCTGCGATCGCCACAAAGTCAGGGCTGATGCTGGGGCACGGTGAGACCGAGGCCGAGATTATTCAAACGCTGCGAGACTTACGAGCCATAGAGTGCGATCGCCTGACGCTAGGGCAATACATGCGCCCATCCCTCGATCACCTACCAGTGCAGCAGTATTGGACGCCAGAGGAGTTTGACCACCTGGGAGCGATCGCCCACGAATTGGGGTTTGCCCATGTGCGATCGGGGCCATTAGTTCGCAGTTCATACCATGCCGGAGAGCCGGACGAGATCATCTAGACGTCAGAGACATTTCTTTCTCAGATCACATCCCAGCGGGATCAAATGCCTCGGTCTGGTACTCTTTGGCACAGAATGTCAGTTAAGCTAGGCGGCAAAACTCCTGTAAGGCCGGGACAAGGCTGCCTATGCATGGTGCACAGGGGAAAGATATGGAGCGATTAGAACTCACGAGGGCGTGTCTCAAAAGTCAGTCAAACCCTGATTACTTCGTACGCAAAATCAAGGTTTCAGGAGGCTTCAAAGCAGACCCTAGTGTCGAGGGCGAATCAGGAGAAGCTTCTGGCACAGTGCACCATTGACGCATCCCGATTCAGTGTTGCTTTAGTACCACTGAACAATCGACAGGCTTATTAAAGAGTTCATTAAGGTACAGCGTTCTTCCCGTCTTCCGCCAACTATAGAAAAGAAACTATAGAAAAAGAAGAAGACCTCCTGGTAAAGGAACGGTTTTAGATGTTGTTCCAGGATAGAGTAATTCGTGACCAGCCATAACCTGCAGTCTGTTTCCCAGTCAGACCCCTGGTCTCGCCAGGATGAGGCATCGTTACACCATCAAGCCTGTGGTTCGGCAGACTCCAATGCCTCCGTTCCTACAGATCCTACAAAGAGTCCTTCTCCAGCAGTTCTAGTGTTAGCAGATGCGGCGTTATTATGGCAAACCCTGCCATCTGCATGCTTGGTGATCGATAGCGAGGGCTATATTTCTGGTGTAAATGGCTTTGCAGAGCGGTGCCTGGGCATTGCAGCAGAGTCTTGGCACGGGGCACTGGTGCAAAAATTGGTAGAGCCGGTGGATCAGGGCGCATTTTTGCAAGGGTTGAGCCGTGCCCGGCGCGATGGCTATGCCGAGTGGCAAAGTCGTCTGTGCTATGCCACGTCTCCGACGACGACGACGCTGCGGGCGGTGACAGTGCGGGCTCAGCGGTTGGCAGAGGCCAAGGCGGCGGGCTATTTGCTAGTGGTTGAGCCGCTGACGCAACCTATGGAGGTGATGTTACCCGACTTCTCTCTGGAACAGAGTAAGGGCGATCGCCCCTATCCCCCCCCGTCTCCTCCGGGGCACAGTGAGCCATTAAGGCAACCCTCGTCTGCTCACATTGATTTCAACGAAATTCTCGACGGCTTGTTAGCGGCCATCACCTGTTACTGCTGCCATCCTGATGGTTCCTGGGAGTATGTCTATCACTCACTTGGGGTAGAGCAGCTATTTGGATTTTCTGTCGCCGAGTTTGAAGCCAATAAATATCTATGGCTATCGCGCGTTGCCCTAGACGACCAAGATAATCTGCTCCGCTGGCAAGACAGCATTATTCCTAACAGCACGAGTGGGCGGTTTGATTATCGCTTTTGGCACAAAGATGGCTCCCTGCGTTGGATCGCCAATCGCACCTCATCCTGGTGGGATGCGAATGCGAACTGCTGGATTGTTACTGCGGTGGAAACCGACATTACTGCTCAGAAGCTCTTGGAACTAGAGCTTACGCACTCTCAAGGCAAAATTCAGCATATTCTCGATACTGTATTTGCTTATCTCTATGGGTATCACTACTATCCCAACGACACGTGGGCCTACGACTTTATGTCGTCAGGGTGCGACAAGGTGTTTGGTTTTACGGTGGATCAGCTCAAGGCCGACAGCAATCTATGGTTGTCTCGATTAGCACCGGGCGATCGCCATACCCTTCGGGATATCGTCAATGCCATTCGCAAAGAACAATCCATCACGGTGGAATACCGCTATCACCATCCAGACGGCACACTCCGCTGGATAGCGAGCAGCCACATCTCCCAGTGGGATCATGACGCTGACGCTTGGCGCGTCACAGCAATTGATTTTGACATTACAGCCCGCAAACACCTAGAGCAAAACTTGCAGCAGCAGACCCAGCGACAGCAGGCGCTGAGCCAGGTGATTCAGGCCATTCGCAATTCGTTAGACCTGCCGACGATTTTTCACACGGCCGCCGAGCAAACGCGGCAATTCCTCAATATAAACAGTGTGCGTGTGGTGGAATATCGTCCCCATCACGAAGAGTGGTGGGTTCAGACTGAATCGCTGCGATCGCCCGATATTCCCAGTTGGTTGCACCGCAGCATACCCGCCAACAACAACGCAATTTCGCAGCAGTTGTTGCGCGGTGAGGTGGTGCAAATCCATGATCAATCGGCACTTCAAGATGTGCTGAATCAGTCTATCTATACCGAAGCGACAGGGCAGTGGCTGCTGGTGCCCATCGGGGTGGGAGGGGGCACGTGGGGGTCGCTTAGTTGTATTGCGCCTCAGGGGCGGCAGCCCTGGCAACCCCAAGATGTGGAAATGGTAGGGGCGATCGCCGAGCAACTGGCGATCGCCATCCAGCAGGCGCAACTGTATGAACAGGTGCGCCACCTCAACACCCAGCTAGAATCCACTGTGGATCGGCGCACGGCAGAACTGCTCCGCAGCTTGAACTTTGAGGCCCTGCTGCGCCGCATTACTGACCAAGTCCGCATCAGCCTAGATGAATCGCAAATCATGCAAACTGTGGTGGAGTTGCTAGTGAACGAGTTGAATCTAGACTGTTGCGATTCTGGCATCTATGACCTAGAAAATCAGCTTTCGACGATTGCCTATGAGCACACCGTTACCCTGCCATCAGCGAATGGAACGGTTATCCCCATGCAGGATTACAAGGAGATTTATCAGCAGGTGTCTAGCGGTTCCGGCACCCAGTTTTGTTGGCTAGATTGCTCCTATACCCGCCCTAACAAGCAGCATTATGCGCTGTTAGTCGTGCCGATTATTGATGACCAGGGCATTTTGGGAGATTTGTGGCTGTTTCGGTCAAAGCAATGCGGGTTCGAGCTGACTGAGGTGCGTTTGGTAGAGCAGGTTGCAATCCAATGTGCGATCGCCTTGCGACAGTCTCGGCTCTATCAGGCATCACTAGAACAGGTTGAGGCATTAGAAAAGCTAAATTTGCTGAAGGATGATTTCCTCTGTACTGTGTCGCACGAGCTGCGATCGCCCATGTCCAACATCAAGATGGCGAGCGAGATGTTGGAGATCATCTTGAGACAAGCCAATGCTCTGTCATCCGAGGATCAGCGGGCGCTGCAATACTTCAGAATTTTGCAAGACGAGTGCGATCGAGAGACTGGGTTAATTAACGATCTACTAGATTTATCGCGGTTAGAGGCAGAAATTGAGCCGCTCTATCTCTCTACCCTGCCGCTCAAGGCTTGGACACTCCATGTCGCCGAGCCGTTTGTGGAGAAAACGCAGCAGCAACAGCAGCAGCTCCGGTTTCAAATTCCTGATGATTTGCCGCCGCTCACTACAGATTTCACCTACCTAGAAATGGTGCTGACAGAACTCTTCCACAATGCTTGCAAATATACCCCGCCTCACGAGGCGATTGAGGTGCAGATTTTGGTCGGGGAGCGATCGCACGTGGCAAGGTGGACACGGTCGTCTGCGACAGAGCCCGAGAGCAATCCTAATGATCTGCTGTTTCAAATTGCTATCAGCAACAGCGGGGTCGAAATTCCACCCGAGGAACACGATCGCATCTTCGATAAGTTTTATCGGATTCCCAACGGCGACCCTTGGAAGCACGGCGGCACTGGACTAGGGTTGGCGTTGGTTAAACGACGAGTTGAGCGCCTCAGCGGATGTATTTCTGTGTCCAGCCAGCGCCAATGCACCACCTTCACCCTCACGCTTCCCTGCCTTATCCCAGTCGAGGTGCCCCCAGCGGAACTTTCTGACCTAGCCTAGCCCCACTGCTGGCGAATTTCCATCCCCAGGTCAGGTTTATCAGTAATGATCCCTTCAATTCTAGGATCTCCCATCGCCTGATGCATCACGTCTGCATCGTTCACCGTCCACAGCCAGATAGGCAGTTCTCCCACCACTTTTGAGAGCAGCTTTGAGTCTAGCAGTTGCCAGTCTGGGGCAATAAAGTCCGCTTTCATTTTGCGAACGCGCTTTCGCACTGAGTTGGCACTGCACCGCAGCGACTTGCACACATCTACTGTTACATCGCCAAATAAAAACCCCGTCATGATGTCGGGGCACTTTTTCTTGATGCGTTGGATGGCGGCAGGGTAGAAGGAGGTGACTACAAATTGCTGGGGGCTACCGGAAGCAAGCAACAACCGCACAATCTCTTTTTCAAAGCCCATGCCTTTAAGCTCTACATCTAGCCGAATGCGGCCAATGCACAGCTCAAGCGCTTCTTCGAGCGTGAGAACATCGGCATCGACGGTGCGTACATCATCGAGAGTGAGTTTGCGTATAGGGCGATCCTTTAGGGTTGGATCGTGATAAATAATCAGGCGCTTGTCTTTGGTTCGGCGAACATCAAATTCGATCATGTCGGCACCCAGGGCGATCGCCTTCTCAAACGCAGCTAATGTATTTTCCTTTTCGTAGGCGGATGCGCCCCGATGGGCAATAATCTGCGGTTGCATAATCCTCACATTTGTTCTAGGTCACAACTAGAACTCTCCACAGCCCACATTATCGCCATCACCGGGCGATAACCATGTATCGCAGATAAAAATTTCTTAGCTATCTTTGTTTCACTTATCGCATAACCCATTTAGACCTAAGTTCCGGGGAAAGACAGGTTTTGGAGCACGAGGCGTCGCATAGTGCCCCAAAACCATCTGTTAACTCAGCCCTTTTACGGCAAGACCGGAACATCGCTAAGATGCTCTAACTCAACAGATTCGAGAAGAGCGTGCCATTGCTGAGCGATCGCACTATCACTGGGGCGATCGCGCCGTGCAGTGGCCAAAATAGTCAGCGCATCGTGCCAAAAGCCATGCTCAGCATAGATCGTAGCTTGTTGCAGCGGCGAAGCATTTGCGATCACCGGTTCTAGCTCTAGCGGCAGCGTTGTCTGTTGAATCCAGCCAAACACATACAGCGGGTCATCTGCCGTGCAGTAGATTGAAAAGACCCATTTGTAGTCTTCACCCACTTGCAGCGATTGGTCGAGATGTACCGCTACAATGCCAGGGCGATCGCCGTAGGTTATCGGGAGCCGATAGATGAGATTACCCTCACTATCTAGCACACTAAACTCAGCAAAAATCTCCTCCGACAATTCATAGGGAGTATAGAACCAGAGTGTCGGCGTCTCGCGAGTAGTTGTCGCCCATACCACCTGGCCCACACCGATATCATCTAAGAAGGGCTCTCTAATAGCATGAGCCCCTGTTGGCACAAGTGCAGTAATTGCTTGCTGCCCAATCGGGGGGCACTCACCCCGGCTAGCGCCCGAGGTGCCTTGCCCAGATGGCGAACCATTGGGGGGAAAAGCGGGGGGACGGTAAGCCTGTGCTTGGGCATTTGCAGGAAGGGCAACTGCAAGAACAAGGGCGATCGCCCAACTCAATTTCATAGCGTGACTCCTCTCAGGTAACAGAACAGGGGGCAGTGGAGAGATCAAAACTGGTCGCGCTTAAGCACAATCAAAACCTACTCATTTTGTTTAATAAAACCTATTCAGAGTAAACCTCCCAATCCATCACTCTGTTTTTTACGGCTTCATCTACTCTCTCTCTCACCTTAATCAACAGCGCCTCGGCTTCCCATTACGCATGGGTCAGTTAATTAATCGATGCGATCGCCTACCTGACTTGGAGCATTTTCTCCAGTAATATCACGCCAGCTAGACAATTTCCTAAAACCGTGCTGCTCGCGAAAGGCAACACGATTTAGCGTTGTTTCAGCCCCATGCTAGGGGCTGAAACAACGCTATCGAACTCACGGTACTGTCAGCAAATCTTCTCATTGACAAACTAAACAACGGGCATTTGTGCAGCAGATCTACATTCTGCCATTTCAGTGGAACCAGAAAGACAACTTCAGTTCGGGTTAAAAAGGCTTAAAACTATTCCAAACTCATATTAAACAGGACTGGTTCATCAATATCGTCAAACCTAAAAAGGGTGCCACGTATCGTGGCACCCTTTTTTGATATTGACCTGCTGTAATCAAGCAAACAACGTCAGCTATTAGTCAAGATCGGGCATGGCCAACACAGGCTCAGTAGAGCGATCAATGCCCTTCTCAAAGCCAGCTGCAGCAGCGCGAGCGCGGCCCGCATGCCACAGGTGACCGATCAAGAAGAAGAAGCCAAGCACAAAGTGAGACGTAGCTAACCAAGCCCGAGGAGACACAAAGTTCACCGAGTTGATTTCAGTAGCCACACCACCAACCGAGTTCAGAGAACCCAAAGGTGCATGAGTCATATACTCAGCCGCACGGCGAGCTTGCCAAGGCTGAATATCATTCTTCACTTTGTCCAGATCCAGACCGTTAGGCCCCCGTAGAGGCTCCAACCAAGGGCCCTGGAAATCCCAGAAGCGCATAGTCTCACCCCCAAAGATGATCTCCCCAGTCGGAGAGCGCATTAGATACTTACCTAAGCCTGTTGGGCCTTGAGCCGAACCCACGTTTGCACCCAAACGCTGGTCACGAATCAAGAAGGTCAGGGCTTGAGCTTGAGAAGCTTCAGGGCCGGTAGGCCCGTAGAATTCACTGGGATAGGCGGTGTTGTTATACCAAACCATCGTAGAGGCAATAAAGCCCATCAGAGCCAGCGCACCCAAACTGTAAGACAAGTAGGCCTCACCAGACCAAACAAAGGCTCGCCGAACCCATCCAAACGGCTTAGTCAGGATATGCCACACACCACCAGCCACACAGATGAAGCCCACCCAAATGTGACCGCCAATGATGTCTTCCATGCTGTTCACGCTGACGATCCAGCCCTCGCCACCGAAGGGAGACTTTAGCAAATAGCCAAAGATCACCAGCGGGTTGAGCGTTGGATTTGTAATGACGCGAACATCGCCACCACCGGGTGCCCAAGTGTCATACACGCCGCCAAAGAACATCGCTTTGAAGACCAACAAGAACGCCCCCAAGCCCAGTAGGACTAAGTGATAACCAATGATATTGGTCATCTGGTTCTTATCTTTCCAGTCATAGCCAAAGAAAGAAGAATATTCTTCCAACGTGTCGGGGCCGCGCACGGCATGATAAATACCGCCTAGACCTAAAACAGCGGAGGAAATGAGGTGAACCACACCCACGACAAAGTAGGGGAATGTATCCACCACCTCACCACCAGGGCCAACTCCAAGTCCAAGAGTGGCTAGATGAGGTAAAAGAATCAAGCCCTGCTCATACATGGGCTTTTCAGGAACAAAGTGAGCGACCTCAAACAGAGTCATCGCGCCTGCCCAGAACACAATTAGGCCAGCATGAGCGACATGAGCACCCAGCAGCTTTCCAGACAGGTTGATAAGACGAGCGTTGCCTGACCACCAGGCAAAACCCGACGACTCTTGGTCGCGGTTTCCTGCAACAACGTTATTAGAGAGCGTTACCACGTGGCAGTACCTCTTCGGGGAAGATAAAGTTTTCATGCGGCTGGTCTTGAGGTGCCATCCAAGCTCGGATGCCCTCATTCAGCAAGATGTTCTTGGTGTAGAACGTCTC
>JAESGQ010000144.1_pt1 | contig 31769 bp, 27 predicted proteins | sample 9266251 | NCBI WGS metagenome assembly JAESGQ01 (sample SAMN17056778, study PRJNA650883) | algae metagenome | isolation source: Kaiparowitsia implicata GSE-PSE-MK54-09C and co-occurring heterotrophs from... | place: USA: Kaiparowits Plateau, Grand Staircase Escalante National Monument, UT ... | reverse complement strand
GAGAGATACCTCGAGTCTTTACTTGCTTGGTTCATTTCTGCTGTTCTTTTTCTTGCTCACATCTACCCTACAACTTCACCTTAGCTGTCCCTATTGACTCAGTCTCCCTCAGGGCCTATGTTATGTGATTACGCTCAAAGCCAATCAGAAATCATTACACCAACGCGTTAGTGCAATGAGTCAAGACTGTACGCCAGTAAGCGTCTATCACTCGATTGAGCAGGGACACCATCGATTTGTTGAGAAAACCGTAGAAGTGTTTGATTGCTGGGCTGGCATTGCCAAAGACTGGTTAGGATTACGGCAGTGGGTGCGGGTTCATCGCCAAGGAACCCGGCAAGGGAACCCTTACACCCAAACCAGTGATTACATCAGCAGTTTAGCGACCACGGCTCGTCAGTTTGCTGAGGGTATTCGGGGACATTGGGGCATTGAAAATCGACTCCACTGGGTCAAAGATGTGGTCTTTAAGGAGGATGATTGTCCACTCCGATTAAGGCATGCGCCAGAAAACTGGGGGTTAATTCGCACGTGGGCCGTCAATTTGTTTCGCTTACAGAGTGAAACTTCGATTACTAGGGCTCAGCGTCGATTCGCCCATGATCTTGATGCACTTTTTCTACTCATACAATGAATTCACCCTGCCCCACACCGGGGGAAGCAAAACTACAAATGCCGAGACTGCGGGCGTCAATTCGTCGAAGATCCGCAATGGCAACCGAAGCCGAAGGAGACGAAGGCGCTCGTGAATCGGCTGTTACACGAGAAGCTCCCGCTGGCGGGCATTGCCCGGGCCACGGAGGTGTCCCCGAGTTGGCTCCAAGGTCATGCCAATGCCGTCTATGAGGCGGTTTCCCAAACGGCGGCGGTCATTTCCAAACCCAAAGGCCCCCTGAGGGTGCAAATGGATGAACTATGGTCTTTCGTCGATCATAAAGGGACCCAGCAATGGGTCTGGCTGGCGATGGATGCCGAGACCCGAGGAATCCTGGGTTGTCATATCGCAGACCGCTCTCGGGAGTCGGCGATCGCCCTATGGCAGTCCATCCCAGCTGTATACCGACAGTGTGCCAAGGTCTACACCGATTACTGGGAGGCCTACCTCAATGTCATTCCACGCAAACGACATGGGGCGGTTGGCAAAGATAGTGGCTTGACCAGCTACATCGAAAGACTGAACAACACCCTGAGGCAGCGGATTTCTCGGCTGGTGAGGAAGACGTTGTCCTTTTCCAAGACGCTCGAGAATCACATCGGTGCGATCTGGATGTTCATTCATGACTACAATCGCCGAGTCAGAGAGAAGCTGTCAGAAAGGGAAGAGTCCTTCTTTTTCTCTGTCCTTTACTAAGGAGCACTACCGACTTTAGGATAAAAAACTAAAGGACGACCTTACAGAATGGCAGTAGCGCAGCAACTGTGCTACTGCCATTACAGAGCAGGCATATCAGAATAGCTAACTAGATGCTATTACTTATACCTTTTTCTCCACGTCATCATTTTTTAGCATTACTAACAGAAGCCCATTTCCACCCAAAAGGCCAACTATAGTAGTCACTCCAGTTTGCATAATTTCTTCAAACACATCAGTCATGCGAGTTTGCTCGGAGGCCAAAGGGTCTTGAGAGGCTGACCAGAGATAAGCACCTCCAGCCAAAATAGTAATAGAAAATGTTGCTGCTAAGAGAGCCTGAAAGGCAGGAAGAATTTTAGTGTTCATAGTGGGGGCTCCAGAGTAAAGAGGGCCTAACACCTCCCATTAGACAGATTCCAACTCGTAAGTTCAATCTAAATACCACAAATAAAAGAATGACTTTGCATTACTTTTATTTGTGCAATCTTGCCCAATACATATAACTTTGATATAACTTAAGGATAAGTTTGAGCAACTAGTACTTGGAGGCAAAACTAAAGTGCTTATTCATGAAGTCAATAGATTGGCGGAGTAAGTTCACTTGAAGAGCTTAGCTACAGTGCAATTGAAGTACTTGACAAAAGCCAAGATCTTGGCTTCAAAGCATAGTCAAATTTGGTGTATGACAAAAAATTAGGCGGTGCCCTACTGCAGGGTTAGATCGGTGTTGACATCAGTCCGGCATTCTTCGTTAAACGTTCTCTATTCAATCACATCGGCCAAGTGTTTGAAGCTTCAAATTCTGAACCAGCTCTTCTGGACGCTCTCGGCGAGTTTGAAGACTAGAGCAAGGATTGTATCTTTGAAGATTCAGCCTTGGGTTTTATCGGCGGTTTGTGGCCGCCAATAATCTTGGCATCGAGAGAGCCCTCTTACGCCCTACTCATTGAGGGTAAGTTTTTTCTCCTATCCTATACCAGAGGAAATTGATACCAATGAATCATAGGCCCTTGCCGAGATCTTTGCAGGCCACTCAAGACGGCGCTGCTAGAGCTTCGAGGATATTGACTGATAGAGCATGGAGTCGGAATGACTTAGCCGAAAGGGTTTCAGTCACTCCTCAGACAATTAACAAGTTTTTCAATAGTCAGCCAGTTAATCGGCGTACTTTTGTTGAAGTCTGCAGAGTATTAGAACTGGACTGGGAGCAGATTTCTGGCACGTCAACTTTGAGTACGTCAATCTCGACTGAGACCCCTGAAGTGCTTTCAATTGATAAAAAGAATGAATACTACAACGCCATAAAATTAGCTCACCAAAGGATCTGGGTCTATCAAACTTGGCTACCCACCCTAGAGATAGAGGCTCAGAGCATTAGTTCTAATGAGGTGCTTGATACTCGTCTTTTACTTCTATCATTCAAAGAAACCTCACCTATATATGCACGCTTGATAGGGCGATATATCGAAGTTGAAGATGCGAAGGCCTTCTCATCAGCTTCGGTCAAACTATTAGTAAGAAGTGGCAAAGAAAATTGTATTCGTTTTAACTATGGACACCATCCAGGTTGGATTGCAGTATTAGATTCATTTGTATTTTCAGGGCCTACACCAGTTAATAAAGATTCTCATAATGTAGATTATTTGTTTGACAAATATCATGTAGATACTAAGAGAGGAGAATTTTGGGAAAAGCAATTTGAATATATTTGGAATAAGTGTAGTCATTCGTTTGATGAGGAAAAGACTTATAACAGTAGGCTCTCACGGCTAAATCAGACCACGGAGCAAGAAGATTTAGACCCTTAATTCGGTGTGTAAAATATATAGCGATCGCTTTTTAACACCCTAAAAGTAGAAAGCTGTAAGGGTGCATCCTACTTTTGTAGCTCATGGCAACACCAGAAGGTTGATGGAACGGTTGCCAGGTTGGCGACTTAACTGCTTTAGTCCCTTGCCTGCCTCTTATTTCTCGACAACGTTATGGAGAGAGGGGGAGCGTCACGATGAAGTGAAGTTGTTCGTCTGTGTTTTCAACCGCGATCGCCCCGCCTAAGCGTTCCGTCAGTTTTTGAACCAAGGCTAGCCCCAGGCCAGTTCCGCCCTGATTCCAGGGATCGGAGTGGGGAATGCGGTAGAACCGATCGAAAATGTGGGCCAGTTCACTGGCGGGAATTTGGTTGCTTGTGTTGCTCACCCTGATCTGTAGCGCGTTGAGCTGGGCGTGAACGCGAACGATAATTTCCCCGGCGGGCGGCGTATATTTGCAGGCGTTGTTGGCTAGCTCTGTCAAAATTCGTTCTAGAATTGCCGGATCGGATACCACTATCGGCAACTCTGGGGAAACCGTAAGCTGGAATGTTTGCTGGCGATCGCGCGCTTGTTCTTGAAAGGGGGCAATCATCAGCGGCAACCAGTCTTGCAAATCAATGGGTTCTACTGTTACCGGGTGTTCTCCAGCTTCTAACCGTTGAAAATCTAATACGTCATTGATTAATCTAATTTCGCGATCGCACTCCGTATCTAAAATGTGGAGATAGCGATCAACGGCCTGCCCTTTTTGGGATTTTGCCACCCCAATCGCCGCCCGCTCTTGGGCGATCGCAATGGTTAGCATCCGAATTGCCATTCTCATGTTGGCAACGGGAGACCGCAGTTCGTGAGAGGTGGTACTGAGAAAACTATCTTTGAGCTGGTCAAGTTTCTTCATTTCCTGAATTTGCTGTTGCGAGGCTTGATATAGTCGGGCTTGGCGAATGGCGATCGCGCCCTGGTTTGCCACCTGCTGCACCAGCCGAATTTCGGACTCGCTAAAGCACTCGTGAGGCGGCTTGAAGAGCCACAAATCGCCCAAGACGCCCTGCTCATCCACAATGGGGCAGGCCAAGATGGTGAGGTGACGCGGGGAAGTGGCATCCAGTTCACAGAATTGAAAATATTGACCTTGCAGCAACTGCCGATAGGTTTCGGGGAGGCTAGACATGGGGATCACCTGCCCCACCGATGAAGGAGCCGCAGTCCCGGCTGGCGTGAACTGATAGCGAACGGTTGAAGTGGCCAGCTTAAGGTCATACAGCGCCGTATCGCAACAGATTAAGTCCAGCACCAGAGCCAGTTCCTTGACTGCAGCTTGCAAAATTTGATGCTCATCCAGGCTGTCTCGCACTTTATCTGTAATGCGCTTAAGGCTGGACTCAAAGGCTAGGGCCTCTTGCAGCTCTGCCGTGCGCTCCTGCACCTGAATTTCTAGAGTTGAGTTGAGATGCTTCAGCAAATGTTCGATTTGCTTGCGCTCGGTTGCATCTCGCACTAGCCACCGCAGGCTTGTGATCTGCCCTGCGGCATCGCGCACCACGGCCACTGTTAGCGCGGCATCAAACGGCGAACGATGGGAAGACCGCAGCCGCATTTCCCAATCTTGCAGCATGTCAAGCTGTCGTAATTGATCAAGAGTAAAGTGAAACCTGGAGCGATTGGGCGGGTCAATAAAAACCAGCAGCGGCTTGCCCACCAAAAACTCTTGCGAAACTTGCAACATTGTGGCGATCGCACAGTTCGCTTCTTGAATTCTGCCGTTTTCATCCGTGACCAGATAGCCATCGGGGGCAAACTCAAACAGTTCGCGATAGCGCTGACGTTCGGCTTCTACGGCCTGACGGGTAGCGATTAATGCGTCATTTTGATACCGCAGTTCGTCTTCCGACGTCTGCAATTCTTCTAAGACCGTCTGAAGTTCCTCTAGCGCTTGGGAGAGGAGGGCTTGCTGTGAGGCCGGTAAGTCGTTCGCCCGCTGTTGCAGCACCCCTGCTCGCTGATATACCGCCTCTAGCTGTGGGGACTGTAGCATACCTGTTGACCTTGGCCTGCTGATATCGCGGTGGCTTATATCGCGGTGAGTTCGTAATTAGTTCGTGATGAGGGTTTATTCTAATTTAAGCGACCCTAGCACACAATTCCTCTGCACGCTTGTAGATCTTTTCGTTGCGCCGCCGCTTTGCCCTTGCTTGGCTCTGGGGTTATCGGGGCGATCGCTCACTAATGTCTTCAATGGATAACAAAATTCGTTGAGAGTGATCGGCTCGAACAATCTTCCTTGCATTCAACGCCATCACCTTATGCCCAATCCGCTCAAACTCATGCGCCACCTCAAAATTCCTCAGGATTGCATCCTGGTTCAACACGGCGTCTAGCCGCGCGCGCAATTCGGGACTGTTCCACTGACCGTTCCCCAAATCAAACAGCCGCGTCTGCACCGTTTCCGCCGCCGTGACTTGAAACATGTCGTAGAACGCTCGGTTGGCGGTGCTGATCCGAAAATCCGATTCCAACACGAGCAGCGGCACCTGCACCGTTTCTACAATCGCTTCTGCATAGTTCCGCGCGGCTTCTAATGTGTCTGCTGTACGCTTCAGCGCATCAATATCCAGCAGCACCATGACCACGCCATCAATTTGGTTTTCGGTGGTGCGATAGGGGCGAATCCGCAGCATATACCAATGCCCGTCCTGGGTTTGCACCTCCAGTTCCGTCACAATCAGGGTTTCCAGCACCTCCAACAGCAGCAGTTCTAAGTTGGGCAGGTTGAGATTGGTGCTAATGTCGCTCAACGGTCGCCCCGCATCCGTCGGAATCACGTTGAACAATCGCTGCGCCATGGGTGTAAAGCGGCGAATTCGCAAATCGTGGGTCAACATCAAAATTGGAATATTGATGCTGGCTAGAAAGTTGATCAAATCATTATTCACCTGGTGCAGTTCGGCATTGCGGCTGCGCAGTTCTTCGTTAGTGGTGCTCAGCTCTTCGTTGGTGGCCTGAATTTCTTCTTTGGCGGTTTCTAGCTCCTCGTTGGTGCTTTGCAGCTCCTCATTGCTCGACAATATTTCTTCATTGGCAATTTTCAGGTCTTGGTTGGTGTGTTCCTGCTCCTGAATAATCGCCTGCAAATAGTCCTGGGTTGCGGCTCGTTCTTGCTTGGCATCGGCCAGTTCTTGTCTGAGGCGTTCGTTTTCGCGCGCCAACTCGCCTTCGGGAACATCGGTCGTGACGGCACTCGGGCTAGGAGTTAGCGCATCTTCAAACAGCACTAAGAAGCGGCGTTCTTCAATCATGGGGACGTTGAAGGGAATGACCTGTAGGGTGATCATCCGAGAGCGATCGCCCTCTTCTAACCGCACTCCCCGTCGCGCAGTGGGAACGTTTTGGCGTTGCGCCTGATAGACCGCTGCGCGTAGCTCAACCAGCAGCCCATCCCGCACCAAGTGGAACAGGCTCAGGTTCACCACGCCAGAGACAAGCTTGAGATAGCGATCCACCTCTCCTTGCAGTTGCAGCACCTGCATCTTGGCGTCGAGCACAGCGCCTGCCGGGGCATAGTGCTGCACGATCAGCTGATCGACTTTTTTCTGAAGGTCAAACGCTTCGGCTGGGGGCTGTATTGGAGGGCGATCGCTCACCGATGCGATCGGATGGGTGCTAGGGTCAAACGTAAAGGTGGGGCGCGTTGCGGTGACTTGCTTGGCATACAGCCGGTACTTTTTATCAATCAGCGTAAACAGATCGGGAAATTGCCCGGTACTTTCTGACGTGCCCAAGAGGAGAAAGCCTGTGGGGTTAAGGCTGTAGTGAAAGAGGGGCATAATCCGCTTTTGCAGCGTTTCGCCCAAGTAAATCAGCACGTTGCGGCAGCTAATTAAATCGAGGTTTGAAAAGGGTGGATCGCCGCCTAAATTTTGGCGCGCAAACACGCAGAGGTCTCGTACTGCCTTGCTAATTTGAAACCGCTCGCCGTCTAGCGCATAGAAAAACCGACGGCGGCGCGTGGGTGACACGTCCACCATCTGATTCTCGGAGTAAATGCCCGCTCGGGCTTTGTCGATCGCCGCGTCGCTAATATCGGTGGCAAAAATCTGAATGGGGGGCTGGGGCCGGTGATCGGCCAAAAACTCCAGCAGGCAAATCGCGATGGAGTAGACCTCTTCCCCGGTTGAGCAGCCCGCCACCCAAATGCGAATGGGCGCATCGTCAGACTTCTGCTGCACCATAGCGGGAAAGACATACGTTTTCAGCAGGTCAAACGCGTCTGGGTCGCGAAAAAAACTGGTGACATGAATCAAGATTTCTTCGTATAGCGCTTTCACTTCTGCGGGATGCGTTTGCAGATAGTCAATGTAGTCTTCCAACCGTTCCAGCTTATACAGCAGCATGCGTCGCTGAATTCGCCGGTTGATGGTGTTGGGCTTATAGCGGCTAAAGTCCACACCCGTGTTGAACCGCAACAGGGCAAAAATGGTGGCCAAGCCATCGGTGGAGCGGGGCGAAGCTTCGGTAAGCTCCGGCGGCACTGGGCGCACAATCAGGGGGTGACGGCTTAAGTTAGTCAGTTCTTCGGCAATTCTGGCAGGCGGCAGCACAAAATCAACGTTGCCCGTGGCAACCGCTGTGTTGGGCATGCTGTCAAATTGGGCAGTGGCTTCACACTGGGCAAACGTGACGCCGCCCACCGCTTTGATCGCCTTTAGCCCCAACGACCCATCGCCATCTGAACCTGACAACACGATGGCGATCGCCCGATGCCCGCGATCAGCCGCCAACGACGCAAAAAATGCATCCCCCGGCATGTATTTGCCCAGCACCTTTTCCCGAGGCGACAGCTGCAACACCCCATCCGCCAGCACCATCTTGGTGTTCGGCGGAATCACATAGACATGATTGGGCTCCACCAGGGTGCCGTTTTCCACTTGCCGAACGGGCATTGCGGTGGTTCTCGCCAAAATCTCGGTCAGCAAGCTTTCATGATCGGGAGACAAATGCTGAATCAACACAAAGGCCATCCCCGTATCGCTGGGTAAATGGCTAAGCAACTGAATAAACGCATCTAACCCGCCCGCAGAAGCCGCCACTCCCACAATGGGGAAGGACGCCTCGATGGGCTCGTCAGTTAAGCCGGGCATAGGTTCGGAAGGGTTAGCAGACATAGGCGAAGGTTTGGCACCGCAATCGCAGCTGTTCCCTTCACTCTAAAGCGGTTTTACCCCAGCGATGCTGCATTACTCACAGTTGAATAGAAATGTGAGTAGCCCGATCGCCCGCAGAACAGCGTATTGGCATCGGTGCGGATGAGGTGAAGGTCAAAGACCGGCCTCGCAAGGCCAACGCACAACTGTATTGGCAGCATTGGCAGCGTCTCCGGCATCAGCTGATCGCTATAGCCCACCGTACTGCCGTGGATCAGCCAACAATCCAGCTCATGAAAGCCAAAATCTAGATTCGCCAACCATTGCACCGTCTGCCGCGACACCGCCTCCCACAGATCTTTCGCAGCGCCAAGGCCGTACCGTTCCACTAACTCCGGTGCGCGCAAGCCATGTAGGCTAAAACACTGCTCCTCTCACTACCCAGTGCAGACCTGGGGCAGGGATTCGCTGGAGCGAGACAACCGCACCCGCCGCACCATGGCCTCACTATTCCCCCGCAACCCCACCAGATTGCCCAGGATACACGGATCCGTCACCGGCTACCGCTGCCGCTAAATATCTGCCAGCACTGCCTCATAGGCTGCCAGGTTGCCTTCGATGCCGCTAAGGATGGCCCATTGCATAGGTTAACCTGAGTTCGGGATAAGCTCAAACCCTCAATGTGCCGTGCGCGGTGCGCACGGCACATTGAGGGTTTTGGAGGCACCGCGCGTCGCGCGGTGCCTCCAAAACCCCCTTAACCCGAACTGACGTTAGGTTAAGTGCCTGCTAGTTGATTTGTGAAGAAGTGAAGAGGTGGGGAAGTGAAGAGGTGGGGAAGTATTGAGATTTGCACCCCTTCCTTCACCCTTTACGCCTTTACGCCTTTACGCCTTTACGCCTTTACGCCTTTACGCCTTCACCCTTCACCCTTCACCCTTTACGCCTTCACCTTCACCTCCTAATGAAACCCCGGACTATGCCGAATCAGGCTCATAAACTCCTGACGGGTGCGGGCGTCGTCGGCAAAGGCTCCTTTCATGGCGCTGGTCACGGTCCAAGAGCCGGATTTTTGCACGCCGCGCATGACCATGCACATGTGGGTGGCTTCGACTACGACGGCGACTCCCTGGGGTTGCAGTAAGCCCTGGAGGGCGTCGGCGATCTGGGCAGTGAGGCGTTCTTGAACTTGCAGGCGGCGGGCATACATTTCGCAGATGCGGGCGACTTTTGAGAGACCGATCACCTTGCCGTTGGGGATGTAGGCCACGTGGGCACGACCCAAAATCGGCAGAATGTGGTGCTCGCAGGAGCTGAACAGGTCGATGTCGCGCACCAGCACCATTTCGTTGGTGTCTTCGTGGAAGACGGCTCCGTTGAGCAACTCATCGAGGGATTGGTTGTAGCCGGAGGTGAGGAATTTGAGGGCTTTGACCACTCGTTTGGGGGTGTCGAGTAGCCCTTCGCGATCAGGGTCTTCGCCCAGGCCAATCAGCAGGGTGCGCACGGCCTGCCGCATCTCGGCATCGGAGACGCGGGGCTGAGACTGGGTGGCAAGGGCGGCGATCGCCTGGTCGGCGGCGAGGTCGCGGGAGGGGAGTTGTGCGGTCATGGTCGATGAAGTCCTAAATGGGTGGGTGGGTGGGTGGGTGGGTGGGTAAGGGGTTTACGGTTTACGGTTCGAGCCTTGCACCGTGAACCGTTCACCATGCACCGAGACTTGACAATCGGCCAACTGCTGTCGCAGTCCATCCGCGTCCAAATGGCGGCCAATGAAGACAATCTGGTTGCCGGGGGGGGTGCTGTGCCAGGGTTCTACGTCGAGGGTGCAGCGTTTGCCGCTGAGCTGAAAGATGTGCTTGTTGGGGCTTTCGCTGAACCACAGCAGCCCCTTGGCGCGAAACACGTCGCTGGGTAGGGTTTCGAGGAACTGCTCGAACTGGCGCAGGGCAAAGGGGCGATCGCTGCGGTAAGACACCGACACAAAGCCGTCGTTTTCTAGATGCTGGCTGTGATGGTCGTGCCCGTGATGGTCGTGCCCGTGATGGTCGTGCTCTTCTCCATGATGGCTGTGGTCGTGGCCTTGCTCATCTTGGCTGTGCTCCGTAGCGTCCAACGGAATCATGGCGTCGTAGGCCATGGGGTCGTTGAAGCCTACGTCCAAAATTAGCGGCAGGGGCACTGATGACTTTTGACAGCGGATAATGCGGGCACCCTCCTTGAGGATTTGAATTTGGTCATCTAATTTATCCACCACTTCAGCGGCCACTAAATCGGTCTTATTCAGCAAAATCATGTCGCTGTAGGTGATCTGTTTTAAGGCGGCTTCGCTATCAAACAGATCGGGGGCAAAGGCCGAGGCATCGACTAGGGTAATGACCGAATCGAGCCGGGTGAGATCGCGCAGTTCGGTGCCCAGAAAGGTGAGCAAAATTGGCAGCGGATCGGCCACGCCCGTGGTTTCAATCACCAGGTAGTCAATTTTGTCGCCCTGTTCGAGCACGTTGTAGACAGCGTTTACCAGATCGTCATTGATGGTGCAGCAGATGCAGCCGTTGCTAAGCTGCACCATGTCTTGATCGACGGAAACCAGCAGCTGGCTATCGATATCGATATCGCCAAATTCATTCACCAAAACCGCAACCTTGAGGTTCTGATTATTGGTCAGAATGTGGTTGAGCAGGGTAGTTTTTCCGCTGCCCAAAAAACCGGTAATGATGGTGACGGGCAGTCCCCGTTTGGGGATAGCTGGGGATGCAATAGAAGCTGTCATTGTCAAAGCCTCAGGGTGAACAACGAACTGAAGACGCAGGCATCATGACCTGCAAGGTATGGCAGGGAATATGGTCAGCCAGCAATGTTGAAATTCCATCACCGCTGTAGACCTCTAGCTGAGCCTGGGGAACTGCATCAAACAGCAGCCATGCCCCTGGAAACATAACCCGCTCAAAGTACCAGTCGACGATATTGGTAATGCGAATGATTTGAATCGCTGGGGTTTCATTGCGGTAGCCACAGAGAATGGTTTGAGCTTTGGTGGTGGGTAAGGCATCTAGACTTGGCATGATGATAGGTTGCTCAATAGCAACGGGGTAAGGGGCTGACCGGGTCTCTCTCGCGTGGCTTGGGCATCGTTGGCGATCGCTAAACCGTCGATAGCTTTGCCCTGGGCAACACAATCGCAACGAGAAAAATCGCTAGCTGCATGGTCACAATGGCTGGCCCCGAAGGCAGGTTCAACAGGGCTGAAAGCACCATGCCTAGCACCGCCCCTAGCGCCCCCAACACCGCCGACAACATCACATACCTTGCAAAGGTGCGGCTGAGCATTCGAGCCGCACAGGCCGGAATCACCACAAAAGCACTAATCAGCAGTACCCCGATCGCTTTGATCGACACCCCTACCACCAGGGCCAGTAGCATAATAAAGGCGGTGCGATGGGCCGAGGCCGCAATGCCACTGGCGATCGCAAGGGGCTCGTGTAGGGTGAGAAGAATTTGCGATCGCAATGTCAGCCCCACAAACCCCACGCACACCCCCAGTAGCACCGTACTCACGATCAGATCACCTTGGCGCACCGCCAAAATATCGCCAAACAAAATGCTGTTAATGCCCCCCTTGTACTGGCCCACAAAGGTCAGCAAAATCACCCCGATCGCCAGCGAAGACGAGTAGACAATATTCAGCAGCGCATCCGTCCACAGCCGCGTGCGCTCCAGCAAATAGGTGACCCCCAAGGCAAACAGCACCGAAAAGGGCAGCAGCACCGACGACGGATTCATGCCCAGCAGCAGCCCCAGACTAATACCCAACAGCGCCGAATGCCCCAGGGCATCGCTAAAAAACGACAGCTGCCGCAGAATCGTAAAACTGCCCAGCAGGCCCCCCATTAGCCCCGTGAGAACGCCGCCCATCAGGGCGCGCTGCATGAAGGGGAGTTGGAAGAGTTCGATGACGCGGGTGAGGTCGGACATTTGGGTGGAGGGGTAGGGGGTGGATGAGTGGATGGGTAGGGGGGTAGAGGCGTGGGTTGGGAATTATGGGGGAGGGTGTTTTGGGAGGGATTGTATGGTGAAAAGTTTGGTTAAGGGATACCGGGATTTAGAGGTTTATCAGGCGGCTTTTGAGGCAGCAATGGAGATCTTTGAGGTGTCGAAAACGTTTCCAGTTGAGGAACGGTATTCTTTGACTGACCAAATGAGAAGATCTTCTCGATCAGTCTGTGCAAATTTAGGCGAGGCTTGGCGGAAACGGCGATATGAAGCTGCCTTTATCGCTAAAATCAGCGATTGTCAGGCTGAGGCAACAGAAACTCAGATTTGGCTAGAATTTGCCGTCAAATGCCAATATCTCGATCCTGAAACTGGTAGGAAACTTTACCGCAACTACGATCAAGTCCTGGGTCAACTAGTCAACATCATCAAAAACTCCTCCCACTGGATCATCAGATAACTCCACCCATCCACCCCTAATGATGATGTCGATATCGCACAAACTCCGACCCATACACTGCCACCAAATTATCCGGGGCTAGAGCATGATCTGGGGTGCCCTGGCAGCGGAGGACGCGGTTGAGGCAGAGGACGCGATCGCAGTGTTTCCGAACCATATCTAAGTCGTGGGAAATTTGTAGAATGGCCCAGCCCTGGTCTTGTTTGAGCTGGTAGAGCAGCTGGTAAAACTCTGACTCGCCGCGGGCGTCGAGACCAGCGGGGGCTTCGTCGAGAATCAGCAGGCGGCGGGGGCGCACCAGGCAGTAGGCCAGCAGCGCCCGCTTCATTTCGCCGCCGGAGAGGCGAGAGATCGGCTGGGGGCCGAGGTGCAGGGCCTCGACTTCGGCCAGGGCGCGGCTGACCGCTAGGCGGCGGGGTTGGCGGTTGGCCCAGGGGAGCTGTGGCCCTAGGGTGTCCCAGCCGAGGGCGACGAGCTCGTTGACGGTGATGGGGATGCGGCGATCAAACAGAAAGTTTTGGGGCAGGTAGGCAATCTGCTGACGCACCTTTCCCGGCAGCACCCCCCGGGGGCTCAGGGCGTGGCCCATCAGAAACACATCTCCCGATCGCCGGGGCAGCACGCCTAAAATGGCCTGAATTAACGTGCTCTTACCGGCACCGTTGGGGCCAACGATGGCAGTGTCGGTGCCTGCTTCGAGGGCAAAGGAGACATCCTGCACGACGGCGTAGGTGTCGCGGTACACCGTCAACCCCTCAACGGCCAAGACTGTTGTGCTCAAGGCTGCCCCTCCTAAAACCGCAGGCCCACAGGCTGGGGCACTACAGCCAGTGGCTTAGTTGGCCACAGCGGCAGCCAAGACTGCTGGGTGGAGGCCTCAAAGGAAACCGCAAGGTTAGCGGCATTTTGGCGCATGGTGGTGAGGTAGTAGTCGGGCATGACCGCCTCGGGGCCGCCTACTTCGATTGGGTTGAACATGCCGACTTCAACGCCCAGATCTCTGGCGATCGCATCAAAGGCATCCTCCCCGGCGGTAGGTTCGGTCAGAATGGTTTTCAGGTTAGAGGCTTGGACGGTATCCATCACCCGCTTGACATCCTCAGGGGCGGGGTTGACCGTGGGCACATCGACTAAAAACTCGGCATCAAGGCCATAGCTCTCGGCAAAGTAGGGGGCAAAGTCGTGAAAGGCGACAAAGGTTTGCCCCGCAAAGGGAGCCAGTTGTTCCGTAATTTCGGCATCCAGAGCTTCTAGCTCGGCAATAAAGGCCGCTGCATTAGCGGTGTAAATTTCCTCGCCCTCAGGGTCAACGGCAATCATGCCGTCGCGAATGTTTTCGACTTGCTGAATGGCCCGCTTGGGGTCAAGCCAGATATGAGGATTATATTCACCGTGGTCGTGGTGCCCAGCATGGTCGTGATCGGCGGCAGCTGCGCCAGCCTCCTCGTGGTCATGATCATGCTCATGACTGTGGTCATGGTCGTGGTCGTCAGCTTTTTCGTGACTGTGGCCCTCCACCTCTTCATTCGACAGCACCGCAATGCCTTCGCTAGAGTCGATCATCACCAAGTCGGGGTTCTCGGCATTGGCGATCAGGTCATCCAAAAAGACCTCCATCTCCAGGCCGTTTTTTACCAGCACATCGGCATTGACCATGGCCTGCACATCGGCGGGGCTAGCCTGAAAATCGTGGGGGTCCACATTGGTCGGCATCAGGGGAATCACCTCGGCGCGATCGCCCACCACCGCATTGGTGAACTGGGTAATCGGCAAAATCGTCGTCATCACCGTCAAGTCAGTTGCGATCGCACCATCAGCCGCTTCGCTGTCAGCCACGCCCGTAGGCTCTGGTGCGCAGCTACCCAGGGCAACGGCCACGGAAGAGGCCAGCAGTAGAGCCGTTCGGCGAAAGGGGAAGAGTTGGGGCATGGGGGACTCCTTTGTAGGTGTGAGGGTGGATGGGTAGGGGGTGGATGGGTAGGGGATAGGGGGTGGATGGGTAAGGGGTGGATGGGTAAGGGGTGGATGGGTAAGGGGTGGATGGGTAAGGGGTGGATGGGTAAGGGGTGGATGGGTAAGGGGTGGATGGGTAAGGGGTAAGGGGTGGATGGGTAAGGGGTGGCTGATCAGTAGTCTTTACTCATCCACCCATCCACCCTCACACTCATCCACCCATCCACCCTCACACCCATCCACTCATCCACCCAAAACCCTCGCCGCATCCTTAGCGAAATACGTCAAAATCACATCCGCTCCGGCCCGCTTGATGCTGGTGAGGGTTTCGAGCATCACCGTCTTTTCATCGATCCAGCCCTGGGCGGCGGCGGCTTTGACCATGGCGTATTCGCCGCTGACGTTGTAGGCCGCGACGGGTAGGTTGGTGTGCTGCTTGATGCGGCAGATGATATCCAGGTAGGCCAGGGCGGGTTTGACCATGACGATGTCGGCCCCTTCGGCGATGTCGAGATCGACTTCTTTGAGGGCTTCGGCGGCGTTGGCGGCATCCATTTGGTAGGTCTCTTTTGTCGCCAAACTTGGGGGCGCTCTCTAGGGCATCGCGGAAGGGGCCGTAGTAGGCGGAGGCGTACTTGGCAGAGTAGGCGAGAATGCCAACGTTGATCCAGCCCTCAGCATCGAGGGCCTGGCGAATGGCCCCCACCCGGCCATCCATCATGTCGGAGGGGGCAACCATATCGGCTCCGGCTTCGGCGTGGGCCAGGGCTTGTTTGACCAGTACCGCCACGGTTTCGTCGTTGAGAATTTGGCCGTCTTGCACAATGCCGTCGTGGCCCATGGTGCTGTAGGGGTCGAGGGCAATGTCGGTGATCACCAGCAGCTGGGGGAAGGCTTGCTTGATGGCCCGCACGGTCTGGGGAATCAGCCCGGTGGGGTTATAGCTTTCGGTACCGGCGTTGTCTTTTTGGTGTTCAGGGATAAGGGGAAAGAGGGCGATCGCACCCAACCCCAGCCCCACCACCTCCTGAAGTTCCTCCAGCAGCAAATCAAGGGAATAGCGATAGCAACCCGGCATGGAGGGTACTTCCTGCCGCTGCCCAGTCCCCGCCATGACAAACATGGGGTAAATCAGGTCATCTACAGTCAAACGGGTTTCGCGCACCATTCGGCGCAGCCCCTCGGTGCGGCGCAGGCGACGAGGACGGTGCACCAGAGGCAGTCGGACACTTGTCGCAGCCTCGGCGGCGGCGGTATCAGCCGTGTCTGTCGGTGGAACAGGTGAGGGAGACAGAACCATAGTCTTGCAATATGATAATGATTATCATTCTTGAGCATCCTACCCCATCTTGCTATGGATCGCGACCATGATTTTGAAAAAAGATGCTGAAAATTCTGTTGAAGCCGCCTCAAAGGGGTTGCCAAAACCGCGCCTAACCACGGGGCAGCAGTCAGTGTTAGACGCCTTGCAACATCAGCCCCAGGCTTTGTCAGCCCAGGCGCTCTATGGAGTGATGCGCCGCCAGCAGCCCATCGGTCTGGCGACCATCTACCGCGCCTTGGATGCACTGAAAGTGTTAGGACTGGTACAGCACCGGGTGACGCTGACGGGGGAAACGCTGTATAGTGCCGTGAAGCATGACCACCACTACCTCACCTGCTTGCAGTGCGGTGTCTCAGTGCCCATTGAGACTTGCCCCGTGAAGGAACTAGAGGCGCAGCTCCAGGGAGCGAGTTCGTTTCGGATTTACTACCACACGCTGGAATTTTTTGGGGTCTGCGGTCGGTGTGAGGTGTGAGGAATGGTATGCGGTTCGAGCCTTGCACCGTATACCGTGCACCTTGCACTGTCCCCCTTATCCAAACCCCTTCCCCGTCATCACCTTCGCCCACACCAGCAATTCTCCGCCACAGCCCCCGGTCGCCAGGTAATTGCCCTGGGGCGACCAGGCCAGGTTCGAAAACCCGTCGGGTGCCCCTTCGAGAGTTTGAGCGGACTGGATCGCTTTTTGCCAAAGACATACCCAGCCATCTTCAGCGGCGGTAGCCAGCAGGGTTGACTGGGGCTGAAACGCCACCGCTGTTACCGGAGCGCTGTGCAGATCCAGCACGTGGGATGTCCAGCCCTCGGCGGCATCCTTAGCTTTGGCCCACACCACGACGCCCTCGGCGCTGGCAGAGGCCAACAGTGGCGCACCCGCCTGGGCAGCAGACCAGGCCAACTGCCGCACCTTGCCCGGAAACCCCTGCATTTGCCAGGGGTAGGGTTTGTCCCACTCCCACACCAGCAGGGTGCGATCGTTGTTGCCCGAGGCCAGGTATTGCCCGTCGGGGGAAATAGCGATCGCCCCGCTAGCCCCTCCGGTTTCTCGAATCTCTGGGTCTGCATCCCAATCCTGCTGCTGCCAGGTTTTCACGCTCAGATTGCCCGCCAGGGTCAGGTAGTCGCCGCTGGGGTGCCAGGCCAAATCCAGCACCGACGACGCTTCATAGGCTGGCGTTGCCACCACTGATTGCTCGACCGCATCCCACACCTGGGCGTAGCGCCCCAGGCTAAAGGCCAGCTCTGGCAAGCGGGGGTGCCACTGCAGGCGATCGACCCAAACCCTGGGGTTCTCTAGCTCAGTCAGCCGTTCAGCCGCGCCTGCCCCCAGCCGCCAAATCGACACCGTGCCCGCTTGCCCCCCCGCCGCCAGAAAGTTTCCATCAGCGGAGAATGCGATCGCATCCGCCGACACCCCACGCTTTTCTTGCAGCGCCATCGATGCTCCTGTCTGGGCGTCAAACATCACCACCTCCCCCGCCGCTGAACAGGCCGCCAGCCGAGCGCCGTCGGGCGACCAGGCGATCGCGGTCACGTAATCGGCGAGGAGAGTTTGCCAGGTGGGGTTGAGGAGGGGTTTTGGCATGGGGATATAAGGAGTGGATGGGTAGATGGGTAGGGGGTGGATGGTACGGGGGGAGTGAATGATTGGGGGTAGAGATGAATAGTCAGTGGTCTTTACTCATCCACTCATCCACTCATCCACTCATCCACCCATCCACTCCTTCACCCCACCAAACACTCCCTAAACGCCTCCTCCAACCCCATCTCTTCCAGGTTTCGCCCGATAAACACCAGCTCATTTTTGCGGGTTTCGTCGGGTCGCCAGGGGCGGTCTTGGCGGCCTTCAAACAGCATATGCACGCCCTGAAAGACGAAGCGGCAGTTTTCGCCAGCGATGTTGAGAATGCCCTTCATGCGAAAGATGTCGGGGCCGCGATCGCGCAGCAGAACACCCAGCCACTGGTTGAGCTTGGCTCCGTCCACCGTGCCGGGTGCGGTCAGGGCAATAGAGGCCACGGTTTCGTCGTGTTCGTGGGCGGTTTCGTTGAGAAACTCGGGGTCGATCTTGAGGGCGTTGCCCAGGTCAAAGGCGCTGACGCCGAGGATAGAATCCATGGCAATTTCGGCGTCGCGGGTGCGGTGGATCGTTGCGATCGCATTCATCCCCCGAATCTGCTGCTCTAGGGCCACCAGCTCTTCTTCAGTGACCAGATCCACTTTATTCAGCAAGATCACGTCGGCAAAGGCAATTTGCTCCAGGGCTTCGTCGGCCTCCCAGTGCTGAGCGATGTGGGCCGCGTCTACCACCGTCACCACGGCGTCGAGGCTGGCCTGGGTCTGCACCTCGTCATCGACAAAAAAGGTCTGAATCACCGGGGCCGGGTCAGCTAACCCCGTGGTCTCGATCACCAGGTGGTCAAACTTGTCGCGGCGCTTCATCAGGTTGCCGATGATGCGAATCAAGTCGCCGCGCACGGTGCAGCAGATGCAGCCGTTGTTCATCTCAAAGATTTCCTCGTCGGCATCGATCACCAGCTGGTGATCGATGCCCACTTCGCCAAACTCGTTGACGATCACCGCCACTTTCTTACCGTGCTCGTGGGTGAGAATGCGGTTCAGCAGGGTGGTCTTGCCCGCCCCCAAATAGCCCGTCAGCACGGTAACCGGAACCGAGCGTTGCACCTCAGTAGCAACCATAGCCACACCTCGCTTTACGAATGATAATCATTTTCAGATTATAGAGCGGGGACGAGGTTTGCGGTTTGTCGTGGGCAAGGGCCGCATGCGGTATACGGTGCAAGGTAGAACCGCAAACCATATACCGTCTATCTTGTACCCCACACTGTGCACCGTGCACCCCATCCCCAACCCGACTATTTTTTTGGAATCTGGGCGTTAGCGAAGCCTCCCAGGTAGGGAATCGCAGCCCAGCCGCGATATGGTACCGCAATTCGCCACGGTGCTCGCCCTGCCGCTGCGGCAGCAGAATATGATGCTGATATTGGCGGGCTTTGCGCCCCTGTATTCAGAGCACGATCTATCTGACCCAGAGCTAGCCCCCATTCATCGGGCGATCGCACCGTGCTTGCAAATACTCAGCTACAGCCAACCCAATGCCGTGACTGGCACCGGCAACTAAAACGATCTCAAAAGACAGTAGCGCTTTCCCAACTTAGTTGAGCCACAGAGTAGGAGGTTTGAGATATCCTCCCTCTCTCAGTGCCATGCGGCGACTTCAAACAGCTCTTGTTTAATGGTCATCACCAGCGTATATCCACATGGGCTCTGTTTTTCCAGCCCTGGTAAAGCCACATCTCTCATAAAATGCGATCGCATCGCTATCCGCTACAAGCATATGCATGTGCATTTCTTGATATCTCTGCTTCAAGATCTCCATGATTCTTTTGCCAATCCCTTGACCTTGGTAATCTGGATGAACTAACAAATGGGGATAATACACTACTAAAAATCCATCTGAGATTGCATTGCCGATGCCAACGAGTTTTTCACCATGCCAAGCTGAAACAAGTGAGTGGGAGTTGAGTAATGCTTGATGTAGTGCCTCAGGCTTTTGGGCTGAAGACCAACCATTCAACTCGTATATCGGAAGAATTTTCTCAATCCCAATGTCCCGTTCTTCAGAGAAAGTAATCATATATTGCGGCTGTTTTTTATTGTGACTGCTCTAACTTTTTTTAATGATGATGCTTGGTTGAGACTCTGGGAGATTGGCCCATTGCCAATGCGTGTCAGGTCACCCTTCTCGACGAGGCCTGCGAGTACGACGGAGTGATGGAACCGGGCGACTTTTGTTTCTGCCCCGCCGATCGGCCAGGGTTTACCCACTGGCACTTGGTAGATAAAATCCTGCACCTGGTGATTGAACTCCACTGGTGACAACTTCCTTAATCTGAAATCAGATTAAGTGGGATTCTCAGTACGCTAGTTAACCTAAGTTTGGGATAAGCTCAAACCCTCTTAACCCGAACTGACGTTGGTTTAATAAGGAAGAACCGCTGGGCATTGGCCCCCCAGAAGTCATGTTTTGTCCTCTGGATAGGCGTTGCCAACGCGCAGCGTCTCACGAAGGGAGAACGTCCGATCAGCGGGTATCTTGTTTCCCTGCGAGTCCCTTACTGCTTTTGCTTAGAGCTTAGAGTGCTCCACTATAATAAGCGTCCAGCGTAAACGTCCATCGTCAGAGATGTTTCGCGTCGCTCAACCTGACATTGCTTGTCATTCCGACCGAAGGGAGGACTCTCAACTGGATCACTATTTCCTTGGAACACTCTTAGACAAGAGCTTACCTTGCCAATACGCCAGCGCCGCGCTATCTAAACCGACTTGTTCCCACATCTGTAGCCAACTCCGGGCTCCGTCTAACTGATCCTTTTCCACCAACAGGCGCAGGTGGACGTCTGCAAAGGTCTCAAATTCAGAAGTATGGAAGCGATCGCGCGATAGCATCGGTTTCAGCAGGGCGTCTGCAGCTTCAATATCACCCGCATCTAGATGGGTTCTGGCCTTGGCGCAACGGGCAAACAAATAGTCAGGAAAACGCTCTACTAAGTCATCAACTATGGCATCGGCTTCAGCTTGGCGATCCTGCAAAATGTAGGCCATGGCCAAATTGTTGAGCAAGTCTGGGGCGTCCGGTTCAATCTCTAAGGCTTGCTGCAGCAGCGCTTCGGCTTCCACAGCTGCCGCTTTATCGTGCTGATACAGTTTTTGGGTGGCTTGATTCAGGAGTTTATCGACCGCTTTGGTGTGCTCTGAGCTGGGTTCGGCGTAAATTTCATAGGCCAACAGCATAATTTCGCACGGCTTGCCCTTCACCCAGAGGGTGACTTTATCTCTAGGAATTAGGCCAGCTTCAGCGGCGATGGAGGCCGCCTGATGGCGCATCTCATCGGTGCCGTGTTGACCCAGGGCAAAGTCTTTGATCACCGCCAGCAGTTCTGGGGTCTTAACATGTTGGGCGATGATCAGACCAAATCGCTGCCCTAGGGGGCCTCCTCGCTCCATGATGCGGGGCAGCATGGCCAAGAGGTCGGGATGACGATCGAGGAGTTGCTCCATAGCGGCACCGGTTTTCTCATGGTGGGATTTGTTTATAACCGCTTTAACGGTGTTGAGGACATCGCGAGCAGTGGTGAACAATAGCCACTGTTCCCAGCTCAACGGCCAAGCCCCATGGCGCTGCCCCACCGGACGACGAACATCACTCAAATTCTCTTGTGCTAGGGTCATGCCTGGGCTGCGCTGTAGGGCTGTTTTCCACTGCTTTAGGGCGCGGGTTTCATCACCAGTGCGCGCTAGGGCAACGGCGGTTAAGTGGAAAAAGAGCGCCCCGGCGGGGGAGTCCTCAACCCCATCGGCTTCGGCCTGGTTGAGAACCTCGACAATGCTAGCGTCGTCGGCTAGGTAGCTGAGCCCCTCGACCCGTTTCGTCCAGTTATCCCAGGCCTCTGCCTGGGTGGTTTTGAGGCGTTCGCCATAGACTTGGGCAGCGTCGCTGTCTCCAGAGATGACGAGAAATCGAATCAGGTTAGAGAGGGCATGAACGTTGTCAGGGTGGTCGCTGAGGACAGATTGGCTCGTTGCGATCGCATCCTCCACTCGCCCCTCTGCCCAGTTGACCAAAGCCAAGTGGTTGTGGGCCGATACAAACTCGGGGTAACGCTGAATCACCTCAAGCTCAGCCTCACGCGCAGCAGTGTAGTCGCCCTCCTCTACATAGGCTTGTCCGCGTTCATGGAGGGTGGCAACGTCAAGATTGTCTAAGCCCATTTCCTCTAACAGTTCAGGGATCTTGGGGGTTAACGTGCTGAGCAACTCTTGGGCTTTGGGGGCGAATTCGTGATCTGGGGCGATCGCCAAGGCCCGCTGCATGATCTGCAACGCTAACAGCGGATGCATATTGGTGATGTAGATGCCGCCCAACGAATAGAGCGTATCGGCATCATTGGGCGTGATCTCCAGAATTTTCTCAGAAGCCTTCTGATAGGTTGTCAAGTCTTCCAACTCGTAGCTGACATCCGCCAGGTATTCCCACACCTGCTTTTCTTGGGGATACTGCTCGGTTAGAACCTGGAGAACCTCATACGCTGCCTGCCAATTTCCCTTAGCGGCATACGCCTGCACTCGCTGCAGCTCAACGACAAGGCTCTTTTTGCCAAAGCCGCGAAGAGTCCAAGTTGCAGTGGCTTTTTGCTTCTTACGCTTCCCCATATCGAATGCGCCTCCTAAGTGCAGCCTGTGTCGATGGGATACGATTCAGCTTATCGCAAGTCCTGCTGGCTGCAAGGCCCTCTGATTCCAGACAGCAATTCTCACGATGGATAAGCGGCCCTGGTGAGGCTCTTGGTGGTCGCCACCCTGGGCCGCTGAGGCTAGGACTAGAAAAGTTCAAGGCTCAAAACGGCGTTGCTTAACGCAAGTATGATTTGCCCCCCCAGCCCCCCAATCCTGGGGGGAGACAGAGTGTCAAAGTCCCCCAGAATTGGGGGATTTAGGGGGCTATACAGAGTCCAAAGGTTTTGCCGATTCATTCCTCAATTCAGCAACGCTGGCCCAAAACAAAAGCCCTCTCAACAGGGCTATCCAGGTCGCCCCGTCTGCTTTAGCAGACTGCTGCGATGAGTCCTGGAGTTGACTCCTGGGCGGTCTGGGCGGTCTGGGCGGTAGTCCAGCCTCCAAGAAGTCAAAATGAGAATTGCTGGATTCCAGAACTGGCCACGCGCTTACCCAAGGCATTTGCGTTGCGCAGCGAGCGGGCCTCGTCAATGCTTGGGCTGACGCAACCGTTAGGGCTGCCGTTGAGGCCGCCGTTGAGGCCGCTGGGCGCAAACGCTCAATCATGGCTGGAGCAACGACCGATGGGTGTTTGGTTTATTCTTCTATTAATGCCGTTATTAATGCCGTGCAGGATAATGCCGTGCAGGATAATGCCGTGCAGGAAAGGCTACCGCGTACAGGCCGTGATGGATGCATCGGGGTCGCCCTATGAGCTATCTGAAGAGATATCACGGTGACGTGGAGTGCGGAGGCGTAGTCCTGACAGTCGCCAATACACGGATGGCAGAGCTGGCCCAAAATTGGAGCAATTTTATTTATTTTATTTATAAGGCACGCAACTGCTGCAAATTTTGTTTGAAGACGTGCGGCCTAAAATTGGCTAGCCCTTAGTACAGGCTTGTACTTAATAGCTTGTACTTAACTTGTACTTATTAGGAGAGACTATGAGCGGTGAAAGCAAATGTCCCTTTATGGGCGGAATTCAAAAAGCGACCTCGGGTCATGGAACCCGTAACCGAGATTGGTGGCCGAATCAGCTAAATCTGGATATCCTCCACCAACACTCACCTCGGGCCAATCCCATGGGGGATTCCTTTAACTATGCTGAGGCGTTCAAGACTCTGGATTATGCTGCCCTAAAGGCAGACCTGTTCGAACTGATGACGGCCTCCCAGGACTGGTGGCCTGCCGACTACGGCCACTATGGGCCGCTCTTCATCCGCATGGCCTGGCATAGCGCTGGCACCTACCGCATTGGCGATGGTCGCGGCGGCGGCGGCACGGGCAACCAGCGATTTGCGCCGCTCAATAGCTGGCCTGATAATGCCAACCTCGACAAAGCTCGCCTGCTGCTGTGGCCGATTAAACAGAAGTATGGCGAGAAAATCTCCTGGGCTGACCTGATGATTTTGGCGGGCAACTGTGCTCTGGAATCGATGGGCTTCAAAACCCTCGGGTTTGCAGGCGGGCGCGCCGATATTTGGGAGCCCGAGCAAGATATTTACTGGGGCGCTGAGAGCGAATGGCTGGGAGATGAGCGCTACAGTGGCGATCGCCAGTTAGAAAACCCCCTCGCTGCCGTCCAAATGGGGCTGATTTATGTGAACCCCGAAGGCCCCAATGGCAATCCTGACCCGGTGGCGTCAGGTCGAGATATTCGCGAAACCTTTGGTCGCATGGCGATGAATGACGAAGAGACCGTGGCCCTGACGATCGGGGGCCACACCTTTGGCAAGTGCCATGGTGCTGGGGATTCAGCCCTGGTGGGGCCAGAACCCGAGGGGGGCAGCATTGAAGACCAAGGCCTGGGCTGGCGGAACAGCTTCGGTACTGGCATCGGTGCCCATACCACCACCAGCGGCATTGAAGGAGCCTGGACGACCAACCCGGTAAGCTGGGACAACAACTACCTAGAAAACCTGTTTGGCTATGAGTGGGAATTGGTTAAAAGTCCGGCAGGGGCCTATCAGTGGCAACCCAAGGACGGGGCCGGAGCCGACACAGTGCCCGATGCCCACGACCCCTCTAAGCGCCATGCGCCGATCATGACCACAGCGGACATGGCCATGAAGATGGACCCCATCTATGAGCCAATTGCCCGACGCTTCCTGGAAAACCCCGAGGAACTGGAACTGGCCTTTGCCCGAGCCTGGTTCAAGCTGACCCACCGCGATATGGGCCCCCGCGATCGTTACCTTGGCCCAGAAGTGCCCCAAGAAGACTTTTTGTGGCAAGATCCAGTCCCCCCGGTCACCCACGACTTGATTGATCAGCAGGACATTGCGAACCTCAAGGCCAAAATTCTGGCATCGGGCTTGTCGGTATCCCAACTGGTCTCCACAGCCTGGGCGTCGGCATCCACCTTCCGGGGCTCTGACATGCGCGGTGGCGCCAACGGGGCGCGCATTCGTCTGGCTCCTCAGAAAGATTGGGAGGTGAATCAGCCTGCCCAACTGGCGACCGTGCTGCAAACCTTAGAGGGCATTCAGCAGGAGTTCAATCAATCTCAGTCTGGGGGTATTTTGGGTAGCCTTCAAAAGGCATTCAGCTCCCAGTCGGGCGGGAAACAGGTTTCTCTGGCTGACCTGATTGTGCTGGGTGGCTGCGCTGCGGTTGAACAGGCCGCGAAGAATGCTGGGCTTGATATCACGGTTCCCTTCCAGCCTGGACGCACCGATGCTACCCAAGAGCAAACCGACGTGGAAGCTTTTGTGCCCCTAGAGCCTAAAGCAGACGGGTTCCGCAATTACCTCACAACTGGCAATCACACCCTATCGGCGGAAGCGTTGCTGGTGGATCGGGCCCAGTTGCTGACCCTGAGCGCGCCTGAAATGACGGTGCTAATCGGCGGCATGCGGGTGCTGAATACCAACGCGGATGGCACCCAGCACGGTGTCTTTACCCAGCGACCCGAGGCCCTAACCAATGACTTCTTCGTCAACCTGCTGGCTTTTGGCACGGTGTGGAAGGCGACCTCTGATGCCAAGGATATGTTTGAAGGGTGCGATCGCAAAACCGGCGAATTGAAGTGGACGGGAACCCGAGTCGATCTGCTCTTTGGGTCGAACTCCCAACTCCGAGCCTTGGCGGAAGTTTACGGATATCACGACTCACAGGCGAGATTTGTGCATGACTTTGTTGCCGCTTGGACCAAAGTGATGAATCTAGATCGCTTTGATCTAGATTCATCACACGCGTAGTCACACGCGTAGTCACCGCAAAGCACAGGCTAAGTTCAGGCCAAGATTTGGAGCTTTCCCTCAGGTGGAACTCCGCATCTCGGCCTGAATTTGGTTTCTGTGTGGTGCAACTGCCGCCAGTTGGCTTAAACATTGAACTGCAACGATTCCTCAAATCTGGAGTTCAAACCCCGGCAACCCATCTTTGCGGCATTGCTGAATGCGAGTATGAATTCAAGCAGCACTATCCCTCGCAGGAGCGCACGGTTGTGCGCCTGTACCCAAATTCATGCTGTCATTCAGCAACGCCAATTCAGTTTTGAGGATGGCTTAGGACGCGTTGGTCTTGGGGGTGCGGCGGCCTCGCTTGTATTCAGATTTTTTCTTGTAGCCAACCGACTGAGCTTCGTCGCTGTCGGGGCCAAACTGGCCTCGGATGGATTCTTTCATGGCCAGCACGGCGTTGTGAAAGTTCCATTCGGCTTGGCGAGAGGCATCGGCGGCGGCTTTGAGCAGGGCGGTGAGTTCGGTTTCTTTTTGTCGCTGGGCCAGCATAGTCTCATAGGCGGTTTTGAGCCCTATGGGAGTGGCTTCGCTGCGAACGGGGATGTAATTTTCGACGGCACCGAGCCCGTTGTAGGACACGACATCGGCACTGACGGTTTTGCCGGGAAGACGACGAGCAATGTTGACAACAGGCATAGTGATGAACCCTTTTGGTGATGTGTAAATTTGGTGATGTGTAAATACGTGCAAACGGTTGGCTGACCAGCGGTTGCAGGGCGGGAGGCGCTGCCCTAGGTGCAAACCTGATGGGTGCGGCCAAAAATGGAAAAAGCTAAGACGACGACGGGGTCTGGCGTCTAAATGTCTCGCTTAGAAAATATTGCCCAGTGGAGATAGGGCATTGGCAACAGAATTAGCAAGATTGTGCGTAGATTTGACGGCTTTTTGTGAAGACAGAATGAATTTGCAGGGGTGGGGAATAAGGCAGGGCTGAATAGTCTAGCAGAGAGAAACAATGATTGATGTTTGCCTATGGCACTGCCATTGTGCATTGAGCGTATAAGCCTGTGGGGGGTGCAAACGCAGGGTAGCTCCACAGCAAGAACAGATCGCAGTGACGACTCAATCAGTTGCGCTGCTGCACTCAAGAGTTGCCGCGACACCTTTAAAGATCGCACGATGACCAAAAACGATTGCATGGGCGATCTAACGAGTTGCCCTGCTGCAAGAAGGGATGGAGCAGACCCATCAAAGAGTTGCGGTGATGCTCTAACGGATGGCGCTGTTCCACTGTTGTTGCGTGTGTGGCGTGGCCTTGCTGGGCTGGTGTGAGGCCGCTAGCGAAGGGAACAGGCGTGGATAATAAAGGAGACGACGGTGGATGGCGACGGCATCGCAAACGGTAGCGATTCTGACTTGCGTCTGGTGCGCCATTAGACTAAATTACTGTGCTAAGGCTGTGTGTGTGCAGTCTGAACTTCCCAAAAATTTGGTCAAACGCCACTGGAAGGTGCTTGCAACACCAACCAGCGGCTAACCCCGTTGACAGGGTAAGCTGTCTCGGAGGCTGAGTAAGATTTTACTCGTGGCCGTCCCGAACTGCACAACGTCTGGGGCGGCCAAGTTTTTGGGATTCCTACCCATCGTTTCATCGGAGGAATCCCGATCATGTTGTGTTTTACCCGTCAAGATCCCCGGTTTCTTGAAAAAACCGGGGATCTGAATCCCCTGCGCCTAGCAGCTCTTACCCCTCAGCCGGGGCGGGAGCGACTGCGCCATTTGGTGATTGGCTCGCCGAAGGGGGTGCGATCGACCATCCACACCCTGCATGTGCTGAACTTTGTGGAGCAGTCCACCTGGAGCCAGTTGATTGCGATCCCACCCTCAGGGATTTTGATCACGCCGGAACAGGGAGAGGTGTTTAGCTTGCTAAGGCGCTACAGGCAGCCAGAGCCGCCACGCCTGTAGCGCCTGGGTGTTTGTGGTGGGATGCCTCTGCCCGAGCGATGCACCCCACCACAAGTGAGTACAATACCTAAGATTTGCAGTTGCAAATCTGCAATCTTAGATTTGTAATTGTAGATTGTAGACTGCCCACGACAAGGATATCCCCCTGTGACCACTCCCCTGGAGAAACTGCAAACCCTGCTGCGAGAGCTGTTTCAGCTAGATCAGGCCGATCTAGACTTTGGCATCTACCGCATCATGAACCACAATCGGGACGAGATTGTGCGGTTTTTGCAGGAAGACTTGCTGCCCCAGGTGCAGGCGGGCTTTAGCGACTATGAGCAGGCCGACCGGGAGCGACTGCAAGAACAGCTCGAAGACACCATTCAGCAGGCCCAAACGCTGCTAGAGCTATCGCGCGAAGAAGCCGAGCACACCCCTCGCGTCGTGAGAATTAAAGAACAACTGCAAGAGCAGGCCGACCAGCAGGCCCTAGAGCAAGAGGTCTACGCCCATCTGTACAACTTTTTTCGTCGCTACTACCACGAGGGCGACTTTCTTTCGCTGCGACGCTACAAAGAGGGGGTCTACGCCATCCCCTACGAGGGCGAAGAGGTAAAGCTGCACTGGGCCAATGCCGACCAGTACTACATTAAAACGGCAGAGCATTTTCAAAACTATGGGTTTAAGCTGCCCTCTGGGCGGCGGGTGCGGTTTGAGATCGTCTCGGCTAGCACCGAGCAAAATAACAACAAACCCACCAACGGCAAAGAACGCCGCTTTATGCTGCACGAGGCCGACCCAGCAGCGCTAGAGGGCACCGACCTGGTGCTGCGGTTTGAGTACCAGGCAGACCCTCAAAAGCGCAAACAGGAAGAGCTAAACCAACTGGCCTATGCGGGCATTATGGCCCTGCCCGACCTAGCCGCCTGGCAACGCGAGCTAGCCTTTAATGTCCCCACCGCCAAAAGCCCAGACCGCACCCTGCTACAAAAGCACCTATCCGACTTTACCGCCCGCAACACCTTTGACTATTTCATTCATAAAGACCTGGGTGGCTTTTTGCGGCGAGAGCTAGATTTCTACATCAAATCGGAGGTGATGAATCTAGAAGACATTCAGCACGATAGCCCGACGCGGGTAAAGCACCTGATTAGTAAGGTGCGGGTGCTGAGAGAAATTGGTGACAAGATTATTCAGTTTTTGGCCCAGATCGAAGAATTCCAAAAAAAGCTCTGGCTCAAGAAAAAGTTTGTGCTAGAGACTCACTACTGCATCACGCTAGATCGGGTGCCAGAAGAGCTATATCCAGAAATTATCGCCAACGCTGCCCAGCTCGAAGAGTGGAAGCGGTTGTTTGCGATTGATGAAATCAAAGAAAAAGCTGGAGATTTGTTTGGCGGTGGCACTCCGGCCTATTCAGAACCGCTCACCATTGAGTTTCTGAAGGCTAATAACAAGCTTTTGGTCGATACACGGTTCTTTGATAAAAGCTTTAAAGCTCGCCTTTTAGACTCCATCGAAGATTTTGATCAGCAGTGCGATGGATTGTTGATTCACTCAGAAAACTTTCAGGCGCTAAACCTGTTGCAAGCACGCTACGAGGAAAGCGTTAAATGTATCTATATTGACCCACCTTACAACACTAACAGCAGTTCTATCCCTTACAAAAACAACTACCAGCATTTATCGTGGGGCACGATGATGTTTGACCGACTGGCATTGCTTCAGCCATTGCTAACTGATGACGGCGCAATCTTTGTCAGCATTGATAAAGCTGAGCGGTTGCTGCTAGAGCACATGATGGATTTGGTTTTTGGCGAAGAAAACCGGATTGAAGAGTTGATCTGGGTGATGAATACGACCAATAGCCAAGTCCCAAATTACTCAACTAATCATGAATATATTGAAGTCTATGCTAAAGATCGAGCAATAGCTGAACAAGACGCAACCATGTTTCGTGAACCAAAGCCAGGGTACGAAGAAGTAATGGCTTTAGTTGCTGAGCTTAATCCTCAGTATCCACCTATTGCTGAAGTTGAAGCGGCAATACGTGAACTTTATAAAAAACACAAAGCAGAGTATAGAGAATCGGTTGAGGAACAAGGGTTGGATTGGACAGATGAGAAGAGTAATGATCCTTGGAAGGGAACTTGCAGCTATACAAAAGCAGAATATAGAAATGCCAATAACCATGTAGTCTCTGATGATGAAGCTCTGAAACAACAAGCTACTGATGCTTCTATGCAATCTACAAAACAGGCTGAAAGCACAAGAGATCCTGATAGCCCGAATTGGCGATTTTATAAGCCACCACATCCTAGAACAGGTCGTCCATGTCCATGTCCTAAGCGCGGTTGGCAATTTCCTTACGATGACAAGACTCTAGATTCCAGAAGTTTTGTGAATCTTGACCGCAAAGGAAGAATTGCATGGGGGCATGATGATAGTAAGGTTCCTCGCATCAAGCGAATGCTGCATGAAGTAGAAACCAATATAGGAAAAAGTGTATTCCAAGATTACTCTGATGGTGAAAAGCAGACTTCGGCATTATTTGGCCGATCAGGAATATTTTTAGCTCCCAAACATGCTGACTTCGTTTCTCGATTCATACTTCATGTTGCGAAAGACGACAGCACCATCATTGACTGCTTTGGCGGCTCTGGCAGCACAGCCCATGACGTAATTAAACTCAACCGCGAAGATCGAGGTCGTCGCAAATATATTCTCGTAGAAGTGGGGCAGTATTTTGATACTGTACTCAAGCCTCGCGTAATGAAAGCCGCTTACTCCCGAGACTGGAGAAATGGCAAGCCCGTCTCGCGGGGAGGGGTGAGTCACTGCATCAAATACATGCGGTTGGAATCTTACGAAGATGCGCTCAACAACATTCAAGATCCTCAACGTACCCAGCAGCAAGAGCTAGCCCTAGAGCAAAACCCGCGCTTTCGCGAAGACTATATGCTCACCTACAAGCTCGACACCGAGGCTCGCGGCAGCGCCTCGTTACTCAACCCCGTTGCCTTTATTCATCCCTTTAACTACCAGCTCAAAGTCGTGCAAAACGACGATACCCGCTACGTTGCCGTAGACCTGATCGAAACCTTTAACTACCTGCTGGGGCTTACCGTGCAGCGGCTCGACCTAGTCAACGCCATCAAAACCGTGCGGGGAGTCAACTGCTGGGGCGATCGAATTCTCGTCATCTGGCGCGACCTTGAAGAAATCAACAACGACGCCCTCGACGACTGGTTCAAAACCCAGCGCCACGACCAGCCAGACCCCGGCTTTGATCTCATCTACGTTAACGGCGACAACACTCTAGAAAATTTGCGTCCCACCACCGAAACCTGGCGCGTGTTGCTTACCGATGCCGAGTTTCATCGACTCATGTTCGATATTCAGGAGGTGTAGCTATGGTCACAAATCCTCAGTTTGTGCCGATGACGCCCCAAGCGTATCTAGAGTGGGAGGCTGGGCAAGATACGAAGTATGCCTACGTCAATGGCGAAGTCTTTGCTATGACTGGGGGTACTATTCCTCACAATCAAATCGCGCTTAATTTGGCCTCAGCTCTAAAAGCACAGCTACGAGGTAAAGGCTGCTTGGTGGTGATGGCCGATGTTAAAGTCGAAATTTCTAGAAATGGGCCTTATCACTACCCTGATGTGATGGTCAGCTGCGACCCCCGTGACCAAAACGCGATTAAGTTAATCCGCTATCCTTGCCTAATTGTTGAAGTGCTATCGCCCAGCACCGCCGACTACGACCGGGGCGACAAATTTACCCACTATCGCCAAATTTCTACCCTGCAAGAGTATGTTTTGCTCAGCGCTGACGGGGTGAGCTGCGATCGCTATCGCCGCCTTTCTGCTCGTCATTGGGATCTGCAAACCTATATTGCGGGCGAAACCCTCGACCTTATCAGCATCGACTGGGAAATCTCTCTCGACCTACTCTACGAAGACGTGCAGCTTGCCCCACCAGAGGACGAACTCTAATGGCACCCCGCTCTTCCAGAGGCCGTACAGCGGCCCCACCCCTAGAGTTTGAAAAACAGCTGGTGCTCAACCAGTACATGCTCTCTCTATTTGGCAAAACCAGCTTTGAAGAGTTGGCCAGCCTTCTCAAACCCGCCGAAGAAGGGCTAGACGACGACAACACCACCCGCTTTTAAGTAGCTAGGCGCAATTAAATATAAAACGTTCCAGTGGGTAATTCCCGGCTTGACTGCGTGCCTCCATCCCCTCAATGACGGTCATGGCTAGGTCATATTCGTTATCAAACATCTGCCCGGCAAT
>JAESGQ010000142.1_pt1 | contig 32750 bp, 24 predicted proteins | sample 9266251 | NCBI WGS metagenome assembly JAESGQ01 (sample SAMN17056778, study PRJNA650883) | algae metagenome | isolation source: Kaiparowitsia implicata GSE-PSE-MK54-09C and co-occurring heterotrophs from... | place: USA: Kaiparowits Plateau, Grand Staircase Escalante National Monument, UT ... | reverse complement strand
CCTTGGCAGCCTCCTACTTTAGCCACTGAGAAAAATTAACGGTTGCTCTGTTTTTAGCATCTTGTTATTCGCTCTGTTGAGCAAGACTCTAACAATGATTTAGGGTTAGATGGTGGTGCTGATTTTTTGTCTGCAGCAAGATACCCGTCACGTTATGCGATCTCATAACAGGCTTGACATTTAAGATAATCGCTTTTCTCTCATCCCCCCGGCCAAGAGGCAAGATCTGAGTCAACAAAGAGGTCTCGGTAACTTTCGCAATATTCATCTACGAATCTCACGGTTGACCTAGCTGCACGCGGCGCTATCATCTTTTCTGCCTAGCTCTCAACCCTTATACCCTAGATTATCTACCGCTAGAGTAACTGAAGAGCGTTATATGCAGGATTGTACTTCTAGCTATAGGGAGACGAATCTTTGGCTTATTAAGCCTAGGCTTATCGTGTATGTGGTTTAACAAACCAAATTAACAAAACTGAGGTCATTATGAATACTAGAGAACGGCATCCACAAGATCCCAACAATCCGAATAACATTAATAACCCGAACAATCCATTGTCCGAAAACAGAGTGGTTGATCGAGACCATGCTATAGATCCAGATCGCCCCGACTTGATCGAGGCGGATGCAAATCGCGACCCTCTTTCGGGTGAGCCTGGGGCGCATCCAGTGGGCACAGGCATTGGAGCCGCGGCGGCTGGCGTCATTGGTACTGCTGTGGGGGCAATTGGTGGCCCCGTGGGGGCAGTAGCAGGTGCGGCCATCGGTAGTTTTGTAGGCGGGTTAATCGGCAAGAGTGCAGCTGAAGCTGCCAATCCTACGGTTAATGATGACTTTTGGCGCGAGAACTATGCATCGCGACCCTATGCTAAGGCTGATGACTATACCTATGAAGATTATCAGCCTGCTTACCGCACCGGGTATGAGGGATATTCGCGCTACAGCGTGCGCAGCGGCAGTTTTGATGAAGTTGAACCGGATCTGCGGCGCGATTACGAATCGAACTCTGGCAATTCACGACTGCGCTGGGATGATGCCCGCGATGCGTCTCGCGATGCCTGGGAGCGAGTCGATCAGAGCGTGCGTTATCGTGACGAAGATGAGTACTGGCGTAACAACTTTAACTCTCGTCCCTACTATGAACAGGGCGCACGCTACGAAGACTATCAACCTGCTTATCAACTCGGCTATGGCGGCTATGGATATTATCGGAGCACTGGTAGAACCTTCGATCAAGTAGAACCAGAACTGCGCCGTAACTACGAGCAGCAGAACGGTGGTGCGGGTTTAGCATGGGAAAAGGCAAAATTTGCGGTGCAGGATGCTTGGAATCGCGCCGCTAATGCAGTGACTGGAGGCGATCGCCCTGCCTCTCATGGCCACAACGATAACGACTACTGGCGCAGCAACTTTAGCTCCCGTCCCTATTACCAGCAGGGCGATCGCTATGAAGCCTACGAACCTGCATACAGACTAGGCTACGACGGCTATAGCCAGTATCAGGGCACCGGTAGAACCTTTGATCAAGTAGAACCAGAACTACGTCGCGATTACGAGCGTCGCCACAATGGAGCAGGACTCGCATGGGAGAAGGCAAAGTTTGCAGTACAAGATGCTTGGAACCGAGCCGCTAACGCAGTCCGTTAATACATCAAGCTGATAAGAGATCGCAAACCCTAAGTTTGGGTTAAATGTAAGTTCGATAGCGTTGTTTCAGCTCCGCAGCGAGGAGATGAAACAACGCTAAACTGATCTGCCTGCACTGCAGGCAGATCAGTTTAGGCATCTGCCAGACTGATGTTATGTTTAAGAAAACTTGAGGATGTCACAACTTGAAAAGGCTAATTGAGGGAATAAGGGTTTCAACGCCTAGTCCAGTGGCTCAAATCCCTATTCTTTCGTTCTGAAAATAGCTAACCTTCCAAGTCGTGAAGATGTAGCAGATTTCCCTGTGCTCTAAAGTTTCGAACATGCTGCGTGTTTTTTAAGCATTGTCTGAAGAAGGCTGGGTCGAGAATTCATCCTTTTGAAGTTGAAGCCATTGAGTTAGTTTGCCCTTCCTCGAATTCATTTTTATTTTTGTTAAAAGGAGTAAGCCAACTAGTTTCTCTGCTCTTTCGAACCCAAAAAGTGATTGAACAGCTTTGAAGGAAAATCGATAGCTATTAAAATTAGAACTCGGATCAAGGGTAGCGATCTTCTGAACAAGTGAGAGATAAGTATGGAAGTCGTATTGAACCATCCCCCTAGCTGAGTCGAGATAGCTTCGGGCAATTGCATCTCGGTTAGATTTGGTTAACTTGTCTGCCCGAGATAATGCTTTCTCTGCTTTTGCAGTGGCGGTGATATGACCATAGAGCCATTGACGATGGCTGCGGGTAGAGACAGTAACATTGCCGTAATATCGATAAATGGAGTCACAACCGGATTGATAGACAACCTGAGCTTCACTCAAAACACATCTCAAGAAAAAATCTCTATCTTGAGCGACTGTGAGATTTTCATCCCATCCCCCAATTTTTTCAACGCTTTCTCTGCGATACAAAAACGCAGCAACCGCAACCCACCAATCATTGGCTAACAACCGTTCTAAAAGATTAGACTGTTCTCCAGAAATTTGAGGATCTCCCCAAACTATACTGCTATCAGATTGATGATATAGACGACGCCAATCACCATACACAATGTCTGCATTGACCGCTTCCAGAAAATTGACCTGCTTTTCTATCTTTTCGGGGAGGATGTAGTCATCGGCGTCTAGATATTGAATATAGTCCCCATGGGATAGAGAAAAGGCAAGATTTCTAGCATGGTTTCCTCCTCGATTAGGAGTGAACTTAGAAATGATACGACATCTATGAATGGTCGAACTATACTGCTTGATAATTTCTGGTGATCGATCTGTCGAGCCATCATCAATAATGATGATTTCGATGTTTGAGTATGTTTGGTTTAAGCAACTTTCAATTGCTTCAGCTAACCAACGCTCTGCATTAAAGCAGGGAATTAAAATAGATACAAGTTTGGACATGATCCTTCCAGATACCTAATAATGTTGAGCTGTGTTGAAAAGATTTGATTTTCTTCCGAACTATCACACCCAAGTCGCATTCAATTGAATTTTTGGCACTGCTGAGTAAGAGGATAAATTTCTGAGGTCTTGCATTTCTGATAGCCGCCTGAATTTCCCAATGACGAAGACTTTGAGTGGTCTAGCTCTCCCAGCATTGGTAGATGAGGGTCGAATTTGTATCAGAATTCAGCAACGCTCAATTTTTGACTGCAATGCTCAAGTTATGATTTAGTGCCGCAAGGTGTAGCCTTTACTCCACCAAATCATGACCCATTTAGGACTATAGCAATCCTGTTTTATTCATGAAATAAATGCCACTGCTGAGCAAGGATCTTAGCCGTCTTTCTGTTCAGCAATGATGCCGGATCGCTATACCAGTCTTTGTTTTCCGAAAAAGCTCTAGATCGAAGATGTGCTAGAGCCTAAAATATTGGGGGAGTATGCAGCCTGTGTAGTAGACGAGTTTGGTGGCGATTTATCAAGTAGTTGATGGTATATGCCAATAAGTTCATGGTTTAGCTGTCGAGTATCGTAACAAGCTTTCACTCGATCGCGACCCGCTCGGCCCATAGCGGGCCATTGCTCAGATTGCTCTAGCAATTCTCGAATTTTTTCTGCGATCGCCCCCGCATCTCTTTCCGGTACTAGATACCCTGAGACTCCCTCCTCTACCAGCTCTGGAATGCCGCCATGCCTTGTTGCAACAACAGGTATTCCCATTGCCATTGCTTCTTTAAGTGTGTTTACGGGAGCATCTTGATTACCATCTTGAGCCGTCACACTAGGCGCAATTGAGAGGTGAGCCTTATTGAGAATCTCAATAATTTCGGGCTGATTTTTTCTGCCTAAAAGATGGATGCGATCGCCCACGCATAAGCTATCAATGAGTGCCTGCAAGGATGCGCGCAATTCCCCATCACCGGCAATTGAATACTCTAGGTTAGGGTATGTTTTGAGCACCTGTGCCACGGCCCGGATCGCATACTCAATTCCCTTCTTTTCAACCAAACGCCCAACAGTGACAATACGAATAGTTTCATTGGAATCTAAACTGCGAGGTCGATACTGAAAGCGATCGCAGTCAATTCCTGAACCGTGAACTACGATTTTTTGCGGATTGCATCCCAACTGAATGGCGCGTTGTCTAAAGAACTCGCAATTCGCCAGAAAAAAATCTCCTGATCGAAAGAGCGGATCATAGACGCGATCGCCGTATTCCTTAACAAACCAGCTAATGTCATAGCCTCGAAAGGAGGTCACAATTTTACCGTTGATAGCACCTAGTTCTTTGAGTGTTAATGCGTCTAGCCCTAACATGCCGAACTGACAGTGGACAATATCGTAACGAGCCTCATCCAATAAAGGAATGACGGAAAAAAGCAACCTGAGAGCAGCGGCTTTCTTACCATATTTGAAAATGTTGAGTGATTTTAATAGCGGCCTAGGTTGCCGATAAAAATTACTCCAGAACAACCCACTTGCTTTTGATAGGCGCTCCAAGTGATTGAAGGGTATTGCCGGAACGTAACGGGTGCGATCCAGCAACTTAAACTTTTCTACATCTGGATGAACTTTGGTGCGATCGCCTTGCTGAGTTGCGTAAATATCTACCTCATGCCCTTGTATCAGCAAACCTGTAATTTGGTTCAGGATGAAAGATTCAGAGAGAACTGGAAACTCTCTCAAGATGAATAAAATTCTCATTCTGGCTAGTAGAAAGACTGCAATGTGTTATTTCTCAACGCCCGATAGACACCAGGCATTAACCGAGAAGATATAATGCAAACCCATGAATGAACTTGAACAATCACAAACTGAATACAGGTTTAGCAATCAAAGATCAGTGCACATTGGAGATCTCGCGCAAATTCTCCATGTCAAAGTTCTAGATCATGACTGCTTTATCCCATACTTTGAGCAGTTTTAGTTGTGTATAAGAAGCTTGAAGGTTAAGCGATTAAGATTCGGTAGAGCCCAAATTTTTTAAATGTACAACCGCCACACCCTGCATTATGAGCAGCTACGCTTACCCTGATTCAACGGCTCAATATAGTCTCAGCGATATTCCAAGCGTTCTTACTCTAGGCTCATGATTGGCTATTGCAAAAAACGCCTATAAGTATCACATTCAAAAAAATACAGCGCTCAACCCACTTACTCAAAAAATGAGTTTCAATATCTCCAGCCACATTGATGTCTACAAGTTCTGTAGATTATCAATGTTTAAGCTTGTGAAAGATATTTGCGAGTGTGAAGATTGATGCACTTAAGCGAAAATCGTCCAGTCAAAGTTGCCACACTACTAGCTCTGGTGTCAACTATTGCTGAGTCGTGGCAATGTGTAAGCACCCTTATCTATTTTTTACACGTCTGTGTGTGCATCTAGTATTGAATAATTTTTTTCAAGAAATATGATTCATCGCTTTACTTCGCCTGACTTCATCATATTTTTACAAAGTACACTTGTGCTTCATCTGGTCTTCATCAAAGTGACCGGGGCAAACCAAATAACCAAAGCGCTGTAGCGAAATCCTGCAGGATAACTAATCACTAACAGAATTTGCTGCTTGTGTTCTGGGACGGTGATCCAATTAGTTATGAACGTTAGCGTAATTATCCCAAGCGGCCCCAGGATTGAGCTCCGAGGCTGACCACCCATCTTGACCACCGAGCCTGAGGCAGCAGCGGCGGTCAAGATGGGTGAGGAGGTTGACAACCTCAGATCTTCTATGGGCTGCTGGCGCTTATGGTGATTGCTCCCGGACTGCGATGTTTAGTGTTCAAGATCTTGTAGAATGCATTCGCGCCAGCAAGGGGCAACATAGTGTGGAATCCAGAGATGGATGCAACCCTAGGGGCTGTCATCAATTAGCCTCTGATATCCCAGAAATCAACCGTCACAGCCCCTAGCCTGGTTTTTGGGTCGGGCGTGGCAACGCTCATAGCACAAGGCGTTTGGTTGGATATTGATGACACGCCTAAGTCTTTCCAATTTCATACATTGAATGCCAATGTATTGGCTCATTCATACTACTAAGCGCGGTACGGTGGGTGCTATAGGGGGCGGTAGACGCGGTAGTTGACGTTAGGAAAGATATTGTCAATCGCTTCTACCTTCTCTAGCCAGCCGGAGTCGATCTTGCCTTGGAGAATGTCATCACGCAGTTTGTTGAAGCGCATTAGGTGCGATCGGGTGCGGCGCACGGCATAGGGCACCATCGTGCCTGTCCGCATGATGAAGGCCCAGTCAGACGACTGTGCCAGCAGCACCTCGCGAGCAGCTTGGTTGAGCGCTCGCCACTCTAGCTCATCGGCGGGCTCCTGCTTGGCTAGTTCAATCATCCGCTCTGCAGCCTTATGTAGGTGCGGGTAGATCCAGCTATTAGTGGTATTTAGCCAATATTCATGAAAGCCCTTGTAGCCCCAGCTTGATTGCGAAGGCTTGCAGACCTGTTGGGTAGGATTCTCGCGGAGGTAGTCGGCTAGGTGGGTCATGTCGTAGGTGCCCTGGTCATACCAAGACTTGCGGCAGAGATAGTCGATAAACCAAGGGCCTTCGTACCACCAGTGCCCAAACAGTTCCGCATCGTAGGGCGAGACGATGATGGGCTTGCGGCCCATGATGCCGTATAGGTGCTCTACTTGGCGCTCGCGATTATACATAAAGTTGCTGGCGTGGTCTGCGGCTTTTTCTCGCGCCCAATAAGGGTCGTAAAGGGCTTTGTCGCTTAGCCCCAGCCCTTTGCCGGTGATTTTGTGGTATTTGATGCCTACATTTTTGCGCTGCCCGTTGGGCATGATGTAGGGCTTAATGTATTCATATTCTGCATCCCAGCCTAGGTCGCGGTAGAACTCGCGATATTCGGATGCGCCGGGATACCCAACTTCTGACGACCATACTTGCTGCGATGATTCGTGATCGCGGCCAAAGGCGGCTGTGCCTGATTCGGTAAAAATAGGGGCGTAGGTGCCAAAGCGGGGACGCGGGCGGGCATAGAGCAGCCCATGCCCATCGGTTAGGAAGTAGCGAATTCCTGCATCTGCTACCATGCGCTCTAGCCCTTCGTAGTAGGCGCATTCGGGAAGCCAGATGCCATTGGGCGATCGCCCAAAATGTTCTTCATAGCTCTCTGCTGCCACCTTGAGCTGGGCCCACACCGCTTGGGGATACATCTTCATCAGCGGCAGATAGCCGTGGGTTGCGCCGCAGGTAATGATCTCCAAATTATTGGAGTCCATAAACTGCTTGAATGCGCCCACCAGGTTGCCACCGTAGCGCTCCCAGGTTTGCCGCACCTGATGAAATTCCTTCGCGTAATATTCCGCTAGGTATTTCATGTGCCCGTTCTGGGCATGGCGGTCGATTTCTAGCTCAATCAAGGATTCGAGCTGGGTTAGGTGCTCGTCAAACCGTTCTTGCAGCAGGCGATCGCTCAACATTGACACCAGCGGCGGCGTCATGCTCATGGTGATTTTAAAATCTACTCCATCCCGTTTTAGCCCTTCAAAGACATTAATCAGAGGGATATAAGTTTCAATAATTGCCTCATGCAGCCACTCTTCTTCGAGGACGTAGTCGCTCTCAGGATGGCGGACATAGGGCAAGTGGGCGTGGAGGACGAGGGCAAGGTATCCGATGCTCATGGGTCGGGGCGTAGCTTTAGCTAAGGTTTTGGGTAGAACTATAAGAAGGCAGAATACGAAAAGTTATTAGAAATTTGAACCAATCGTTGTATCTGCAAGTATCGTAAAGCAAAAGTCAAACGCGCGTTGGATTATCTGGATGTGTTATGTCCCAGCCCAATCTAATCGAACAGGCAAAACACGGTGACCCGCAGGCGATCGCCACATTAATGAACCGCACCCTTCAACCTCGCGGGATGAGCGCTGCAGTTGAGCGTCAGGGCGATCGCCTTCAGGTGAAACTGGAAGGGCAGTATGTGCCCAACCGCCAAGTGCTGGTGGCGTTCGTTAAAAACGGCGTCGACAACTTGGCGATCGAAACCATTCAGACTGTTGAGGTGCTGGGGCAAGAGTTTGGGGCAGTGCGCCCCGCTTGGTCAGAAGAACTGCAGCTGACAGCTGGCAGTAGTCCTAGCAGCGCCTCTGCCAGTATATCTGCCAGCCCGCCGTTAACCTCTCCGATCGAGCCCACTCCTGCCTCACCAGTGGATTTAGGCCTCTCCGAAAGCAACGGTCTTAATGCTGAGAGTGCCGACAGTGCAGCTGATCTGGGATTTATAGATAGCGACCAAGCTAGTGCTGACTCAGCGGCTGACTCAGCCACTGAGTTTGACGATCTGTTCGCAGACGATGCGGATACTAGCGGTGACAGCACCCTAGATTCCATCCTCGATATTCCCGCAGAGACCGACGAAAACTTCCTCAACCTGCCCGACACCAATGTTGAGCTGTCTGCTGAAGATGTGGCGGATTTGATGGGCGGTACCGATACCCTGTTTGGCGACGACGAGAGCCAGCTGCCCGCCGCCGCCAGCAACAGCGGTGGAGAGGCCGCCATGGCCGATGATCTAGACAGCATGGCCTCGCTGTTTGATGAGGCCACGGATGAGGCTAATGCCGAGGAAGATCTAGGGATCGGTGATTTGGCCAGTGAATTAGACAGCGATCCGCTGGCGATCCCCACAGATAGTCCCTACACAGAACCCGATGTAGATTTGAGCGTCAATGAATGGGATGACAGCACGGACGATTTTCTGAGCAGCCTGCCTGCTCTAGAAGAAGACGCCAACGATATTCTCTTTGGCGGTGAGGTTCCTGTAGACAATCTTTCTGTAGACAACACAGACAGCGCAAATCGCGCAGATTTCACCGATGACTGGGATGCAGATCTGTTTGGCGATACCCCTGTAGGCGAGACGGGGGGAGACACCGCCCCAGTAAGCGATCCCGATCCCTTAGCGGGCGATTGGTTTGGTGATGCAACGGCTCCAGGCAGTGAGCCTCCAGCCAGCTCGCTAGCGGCCGATTTGGAGGACGATCTAGATCTGGATGCCGAATTCGATCCCAATTTCGACCTAGATATTGATGATGATTTTGATCCCAGGATCGAGCCTGGGTTTGAAGCTGAGACGATACCGCCCAGCACGCCAATTCAAGAGCTCAATCTAGATTTGCCTGATCTAGAGGAGTCATCCATAGAAGATCGGGAGGATCAGTCCAATTCCACGGCGATAGGTGAGCTGTCAACAGCCGAGGGACAGTCGTCTGATCTCTGGGATGATAATCAGGATGATTTTCTGTCTAGCCTGCCTAACTTGGATGAGGGGCTGGATGACCTTGATAGTGATCCCAACGCTGGCGATGACGATTTCTTTCTCGCTGACGAGGGCACTGGTGATGTCACTGCTGCCGATGATCTGGACGGACTGTTTGATGATGAGGTCGCACCAGCGGGCGATCGCCCCACGAGCGACGCCGACTGGGATTTTGACAGTGATGCTGCATTCCCGGAGGGCTTAGAAGCACAGGCCGAGCCGAGTGATAGTGGGCTAGAGGACGACCTGTTTGCCGATGCATCCACCGCTGAGGCGGGGTTCCCAGACCCCTCCTCTGCCGGGGGACAGGAAGACTGGAGCCTGGAAGACTTGGATCTGGGCAGCGAACCGTCACCCGATGCAGTGCGATCGCCCGAATTCTCATCGCCTCAGCCCTCCCTAGATCTGCCAGATGACTTGTTTGGCGATCCCGAAACTACCGACGGTTTATCCTTTGGGGATGATTTTGGCAGTGACTTTGAGAGTGATTTAGAGCCCGTGCCCGGCGAGCCACCGGCTATGGGGGAAGTCACGAGCGACAGCGACCTGCAGCCGCCAGCTGAGTCCGTTATTGAGCTAGAAACGCCAGAATTTACCAGTGACTTTGGTGAGCCAGAGTCTGATGCATCTGTGGACTTGTCTGGTGACCTGTCATCCTTGCCCTCGGATGCAGAGGAGGATTTCTCGTCTCTGATCGGTGCGGAGCCAGCCGAGATGCCCTCGCTTGACTTTGATAGCGTGGATGAGTCTGATGAGCCAGCCGAGCCAAGCAATTTAGGAGATTTGGGTGATCTGGGCGACCTGTCCCCTACTCTCGCCACGCCACCACCTGCAGTTGACGATGCCGCTGACCTGCAGCCGCTCTATTTTGGCGAGGATGACGCTGAATCGTCGTTGCAGTTTGACGACGAAGTGGATATGGGACTCCAAACTCTGCTGGATGATGAAGCGTTTTCAACAGCGACGGATACCCCAGAGACTTTACCTGAAGGTTCTGGTGATGCCGATCGCTCACCCGGGATTGCAGCAGCAGACTCAGATGCAGCAGACTCAGATACAGACTGGAGCCAAGGTTCGGATGTCGGGTTTGAGACTCTGGACTTTGACGATCTGGGGTTTGAAGATGGTAGTGGAGAGGAGGGAGACTTTGGGGATCTAGATGCGTCGCTGCTGGGTCTAGAGGGCGAGTCTGGGGCGATCGCTCCCGGCTCCTTCCCCGAGACATCCTCAGCGGCTGATTTAGACAGCGCCAGTACTGATGAGTTTGATCTGGGATCAGAGACCACAGAAGCACCTGGGCTCGAGTTTGATGATCCGACGCCAATGCCCGCTACTTTCGATTTGGACGACTTTGATCTGGATAACGCGAGCCAAGATGACTGGGATAGCGCGGCGTTAGACGATCCGCGTGGCTTCTCGGGCCAAGAGACTGCAGATGATTTGCCGAGTCCGAATCAAATGATTTGGTCAGACCCGGAGGATGAATCCCCTGCGCCACCGTTTGTGGTGTCGCCTACGGGGGAGGTGGAGGTGCCGCCAGACCTGAATAATGCTGGGACTGAGACGGCGAACGATGGCATCTCTGAATTTGATGCAGACTTCGATTCAACTGATTTGGATAACGATTTCAACCTCAGCGGGTTCGATGAGCCTGATGCGAATATCCCGGTTGATGAATCCAACGGTGGGGCGATCGCCCCAGATGCACCCCGCTATGAAGTGCTAAATCCAGAGGCCTTCGACGGGATTAGCATGGGCACCGAAACTGATACGGCGGCTGATTTCGATGATGACGATTTCAACCTCGGTGGGTTCGATGAGCCTGATGCGAATGCACCCGTTGATGAATCCAACGGTGGGGCGATCGCCCCAGATGCACCCCGCTATGAAGTGCTGAATCCAGAAGCCTTCGATGAGATTAGCACCAGCAACGAAACTGACCCCGAGTTTGACCTGCTGGAGATGAGCCAATCCGGTGCTGATACCCTGGACGGTGGTAGGCTCGACGCCAGTGCTGACGAGCCGTCTATCACGTGGAATAACTCGGTCTACGATGACGACACCACGGCTGATCTCTCAGACTTGCAGCCGATGCCGGGAATGCAGGGTGCGCCCGATCCCACATCGCCCCAAGATGATTTGGCCTGGGCCGAGCCAGACTGGCAGGACGAACCTGGGGCGATCGCTCCCCCCGCCTACGATCTAGCGCTAGAGGACGATATTCCTCCCGAATTGCTGGCCAATGATGCCGCCACCGATGGCATCGTGGATGATATCCCACCAGAACTGCTAGATGACAACGACTTCTCGGACTTTGAATCAGAGCAATCGGGCAACGAATCGCTAGCCCAGTTGCTAGAGACCAACGCCACGGATCTAGTGCCGCCCATTTCCCACGAAGAGGCCACAGCGGGTTTGGTAGATGCTCCCAACACCGGCACCAATCGGTTCCTCTCGGTAGACGAGGCGGTAACGGCTGGGCTGATTGAGCAAGAGGGGTATATCGAGGAAACACTCACCCCTGCGGCCAATACTCATGACCTAGAGGATGACCTATTTGACGATGATGAGCCAGATGATGATGTCTTAATCACGGATGATGACAGCGTGGCAGGGCCGCTTAGCTATGTTGCACTAGCGCTGCTGGTTGGCTGGATCTTTGGGGTTATTGGCTTTGCCCTGTGGGCCGACATCACCCGTCCCAGCCCTGAGCAACCGCCAGCCCTTGAGTCACCCCAAGAAGGCTGATAGAAAGTTCAATCCCAGAGTCCGCTTGGGAAGCTTTCGGGCACGGCGTGTCTGAAAACCTGTTCCTCAACGCATTACAATGCACCACCCCTGCCCAATTGACTTGGCGCAGGGGTGGTGCTATTTGCGCGGCGTGGGGTTGGGCTTTCATCAACCGCAGTTCGGGTTAAGAGGTCGTTGGGCACCGCGGGTCGTGCCAGGTTCCAACAGCCTGATGAGCAACCCTTCGCGCTGCGGTCATTGAGTGGATGTCGGATCTGAGCTAGGCTAAACCTTGGATATGGTATGAATCAGCCTTAGTTTTAAAGGCGTTGAAGCAACTATGGCAACATCGTCACCTTGATTCTGAGGCTCAGATCGCCGAGTTTTCATGGCTGGGTATCGGTAGCCATAGAGGGTTAGGACTACGTCCCTCCCACCTGTCTAGCGTTCGATGTTGCTCTATTGGGATGTGAGAAAAGGTTATGACCGCAATGGTTCGGCGCGATCGCCCCGCTAGCAATGAAAAACCCAACAGCCTGTCAGCGAGGCTAGCAACGCGCGTTGTTAATGGCCTGTTAGCAATTCGCCCCTTGGCTCAGGTCGCTAAACAGCGGGCGCGCACCATGATGATTCAGCGGGCAGAGTCTATTGGGGTCTACTGGCGTCAAGAAGTCGCGGCACTGCAGGCGCGGGGCGGGGCTGAGCCGTTTTCTGCCGATTGGGATGCCGATCTTACAGCATTGACGAATCCCCAGGTGCGCTATCCCGATTACTACCTCACCTCCTTTCACGCCTACGATGCAGGCAATATGGGATGGGAAGCGGCGATGGAAGTGTCGGTAGCGGCCCGTGCGGTTCATGCAGGCATTTGGCCCGAAGTGGATGCTGCAGGCGATCCCCGCTTGCGCCAGAGCTACCATGAGGTTCTGAAGCAGCACATGAACGGAACGCCGCGTCAGGCGCTGGATTTAGGCTGTAGTGTGGGCATGAGTACCGTAGCCTTGCAGGCCGCGTTTCCTGATGCAGCGGTCACTGGATTGGATCTCTCGCCTTATTTTTTGGCGATCGCCCGCTATTGCACTCAGCAGCCATCCAACCCTGCGCCTCCCATCACCTGGGTTCATGCCGCTGCGGAATCAACTGGGTTACCCGATGCCGCCTATGATTTGGTCTCAGCTCATCTGCTATTTCATGAACTGCCGCAGTCTGCGGCGATCGCCATTTTGCAAGAAGCGCGGCGAGTGCTGCGACCTGGCGGCTACCTTGCCATTATGGATATGAACCCCGCCTCAACGATATACGCCAGCATGCCGCCCTACATCCTGACCTTGCTCAAAAGCACTGAACCGTATCTGGATCAGTACTTTGCGCTGGATATTGAACAGGCGATTTGCGAGGCGGGGTTTGAACGCCCTACCCTTGTCGAAAACACTCCTCGCCACCGAACCATCGTCGCTCAAGCGAGATAGAACCGCGCTCATCCGGTTTCCCAAACGGGATACGGAACAACGCCGTTTAGGCTACTGCAGTTTACGCCCCATGGGTTGCGCCTCTTCAATTGGCTGAGCCTGCTCAGGTTGAGGGCGATAGTTCACCGCCGCTACAACACCCGCTAGCACCAATAGCCCAATGAGCGCCCCAGCCAGCCAGCGCATTTGGCGTCTCAGCTGAGACAACTCGCGCGTATATTGCTCTAAGGCGATCGCCACTTCCGGGGCAATCGCCCCAGATCCAGCTAGCGGGGCGATCGCCCCATTTGCAGAGCCATCGATTGATAAAAGCGGCACTGCAGAGTCTGCCGGATACTGAGGGCTACTGCTCTTGGGGCGATCGCCACTGTCCAGCGCGGGCGCTGAATTGTAAAAAGACGCGGTGTCGTCTTCTGTTTCTAAAATGGCGACTGCCGACAGCGCTTCCCCGTCCTGCTCCTCAGCGTTTCGCAAAGCGCTAGCGGCTTCGGCCACCACCCGTGGTCGAATAGACTCGATCACATCTTCCATCAACTCCGGGATGATGGCATTCACTGCTTCCTCGATCGCGTCCTGTGAAACGGACTGTTCCAGATCGGTAACCGCAGCTTCATTGGTCTGGGACTCGGGTATCTTTTCCATTAAATCTGGCGACCCGGTGGCTAGATCTGCTGCCGTTTCTGCCGGCTCAAACCTAACTTTGGAGTACAGCCAATCGCCAATCAATTGGGGACAGTTCTTTTGCACCCAGCGCACGGCGATCGCCCGCGCCAGTGGCTTCGATAACCGCGCTGCCCCTTTTGACATCTTTTGCAGGGTTCGCGACTGCAGCTTTTGGTTGATTAAGTTAATCGCACCCACATCGTACAAATTTTCTATAATCAGCTTCACCGTGGTTTCTTCCCGGCGAAACATAGCATCCATCAGCAGCACCACATCCTGCATCTGCTCCTTCTGCAGACGAATTTCAGCAGGCGTTAAAGGCGTTGCGTCATTTTGGGGCGATCGCACAGAGTCAGACATAACAGCGACGCATGAGTAGTAAATGAATGTCAGGCAAATACTAGCTTTTAATTTTTAATTAGAACAGAAATTAAACAGATCTGCCTTGATTAAACGCTCAAAACCGCCTCTGCACAGCCCATACAGCAGACAGCGCAGAAATCAGGGTTGCATCCCCACCACTGCCAAGCAACGTATCAAAAGTTTATGTTAGTTCTTATGCATATCTTAAGCACAATTGAGGCAGCTCGGCTGCGCAGACTGTGAGCCATCCTTACCAATCACAAGCGCTGCAATAGTGACAGCCCTACCTGAATGCTAACACCCCCAATAGATCAACCGGCACTTCAAGGTTATGGATCTGCTGTCAGCCTAGCTGGATGCAATCCAAGCATCTGTGCAACGCCCATAAAAGGGGTTAAAGAGTCACAGGAAAACAAGATCTCCGCTGATCGGACTTTCTCCCGTCGGGAGACGCTACGCGTTGGCAAAGCCTATCCGAAGGACAAACGACTTCGCTTAGCCCAAACTCAGAGTCTAAAAGGAACAGTGATCTGTAGCTAAGGATTTTGAGTCGTGTGAGAAAAACCCACACGACTCAAAATCCCTACCTGTTTAAGACTATCTAAACGGAACGAAAGCTCTCATCACTGAGCGGCGCTGGGTTACTCACACTCCCGAGCCCCTGTGCCCTCGCCTCGGCTCAGCACATTAATTGCACCTAGCAGACTATCAATCACCACACAGCGTCGCGCCTCCCCGGCTGACACAATAAAGTTAATGGGCAGCGGGTCAGACACATCCAAGCTGCCATCGGGGGCAAAGGAAACTTGAGAGACACCCGGGGGATTGGTTCTAAGGCTCACCATTCCGGGTTGCAATCCAGCCGTGCCCTGCCGTGAGGAATCCACCCCTGCGACACGTACCAAGGGCGGGTCAACGGAGGTGTCTATGGTGACCGAGGCTCCGATGCGGTTGCGAATAGCGCGCTCCTGAGCATCCCGCAGACCTTGAACAATTTCATCCCGAACGGCATTGGCACGACGGTTGTTCATAAAGCCGATCCAGCCAGGGCCAACCAAAGACGCCAGCGCGATCGCCAGCAGAATGGTCGCTAATAGTTCTGTAATGGTAAAACCCGCCGAAGTCGATGATTGGGGCGATCGCCCTCTATTTGCGAGTCGTTGAGCTAAAAACCAATGCATACCCATTCCTCTTCAATGACGCAGGGCTAAAAATCAAAGCCTAAATTCGGATCATCTAGTTGCCGTTGCGTTCGAGCACACCTCGCGTCTGCACGCGTGTTTCTAATGTCGTGAGGAAGCTCGTATCCGTGAATACGGATGGTCGTCCAAAGGCGTTGCCTCTCAAAAACAGCAACACTTCCTGATAAGACCCAGGCGTACTTGGGCTAACGCAGGTATAAAACCCAATCGGCCCAGGGGGGGTAACTGGCGAAAAGCTATAGCGAGTAGGGGTGGGTGGCGGCGTTTCAGGGCAAAGGTTGCTCGGCGGTGTTGGAAATGCCACAGCGGTTGCAGTCGCACCTTCACCAAAATCGACATAATCGGTCAGCACGGCGGCTTGACCTCCCAACGCAGCTCCGGCAGGGGGTGTCCATGACCCAAACGGATCGGCAGTCGTAGTCCCACCGGCCTGATCAAACGGGTTTCGATACCCAGGCGTCGCGGTTCCAGTGCTTGTGAACTGAGTCAGGGCATAGCGAACGATGCGGGCTCGCCCCTGCCAAATCGCGTTTGGGTTCTCAGTAGACAGCGCATACACGATCAGAGCGTAGGAACTGCCCGTAATGCAGGGCACTCCTGCGGCAGTAGCCTGGGCTGCGTCGTCTCTGCAATCATCTCGTAATGCACTTGGCAGCGGTTCATGCCGCCAGAATGCCAGCACTGGCCTTGCATTAGCGCCAAGCGGCCCTTGCAAACGAGTCGCCAAGCTGTTTCCACCCTGAGGACACCCCGATCCCGCTTGCCCATACAGGCATTCCCCTGTATAGACATACACGGCTTGGCGCAGTTCAGTCGAGATGTAGTCCATCGCCAACTGCATATCACGCTGCGTTTCAGACCGTGAAGACTCGCGTGCATCTACTTCGAGCAACTGCACCACCAGCGTCAGCAACCCCGACACCACTAACCCCGCCAGCAGAGCTGCCACCAGCAGCTCAAGCAGCGTAAAGCCTGCTCGCGATGCTGTTTTGAATGCGCTAGTGGATGTGGCACCTAGGCGCTGCAACACAAATTTTGAAAGTAACGTGTTCATGGCGTGTGAGGTCTGCAACCTAGAGAGAAGTATCAGTGAGACAAGCAACGAGAAAACCGGAACAACTGAACTGCATTAACAAAAGTGAACCGCATCAACGCTGTAGAACACACGCATACACAGCTCTAGCCTGACGGGAATCGGTCATTAAAGCCTAGATGCAGGATTTCGCATGTCTTCTAGGCTAGAGTCAATATCGCTCCAACTCATGCGGCTGTTGACCACCGCGAGGGGACGCAGTCGCTGCTGCCCTTGTCCACTGGTGATTTGCAGCGATGCTGGCGCAACGGGGGTGGTGATTTGGGCCCAATTGCCATCCGCAGCATTGGACCAGACCCGCACCGCCAGGCGAAAGGTAGACGGGCGTTGCTGATTCGGATCGCTCTGTAATCCCTGCTCTCGGGCAGAGACCACGCCTCGATCACGAAAGACCTGCATGTAGAAGTTGGTCTCACAATTCCCATCGACATCAATTCGCAACGCGCTAAGGCGAAGGGTGCGAATATCGGTGTAAGGGTTGTAGGTATTGCAGGATGCATTGGGAGACTGCATCAAGGATGCTGCGTTACTGGGAGGAATAACGCCCTCTGAGCCAATGGTTCCAGCTGCAAATGCGCCTGCAATGTCTGGCAAATAGCGCTGCTCATGCTGACCATTCGAGACCAGCACCCGAATGCGATCCACCTCGGCCTGAGCGATTTGGTTGGCCTGCTCTGCCTTACGGTTTTGCGATCGCGAGGCCGTGGCAATAAACAGCGGTGGCGTAATCAAGGCCGCTGTAATGCCAATCACAATAATGGCAACCAGTGATTCAATCAGAGTCACCCCCGACTCAGTCGTAGAAGCAGCAGAACGCCGGGCTAGCACCGAGCGCAGCAGCGGAGAAAACCAGTTAGGACGGTCAGCAGATGGCATAGTCAGCATCCTTCAGGAACCTAGAACCAGATCAGTAAGACACATCAACCAAAGTTATGAGAGAGAAGCTGATTTGAAGAAAGAAGATGAGAGGGGGCAACGCAGTCAGAACACCCAGCGGACTGTGGTCTGACTGCGTTACCCCATAGGCGAGAGCCGCCCTAGGTTGGGCATGTTCGCCCGCCATAGGTCACCCCCGCTGACGGGTTGCTGACGACTGCAGTGCAGAGGTTGCTCATATAAGGATCGTTCGCAGGTGGCTCGTTATAGAACTCACTGCGCCTGCGGCTGCGAACCACAAATCGCTGGGCAACTGGCCCCGCCGGGGCATACTGCAGCCCAACGTCATAGCCCCAACGCCGCAGCGGTGGCGAGTAGTAACCTTGAGTCTCACCCGGAGCAGTGTTGGCACCTACTTCCCAGGCGTCTTGGTCAAACGGGCCAGTCGCCTGCTGGCTAAAGCTCAACTGCAGCAGCGAGCCACTCATAAATAGCGGCACAGGGTTATCGCCACCACCTGCTTGAACAGTGTTCCAGCGCTCCAAAAATCGGGGGAAGTTGTGCAGCCCCCCATAAGACTGCCGGGCTCGGCTCGGCACAATGCCGCTGACGATGATGGCGTTGACTCGGTTGTTGGGTCTGGCCAACAGGTTCGTGCGGGCCTGCCCAAAGTTTAGATATCCACCATCGTAAACATACTGCACTTTCGCGGGGTTTCCTCCAGGCGTCACACCGGCCGCGTTGTTTTGAATGAGCAAATTGTCCCAGGCCGTGTTGGTGAAAATCCGTGCCCGTACCGGGTTGCCGTTGGGTGTAAAGACCAGCGGCGAACTGCCTTCCATAAACTGTTGGCCGTTGGGCATGCCGCGAGCAAATAGCACGCTGTCGCCTATATTGGCGCGCATCCAGCGACCGATGGGCTGTTGATGCACGGTGCTCCTTGGAATCACCGCAGTAGAATTCATCCGGTTGAGCGACAAATACGAGGTGACGTTGCGCCATGCCGCAGGGATGTTGTCAATGGTGCACCCATAGCGCCCCCACGCGTCATTGGTTAGAACGCCTAAATTCGCAGTGTTTGGTGCCAGGTCTCCCGCTACCAAAAAGGCATCTTCAATGCTTCCATCGCAGAAGTTGTCGGAGATGATGTGAATCCCATCTGCCAATATCTCGCTAGGGCGCCAGCGGTCGGTGTTTCGTCGGGCAAAGCGATTGTCCAGTTGGTTTCTGGTATAAAACTGTGCTTCTGGCCAGGCGGGATCGAGCACACCCTGAAATTCCTCTAGGGGAATATCGCCTGCGGTGCGGTGCAGGTTGAAGTCGCCCTGCACATACACAGCGTTGTCGCTAATAAATGACAACCCGCGACCGTTGTCATTGGGGCGCACCAGTTCTGGGCCTTTTGTGAGGCGGAAGCCATGGGCCCGTCGATCTGGGTCACCGTGGTAATCCACGGGTTTCGGCGAAATGGCATTGGCGGCATTCAGCGGGGGGTCTGTTGAGGCATACGCGGAGCCCGCCGTGTTCATCCGGCAGTTGGCGGTAGTGCGCAGGGCTTGTTCTGTGCCACAGGCCGCCCAAGTGCCCCCAGAGCTGGGACGCACAGTTCCCAGTTCTGACATTGAGTCTTCACGGAATGCGTACATAACGCCGCTGTCAGGTAGCCAGCGCTGCCCCCCTATGGAAGTGTTCCTCATAATGTTGAGGTGAACGTTTAAGGCTCGCAGGCTCATCATTTCACGGCCATTGAGCAGGGCCGTGTCTTTGAGCGCGACTCGCCAGTAGTTGCCCACGGTAGCAAAGCCTGGGCCTTGGGTGTCGCGGCTGCAAACTATGATCACACAAGCTTTGACACGGTTGTCTCGATTGGTGTTGGCGGTGAAGTTGCCCGGCAAAATGATGTTGTTTGCTGGCGTCACAAAATTCGTCACCAAGCTGCGAGGTGCGACTGCTATCGACCCTGGCGTAATGTGCACATACACGGCGCCTCCATTTACGGTCTGCAGGTAGTTATCGCGGGCATCAATGTCATCCCGAGATAGGCCAGGCTGGGCTGCTATGGCAGGCGGAGTTCCGGCGGCATAGAAGGTCTCACCGTGGGTTGAACCGATGCCTCCCGGCAACACCGGGAATAGGTTGTATAGCGTAGGGTAACGAGGCCGCACCGAGCACAAGGCATAGAGCGGGTCATCGGCTCCGGGAGTGGCTGCATTCTGAGCAAAGCTAGGGCAACTGTAAAGAGCCCCGCCGGGGATGTTGAAAATTTCTGCCGAGCCGTTGGCAGAGGCCCCTGATCCCCGGAACCCGTAGATGCGATCGCGAGACACCTGCTCACGCGTGATGATGAACTGCGCCAGCGATAGAATCTGGTTGAGTTGTTCTACAGTGTAAGTTTTGAGGTTGACCCCAGCGCCCACATCTACCGTGCCGCCATTGTCTGCGGCAACGTCGCGCAAGCGCTGAATGAGTCGCACATAGATCTGAGGCTGGCTCGGCCCCCAGCGGTTAGGGTTGGCCGGGTCAAAGAAGCCCACGGGGCTACTCATTAAGTCTCGGTTAATTTCGTCGCGCCGGGCGGGTTGATTCACAAATGCACGAACAGAGCGCTCGAAGGCATTTGGCGTGGGTTGCCCCACTTGTCCTGGTGGGGGTGCATTGCCCACCGGCCCAGTTTCTGGGTCGGGGATGCGAATTTCACCCAGCGGTGTGACACCTTCTCTAAAGGCGCGGATAATGCCCCGCAACCCTTCGTATCGCTCTCCGGCGGGAATGTTGGTGCGGCCTCGGAGGGCGACTGGCACATTGGCTAGGGTAAAGTTATTGAGGTAAGCAATGTTATGCCCCAACATCCCCATCATGCATGAGGAGGTATGCAGGGTCGACTTATCAGCCGGGCTGAGATTGGCGTAGGAGACCCCTGAGTTGAGCAGCCCCAGTACGCGTCGCAGCATGGAAAAATCACCATACATTGACGTTGCAGGATAGGGATGAACCGTTCCATCCTGAACCGGTGGAAAGGATGGCGCGCCGCCTCGGGGGTCGCCCGCTAGGTTTGCCAAATTTTGCAGCGCAACCCGAATAGCTGAGTTCGAGTTGCTGTATTGGCTAATCCATGCAGTATTAAACTCATATTCCCAGCCGTTAGTGCCTCGGCCGTTGAAAAAGTCACTAATCAGCCGCCGCTGAGCTGTGCCAAAGCCCCCAGTCAGGGCACTTTCAAATCCATAGGCCAGGTTTTCAAACGTTGAACTGCGATCGAGGGTTTCGGCGGTACCCGGATGGACTGTGGTCGCCAGGCAGGCTAGTGGCACATCGGGATTGCCCGATGCAGAGTGATAGATGACCGTGGCCTGAACTGCGGCCAAATTATCCCAAAGCGTCCGCCGCTGACGCGACTCGTTGCAGCGGTTGTTGTTTGCTGCGTTTAGATTTCGGCTGTCGTAGTTCTCAGTGCAGGAGTTAAACGGACGCAGGGGCTCTCGCAGCAAACCCACATCATCCAATGCAGGCAGCGGTCCACCCCATCCAGCGGGGTCGCCCAGTTCTAGCCGCTGCCCCACCACAATACGAACCCCCTCAGCACGGGCACGGCGCTCCCAATATCCATCTAGGCCCACACCGCTGGCATCGCCGCCCGCTGGCGGATTAACGGTGGTGAGCTGAGCTGAACTGGGATCAGCCGCCGCAATGGGTTGACCGAGTGAGCGGCTCGTGCCATCCCCAACATCAGCGAGAGAAATCGCATTGTTATAGCGAGGCTTGGGGCCATAGCGGTTGTCAGCTCGATAGGAGTCGTCCACATAGGGCGCTTCTTCTTGCTGGGTTCGCAGCCGACCTTGATTATTGAGTACGAGCTGCCGGTTATCCCAATTGGCTGTGCGAGCTGCCTGCTGGGCGGCATTGGCAAACCCACGGGCAACGGATTCATCTTCAGTAAATAGCCGAACCGGGTCTAGCGCATAGTCCTCTGGGGTGACGCCCGCAGGCGGGTCAACAGAATCATTGGCGGGACGGAGGCGGTTGGCGTTGGCTTCACCGTTGAAGTTGCCATCCTGCCAGCGCTCAGGCGGAATGTGATAACGCGTGTCGTTACCATTCGCAAAGTCGTTATCCGTCATGAACGCCGCAATGAACTGCCCTCGATAGGGCGGATCTGAGCGCTCTGTGACACTGATTTCAGATTCAGACCCTTCATCCGTGGTGAGGCATGAGGCTGGGGAACTGAGAAGGTAGCTGCGGAATTGTGAGTTGCCCCCAAAAAAACTACCCTCTGTGTGCATGGCTCCGTTGAAGTTAAATTGTGGGCCAGGAAAGACTTCTAGGTCGTTGCGGAACCAGGCTCCCCACTTGTTGCCCCGATCAATTTGACGATCTTGTTGGACTTCGAGTGTGGTGACGGGGCGATTAAGCGTGTACGGAATCACCAACACGTCAACCTGAAAGTTCTTCCGCAAAATCGAGGTAGAGGCTTGATCAGGAATCCATCCTTCTTGCGGTGCCGACGCACCCGCAGCTGTATCGATGGCGCACAATGGGTTGTCGGGAGCGGCGTTGCTGAGGGGGCCGTTGCGAACCTGCAATCTCGCGGCTCGATCCTGCACCCGTTCATCGGAGGTGTCAGCCAGAGCCGCGGCATCGGTGATTAATGAAATGGAATACACCACAGTGGCATCGTTCTGTCCATCGCCACTGGTATCTGCTTCGTATTTCCAGGCGTTGTCTGCACCCGTATCGCCTGCGAATGACGCGCCCACATTCACTCGAGTTTCGCCTGCAAACACGTAGGGGTCATCTGCTCCACCATTGATTCGCAGCGGCGGGACGATGAGGCCACCCAAGTCGGTGCCGCCGTCTCGGTTGAGCAACATGCCGAGCAGATAGGTTTCTGCTGGGACGCCACCCGGTAGGCGGGTATCTCTGCTTTCATCTAGCAGAAACTCGAGCTTGGCTTTGGCACGATCGATGGCAGGGGTAGCGGTATTGTAGACCACACGCTGCTGGCGATCGCTGATGGTTTGGGTGGTGCGGGTATAGGTGCGATATGCGATCGAACCCACTGTGAGTAGCACAACGAGCACCAGCAAAACCGTCGTTGGTAGCACAAAGCCGGCTACGCCCGAGGAGGATGATCTGCCCATCTGTAACCAGTTGCGCAGCAGCCCACGGCGGATGCGTTTGGTGGCAAGTTTCAGAGCTTGCAAGGCATGGTTTGCGGAACGGCGAAAGAATGAGTGCGATTTTCGGGGTGACATAGCTGCCTTCCTGATTGGGATTGTGCGCTCTGAGTGGTGACACCAACTGTCATCAAAGGCTAGATCATGAGATTGAATAGATTCCCTGGTTTCTCGGCTACCGGTTGCGCAGACTACGCAGAACTGGGTGGCTGGAATTTTATTAGGTGGGCTACTGAATCTGATTTAAGCCTGATTTTGGTTTGCTCGGTCAGTAATGTGAAATAGGGGCGATCGCCCGATTTAGTGACCTAGGGCAACTATGACGATCTACAGAACGACGTGAATTTCACGGAGATGTCTGAGATAGATTGTGAACGGACTATGATGCCATCTGTCTTAACAACTCCACAGCCGAACCACAACAGAGAATATATGCAAACGGTCAGGAAACACAGGAGCGAACTCAGGAATCTCCGCAAAAGCATGGCGTAATCGAGTAGACCTTGGCTAGCGGTTTTGAGGCTAGCGAGCGTCTTTAAGATAAAGCGCCGCTTCTCCGAAGGTTCGAGGATGCCAGACCCAGGTAATGAGATTGAAGCCTGCACGGAGCACAGATTTCTACAAGGCATCTAGGGTCAAGATAAAGGGCAACTGTCATTTGGTATACAGGGTGCCATTTTTACATCAATAATATAGCGCTTGCAGCATGGGCAGCTGCCACTAATTTTTAGACCCTATATTTTTAGATTTTTAGAACTTAACAGTATGCCTGGTCTAGGTAGGCTAATCGGCTAAAAATGGCTCCTCAAATCGAACGCGTAAAATTTGCACGGTATGTGATGAGCACGGCTTAGCTTACCCCAAACGGTTATTTGAGCGATCAAATGCTAGAAAAATGATGTTAGACGCTGAGGTGGTGGGATAACGCAGGGAGCGATCGCCGCCATTTAGCCACCATCCAATTGCCGACAGCAAAAAAAATGACTCGAAGGGCCAGAACAAGGCTCCTCCAAGTCATTTTTTACAATCAATTAGCTTAAACCGCCATACATTCAACTAGGAACGGTTTTCAACCCTGATATGGGCCACTGTTGCAGATGACTGGCCCAGGCGTTCCTTCCCTAGTACTTATTCAAGTCAATCCCAGCATCCTTGGCCATAGCGGCAAGTCCGCGCTTTTCCAAGGTTTTTAGCGCTTTGGTGGATAGCTTCAACGTTACATAGCGCTTGCCTTCTGGCCACCAGACACGACGCGATTGCAAATTAGCTTGCTGAAGCTTTTTCGTACGGCGATGCGAGTGCGACACTGCGTAGCCGTTATTGGCCTTTTTGCCCGTCAGATCACAGGTGCGAGACATAGCGGTTCCCGTTAGATTCACAAACACTAATTATAGACAGATGGCTCTGCAAAACGCAATTAGATCGCGTTGCATTTTCATAAATCTCTCGATCGACCTCGCGAGTAGCTTAAAGCACGTCAGTTCGGCAGCTGTCTAGTTCGGGGTCGTGAGTAAATCCCGCAAGGGGCGAGTGACCCAGTTTAGCCCGACCTTGAGCTGATGTTCGAAGGTTGGCATTCGATATAAGTAGGCAAGACGGCGGGTCACATAGGCCAGTGGGCCATCGAGCTTGAGCCCAAGTCCTGATAGTGTGGCGTTATCGGTGCCCAGCGCCATCATCTCACCCAAGGCGCGATAGCGGAACGGCAGTAGTGGACGCCCCGTGAGAGAGGCCCAGATATTCCAGCCTGCATAATCAGCTTGCTGGAAGGCGGCTTGCGCAGTCGTTGGCACCATCTGACCATCTGCATCCACACACTTGGCAGAATCCCCTAGGGCAAACACATCAGGATGCTGCTCAACTTGGAGCGTCGGCAGAAGCAGCAACCGTTCTTGGGGTGTCTTAGGCAGCGGCAGGTGCTTCACCACCTCGCTCACCTGTGTCCCGACTGTCCACATCACGATGTCGACTGGGATGGTATCCACAGAACCTTTGTAATCGAGGGATAGAGAATCAGCTTGAACGGAGGCAACTTTGGTTTCTAGATCTACCCAGATGCCTTGCTTTTCCAGCGCTTTTTGAGCCGCTTCGCGATTGAAGTCGGTGGAGTTGCGAAGAATTTTGTCACCCAGTTCGACTAGGCGTATGCGCCCTCGACCGCCCAAGCGGTCAGCCAGTTTGCAGGCGAGTTCCACCCCGCTGTAACCTGCACCCACAATAGCAACGCGAATTTTTTCAGCATCCGATGCCTCTAAGTGCCGCAGCCGTTCCTGTAGACGGTACGCATCCTGAATTGAATGAAAGGATAAGGCGTGATCTTCGACGCCAGGAGCCATCGCCATTGGCGTGTCGCTACCTAGGGCGATCGCCAAACGGTCATAGGATAACTCGGGTGCATTGTGCAAATAGACACGCTTAGCCTCTACATCAATACCAGACACCGTAGCCTGAACAAACCGAATGTTGGTGCCTGCCAGCAGTTCGGTGAAGGGGGGAGCGATTTCCCAGGTTTCTAGCTCGTTGGTTACGAGTTCGTAGAGTAGCGGCAAAAACAGGAAGCGATCGTGCTGATCGACCAAGGTGATTTCGGGTTGCTCTTGGCGATTCCACGGCAGCTGACTTAGGCGCAGAGCCGTGTAGAGGCCGCCAAAGCCGCCGCCCAAAATACAAATCCGTGTGGGGTGTTGAGTCATGGTTTTGGGGCTGGGAGAGAAACTAAAGGACTGTCGGGGTGAGAGTGCAGCGTGATATACGCCATTTAGAGTTGATTAGAGTTGAGAACGAAGCAGCCGAGAGAGAGGGGGATGAGCCTAGGGATGAAGCTGGGTTGCAGGGATAGTCTCGTAGTTCAAGCAACTCGTAGTTCAAGCAACTCGTAGTTCAAACAAGCTGTTGCATTGGGCTGGCAGAGCCGTGCGTGGAGTGGGGCAACTAGAGGATAAACTGTTGGGCTGCAGAAGACCTCAGCCTAAAGGGCGGGGGGTGGATGAGAAATCCAAACCAATTTGCAACGTTGTTTGCAAATCTTGATATGTCTTCTTTCAGAATAACGAAGTTTTTCCAAGTTTTTTCTCAGAGGCTGCAGCGCTGCAGCTCCTGCTGGACTTTTGCTGGAAACCAAGCGGGAATGCCCAAGTCAGCTAGCTGATAGAGGCGCTCAAACTCGCGCTGGAAGTGGGCGGCGACCGTAGTATTGTCAATCACCAAGACTGTTTCGTCGTTGTTGTAGTTGGCGGCGGCGCTCCAGTTCTGGGAACCAGTGATCACCCGGTACTGGTCAATCACTGCAAATTTATGGTGCAGCAGGTCGCCCTCGGGGAGTACCGGAAACCCAACCGTGGCGATCGCCCTCTCCCAAGGTGCATTTCCCTCATCAAACCCGCATTGGAGATTAGGCAACGCCAGCCCCAACATATCCAGCGCTTCGCTGTAGCTGCGAAAGACAAAACCCCGATCAATGAGCGCCCGAATAGAAATGCCCTGCTGGTGGCGGGTGTTGAGCACCGGGCTGAGGGGCTGTTCGCTAAACACAAACAGGGCCAAGTCAATTTGCAGCCGCGCTTGGGCTAACGCTTGTGCGATTAGCCCGTTGCCGCTTTCTGCCCAAGCGCGGCTGCGCGAGGTGGGTGAAAACTGAAGCACGAGTCGACTGTTGTCGGCAAAACGCACCTGCCGGGGAGCTCGGTAAGGCTTTTGTAAGCCAAATAGGCTGTCGGATCTGCCGCCAGGGCCATCCCCCCACATCAGGTCAAACTCTTCGCGAAAGAGTGCCGCCATCATTGGGCTCTGAATTTGCACTATATGATTCGCGTTGCCGCGCGTGGACGGGCGAGAAAAATCGCCATGCATATCGGACGTGGTGAAATTGGCCGAGCCCGTTACCACCCGCTGCTGGTCTACAATCACAAACTTATGATGCATCAGGCCGCTGCCCTTAGATCCGTCGGCGCGATCATCAATCAAAGGTATTCGCGCATCGGCCAACACAACCAGCGCATCATTTTCAGTAATTTCCGCTGGGCTTAAGACGCCGTCTTGATTCTGGTCGATCTGCCGCAGATTCTCGTTGAAGCGCGATCGCTCTCGGTCAGTTAAACGGGCGATCGCCGTAGGCGAGACCTGACTAGCAGGCTGATTGTAGTTGTTTTCTAAAATGACGCGCACCCGCACCCCAGCTCGCTGGCGATCGCGCAGAGCCTGGGCAATGCGGGGTAGCCGCAACTCCTGCACGGCTACATCAACCGACCGCTGTGCCGAGAGGATGGCATCCACCACCACCTGCTCTAGGTTATCGCCCAACCGCTCATAGCCCCGATCCGGCTCGGTATAGAGCGTGGCTTGGGATTGGTTAAAAAACACCTGCATCGCTGCATCCTGAGGCAGCGACTCTAGTAGCTCCAGCGGCGCAGCAGACTGTGCCACATTGCGCCGCCCTAGGCTGAGTGCCAGCACCAGCACCAGCCCAATACCCACCAGAATCAGAAAGCGCGATCGCCCAACTTGACCTCTGCTCATCGGCTTGGGATGCACCCCCACAAACTGCCCATATCACGCGTGGTTAGAGCACCTGTTGCAACCGCAAAACGAGACGGATAGGCTCTGCGCAATGCAGAAGCTCTCCAGGCGCATTCAAGCTGATGGCTACAGATGACTCAGTTCAATCTAGTTATCCCGAGCGATCGCCCTGATTCGCAGCCGCGTTCGATTATTTTTTACTGCGGTTAATAAACTGCCCATGCACACTCACCAAATAGGGCACAACATAGGTCAACCCTGCCGAGCCCCAGCGCCCAGATGTCATTTGACCCCGCACCGCTGCCCCACCGTGGTTGATCGCAAACAACAGCGTGCCTACCACCAACGCCACTCGCAATGCCGCTGGCATAAAGTGGCGATCGCCTAGACTCCGCACATACTGCTTCACTCCATTCATCTGTCCTCCATCACACCATCCAGGGTAAAACTTGAGGAAGAAGTCCTGCCGGTATGCAACCAAACCGCTAACCGACTTGAACACCTGGTTATAATTTTGTAACTAATGCGCTGTTAAAGCCGTCTCCCCAATAACCGTTGCCGCACTCCTTCGGCAATTTTTTGGCCTAAATATTCTGGGATCAAATTTTCGTTAGGGCCTAGGAGATATAGAATTAGCCGGGTGCGACCACGCCACACCAGCAGGTTGGCATTCACAACCAGCAAATCTTCTTGCCAAATGGCATACATCACCTTGTAGAACAGACCTGGCTGGTTATCCGCTTCAATCAACAACGCCGGCAAATGGAAAACAGGGTCTACATAAAACTCCGTTTCTACTTGCTCTAGCCCAGCATCCAGGTTAAACTCCACAGCCAGCATCTCTTCCACTTCAAACCGCCCGGCCAGCGCTTCGCGGATGGCACGGCACACATTTTCAGCAGTTTTGTCAGTTAAAACCTTGTTGCCCCGCGATACCACCAGCTTGATAAACACCAGCATCGGCGGATAGATCTGCCCATAAAGGCTCAGGCTGTGGATAGTTAGCCCATAGGCAGCCAGCACACCAAAAATATCGCTCAGCAGAAACGACTGATTGCGGTAAGCAAAATGCAACACACTTTTGTTGCCCTCCGGTTTCAGCTCAATTACGGCCTGCCGCGACTTGTAGAGCTGGTAGGCTAATCGCAGATTTTGCAGTTGAATCTCACTGCTGACAAATTGCTCATAGAACTGGGGAAACGCCCGATTGAAGCGCTTCAACAGATCTAAAGTGGATGGTTGCAGACCCGAAGACATAGGTTAATCAGCCAGGACACGTGGTGCGGGTGCTCAAAAGGAGTAATGCGGAGTGAGGAATGCTTCAGCGCATCTCTCCCTATTAGAAAACCCTAAAATGGCGCTTAATTCCCCAAAACAGTAGCAGCAAAATAAGACGCTTTTAATCCTGTTCTCTAACCATGCCATGATTCTCCATGACGTGATGCTATGGCAGGGCTTGATAAGACCTGCGGCATGGTTCTACCCCACTGACCCTATGCCCATAGGGCTGGGAGCATTTCTCTATCCCACTGGTCTGTCCCACTGGTCTATCCCACTGGACACAATCTGTCTCGCCTCTCTGCCAAGCCTGGGTGATATTTGCCGCATGCTGGGCCGCAGATCTCAGCTATGGTTAGCTTCTATCTGGGTGGTCTAGAGCAGGTATCGCGGGCTCCATAACTTGGGCAGAGCGCTGCTTACTAGCGTCTACCAAAATTCAGCTCGGATTTGTGCGAACTGCAACCGCAGGGTGAAATACATAGATATACTAGCTAGTACTGTCATAAACGTATTACGGACTGCATCGCACCTGCATGGGTTTTTGGAAGAGCCTGTTTAGCGCTACAGACATGGCGACTGCTGCCAAGCCAGATCCGGCGGAGAGGTCAGCGGCAGCTATGGGCATGACGACCAGCAGCGGATCACGCATTGTGTTCTCGGTCGATCGTGATATCGATCTCTATGAGCTAGAGGAGCTATGCGATGCGGTAGGCTGGTCGCGCCGCCCTCTCCGTAAGGTCAAGAAGGCGATTCAATATAGCTTTTTGGTCGTATCTATGTGGGAAGAACGTGGGGCGCAGCGGCGGCTAGTAGGGTTTTCGCGCGCCACATCTGACCATGCCTTCAACGCCACCATTTGGGATGTGGTGGTGCATCCCGATTATCAAGGGAAGGGCCTAGGCAAAGCTTTGATGAAGTATATGATCAAACGATTGCGGAGTGAAGACATCAGCAACATTACGCTCTTTGCTGACCCGCAAGTGGTTGAATTTTACCGTGGGCTAGGTTTCATGTCTGACCCAGAAGGGATTAAGGGCATGTTCTGGTATCCCGATTAGGATAAGGGGTGCTGTGGCTAGTCTAGTGTCGTTTAAAGCCATCGCATACCCAATATAACGATAAGAGCCCAACCTCCTGATTGTTCAGAGATTGGGCTCTTAGTGATGGGCTTACAGATGCGAGATGCATTTTGGTATCGCTAGTTGCTTTAGCTGCCGCTGCTGAGGTTTTCTAATCCTGCAATGACGTCAGCAGTTTCGATGCGATCGCCCTGCTGAATCTGATCTACAACTTCCATGCCGCTGGTGACATATCCAAATACGGCGTAGTTGCCGTCTAGAAAGCTAAGCTCATCCAGTGCAAAGTAAAACTGTGCCGAGGCTGAGTCAGGCGCTTGCGATCGCGCCATAGCTACAGCGCCTCGCCGATGGGTTAGCGCTGGCGGCTGGCGAACTCCAGCCTCTTCTAATGTTCGGCCATAAATCGGTTCTGCGGCCCCTGCTGGTTTGATCTCCAGAGGAATGTAGCGGGACTGGCCGGTCGCTGGATCTACATAGCTGCCTGTTCCCAATTGCTGGGGCGGCACGGTTGGATCTTTGCCTTGGGGGTCGCCACCCTGCACCACAAAGGGCTGAGGATCGCGCACGACGCGATGGAACACCAGCCCGTTATAGACACCCCGGCTCACGAGATCAACAAAATTTCCTGCGGTGACAGGCGCATCGTTTCCATTGACCTGAATCGTAACTTTGGAGCCGTTAACCGTCATTTCTACGGTGGCTTCACCGCTTAGGCTGGGCAATGCACTATAGGGGTTGGTTGTAGAAGTCATAGAAGGGGATGTCTCGGCGGGGGAAAAGTCAGTTGAATTTGGTGCTTCGCTGACGGGCTGAGTGCAGCCGGTTAGCCACAGAAGGGCGATCGCCATAACGATAGCAAAGCGTTTTCGGATTGATTGGTTCATATGCAAACCACCAGAATGGTTCAGATGACTTAACTAGGGCATTAAATCAGGGCGTGACGCTTGGGCGCACATTGCTGTTGCACCAATGCCCGTACCAACCTAGCATTTAACGTGAACCCAGATCTGCCTAGCTTTTATAGTCTACGCGGATCAAATCTGATTCACTGCCCGCAGTGTAATGTTCCGATCAGCACGATATAATTTCACACCGTTTGCATCCGTGAGCTAAAAGCTGAGCAGTGCCGTCTTAATGCCTCAATTCGCTGAGATGTTTGGTGCCGAGGCGCTTTCAAAAAAACAAAAAGTTCTAAATAAGTCTGTCAGCCTTTATGCCTTCTCAAAGGCCGTGACAGAACATAGCCTTCAGTCTCACTTCTAAAACATCCCAGGCTATGAGAAATGGGGCATTCCAACGCTTGCTTAAAACCTATCGTAAGCTTAAGGGCTCTTAACTCTTGATTACAAACCCTCTAAGGGGACGCTGAGAAACCGCGCCAACTCAGCACCTTGATTTTCTAATTCCGTCAAGGGCAATGGCTGACCGACTCGAGTCAGGGGTATCTCTCCCTTCCCTTTAATTTTTAAGTACAGCGCGCGTTGTGGATTCAGCCCGTCTTTAATCACCACTCGGATTGACTGAACATCCTCAAGTGGGTGAGACACTTCGATCTGGCGATTTTTTCCAGGGAATCCCCACCTAAAAACTCGGGCAGTCTGGGATTTTTTATCAAACTCGTTGAAGCCACCCCCAACATCCCACGCAATCACCAACCAGAGATATGTCGCCAGCAGGCAACCCGCCACACCATAGAAGCCCATTGCAATTCCTTGGGGCACAAACACCAGCACCGTTGGATCTGAAAGCGGCAAGAAATTGATCTTGGTGTAGCTAGAGATGCTGGCCAATGAAAAGCCACCCCCGCCAAGGGAGACAATGGTTGCCCACCAGAAATTGCTAAATCGACGAGAGCCCACAACCCGCTGTCTCAGCGTTAGATCGGCAGTGGATGTGACAGAGCTAGCCATAACGTTAAAAACTCAAAATTTACATTTATAACCACAACGGACAGGGGTAATCGTCAGTGAACGCAATGGTTTTGCACTGCAGCGATAGGTTTTGCGCTACAGCGATAGGGTTTGCTCGGTAGCCGTGTCGTAAAACTGTTGCGCACTTTTAGGTTTACCCTGATTCGATCGATGACTAAGTACCATCTTCTCTCAGAAAGGGTGTAAGTTCTTGCCTGGGATGATTTTAGTCCGTCAGTACTCCGAATTCGCTAGGGCTGAGTCCGAATATATCCGAATATATACATAGCTATCTTCCTTACCTATACATTGGCACTGGTGGTACTGGTATGACTAGAACTGGTTAGAGCCTAGAGCTACCTTAATTCCGCAGAGTGGAGCGATCTGGTTCGCGTTCGGTTGAGATTCGGTTGTGAAGACCCGTTGGTCGTGTTGTAGACATGTGGATGATAATTCTGAATGCCCTAAGCCTTAGGCAGTTTAGTAACCCTGACCACAGGTCTAGAACATCACCGACCCGTTCTAGGGTTGAGGTGGGCGATCGCCCGCGTCTCATTAAAATACGCAATAACTCTAGTCGCAAACTGCCTTATCCCCCTAAACACCGGGAATTGGCACGTTTTGGCTGCGCCATCCATTACTGAGAAACTACATGTCAGATTGTAAAAATATTAATATGTCCCTATCATATAGAAACAATAAGCTCGGCTTAGACAATGCGTATTGCCGTACAGGCAAGCGTGCGGTAGGGTTTATCCTACCTACCCCTATGCGCCTGTGCATTTGCTTAGTCGGTTCGAGCGTAAGCAATCCCAACTCCACCCGCGCAGCTGTTTGCATGACTCTTAGAATGCGACAGCAGGCCGAGACCGTGGAGCTTATCGGGAAATTCGACGCCATATTAACGAGGATATGAAATGACCATAGCAATGGGACGAGCGCAAGCCGGGCAAGGATGGTTCGACGTCCTTGACGACTGGCTAAAGCGCGACCGATTCGTCTTTGTGGGCTGGTCCGGCATCCTGCTATTCCCGTGTGCCTACA
>JAESGQ010000141.1_pt1 | contig 33508 bp, 19 predicted proteins | sample 9266251 | NCBI WGS metagenome assembly JAESGQ01 (sample SAMN17056778, study PRJNA650883) | algae metagenome | isolation source: Kaiparowitsia implicata GSE-PSE-MK54-09C and co-occurring heterotrophs from... | place: USA: Kaiparowits Plateau, Grand Staircase Escalante National Monument, UT ... | reverse complement strand
GAGCCCCTCAAACTCGCGACAGAAGTCGTCAACGTCGCAGAAGATTTGGGTCAGGTCGAGGCGCGCTAGACTCAAAGACATGGCTGAGGTGCTTAGAATTCAATACTTTGAGCGTAACCCTCAGCCTCCCTTTCGGCACTCTGATCCTTGTCGAACTCACGTTGTTTGAGGTTGCCAGTTCGGCCCGCTGGGTTGGGGCTGCTCTGCTGCCTAATGGCCTGATGTGTCTATGCTAAAGAAGTGCTGGGGCTGCGTGATGATTTGTGCAGAATGTTGCACAGAGCGATCGCCCTCTTGCCCTACCAGATTCAAAACAGCAGGCTTGATGGGGGCGGTGGGTAGAGATGGAGGGGCGATCGCCCGTCATTAGGGATTCAGTCGTGAAGCATTAAATAGGTTAGATAGGGAATAAGTTAAACAGGGAATGACGCGATTTTTAGGGTTTCTACTTTTATCGGTGCTGCTGCCTCTAACGGCCTGCGCACCGGGCTCGGCTCCGTCTGCATCTTTGGGCAATGGCGCTGAGGACGCTGTAGTCACCCAGCCCTTTGTCACCGGAGCCATCCCTGACCAAGATCCAGAAAAGCTCCAGCGGCTTTACGGCATTTTGTCAGACTATCTCTCAGAAGAATTGGGTGTGCCGGTAGAGTATAAGCCTGTCACCAACTATGCGGCGTCAGTCACGGCTTTTCGGGTGGGCGACCTAGATATGGTGTGGTTTGGGGGGCTCACGGGAGTGCAGGCGCGGCTGCAAGTACCCGGGGCAGAGGCGATCGCCCAGCGAGATATTGATGCTGAGTTCTACAGCGTGTTTATTGCCAACACAGACAGTGGAATTGAACCCTTTGAAGACAGCGCCGGACTAGAGGCGTTGAAAGGGCGTAGCTTTACCTTTGGCAGCGAGTCTTCCACATCGGGACGGCTAATGCCCCAGCATTTTTTGCAGGACGCAGGCTTTGATCTCAGTGAGTTTCGCGGCGAGGTGGGCTTTTCTCAAAACCACGACGCGACGATTCAACTGGTGGAAGCAGGCACCTATGAGGTGGGCGCGCTCAATGAAATAGTGTGGAACCAGCGGGTAGAAGCGGGCGCTGTGGATACGAGCCGCGTACAGGTGGTGTGGCGCACTCCGCCCTATTACGATTATCACTGGGTGATTAATGCCCAAGTGACGGAGCGCTATGGGGATGACTTTGTGGAACGGGTGCAGGCGGCGCTGCTCAAGCTTGACCCCAGTGTGCCTGAGCAGGCCGAAATCCTCGATTTATTTGGGGCGAATCGATTCATCGAAACACAGAATTCCAACTATTCCCAGATTGAAGCAGTGGGTCGGCAGGTTGGCAAAATCCAGTAATGTAGACCCTTCCGGCGATCGCTCCCCGATTCAATCTTTCCAGTTAGCGACCGCTGATGTAGCCCTTGCTGCGCCAGCAGAGATGCCCCTGTTTGACTTACAGCGGGTGACGCAGCGGTTTGGAGACGTGGCAGCCCTGGCAGAGACTTCCCTCTCGATTTACCCCGGTGAGCGGGTGGCGTTGGTGGGGTCGAGCGGGGCGGGCAAGAGCACGCTGCTGCGGCTGCTTAACGGCACGCTGCTCCCCAGCCAGGGCGAGGTGTGGGCGCTGGGCCATCCCCTCGGGCGGCTTTCGAGTCGGCAGCGGCGGCGGGTGCAGCGGCAGATTGGCACGATCTATCAGCAGTTTCACCTGGTGGAACCGCTGCGGGTGGTGCACAACGTTAACGCCGGGCACTTGGGCCGCTGGCCGCTGTGGAAAGCCGTTCTGTCGCTAGTATATCCGCTAGAGCGCGACCGGGCGATCGCCGCGTTGCACCGTGTCGGCATTCCCGAAAAGCTGGATGCGCGCACCGAAAACCTGTCTGGCGGGCAACAGCAGCGGGTGGCGATCGCCCGCGTCCTGGTTCAGAATCCCCTAGTGATTTTGGCAGATGAACCCGTCTCTAGCCTTGATCCCGAGCGCAGCCGCGACGTGATGGCGCTGTTGCGAGAGTTGGTGGTGGAAGATGGGAAAACGCTGGTGGTGAGCCTGCACACGGTGGAATTGGCGCGGCAGTTTTGCGATCGCATCATCGGTCTGCGCCAAGGGCGGATTGTGTTTGACGCACCCACTGCCGCCATCTCTGACGCCATGCTGACGCAGCTCTATGCGCTGGAGGACGAGGGATGACGTCCGCTCCACCCCAAACTCCGGCAGCGGCCTCTACGGGGCCAGTCGCTCCGACTGCGCCAGTGTGGACGGCGGGGCGGGTTTGGCTGCTGGTGGCCCTAGGGGCGATCGCCCTGTCCCTTATACCGACAGGACTATTCCGCACTGATGTGGTGAATGGGGGTGGACTGCCGCAGCTAGGGCGATTTGCCCGCGCTAGCCTGACGCCCGACCTCAGTGCCGAGTTTCTGGCGATCGCCGGACAGGCCACCGTCACGACGCTATTCTACGCCGTCTGCGGCACCACGCTCAGCGTCGCATTGGGACTGGTGGGCGGCGTGCTGATGTCAGCAGTGTGGTGGCAGGCGGTGTTTCCCCAACGGCGGCGACCGTTTGGGCAGGTGTTGCGCCTGGGGCTGGCGGTGCCCCGGGCCATTCACGAGCTGATTTGGGGCCTGTTTTTTGTCAATATTTTTGGCTTAGATCCGCTGGTGGCGATTCTCGGCATTGCCGTGCCCTATGGGGCGATCGTGGCCAAAGTGTTTGCCGATCTGCTGGATGAAACGCCGCGTCAGCCACTCCAGGCTTTGCTCAACAGCGGCGTTGCACCTTTGCCCGCGCTGCTGTATACGCTGCTGCCCCAAGCCTTTCTAGATTTGCTGTCCTATAGCTTTTATCGGTTTGAGTGCTCCATTCGCTCGGCGGCGGTGCTGGGCATTATTGGTGCGGGGGGTCTGGGCTATGAGATTTTTCTCAGCTTGCAATCCTTGCGCTATGAGCAGTTGTGGACGCTGTTCTACGCACTGTTTGCGCTGAATGGGTCAGTGGATGTGATCAGCGCGCTGCTGCGGCAGCGATTGGACTCGCCGACCCGGATGGATTTGAATTTAAAGCGGCAGCGCTCGGCTCGCGCGGGCGTGTCTTCGGCGGCTCTATCTGGGCAGCCTGGGACGCCTGCATCGCTGGGGGCATCCCGCTCTCCCGCGTGGGAGCGCAGAACTCGCGGCGCGTGGGGTCTGGGTCATGCGCTGCTCACGACGCTGCGTGAACGCCTCTGGCAGGCGCTTCCGGCGATCGCCCTTCTGCTCATCGTGATCCTGATTCCCGTCAGCTTTCGCTGGGTAGGGGCAGACTACAGCAAGCTGTGGTCGCCCCGCACAGCCACGCTGTTGGGGGATGTGGTGCGTTTGGCTACGCCCATTCGCATCACTGCAGCTGATGGGGCGCAACTGTTGCAGCTGTCGCTGCAAACCCTGGCCATGTCGGTGCTGGCGATCGCTCTAGCGAGCGTGGGCGGCATTCTGCTGGCCTTCCCCGCAGCCTACACGTTCTTTTTGCCAGGGGGCTTGTTCAGCGGCACGCGGGAGTCTAGGATGCAGCGGGCGATCGCCTGGGCCGGGTTTATCGCAACGCGCTTGGTGCTGCTGGTGTGTCGCGCGATTCCCGCACCGATTTGGGCGCTGGTGGCGCTGTTTGTGTTTTTCCCCGGTATCTTGCCTGGGGCGATCGCCTTGGGCCTCCATAACCTCGGCATCTTAGGACGCCTTAAAGCCGAAGTGATCGAAAATTTAGATCAGCGGCCTCTGCTCGCGCTACAGGCTCAAGGGGCACCCGCGCCTTCGGTCTTCCTCTACGGAGTGCTACCGTTGACGCTCACCCGCTTTCTGGCCTATAGCCTCTACCGCTGGGAGGTATGCATGCGCGAAACAGTAATTGTGGGGCTAGTGGGCGCGGGCGGGCTGGGGCGGTTGCTGACGGAGCAGTTGAGTAGTTTTGACTATCGCGGGCTGGTGGTATCGCTGGGCTGCTTTATTTTGCTCACCTTTGGCGTGGATGCGGTGAGTGGTGCAGCACGGCGATCGCTCCGGTAGATCCACCCAAAACCGATCCGGCGAGAGGCGACAAATTCCTAAATTTGTCGTCCTTACTACAGCAATGTCACCATTTCGCACTATCATTGCTTAAAGAATGTAAACCGGAAAGCGGCATGTCCCAAGGTTCCCTCCGGGTGAACTGGGTCAAAGCAGACGGACGGCTCCTTTTATTGCGTTGCATTCGAGAGTGTTCTGTGGTTGTTACTCCTGTTAAATCCCTGGTTCAAACTGGGGATTTTTTATTGGAATAATTTTGATTGGAATGGTTTGGATGATGCGGGTGAAGACGGAGAATCTACGCATTGGAGCATCTTCTTGCCGCCACTAGACGGCAAAGACGGTTGAGGGGGCAGGGCCATTGGCAAGCCATAATAGAGGAGGGAATACCGTGCGCGGATATCAGGCCGACCAGTGCGCGCGGCTGGCTATCAGGCTGAGGCTAAGCAGTAGCCACTGGCTCACCGTTTAACCTACCTGTAGAATCGGCTCGAAAGAGCAGACTTCACCCCGGTAGATTTAACGGTCTATTTAGACTTGCTCACCAGCTGTGATATATTTGTAAAGCGCTGAATGTAGCGTATCGGGGCGTAGCGCAGCTTGGTAGCGCACTACTTTGGGGTAGTAGGGGTCGTGGGTTCAAATCCCGCCGCTCCGATTAACGAAACCTCGCAGCAATGCGGGGTTTTGTTGTATCTGCGGAGATAAGGGGTGCCGTAGCCCGGCGTGCCAGCAGCAGGTGAGCCGCCGGGATATAGTAGAGTGCCAGCAGCGTGGCACCGCCTAATCCACCCGCAATGGCGATCGCCATCGGTGGCCAAAACCCAGTTGAATCCAACAAGAGCGGCACAAACCCCACAATTGTTGTCAGCGTGGTAGCAATGACGTGACGTGTCGACTGAAACACCACCTGTTGAGTGGCATGGCGATCGCCCACGCGGGCGTTTGGGTCTGTTTGCAGGGCGGCGAGCACCACAATAGAATCATTGATGGCGAGGCCAATTAGCCCTAGGGTGCCGAGGATGGCCGTAAAGCCAAAAACTGAATTAAAGACCCATAGCGCCAGCGCTGCTAGACCCACAGAGGCGATCGCCACCGTCGCAATTAACGCTGCTAGCCCAAAGGAATTAAACGACAGCACGAGAGTAGCCGTCATCAAAATCAGCAGCACGCCCACGGTAGACAGCAGGTTGCCCACAGCCGTGCCCCGAGCGTCGGCCTCGCCGCCATACTCAAGCCGCACACCGGGGGGGAGTGCCCAGCCACTGTCACTCAACTGTTGCCGAAAGTGGGCCAGCACCGTGTCGGGCAGCGCGCCTGCCTCAAGGTAGGCTTGAACCGTATTGATGCGCTGCCCATTGCGGCGCTGCAGGGTGCTCAGACTCGGCACCCAGTCAACCTCGGCGATCGCCCCCAGCGGCACCCGTTGCCCCGCCGCCGAGAGCACATCCAGCGATGCAACCTGCGCTAGACTGCCTCGCGCTGTGTCTGCCAGCCGCACGCGCACGGGAATGTCTTCGGTTGCCTCTAGCAACGACCCGCCCACCGCGCCATCTAGGGCCGCATCCAGTTGGCGGGCGATCGCACTATTCTCCAGTCCAGCGCGTCGGGCCTGCACCTCGTCTACCGTCAGCGCCAGTTTGGGCAGCGCATCCGCAAGACTGGCTCGGGTGTGGGTCACCTCGGGCAACTGCGCCAGCCGCAGCCGCAGGTCGTTCCCCAGCGCCTGCATCTGCATCAAATCCTGACCATAGAGCCGCAGCTCAATCGGCGCGTCAAACGGGGGGCCTTGCTCGAGCTGCTTCACCAACACCTGCGCCTCAGGAAAAGCCGCATCGACCTGGGTTTGCAGTGTGCGGAGCGTATCGCGCAGGCGATCGGGGGTTTGCAACTGCACAATGCCCTGGGCATAGTTGGCGGCATCGTCTCGCTGACCTGCCACATTATAGAAAAAGGGCGGGGCGCTGCTGCCCAGAAACCAGTGCACCTCTGCCACCGCAGGATGCTGCAGCAGCAGATCCCGAATCTGCTGGGCATAGTGCTGCGTTTGGGCGATCGCCGTTTGGGGCGACAGCAGCAATTCAACCTGGGCTTGATCTCGGTTGGTCGGTGGAAAAAACTGCTGTTCTAGCGTACCGAATTGAGTGAATCCCACCAGCGGCAACACTAGCGCGAGTCCCACCCCCAGCCAAGGCCGCCGAAAAATTGCCCCCAAGCTCCAGTGATAGACGCGGCTCACCGCAGGCATCTGAAGACCGTGTTGCCACCAGCGAGGGCGATCGCCCATCGTGTGGCCCTGCAATAGCCTCGCCGCCAACGCAGGAATTACCGTCAGCGACAGCAGCAGCGAGCTGACCAACGCCAAAATCACGGTCAGGCCAATAGTGCCGATAAACTCCCCCACGCTGCCAGGAGACGACGCAATCGGCACAAAGGCCAGCACCGTCGTCAACGTAGACGCCAGCAGCGGAACCGTCAGATGACGCCCCGTATCGGCTACAGCCTGAGCCGGGGCAATACCCGCCCGCAGACGATGCTGCACCTCATCCACCACCACAATGGCATTGTCGATCAGCAGCCCCAGGGCAATAATGAGGCCCGTCACCGACATCTGGTGCAGCGGCACGCCCAGGCTTTGCATTATCCCAAATACCATCAGCGTGGCTAGGGGCAGGGCCGACCCGACAATCAGCGCCGCGCGCCACCCCAGCAGCAGCAGCGACACTCCTACCACCAGCAGCGAACTGGTCACCAGGTTGCCCATGACGCCATTCAGCCGCTGTTCTACATACTGGCTCTGGTCGAGCACAATCCGCAGTCCCAACCCGTCCGAGAGGGTGCCACGCGCCTCATTGAGCACCTGCCGCGCCTGCCGCGCCCATGCATCAACCCGCGCCTGCGATTCTACCTGGGCAGCGAGCACCACAGCTGGATAGCCATTCACGATCGCCAATTCTGCCAAGGGCTCTTGCACACCCTTCACCACCGTGGCGATGTCGCCGAGCTGAGCCACTTGCCCCGAGCCTCCCACCCGAATCGGAATTTGACGAACCCGCATGAGGGAATCGATGGCGCTGCTCACTTCTATCAACACCTGACTTTGGTTGCTGCGCAGCTGCCCCGCAGACAGCTTGGCATCGCTGGCCTGAATCTGCTGGGCTAGGGCTTGCGGTGTCAGCCCTAAGGTCGCCAAGTCTAGAGGAGACACTTCGACCCGAATTTCTTCACTCGGGTTGCCAAACAGCTCTACCGTGTCAGTTCCGGGAATGGCGCGAATGCGGTCTTCCAGGGCTTTGGCGGTGCGGTACAGAATGGTGAAATTAGGAGGCGCGTTCAGTTCCCACGTCAGCCCTACAATCAGGGCGCTAGCAGCCGTGCTGCCGTCTCGGTAGTCGGGGGTGGCGGCATCGGGCGGTAGTTGCGGCTGCACATCCTGCAGTTTGCTCCGCACTTTAGCCCAGACCGGCTCCACCTGCCGAATGGCTTCCTTTAGCTCCACCGTGACGATGGATAGGCCTCTACTGCTGGTCGATCGCAGCGACTCAATTTCGTCGAGTTCAAACAGAATTTGTTCGATCGGCTCCGTGACCAAGGATTCTACCCGCTCGGGGCTGGCACCGGGAAAGGGCGTGACCACGGTGGCAACGCGCTGGGTGATGGCGGGGTCTTCCATGCGGGGCAGGGTGAAGACGGCGGCTAAACCCCACACGATGATTAGCGTCAGGGTTAGCGCCAACAGTTGACGATTGCGGTAGAACAGGCTGTGCATAAAAAAACCTCGCGACACGTGGGTGGAATTAAGGGGCAGGCTGAACGCGCTGACCCGGGACAATCCGGTGGGCCCCGCTGACGATCGCCCGATCGCCCGGTTGCAGGGTGCCGCGCACCAGCAGGCGATCGCCCTCGGTATGCAGCACTTCCACATCGCGCCGCGCCACGGTGTTATGACCCAACGTCTCGGGTTCAGTCTCGGGTTCAGACAGGTCGCGATTAAACCCAGAACCCGCTGAAGGCTCAGCTCGCAGCACATACACCGACCACAGCCCCCGCTCTCCCGGCACTAGCGCCGTAGAAGGCAGCCAGTACCCTGCCTCTGCATGAGTTTCGGCGAGTTGCAACTGGGCAGTTTGCCCGAGTGTTAGGCCCGCGTCAGGGGGCAGGCGTAGGACGGTAGTTACGGTGCGGCTCGTGGCCTCCACCTCGGGCAGTAATGCGGTGATCTCTGCCATCAGGGTGCGATCGCCCACCTGCACCGGATAGGCTTGACCCACCTGCAACCGCTGCGCCACCGCCGTGGGCACACCAACCCGCGCTTCGAGTGCTCCGGCTTCCACTAATCGCAGCAAGGGCTGACCGGGGCTCACCACCACGCCCTCATCCACCAAGCGCTGACTGACGGTGCCCGCAAAGGGCGATCGCAGCACACTTTTGTCTAGATCCACGGTTAGCGCTTGAAGTCGTGCCTCTAGCTGCTGCACCTGCGCCGACTGAGCGGCAATCTGTTCAGTACGAGTCCCTGCAAGCAGCTCATTTAACTGGCTCTGGGCCTGCTCTAACCGATGTTGCAGTGCCCCAACGCCCGTCGTTTGCTGATCCAACTGTTCCCGCGAGATCGCGCCTTCGGTATAGAGTGCAGCGCGGCGCGACTGCTGCAACCGCGCCAAATCTAGCTGCTGCTGCACTTCCGCAACGGCAGCACGCGCAGTAGCAATGGTTTCAGCGCGAGGCCCCGCCTGCAGCTCGGCAAGCTGGGCGATCGCCTGAGCCTGCTGAGCCTGTAACTGTTGGCGCTGGGCCAACAAGCTGCGGGTATCTAACCGGGCCAGGGGCACCCCCATCGCCACTCGCTCACCCTCTTCTACCCATAGTTCAACCACAGTGCCCGCCAGCTCTACCCCCAATTCGCTGCTGCGCCGCGCCACCACCTCTCCTGCATAGGTGCGCTCAGTAGCGTAGCTAGCCACCGGCTCCAGCGTCAGCGTGTCTACCGCAAGTGCCTGTTGGACAGTCAATTCTGTTGGGGCTGAAGCGCTCAAATAAGGCAGGGCGATCGCCCCGCCCACCGGCAGCACCAGCAACCATCCCCATCGTCTCAGGCGATCGCGCCACCGCCACCGCCTCCCACGGGCTGCCAAGGGCGCATCCCCCATCACCGCTCTAGGCCTGGCCCGGTCTTGATATTCGTTCTGGTCAAGTGCATCAGAGGTCATGGCACGACGACTCATGGAGTGGAATTACAGCAAGCCAATACCCAACTAAGTGATATAAAACTTGTTGTGCAATGCTTCGCAGTTTATACTCAACTTATTGGGTATGTCAACTCTCTGGAAATGATCTCTGAAAATGACCCGACACAGCAGTTCGATGGCAACTCGATCATGTATCCATCGAGCCGCCATGCAGACGGTCTATGCTGAAGTAACGGCAGCGCCAGACCTTTCTTATGACCTAAAGGGGCGATCGCCGTCCGTTTTGCTGTGATTGAACACGCTAAGTGAAAACGCTATGGCTCTGGCCCACACCATTTTGGTTCTGCTTGCCAATACGCCCCGCAGTGGCTACGACGTCAGCAAATGCTTCGACGACTCAGTCGGCTGCTTTTGGAAGGCCAGCCAGCAGCAGGTTTACCGCGAACTGGCCCGGATGGAGCAACAGGGTTTAGTAGAGTTCGAAGCGGTGCCCCAGGAGGGCAAGCCCGACAAAAAAATTTACCGCGTGACACCCGTCGGCATGCAGGAGCTATCGGCATGGTTCACAGAGCCCACCGATCCCGCTCCCATTCGAGAAGACTTGCTAGTGCGCGTGATGGCAGGGCCCTATGGCCCCCGTGAGTTGCTGGTTCAGGAAGTGCACCGCCGCCGCCAAATGCATCACGACCAACTCCAACGCTATCGAGAAAAAGAAGCAAACTATCGGGCGATCGCCCAACCGAGCCCACCCCTTCAGTTCCTGTATCTAACGCTGCGTCGTGGCATTCGCTATGAAACAGACTGGATTGAATGGTGCGACGAGGTTCTCACCATTCTCAAAGAGTCTGCAGATCCCCAAGAAGACGCTTCAACCGCTCAGTCCGCCCTGTGAGGAAATCCCAAACTTTTTTAATTCACTCCTTCTACATCACACCTGTCTACATCACAGCCCTCGGTGGTTAAACCCGCAGACAGCCCTGGATTTCACGTATACCAAGGGTTCTATGCCGCGCTGAGCCATACCCACAGGAGCACACCCATCAGCCTCAGCAGCCATTGTGATTTATGTCAAGAATGGCCGCAGCTTTACCTCACAACCAGTAGCCTTCAACTAAGCTAGGGTAGCAATAGAGAATCTTTGGGTACTCTTTGACAAAACCTTAGCCACTGAGGTTGACTGGCCAACATGTTTAACGCTACCGAACTCCTAATTTCAGACTTTGTGCGCCAACTTAAAGAAGGGTATCGCCACACCTATGGGGGTCTGAAATCCGACTATGAAGACATCCTGGGATGGATTGGGGCGATGGCGCTAGAAAACATCGCCAACAGTGATGCGCTCTATCACAACGTAGAGCACACCATTCTAGTAACTCTAGTTGGGCAAGAAATTTTGCGGGGTAAGCATATCCGCGAGGGGGGTGTGAGCTGTGAAGACTGGCTCCATTTCGTGATTTCGTTGGTCTGTCACGACATTGGCTATGTCAAAGGCGTATGCCGTGCCGATGATGGCACCCGCTACTCAACGGGCAATGGTGAAATGGTTCCCCTGCCTGCCGGTGCGTCAGATGCTAGCCTCACGCCCTACCATGTTGATCGCGCCAAACTGTTTGTAGATGAGCGATTTGGCGGCAATCGATTAATTGATGCCGAAGCGGTAAAACGCAATATCGAGCTAACGCGATTTCCGGTGCCTCAAGACGGCGACCATCAGGATACCGTTAACTTTCCTGGACTGGTACGAGCGGCGGATTTGATTGGGCAACTCAGCGATCCTCGCTATCTCAAGAAAATTGGTGCCCTCTACTACGAATTTGAAGAAACGGGAGTCAACCGAGCATTGGGCTATCGCCATCCCGGTGATTTACGCAACAACTACCCCAAGTTCTACTGGCACGGCGTCTTTCCATATATCAAAGATGGATTGCGTTACCTATCGCTAACGCAGCAGGGACAGCAGATCATCGCCAATCTTTATTCCAACGTGTTTGTCGTAGAACACGATCCAACCCCCGCCGAGCCTGCCGTATCGGTCTGAGATGTTTTACTAAAACGTAAGCCTGATCCTGCTGTTTTAGCCTTGCACTGCGGAGCTGAAAAAACACCTAAGGCCGTGCTGCTCGCTATGCGAGCAGCACGGCCTTAGGTGTTTACTGAGCAGACGTTACGTCGGGCCTAGGGTAGTAGAAAAAGGGTTGTGCAGCGTTGGGCTAATGGGCTGCGCTACCGCTTGCTGAGGCTGCATTGGGGGAATGCCAGTGTAGCTGCTGATCTGCACAAAATTAGGGGTGAACAGAAAAATGTGATCACCCAGACGTTCCTGATGTCCATCGACGGCGTAGGCTCCGCCTGCTACATAGTCTGCAGCGCGTTGAGCCTGATCGGGTTCCATCATGCCTAGATTCAGCACCACCGACTTGCGCTCTCTTAGGGCTCGCACCGCTTGTGGAATTTCCTCAAAACTGCGGGGTTCCATCAAAATCACCTCAGGCTGCCCAGAGGGTAAACCCGGCAACCCCACTACATTGCTGCCTTCTGCTCGCTGAGGCCCAGCTGCACCGCGGCGTCCATACCCTGGCGGCGGTGATGCGCCATCTGGGTAAATGTATTCCTCATCGTAGAGGCCGTCGTCGTATCCCTCTGCGTATTGCTCGTTGATGCCGAGCACATCCTGTAACCGCTGGAAGAAACTCATGGCTGCCCACCTATAGCTCTACTCTAGTAGTTCATGCGTTCTATTCTAGTGTGATCTGTCAAGGGGCGGTAGCTCGTGTCGCGCTTCTTGACACTTGATACAGGTCAGCAGCCTTAATGATCTGACTTGCTCCCGTTGCTTGCCCCATTAATTCAGACGACCTGCCAACCGTTTCCCACTGCATCAACTGCCTCAGCCCTACTCTTTGTCTTGCCACCACAGCTTAGAACGGGCAGGTTGCCGCTGCTAGAGGTGAGTGTCGTGACATGGAATGGACGAAGATTCGGTCTATCTATAAATCATAGTCTTCAGGTAAGGATTAGAACCGAGGTGAGCAGGCGTGATATTCGTCACAAGAGCCGCTGTGCTGCTGTCACGAGTCAGGCGGCGCTGTTATCACCTTCATCTTCGTTAACTATCACGCGATCGCCCATTGCCGCATCACGCCTGTTTTTGAGGCTACAGCCGATGATAGGGACACCAGCACACCACTGAATCCCATTCTGATGGTTCACTCCTTTCTCGGATGCTTGTCATGCCAAACCCTCTGCGTAAACCAACCCGTGAAGTGACCCCGACCTACTGGCGACAGTTGATTGAGGTCGGAGTGCCGATTGACGCCGCAAACCTAATTGCCTGGGCGATCGCCCGGTATGATGCGGCCCGTCGCCTGCCCAATCCTCAGCAGAAATCATTGATCGCGCACTACTGCCCTTTAATTTGCCGGGCTGGGTTGTGGCGATCGCAGCTCTTGCTCACCTCAGTGCCCTAATGGGCCGCGCTTCCGCAGTCCACTATGCCACTGTTTACCAATCAGATTACCAACCAGATTACTAATCAGGAGTTTTCATGCAGTCTTTCCCCTCTCGTGACTTTGCCCTAGTTCAGGCTGCGATTGAGCATGCCACTTACTTTTTAGAATTGGGTGCTGATCGTCGAGCTGCGGCCTACCTGCAATTTGCCGCTAAAACTTTAACGGGCTTAGCGACTGAACTGGTCCCCGATTTGACGGTGCAGAAAACTGACGGCGCTAAAAATTGACGCAGGCGCAACTGATGCAGCAAGATCCTGGGCATCTTTAAGCGCTGCTGTGGGCGATCGCCAACCCAACCCAGCACTCGCGCCAATCTAACAACACTTGCCGTTTGCACCTTCTATACAACTTCAGTACAGGCCAAAAAAACTGTCCTCTTTTAAGTTTTAGCGCAAGCGAGGAATCTATGCCTTAAGACTGAGTGGATCATCGTATGTCTATGCAATTCGACAGATGAAGGGCAGGCGTTGCACGATCCCTTCATCTAGCGTTCATGCTGGCATAATGGCATCGATTCACCACTAGCGTGATCAATGCAACATGCAACAATGACCCTCCCGTCATGGCAATAGTGTGGAAAGTGCCCCCGATCAAGGGCGATCGCTCTTCAACGGCTTAAGGCTGATCGCCGCTTGAGCAATCCCATACGGCTTTTATTCAGAGAGATTAGGCCAAGCCAATTTGAACGGCCAAAAAAATAGTGAAATCCTCAAGAGTAACGGCTCAATATATTCCGTACTTTTACTGAGAAAGCCTAATAAATCAAATAATACACATGATTCTAAGTAGTTGAATAAAATTCCTGAATAATTTGATTCATAAGGGGTTCAGCAACTCTTCATGCCATTTTTATAAATGTAAAGGTGCATTTTACACTTCAACAAAAAGCGTATTTGTTATAGCTCTAATGTGGGCTAACACCCCCTTTTACATAGCATGATGATTCCGCTATGTTCAACTTAACGAAGATTTTATTTTTATGACCTTCTAGTACATTGTGCTGATTTATTCAGCCATATTGCTGAGGTTTACATCCAAGTTAATTCATCGTCAATTCATCGTTTTCCATCAATCCTGCGCTAAGCAGCTAGCAACATTGCTCTGGCCTTTTGCCGGATTTCCCAGCCTTTTGTCAATCGTGACATTCATTAGCTACGACCTGTTTACGACTGTTTGAGGAGAAGGATAATGTCTCGGGATGCACTCGTGGTTGGAATTAATAGCTACCGATATCTGTCGGGGTTACAGGCTCCTGCCAGAGATGCAGAGGCGATCGCCCACCTGTTACAGAAGCAGGGTGACTTTCGCGTTCAGCGTCTGCCAGAGGTGATTCAGTCAGGTCATCCCCAAGTCGGGCACTCAACCCTGGTCAGCCTGCGAGATTTAGAAACCGCCCTGATCAACCTGTTCAAACCTCGGGGAAACACCATCCCTCAAACGGCCCTGTTTTACTTCTCGGGTCATGGGATTCAGCGAGATGCTGGCATTAATGAAGGATACCTAGCCGTTAGCGACACGCAGCCAGACGTAGGATTCTACGGCCTATCGCTGTTTTGGCTGCGGCGACTGCTGCAAGAAAGCCCTGTGCGTCAGCGCGTGGTGATTTTAGACTGCTGCCACAGCGGTGAACTGCTCAACTTTTTGGAAGCCGACCCGGGAGCGCGAGCGGGCACTGATCGGCTCTTTATGGCGGCCTCTCGAGAATACGAAGCAGCCTACGAGTCGTTGGAAGGCACCTATAGTGTGTTTACCCAAGCGCTGGTGGATGGGCTGGATGCCCGTCAAAGTGGGCTAGACCGGGTAACCGGGTTGGCGCTCACGGCTCAGGTGAGTCAGGCGCTCCAAGGAGAACTCCAGCAGCCGCTATTTGAAAGCTCAGGTGGAGAAATTGTGCTGACCCGGTGCGGCAAGCGTGCCGAACCCGTGTTGCCCAAACTGCCCCGCCGGGTGGATGACTGCTGCCCCTATCGCGGGCTGGAATCTTTTGAAGAAGCCCACGCTGAGTACTTCTTTGGGCGAGAAGAGATGACGGCTAAGCTGGTGGAGAAAGTGGCCCAGTCGTCGTTTGTGACGCTGATGGGGGCGTCGGGCAGTGGCAAGTCGTCGCTGCTGCGCGCAGGGCTCATGCATCATCTGCGGCAGGGTAAGCAGATTGCCGGGAGCGATCGCTGGCGGCTTAAGCTGATTACACCAGGTGAGCACCCCCTACACAGTCTGGCGTCGGCCTTTGTCGATCCCCACCTACCCAACATTGAGCGAGCGGAGCAACTGCGTCGGGCCGAGCATTTCTTGCGAGATGGGCGGCTGGGGCTTGGGCAACTGGTTCGCGCCACCCTCGCACCCGAAACCACGATCACGTCAGGGCTGGGCGATCGCCAGCGTCCTCGCATGGTGCTCGTGATCGATCAATTTGAAGAGTTATTTTCCCTCTGCGACGATGAAGAAGAGCGACAGCAGTTTCTCTCCTGCGTCATCGCTGCACTGGAATCGCCAGATACGAGCTTGTGCGTAGTGGCCGGGTTGCGGGCAGATTTCTTTAGCGCTTGCGTTCGTTATAAAAACTTAGCCCGTCATCTGAAGCGGCAGATTATGCCTCTGCTGCCGCTTAGCTACGAGCAAATCAAAAACACCATTGTGCGTCCTGCCCGCAAAGTCGGGCTGAAGTGTGAACCCAATCTGGTCTACACCATCTTATTAGACGTAATGGGAGCACCGGGAGAACTGCCGCTGTTGCAATATGCACTGCTTGAACTGTGGCAGCACCGAGATATTTCGGCTAGCGGACAACCCTCAACCCTGACCCTCAATGCGTACACCGAATTGGGGGGCGTCCGTGGAACGCTGCAAACTCGGGCCACGGCTCTACTGCAAGCGCTGCCCCCAGAGGAGCAGCAAATGGCAAAGCGGATTTTTCTGGCGCTGACGCAGTTGGGGGACGGCTCGGATGACACGCGCCGTCGGGTAGCCAAGTCAGAATTGATGAATACGGCCTTTGCCCCTGCCTTGATAGAAGACACGCTAGAAAAACTGGTGGCGGCCAAACTGGTGGTGACCAATCGCACTCGTGGTGACGAAGTGACCTCGATTGATGGTAAAGAAACGCTAGATATTGCTCACGAAGCATTGATTCGCCACTGGCCGCTCCTGCGAACTTGGTTAGACGAAAGCCGAACCATGCTGCGGCAGGTGCGACGAGTCGAGCAGGTGGCTCATGAATGGTTAGATAGCGGCAAGCCCATGGATGCCGGGCATTTACTCCGGGGTAACCGGTTGACGGAGGCGCGTGAGGTGATGTGCCGCTATCCACAAGAGTTGTCAGCGGTGGCAACCCACTATGTGCAGATGAGTTGGGCACGACTGCAGCGCGATCGCCAACGCCTTAATTTACTGCGGTTTGGGATTCCCTCGGTCATGACGGCAGCAACGGCGATCGCCCTAGGTCAATATCATCTAGCCGTGCAAACGTATGCCGAGAAAGACTTGCAGATCAGCCATGCAACCTCACGAGAGCGGGCAGCGATCGCCCAATCCATTCTGCAAGAGCCACAGGCCGACTCTATGGCAGCGCTGTTGATTAGCCGCTTAGCGGCTGAGCAAGGCGGACATACCTACGAAGCCCAGTCGAGCCTGCGGGCTGCATTGCAGCGATTGGGGCTTCAGGTGCAACTGAAGGGGCACACAGCCGCCATCACTCAAGCGGTCTTTAGCGCCGATGGATATTACCTCGCAACGGGTAGCGCTGATGGCACCCTAGCCCTCTGGACGGGAATGAACCAGGTGATTCGGGTGGCGCAGCAGATGTCGCCGAGCCAACAGCTCCCTTGGCGAGAGAAGCCCGGAGCAGACGAACCTGCAACACCTCCTAAAATTATTGGCATTGCCTTTAGCCCCAGTGGCGAGCAGGTGGCGGCGATCGCCCAGGGAACATCCACCGTTAACGTGTGGGATGTGAAGAGTGGCATTGTGCAATTTCGCCTAAGCTTACCTGAGGCGGCAACCCATCTAGCCTATAGCTCAGACGGGCAATGGCTGGTGGCCGCTGGGGGGCAGTCGGTGCGAGCATGGCAACCCAGCACCGGCCAACTGCGGGGGCAACGGGTCGCGCCTGCTCCAATTCAGCAATTTAGCCTCAGTCCCGATGGTCAGGCGCTGCTGCTGGGGCATGCCAATGCCACGGTGGATGTGGTACCGCTAGGGTCGATGCGTTCTGAGGGGGAACCCACTCCATTAGAGCCAACCGTGACCCTGCGATCGCCCGCAGCAATTCGTCAGGCCTTTTATAGTCCGGGGGGGCAGTGGGTGGTCGTCGCCGCTGACGATGGCCGGGTGCGCCTGTGGGATGCTCAAACGGGAGACCCAGCCCATGTGCTCAATCATCGCACCCGCTTTGAATCTCTGCCGATTAGGGACGAAGCAGACGAGGCAGGGGACTCTAAACGGCCCAACCCTAGCGGAGCACAGCCATCCATCGCCACGTCTCCTGGCGCGTTGATGCAGGTTCACCTCAGCCCCGATGATCAGCTTGTGCTGACTCTAGATGCTGAGGGGCAGCAAAAGGTGTGGGAGCTAGAGACGCAAACCCTCGTGAGCGAATCGACGAAATCGACTCCCGGCTTTACCGCACGACCCAGTGCGATCGCCCTAGGCGCAGACAACCAAGCTGCATCAGTGGTTCGCCTGTCTCCCAGCTCTAGCCAGATTACGCTGTGGGATATCCGCTCTGGGCAAACCATCGCGCAGTTTCACGATTCACAGCATGTCACGCTAGTGGCCTTCAGTCCCGATAATGCCTACGTCATGACGGCAAACCAGTCGGGTGGGGTGCAGCTTTGGGCCAATTATCCCGGTGGTGAGTTGCCAACCGTGCGCTTGGCCAATGGGCCGATTCAGTGGGCTGGCTTTCTCACCACAGATGCGTTAACCCCGCTCAGGGAGGGCGTTCCACTGGGGAGCGATCGCCCCCCACTGCCTGCCTCCACCGCCTCGACAATCGCGACAGAACTCAATCCCGCAGCTAATCGCCTGCTGACGCTGAGCAGTGATGGGCAGGTTAAACGCTGGACAATCCTTGCAGACCAATTGCCCAAGTCAACAGCTCGAGCACCAGACGCTCTCGATTCGACCGCTCTGCACACCGGCTATTTAGGAGAATCAGGGCGACGTTCGTTTCATCCTGAGGATCTATGGCTACAGCTTAGAACGTGGCTCGTCTCCATGGCAGATGGGGCGACAAATGCCGCTACAGAGTGGCGATCGCCCGTCATCGCTGCAGAAGAAGACCAGGGTGCGTCTCAATCAGTAGACGAACCTGCAAACGGAACGTCAGCAATCGAGTTTTCTACCCCAACGCTAGCTATGGCGAACTTCCCCACTGCAGAGTGGGATATGGCACAGGTGCAAAGCCTCGCAATCAGCGACGATAGTCAGTGGTTGGCGATCGCCACCCTAGACCAAGAGCTAGTGCTGCAGCTGCAGCAGCCAGACGGAACCTATCGCGTGCAGCATCGCCTTCCCCTCCAATCAGAGGGCAACTCCTCCTCGTCTCTGTCGGGCCTCACGATAACATCCCCAGAGCCTCTTATCTTTAGTCCTGATAGCCGCCAGCTCTTAGTAGTGGGAGAAGACGCCATAGGCCGGTTATGGGATGTAGACACCGGGAAACAGGTGGGAGAGTTGCGGGGGCACGATGACAGCATTCGCAATGCTCAGTTCAGCCCGGATGGTCACATGATTGCCACCGCCAGTGCTGATGGCTCAGTCATGGTGTGGGAGCGAGGATCTGGACGGCAGCGCATAAAAATTCCTTTGGGTGAAGCCGTCACCAGTGTGGGATTCAACGCTACTGGCACGAAATTAGTGGCCATGCTCAGCACGGGGGAGGGTCACATTGCTGACATAGAGACAGGGGTCTTGCAGGTTTCGCTAAAGGGGCACCAAGGCGCGGTCATGGATGTGGCCTTTAGCCCAGACGGGCAATCTATCGTAACAGCCAGCACAGATGGGACGGTGCGCTTATGGAGTGCCCAAACGGGGAGCGAGATGGCGCTGTTGCGCCCGCACTCAACCACGGCCACGGCCATCAAGCACGTCTTCTTTAGCCCCGATGGTCAGTATGTGTCGGCTCTAACCCATCAGGGCCACCTTTATCTATGGGCCGCCACCTGGGAGATGTTGCTGAAACTAGCGCGCGATCGCAGTCAACGACAGTTGACGTTGGCCGAATGCACCCGCTACCTAAGGCTGCCTGCCCCAAGCTGCCCCAGTCTAGAGATGAATTAGCGTCACCTCAGTTTGGGTTGAAAAGGTTTTTTGGGTTCATCCCGAACTCAGGCTAGCGCACGTTTGCGGCACTGATAGACAGCTAATAGACGGGAGGACACGCACCAAACACGGGCTTGAGTCCGACTGCTACTGCTGCTAAAAGAAATAGCCTAGAAAAGCTACAACGATGCGCGCCACTCTCAGGGATTAGCGACCGCGCCGTTCTCGCTCTTGACGACGGCGATCGCGCCACTCAGCACTAGTTAGGTAGGCGACGCCACCCGTAACCAGCACCAAGAGACTCAACGCTAAGACAGATAATGCTGTAAGGGCAGTAATTTCAAAACTCATGGCTCACTCTAAAATCCGTTGCGCCCCCAAATCACCATTGAGATAGAAAAGGAGAACACCACCAACAGCATGACCCAACCGAAGGACAGGATATCCATAGTGCTTGAATAATTTGGAAAACAACACAGCAACAGGCGCTCTCGCAACCTGTTAGTACCGCCTTTGCACCGTTAACAGAATTGGATGGTGCGCTAGACAGCCAAACAACTCAACTGCAATGATGCAGAAGATAGCAATACAAATCATCATAGGCCAAAACGGGGTGTCTCTAGACTAGAGCAGTTTTTTTTTCGGCGCGTCTTGCAGTACTGAAAAAGACTTGGCTGAACCCATCACGATAAACTATGACGCTGTAGCCATTGGAGACAAACCTAACGCCATAGTTTCTCCAACTAGATGAGTCTGGGTAGGGCTAGGTCAGGAGGGCTACGGTCTTAAGCGGAAAATCAGCCGACATCTATGTAGTCTCGTATCGGCTACTGTCGCTAAAACAAGCGTCTTGTGGTTTGATGCTGGATAGTGAGGAGGAGCTGGGTGGAATCCATTCAGTAAATGAGCGATGCGTTTAGCCAGTCACTATCGCAAGCAATTTGCAGCCCAGCGGGGCGATCGCTTGTTGTTTTATATCACCACAGCCTTTGCGGTTCATGCGGGCATTGTGTCAGCAGTTTGGCTCGCCATGTCGGGGCCAGAGCCAGAGCCAGAGCCCGTTCTGGCGTCCCAGCCGATTGAGTTTGTGTATCTGGATAGGGCTGATCAAGGGGCGATCGCGGCTGAGCGTCGAGCCGTGGTCAATTCTCAAGCAGGGGGCGATCGCCGGTTAGAAGCTGTAGCGTCAGGCGCTGTAGGGTCGCCGGTCAAGCTCACAGATGACACGGCTAAATTGATTGATCCCACCATGCCGCTGATTGAGGGTGAACTAGTCCCAGCGGGCAGTGAGGCCGAGCCGGCCGATAGCAGCCCCAAAGGGTTAGACCCAGCACCCGCTCAGCCCTCTAATAAACCCATATCAACTCCCCAAGCACCCACCGGGCCATCGCCCGAGACGACGGCACCCAATGCACCAGCCCTAGTCACCCCAGCAAATTTACCCGATCTAGCATCGGCGCCGGCGGCTTTAGAATCTGCGCCGATGGCACCAGAACTCGCGATTGAACTGCCGCTCGAGTCTTGGCCAACGCTACCCCCTGATCCCCAGCCCGATTTAGATGTGCCCAATTCAGATGCAGTTGACTCAGACGAGCTGACCGCAGATGTCCCTAGCGCTGCATCAGACTTGGTGGCAGCACCCGACTTAACGGCAGCACCCGACCTGTGGGATGACGATGCGCTTGCAGGTGTGCCTGAGGCCATCCCTATCCCGGTGCCGATGGCGATCGCTCCTAGCAGCGAGGAGCCAACTGAGGTATTGCCCAACGCGCCCGACATAAGTGTAGAAGAGGCCCCAGACCCCCTAGACTCTGATGATATGGAGGTTGGCCTCGACGGCTTGGGGCTGGATGGAGATCTAAATCCAGATCAGACGGCGATCGCCCCTCCCGGCATTACAGCCCAACAGGATGATCTGTGGGGAGAGTATGTGGCTGCACTAGAGCAATCAGTATATGCGGCATGGGACGATATTAAAATCGAAGATAACTACCATCCACAGGTGCGGATTACCCTGACTCGGGATGGGGCGATCGCCCATCTAGAACTCCGCGATCCATCAGGTTCTACCCTAGCTGACCTCGCGGCTCTAGAAGCGGTGCGACTGGCTGCTCCCTTTGAACCGTTTCCTGCTGAAGCCCCAATGGATGCTCTGATTATCAACCTTCGCTTTAACTACAGGCTGGCCGACCCGTCTTCTGATGCTCAGAGTTCTGCTTCAGATTGAGATCGTATGGGTCTTGTCGCCTTGGGGTCATAGTGCAGCGACCGCGCCACAAAACCATGGCTGTCATCAGGCTATCCAGTAATTAGGCTAGCTAGTCTAATTACTGGATAGCCCGATAGTTGAGAGCGCTCGTCAAAACGAGAGAATCTCAGTCGTCCTACATCGTCGGTTGGCCTAAATCTACAGCGCGTGGATTCGTAGCACGTGAGGCGCTGATTGAGCTTTAGGTGATTGCGGAACCGTCGCACACATGAATTCGATGGCGTTGTTTCAACCCCGCAGTGTGGGGCTTAAACAACGCAAGGCCGTGCTGTCCGCATTGTGGGCAGCACGGCCTTAGGCATTTCACACAGTTCGGGTTCCGTAATCATCATTGCCCTAGCGGACTCGACTGATGCGATCTCAAGATTGGGGGGTGCGGGCAACGCTCACACCCCCCAATCGGCTTACATCAGATCGACACCCGCATCTCGTCTGCTGAGAGCCATAGAAGGCCAGGAACAGCTAGGCTGAATCAGCCTGCTCTGTCTGGATTGAATCGCGCACTTCGTCATAGAGGTGGCGCAGCTTTTGTAGCACTCGATACCCTCGCTGTCGCGCTGCGTTGGCAGAAAGGGCCGTACCATCTTGCGTAGACATCGCTTGGCCAATTTCTTGCCAGGCTTGACGCTTTAGCACGCGGTTACACAAAATAGTGCGTTCTTCGTCGCTGAGTTGGGTGAGCGCAATCCGAATGGCACGAATATCTTCGTCAAAAATGAGCTCAGAAAACGCATCGTCAACGGGTTCGTCATTGATGCGGGGATGCTCAAGCTTGTCTTGCTTGCGGCGAAACTCAAAGATGACGTTGAAGCAGGTGCGCCGTAACCATGCCACGGGGATGTCGATGCCGTGCCCAGCGTCGATGTATTTCACACCGCGAGCATAGGCTTCGGCAATAATCTCCCGCACCTCGTAGGTGTCCAACAGTCGAAATTGTCGCAGGCGATTGGTAATACTGGCAAAAAAGGAGCGCGCATCAGGATTTTGGCCATCAAACAGCGCTTGCACGGCTACATCAAATTTGCGGCGGCTGAGCTGCTTGATTACATCCAGGCTAACGGTCTTGAGCCATGCAAATTGAATCGTGTGGATCTGATCAGCTTCGATGCCAGTCAAGCTCTGCTCATATACCGCGCTAATCACATCCTCCATGCTGTAGGTGCTGCTCAGGCGGTAGTGCTCTAGCGTCTCTTGCACAAAGGTGCGAAACGAGTGGCTGTCTAGGCTATTGGCATCAAAGAGGGGCTTTGAGTTGTGGGGCATAACTTATCACCGAGTTTGGAGGGCAGTGAACGTGACGCGTCCCGGAACGCCATCAACTTTTAGGGCATGGGTGGCTTGAAATTTCTGAACGGCAATGCGGGAGCGATCGCCCAACACCCCGTCAATGGGGCCACTATAAAACCCACGCTTGCTCAGCAGCATCTGCACTTCTTCGCGATAGGCTTTGTCGTAGGGCACTCCTTCGAGATGCTCACGCAGCCAAGCTTGCTGGTTGCTGTATTGCTCAATTTGAGCTGCATCCAGCAGCCCTAGCCGCTCTGCCAGCATGGCATCGAGCTCGTGGATGAAGAAATTGAGATTGGGATCTCCTTCGGCCTGCGCATAGATGTGATCCAACTGTTCTACGTCGCGTTCTGACAGATCGGCCTGCACAGATAATCGGCAATAGTCCGCCAGGGTGTCGAAGTAGGTGTAGCTGGTGCAAGAGAGCGTTTCAATCAAGTCATTCGTTAAATCATTGGCTGGACAGTCCATAACAACCTCTTACGGAGAGAGCGCTTACCAGTTAGGAAGCGAGTTGACTAAGGGAGGCACGTGTTTTGTCCTCCAGTTGTAGAAATGTGCACAAAGCGAAGGAGATGTTACGCGATCGCCCTCATTTTTTTTGCGGCGTTGCTGAATTGAGGCATAAACCTGTGCAGGGCCGTGCCGTGCGCTTCTACGAAAAACATTGATGCTTGAATTCATACTCGTATTCGGCAACGCCTTTTTTCTTCTTTGTTTTTATTTCTCGCGTGTAACTGAAGCTATGCCATCACCCGCGCATCACGAGCGAACTGCTGTCTCAGGAAAGGCTGAACCGGGTGATGATCGGGGCATCAAAGGCCTGCCATTACGGATGGGCTTGTCGCCCGGCAAGAGGCGGCAACTTGTCTACACTGGCGGCGTAACGTTAAGCCAGAATTTTTCACACCTTAACAGAGATTAGCCAATATGCCAGAAATCCATTCTGTGGCTGTTTCGCCGATTGCGCCACCTCTGCCCTTTAAGGAGTCTGTTCTATGCCTGTCGCCCCTGCTGCTGCATCGACCCGACTGGGCGATCGCCCCTCACCCGTGCGATCGCCCCAGTTCAATCTACCTCAACTGGCCGATCTCACTGCACTCAACATTCAGCTTCTCGACACCCAAGCCCTATCCCCAGACCGTGTGGATGATCTGATTGAGGCTCAGCAAGACTGGATTGGCATGCTGCATGCTGATTGGCTCGTAGAACGACAGCATTGGCAATCGTCGGTAAACTCAGCGGTTGTGCCCCAATGCACCACTGAATGCATGACGTTGAACGCTTATATTGAGGCGATCGCCCCGCACGACTATCGCGCGATGGCGATCGCCTGCCATCTCGTCTGGAGCCACACCCGCTGCGTTACCATTCTGGGGCTGGGGCGAGTACGGCTGCTGGTACTCTGCGATGCACCTCAACAGCCCACTAGCATGGTTGCCTTTGCCACCAACCGCCTCCATTGGACGCCACGCCAACTGGTGCATTACTGGCTGCTCGAACATAATGAAGCTTGGAAGCAGGTGCTGCGATCGCGCTAAATCGCACTAACTAAATTGCCTGAGGCCACGCATCAGATAGGCCGAATCGTGCTGAACAGGCGACAGCAAAAAGCCGGTTCCAGACATCTTCCGCATACAGAATATCGGCCGTACAGAATGTTGGCTGTAAAGAATGGGTTAGGGATGTGGCGATCGCCCTTACAGAATCATGACGCACTCAGGGGGATAAGCCGAATAGCGCTGAAATAATACTAAACCGTGCCGCCCGCATTGCAGGCAGCACGGTCTTAGGCATTTGCCGAACTGACGTTCTGAAAAGGTTGAAGAGGGCTCCTACGCATGCGATAACGTATGCGCAGGAACCCTCTCTGCATTTGCGAGTCTAGATCCCTGCGGCGTCGCGGGCAGCAGCAGCCTCATCAGGATGAATGCCTAGACGCGTTAGATTAATGCGGTTGCGCTGGTCTACCTCACGCACCTTCACCACAACCTCGTCACCGAGAGCCACCTCGTCTTCCACTTTGCCCACGCGATAGTCCGCCAGTTGCGAGATGTGGATCATGCCTTCTTTACCGGGCAAAAATTCCACAAATGCGCCAATGGGGATGATTCGCGTCACTGTGCCGACATACACATCGCCTGCGCTGATCTTGCGAGTCATGCCTTCGATAATGCCGCGGGCCTGCTGAGCTTTCTCGCCTTCGATGGCTGAAATCGTCACCGTGCCGTCATCGTCGATATCCACTTTGGCACCCGTCTGCTCAGTGATGCCCTTAATGGTTTTGCCACCTGGGCCAATGATCAGGCCAATCAGGTCAGGATCGATCTTAATGGTCAACAGACGTGGCGCGTAGGGCGACATCTCTTCGCGAGGCTTGTCGATGGTTGCGGTCATCTTTTCTAAGATGTGCAGCCGCGCCGATTTGGCCTGTTTGATGGCGTCAGCGATCACAGACAGGGGCAACCCAGAGATTTTCATGTCCATTTGCAGCGCGGTAATACCCGTATCGGTACCTGCCACTTTAAAGTCCATGTCGCCTAAGAAGTCTTCGATCCCCTGAATGTCAGTCAAGATGCGAATTTCGTCGTCTTCTTTGATCAACCCCATGGCCGCGCCGCTCACGGGCTTTTTGATGGGCACGCCTGCATCCATCAATGACAGGGTTGAGCCGCAGACCGACCCCATAGAGGTGGAGCCGTTGGAGGACAACACCTCTGACACCACGCGGATAACATAGGGAAAGTCTTCTTTGGACGGCAACACGGGAATCAGGGCACGTTCTGCCAGGGCACCATGCCCAATTTCGCGCCGACCGGGCGATCGCATGGGTCGCGTTTCACCCACCGAGTAGGGCGGGAAGTTGTAATGGTGCAGGTAGCGCTTTTGCTCATCTGGATGCAGGTCATCCATTGCCTGAGCATCGCCGGGGGTGCCCAGCGTTACCACAGAAAGCACCTGAGTTAGCTCTCGCTGAAATAGGCCACTGCCATGCACTCGCGAGGGCAACACACCAGTACGGCAGGTGATCTTACGCACTTCGTCGAGTTTACGCCCGTCTACTCGCACGCCATCTTCTACGATCTGACGGCGCATCAGCTTTTTGGTGACGCTTTTAAATACATTCGATAGGGTTTTGGGACTAGATTCGGACGCCAGCCGCACGGGATCTTCTTCAGGAAGTTGGGCGATCGCACTTGCAACGGTATCTTTTACCGCATCCAGTGCCACATCTCGCTCGGGCTTCGTATATTCAAAATGCGCCAGAATTGCCTTAATCTCAGCCTTAGAGCGCTCGGTGATAAAGTCTTCTAACGTAGAATCTACGGCGGGAGGCTCTTCTTTAACCAGCTCAATACCCAGCTCTTTAATCAAATCCAACTGGGCTTGAATCAGATCGCGCACGGCTTCATAACCAAAATCGATCGCTTCGATCATGTCTTGCTCGGGCAGTTGGTTGGCCCCAGCTTCTACCATGATCACGCCATCGGGTGACCCGGCCACTACCAAGTCGAGATCTCCCAGTTCGATCTCTTCATACGTAGGGTTAATAATAAAGTCATCGCCAATCAGACCGACGCGCACCGCCGCCATGGGGCCATTAAACGGAATTTTTGCCAGGAGCGTGGCGATCGATGCCCCAGTGACTGCCAGCACATCGGGCGGCACTTTCTCATCCATCGACATAGTGGTGGCTACCACCTGCAAATCATCGCGCAGCCAACTGGGGAATAGGGGCCGCATCGGTCGGTCGATCAACCGACAAGTTAGCGTTGCCTTTTCGGGAGGCCGTCCTTCTCGACGCAAAAAGCCGCCGGGGATGCGCCCTGCAGCATACATTCGCTCTTCGTAATCTACTAACAATGGCAGGAAATCGATGCCTTCTCGGCCTGTAGAGCGCGTTGCCGTCACAAATACGGAGGTGTTTCCGGACTCCACCAGCACCGAACCCCCTGCCTGGGGTGCTAGCAGCCCAACTTTCAGTCGAATATCCCTACCATCAAAGGATATCAACTTATCCATTTCTTCGAGCATGAAGCGGTTCGTCCTTATTTTTTCATCTTGTTTCTTTCTGTGGCAATCGTAACACTGATAGCTAAAGGTGAGACTATGTAGCTTCTATTGTTAACTGTTTCTAAAGCTTTGATACTGTTAGCAATAGAGGCTGCAACAACTTTGCCTTAAGGGTTTTGCCCTCCCATCTGCGGCAATTCATTACCCTAGAGAAGGTGCGCCCTGGGTGTGCCTCAAGCGTACTTCAATCCGGTTGACATCTCTATTTGAAGTCTAAATTTCGGATATCCTAAACCATAAGAATCATGCCCCCTCAGAAGGCTGGCATGTTTATGGCGCGATCTTGGATGGATCTTGGGCTGCGGACTGGCATCAGGTCTCACAGTACTGCACCGAGTTCTACGGCTCTGACGTTCACGCTGCTGAATTTGAGGATGGAACTTTGGCTTTATTCACGAGCTGGGCATAGAAACGAGCCTGCCTGGATCTTACGGGTAGGCTACTGGAGAGCCTAGGGCTGCTACAACGCGGTCTGAGCTAGAACGCATTACAATACGTAGAGTGATTACGGGGGATCGCTCAATCACCCTCAGCTTGACCGATCTCATTCAAACCCCGCGGTTCAAACCGATTCAGATCGCATATCCCTTTACATAGTCGGCTTATTCACGGCTCATCTTCTCTCACCTGACCGCTTACCTACGCCTATTTAACGCCTACTTATATGACAGACGTTTCGGTTTCTAACATTCGCAACTTCTCTATCATTGCCCATATCGACCACGGTAAATCAACCCTGGCCGATCGGCTGTTGCAGGTGACGGGCACGGTGAGCGATCGCAACATGAAGCAGCAGCTCCTCGACAACATGGATCTGGAGCGAGAGCGCGGCATCACCATCAAGCTTCAGGCGGCACGGATGAACTATACCGCCAAAGATGGTCAACAGTACGTGCTGAATTTGATCGATACGCCGGGGCATGTCGATTTTTCTTACGAGGTGTCGCGATCGCTCGCAGCCTGTGAAGGCGCGCTGCTAGTTGTGGATGCATCTCAAGGGGTAGAAGCCCAGACGTTGGCGAATGTCTACCTCGCGTTAGAAAATGACTTAGAAATCATTCCGGTGCTCAACAAGATTGACCTGCCTGGCGCTGAGCCAGATCGCGTCGCCGGAGAGATTGAAGAAATTATTGGCCTCGACTGTAGCGACGCGATTCAGGCATCGGCTAAAGAAGGTATCGGTATTGACGCCATTCTAGAATCCATTGTGCGCCAGGTGCCGCCGCCTCAAGACACCACTGAGGAGCCGTTGCGGGCGCTGATTTTTGACAGCTATTACGATCCCTACCGGGGTGTTATTGTTTATTTTCGAGTGATGGATGGGCGGCTAAAGACGGGCGATCGCGTCCGCTTTATGGCGTCGGGCAAAGAGTACGAGATTGACGAGTTGGGTGTACTATCTCCCCACCAAATTCAGGTTGACGAGCTTCATGCGGGAGAAGTGGGGTACCTAGCCGCTGCCATTAAGGCCGTTGCCGATGCCCGAGTGGGCGACACCATTACTCTAGCCGCCGCCCCTGCGCCGGTTCCCTTTCCAGGCTATACCGAAGCCAAGCCTATGGTGTTTTGTGGGCTGTTTCCTACCGATGCCGACCAGTTTGAAGATCTGCGCGAAGCCTTAGAAAAGCTCAGCCTCAACGATGCGGCCCTGCGATATGAGCCAGAAACCTCCAGCGCCATGGGCTTTGGCTTTCGCTGCGGCTTTTTGGGGCTGCTGCACATGGAGATTGTGCAAGAGCGCCTAGAGCGGGAATATACCCTAGATCTGATTACAACAGCACCCTCCGTCATTTATCAGGTGACAAAAATTGACGGCGAGGTGGTTTATATTGACAACCCCAGCCTCTTGCCCGACCCGCAGCATCGCGAGCGGATCGAAGAGCCCTACGTGCAAGTCGACATGATCACGCCGGAGGAGTTTGTAGGCTCGCTGATGGAGCTGAGCCAGAGCCGGCGCGGGGTGTTTAAAGATATGAAATATCTGACGCAGGGGCGCACCACGTTGACGTATGACTTGCCCTTGGCGGAAGTGGTGACTGACTTTTTTGATCAGATGAAATCGCGATCGCGCGGGTATGCCAGCATGGAATATCACCTGATCGGCTATCGTGACAATCCCTTGGTCAAGCTAGATGTGTTGATCAACGGCGACAAGGTAGATCCGCTTGCCACCATCGTTCACCGCGACAAGGCCTACTATGTGGGCAAAGCCTTGGTAGAAAAGCTCAAGGAGCTGATTCCCCGCCACCAGTTTAAGATCCCTATTCAGGCGTCGATCGGGAGCCGTGTGGTGGCGAGTGAGCATATTCCTGCTTTGCGGAAGGATGTGCTGGCAAAGTGCTATGGCGGTGACATTAGCCGAAAGAAAAAGCTGCTGCAAAAGCAAGCCAAAGGGAAGAAGCGGCTCAAGGCAATTGGGACAGTGGATGTGCCCCAAGAGGCATTCATGGCAGTGCTCAAGCTTCAGTAAGCCCAGTTCAGTTGCTTAATGCCATCAACCGGGATGGTCTTTCCTAGCAAAAGCGCTCCTTAATAACTTAAGGAGCGCTTTTGCTAGGAGGGGCAGTTTAGTTTAACGTCAGTTCGGGTTAAGGGGGTTTTGGAGGCACCGCGCGACGCGCGGTGCCTCCAAAACCCTCAATGTGCCGTGCGCATCGCGCACGGCACATTGAGGGTTTGAGCTTATCCCGACTCAGGTTAGTTTATGGAAGTGCTGGCTTGAGGAAGGGCTTAGCCTGCGGCTAGGGCGCCTGCACCTGCAGCGGCTGCTGCTGATGAGAGAGCTGTGAGGAACAGCCACCAGGCAGCTGCTGCGGATGCCTTTCGCGTTTCTTCGACTTGCCGTTGGGTTTGCTCTTTTACCTCTTCTAGGCGACGCTGGGCTTCAGTTTGAATGCGCTCAGCCCGCTGCAAGACGTTGATTCGAGCCGATTCTACTTGATCGATAATTCGATTCACATCGGCTTCAGAAATATCATCCCTAGAGCTGAGGATGGCGACGAGGGTCTCGCGATCGAACTCGCTTAGCCGATGGCGAAGCGCCTCGAACCCGGCTTGAGGGTCATTAAACAGCGTCCGTACGTCTCGACGAATGCCATCGTAGTTGAGTTCTGGGCGATCGAGCGAGTTGAGGTAGTCCCGAATGCGGCCAAAGATGCGGTCAACCACGGCCTGAATCCGGTATTGAACCTGCCGCAACTGGGCCAAAATCTGGTCACGGGTGGCTTCGATTTGCTGTACTGTGCGCTCCACATCTTCGGGGCTCATGTCATCGCGTTGCGATAGCAATGCGACTAGAGTAGACCGGTCAAAGTGGGAGAGGCGATCGCCCAAGGAGCGCAGTCCTAGCTTAGGCGACTGCATTAAGAGGTTTAAGTCACGCTTGATGCCGTCTGGGTTCAGCTCCTCTTTTTCGGTATTGCGCAGATAGTCCTCGACGCTGTGCTCAAAGTCCATCACTTGCTGTTGAGTACGCAAGGCAAACCGGCGCGGTGCCCGCACAATTTGCTGAATCGCCGTTTGCACTTGGTCAATGGTGCGGTTTACTTGCTCTTCGCTCAAGTCTTGCCGCTGGCTTAACAACTGCACCAGGGTCTCCCGGTCAATTTGCGATAGCCGATGCTGAAGGGCGATCGCTCCTTCTTGTGGGTCTTTGAACAGTGTCGTCAAGTCGCGCTGAATGCCATCGGGGTCGAGGGCATCTACGTGGGTTTGACGCAGATAATCAGCTAGTGAAGACAGGGTCTCGTCATACCGCTCTTTGACCACAGTTGCGACAATGCTAGGCGCATGGGTGAAGCTATACCAATTGGATTCCACTTGATCCATAATGTGCTCGGCGTCTTCAGCATTAATATCATTCCGCTGACTCAGCAACTGCACAAAGGTATCGCGATCAAACTGCGACGCCCGATAGCGGATCGCTTCTAGCCCCAACTGCGGGTCGTTAAGCAGCACCTGCATATCTCGCTTGATCCCCTCAGGGTTTAGCTCTGATCTGCCAGTCTGCACAAGGTAGGATTCTAGCTTTTGCTCGAATTCTGTCAGCTTTTGGCGAGCTTGCTCATCAACTGACTTTGCATCGAACAGCACGCGATCGCGCGTTGTTTCTAGGTTGTTCAGAATGGGCTCAGCTTCTGCCGGTGTCATATCGTTACGGCGCGTCAAGATAGCCAGCAGCAGGGTGCGGTTGTAGGCCGATAGCCGCGTGCTGAGAGTCTCGTAGTTGGCTTCTTCATCCGCTAGGATGGCTCGAAATCCAGGAAGCTCTGAGCTGGCATGGAGTTGCTCTTTGGGCGTGGCGGTTAGATAGATCTCAACCCGACGCTGCACATCCGTAGACTTTTCTAGCTCCTTCGCAGTTAATGCGCTATCCAAGACATCTTTGCGAACGGTATTGAAATAGTCTGCCAGTCTATTAATTTTGGCTTGAGTAAACAGCCCCCGCGACGATAGAACGTCTGCAAAGTAAGCGCGGTTGATCTGCGACAGCTGTTGGGCGATCGCACCCGGATCAGCCGACGGATCGTAGAGCAAATCCCGAAACTCTCGATCAATTGCTTTTGGATTCATCTGCCAAGAGGGCTTATTGAGTAAGTAGTCCTCTACATCTTGGCGAATCGGGCTGTAGGGCTCTCTAGCACCCTGAAGTTGCCCCGCCACTTTGCTCGTTTGCTTTGCCAGTTCATCGGGTGCGTGCTTCAGCCGATTTAGGATTTGTTCGAGATTCAGGTCAGACAAGTCAGTGCGGCTCAGCAGCATGCTGATTGCCATGCTCATGCCAGCTTGCAGCGACTGCGGAAATCCACCCCCCTGCGATGAGCCGCCTTGTCCTGATTGCTGCGATCGCTCTGCCAAAAGGCGATCTAGCTTGGCATTCAGCTCTTTGGTTTGCAGTTGCCCAGGCTGAGTGGCTTGCAAATAGCTCACCAGTTCATCCATCGAATTGCGGGACTTGCGCTGCCCGAGCGTTTGCCGCCACACCCCTTCTAGCAGTTTGGCAACGCGGTTCACCTCTTGCCGAGAAAAATCCGTGCGGCTGCTAACCAAATCTATAAACGTTTGGCGATCAATATTGTGCAAGCGATCGTTGTCTGCCAAGGCGACAAATTCAGGATCATTCAGCAGCGACTCAAAATCCCGCCGCAGCTGAGACATATCCAACTGGGGCAAGTTCAACCCCCCGACATAATCTTCAATAGATTCCCGAATGCTCAGTGGATCGATAGCAGAACCCAATTGATTCCGCGTCGCCTCTACAATGGCCTCAGCCGTAGATACAGCCTGATGCTTGGCCGCACGGCTACCCAACGCTGCCGTGGCAGCACCGAGCACAGCCTGAAACCCAGACGTTGCCGCATTGACCACAGAGCCGATGAGCGACCCCACAGTGCTCGAGCTGAACCATACAAGTAGAGAAAAGTAAGCAGCCCAAATGACCAAGCCAACGATGGCTCCTAATCCAGAATCTGCTAGCAGGCTAAGCTGCACCGCCAGGTAGCAGGCGAGGAAAAGGGCGATCGTTACTGTGATCAACGTCCACAAGCCAAGGCCAAGGCCAACCTTGCGAATGGTCGAACCCATACTGCCGCCGTCGGTATCCTTGTTGCTATCCGACGAGTCATCCGAATTGCCCAAAGTGCCGACAAACGAAATGCCCGCTGCCACTGAAAAATTTGTGAGCAACAGCTGAATCGCAAATGCCAGCAAGACACCTGAAACTAGCGCAATAAAAAACTGCGGCCCTGAGAATAAAACCACTCCGGGATCCGCAGTAGGACTTAGCGTTGGGGACTGAGTTGGCGCTTGCGCCAGCCAACCCAGTCGGGTTAATGAAAAGAGAAGATAGCTGCTCATGACTTTTCCATTGATGAAACAAAATACAAAGCTTTGATTGATACGTTCAATCTGGCAATTTCAACCTGTTTGAGTCGCTTTCTGTAAGCCGATCAAAGAGACTTTTGGGACGACTTACCTAGCATGAATTTGTGTACGATTTCTGGTCTTACAATCGCGCTATCACTGACGCAGAGCTGCCTAGGTTACTACTCAGATCACAGTTCAAACCCATGGTCAAAACCTAGCTCTAACAATCCTCAGTCGATTTCAACGTTGCAAAGCGGACATAGCCTTCCCCATCATTTAACGCCCATCTCGCCAATCGTTTAGACTAGCTACTTAGGCTAGTGACAGGGGAGTAAAAACCTTCCCACTTACCTGAAACAAATCCATTCCTCCTACTCCTGCTCCTACAGTTGTCTCATAAACCAAGAGCTGTAGATCTAGGCGCGCTAGTTAGAACAGCATAATTTTTGTAGAATCTGCACAAAGCGAGCGTTCTATCAAACAGTTCTGACTGCTGCTAAACTTGCTAGTCCGTGCCACAAACGCTTGAGCGATCGCCCAGACAAACGCATAACTGCGGTAGAAGAAAAGCGTATGTAGAACCTTAAACCTGCGAGAACAGAAGAGGGCGATCGCCCCATCAATACGTTCTCGCTACAACTTCTCAAGCTAGCTTGAATGGAGTTGATAAATGTTCTGATCTCTTCTAAATTCTTGCTTAGGCTTGACTCTAGGTATGGTATTAACAATCCTTTTTTTAGGCTGTATTTACATCACCCCAAGGTGAGAAATTCAATTAAATGAAACGTTGAGAACTAAACCTTAGGTATAGGTTTATGACTGCGCTGGAGGGGAAAAACAAACCCCAACAGCGGATGCATACAGCGTATACACACCCACTGTTGGGGGTTTGCCCCAGGGTCAATTCATTGTATGAGTAGGATAAGAGCATCAATGTCATGAGCAACTCGCCGTTGTGCTTTGGTAATCGAGGTTTCCCCTTGCAAGCGAAACAAATTGACCGCCCAACTGCGAATTA
>JAESGQ010000140.1_pt1 | contig 33725 bp, 25 predicted proteins | sample 9266251 | NCBI WGS metagenome assembly JAESGQ01 (sample SAMN17056778, study PRJNA650883) | algae metagenome | isolation source: Kaiparowitsia implicata GSE-PSE-MK54-09C and co-occurring heterotrophs from... | place: USA: Kaiparowits Plateau, Grand Staircase Escalante National Monument, UT ... | reverse complement strand
GGGACTGATACCCTTTCGGCTGGCCATCGCACGGCAGTCGAGGGACAGTTCGTTCACAGAGCCCCTCAAACTCGCGACAGAAGTCGTCAACGTCGCAGAAGATTTGGGTCAGGTCGAGGCGCGCTAGGCTCAAAGACATGGCTGAGGTGCTTAGAATTCAATACTTTGAGCGTAACCCTCAGCCTTCCTTTCGGCACTCTGATCCTTGTCGAACTCACGTTGATTTAAATTCAGCGTTGATTCGGGCACCCCTCAATCAGCATCTGCACGCTATCTCATCCACTCAACCGACTCAAATCAGAGCAAACAAGAGCGGACGTGGCCTATAGGCTACGTCCGCTCTTGTCTTAACGTGACGTCAGTTCGGGTTAAGAGGGTTTTGGGGCATCGCGCGACGCGCGATGCCCCAAAACCCTTAATGTGCCGTGCGCGTCGCGCACGGCACATTAAGGGTTTGAGCTTATCCCGAACTCAGGTTAACGTGAGTGCGTACTGCACCCCAACCGTCATAATCCGAACCCAGATTTTTCAACATGTCCTACCCTTAGGATGGATCTATTTCTCCCTTCAGTCCCAAGCCGAGTTGTCTTGCCAATGCCCAGTCCAACGCCACCAGCACCCAACCCCTTGCGGAGAGGTTCTAGGGGACGAAGCACGTCCCCTAGTGTGGGTTCTGGGGGACGTGCCCACGAGTCTTGGTTCTGACGCATCTTCTCTTTTTAGTGAGAAGAGCCAACACAGCACAAGACGTCTTACCAGCAGTCCAACTCGGCTTCGCGACCCTCTATTGATCAGCGCAAAGAAGTTTGCCATCGACACCATGACCGCTTTCTGACTCGCAAGGCGTGAATATAGAGGCGTTGCTGAACGACAGAAGGAGCTAACATCCATCGGCTTACTTCATTTACAAATCGCTGAAGCCTGCTAGAAACGCGACTTATATTACTGAATCCTACGGCTGCAGCACCCTCTGCTCAGGCGTACAATTAAAGTTGTGGGATGAAACTCTATCTCTGCAAGGTTTCATATCCTACTTTTGGTTCTATTTCTATTTAGAAATGCCACTTGGCCCACTTCAGCACGAGCGCCGCAGTGGATAGCGCGCTAAGGATTTTATCTCTTAACCCTGTTGAGACTGTAAAGGCCGAACTAGATTCGACTCTTTAAAGGATGGAGGATGGTGGCATTCAGGTCATGCGTAGGTGCAGACCGCGCTCCACCCCTGTTCTACAATCGCATGACCTGATTTAGGACTACACATGAAAAATAACAGGGAGGACTGTAACGTTATTATTCTGACAGATTAAAAAATAATTCAACATTATTTATCGTTCGGGGATGGTTCCAATGGATAGCCAAAACTATTACGGAATTCCAATTAATCCCGCGTTGGTGAGCGATCGCTGGAAGTGGCAGGTCACGCTTCCGATTGGCACCATCATCACGTCTAGTCAGGTATTTGCCACTGCGGAACTCGCCATTGAACATGGCAGGCAATGGATTTCTGCTGAAATGACCTTTAGCTCTCTCAACAGTTGTCTGTCTGAGCTATGTGGGCAAGGGGCGTTGCAACGGCAGGAATACTGCAACCTAATGGCATCTTTTCTGCAAATTGCGCATCATGCCTAGGGCGCGTCATCAATTACAACCAAAACCCTTGTGGGATAAGCCCTGCCGCGCCCGCCCCAAACAACAGGCTAGGGGCTGTAACCTTTGATTCTTGGACCATACGCGACTAATTGATGACAGCCCCTAGAGGCGATCGCTCGACTCCTACTAAATGCTCAACCGCTGATAAATCACATCTAGATGCTTAAGATGCTGGGCTGGATCAAAGCAGTGGGCGATGTCATCGGGTGATAGGTGCTCTGTGACACGGGGGTCTTGCTCGGTCAAGGCCTGAAAGTCGCCGTTGGGCTGGTTCCAGGCGGTATGCGCGTTGCCTTGCACAATGGCATAGGCCTCTTCTCGGGATAGGCCCTTATCGACCAGCGCCAGCAGCACTTTTTGACTGAAGATGACGCCTCCATAGACATTCATATTGCGCCTCATGTTTTCGGGATACACCAGCAGATTTTTGATCAAATCCGTGGTTTCTACCAGCATGAAGTGTGTGAGAATGCAGCAGTCGGGCAGGGCGACCCGCTCGACAGAGCTGTGGGAGATATCGCGCTCGTGCCACAGGGCTACGTTTTCTAGCATGGCAACGGCATGCCCGCGCACGAGTCGTGCCATGCCTGTGAGTCGCTCTGAGCGAATGGGATTGCGCTTGTGGGGCATTGCAGAAGAGCCCTTTTGGCCTTTGGCAAAAAATTCCTCTACTTCTAAGACGTCAGTGCGCTGCAAGTTGCGAATTTCGACGGCAAAGCGCTCAATAGAAGCTGTGAGCAGCGCAAGGGCCTGGGCAAAATCAGCATGGCGATCGCGCGAAATTACCTGGGTTGAGGCAGTGTCGGGTTCTAGGCCTAGATTTTGGCAGGCGATCGCCTCAATCTGGGGATCGACATTGGCGTAGGTACCCACCGCACCTGAAATTTTGCCCACCGCCACCTGCTTTTGCAGCCGACAGAGGCGATCGCGATGGCGCAACATTTCTGCTAGCCAGCCTGCTAGCTTAAACCCAAAGGTAATCGGTTCTGCGTGGATGCCGTGCGATCGCCCCACCATAACCGTATCGCGGTGCTGCTGAGCCTGAAAGCGAATCGCCTGAATTAGCGCTTCGACCTGGGTCATGATCACATCTAAACTGGCCACCAGCTGAAGCGACAGCGCCGTATCTAGCACATCAGAGCTCGTCATACCCAGGTGAATATAGCGCCCGGCCTCGCCCACATGTTCATTCACATTAGTCAGAAACGCGATCACATCGTGGCGCACTTCCGCCTCGATTTCGAGCACTCGAGCCCGGTCAAATTTTGCCTTAGCCTTGATGGTATCGACCGCATCTTGGGGAATATATCCCAGTTCTGCCTGCGCTTCACAGACTGCAATTTCTACTTGCAGCCAGGTTTGCAGCTTATAGTCATCTGTCCAGAGATTGCCCATCTCGGGCAAGGTATACCGTTCTATCAAGGGTCTTTACATCAAAGCAACCGCTACATTTTACAACTGCTGAGGTGACAACTGCCGTCGGCAACTGGCCGGGTGTCCCGCATTCTCGACAATAGGCTCGACAATAGGACTGATGCAAAGGGGCGGGATGACTGAGTCATCCCGCCCCTTTGCACGACGCTGTGCAATTGCGCCTTTTCGACCTGTGGGGTAGAAGCGATCGCCCCAACCGACTAGGCGTCTAGCGGCACAAACTCTAGCGAAACACCGTTCATGCAATAGCGCTGACCCGTGGGAGCAGGGCCATCCGGGAAGACATGACCCAAATGTCCGCCGCAGGTGGCACAGTGCACTTCGACCCGAGTCATGAACAGAGACCGATCGGTGGTGGTGGCGATCGCCCCGTCAATCGGCGCATAAAAGCTCGGCCAGCCAGTGCCGCTGTTGAACTTTGTCTCAGATGTAAACAGCGGCGTGCCGCATCCAGAGCAGTTGTAGGTGCCCGGCTCATAGATTTTATCGAGCGGGCTTGTGCCAGCGCGCTCGGTACCGTGCTTGCGCAGCACCTGAAACTGCTCTGGCGTCAGCATTTCGCGCCATTCTTGCTCAGTTTTATTCACAGTAAACTGTTCGTTTGATGTTGCCATAGTGTCCACTTCGGTAGGATCAAGTGTGTTGGAAATAGTCTTGACGACCCATGCGCCGCCGATAACTGCAGCACCCGCTTCAAGGAGTTTGCGTCGCTTCATAAATACACAGCAATAAGGATGATGAGAGGGCAGGGCGATCGCCCAGAGGATCTATCCCTTTCTTTATCTAACGTAACGTATTGGCCACCATCCGAGCAGGGGTGTGATTAGCCCACCCCAAAGGCGTGAGTCGGCAACCCGGTAACATCCGCAGAGATGCAAAACAGGTCGCCAGAGCGAATGCAGTCTTGAACTTCTTGCTGGCTCAATCCAACCGACGCCGTGGTGACATACAAATCTGCCAACGAACTGCCGCCAAAGGTAGGGCAGGTGGGGCGCTGCACGGGTAGGGGCAGGCGCATCATCTGCTGACCGTCGGGATCAAACCGCATAACGCACCAGCCGTCCCACATGGCCGACCAGATACAGCCTTCAGAATCTACTGTCAGCCCGTCTGGCTCAAAGGGTTCGTTGCTGAGATCGATCAGAACGCGGCGATGGGCGATCGCCCCCTTATCTATATCAAAGTCATAGGCATAGATGCAGCCTTTAGCAGAATCCGTTAAGTAAAACGTCCGCTCATCCGGACTCCAACCCAACCCATTAGAGATAGTCAGGCCCGATTCCATCTGCTGCAACGAGCCATCAGAATCATAGCGATAGAGATTAGCGGCGTCTGGCTCTTGGCTAATAGAACCCAGCCAAAAACGGCCTCGGCTATCGCACTTGCCGTCATTGAAGCGACTGCCAGGTGCCTCGGTTTCCACGGTCATTACTGGCGTTACCGCACCCGTTCGCGTATCCAAAAACGCTAGGGTATGGCGCTGGGCAATCAGCAGCCGATGGTCTCCTGCCGGGGCCATTGGCCCCACTACATCTCCTACATCAAAGAAGCGATCGCCCCCCGTTTCGGGATCAAACCGATGCACCCGATGGTTCAGAATATCGACCCAATATAGAACCCGCTGAGCAGCATCCCACACGGGGCACTCGCCCAAGCGCGACCGGGATGCGGTGACGGCAACGACCGACATTGCCAATTGAACAGATTGAGGATTTTGAAACTGCATATCAGAACTCACAGGCACACTCAAATAAAAACATTCAAGCCAACGTTCCGTTCCGTTCTACTTAGTGCGGCAACCTAGTCACACTCAGCAGTTCTAAACGCCTGCGCCCGAGCCACAGGGCCAATCACACCTCCAGATCTGGCACTCCTAAGCGTTACCATTTGATTATCTAGATAGAATGACCGAAAAATTTGCACCGAAAGGTCGCACTAAAAATTACACTTGAACAATCGCTCCCAGGCTCGACTCAAGCCACAAACTACGCCAGTTTGCATGCAGCTGTTTCAACAGACCCAGAGCGGGCGATCGCCCCCGCTAGCCCTCACTATCATCCTATGAGACAGCCTATGAGATGGCAGGATGCAATGACCGCGTCTGCATGAATCGGCAAGTGCCAGATTAACGGCTGGATCTCGGCATAGGAGAGCAGATGACCGTTCAATATCCGGTTGGTGACGGAGCGATCGCCCTAACCTCTATTTCGACAACCCAGAGCGATTCTAAGCTTTGTGACTCGTTTTCGCATGCTCACAGCGCAATTCAGCACGGCCAAACTAAATCTGCTGATAGATCTGTTGAACTGACTAAACCTCATGGGCTCTATGGCACGCAATCGATAAATCGAATCGATCTAGTCTAAGTGGAGCCGGATAAATCCATAACACCAAAACTCAAACAACAAAGCTTTAGATAAAACAACAGCAGGATAGCAGGACTATCGAACTAAGCTGGATTAGTTAAAACATTACCACTCCTCCTCTTTAAGCCCTGTGCACCTTAAGGCAGAAGGCTTTGCGGATTCATCTCTATCAAATGTGACATATTTTGCTCAGTAGAGGAATATACGCCCTTAGGTGCTGGCGCACGCAGCCTCAAGCCTACATCATGCTAAATTGCGGGAAATACCCGTGTACTTTACGGCATTGAACCAGACATGAGGATTGGCGCAGCATATCTCGGTGGCGACACCTGCGAATTTACCGTTTGGGCACCAACCCAGCCCCAGGTCAGCATCCAGCTCACGGCACCCCAGGCACGACAAATTCCCCTAGAGCCGCAGGCAGATGGCTATTGGCAGGCCATTGCAGAAGACGTGCCTCCAGGAGCGCGATACACCGTGCTTTTGAGTAACGGCACGGCGGTTCCTGACCCGGCCTCGCGCTACCAGCCTGAGGGGGTGCATCAGCCCTCGCAGGTAATTGATCCTTCGTTTGCCTGGGGCGATGGCAGTTGGCGCAATGTGCCCCAAGCATCGCTCATTGTGTATGAGCTGCATGTGGGCACCTTTACCCCCGAGGGCACCTTCGCTGCGATCATTCCCCGCCTGAGCGATCTGAAGACATTGGGCATCAACGCCATTGAGATTATGCCGATTTCTCAGGTGCCGGGGGATAGCGCCAAAGGCACAAACTTGGCCTATCGCAACTGGGGCTATGACGGCGTTTATTCCTATGCGGTGCAGTGCTCCTATGGCACCCCCAGCGACCTGAAGTGGCTGATCAATGCGTGCCACCAGCAGGGGATTGCGGTGCTGCTGGATGTGGTCTATAACCACTTTGGCCCAGAAGGCAACTATTCAAACCAAATTGCGCCCTACTTCACCCAGATTTACAACACGCCTTGGGGCAGCGCCATGAATTTTGACGATGCCTATAGCGACGGGGTGCGCAATTTCTTCATTCAAAACGCACTGTATTGGCTGCGCGAGTTCCATTTTGACGGGCTGCGGTTAGACGCGATTCAAACGATCTATGACTTTGGCGCTAGGCCTGTGCTGCAAGAGTTGGCGGATGAGGTGGCGGCGCTGTCGAAAGAAACGCAGCGGCCCTATTACCTCATTGCCGAAAGTGACTTAAATGATGCGCGGATTTTGCGTCCGGCTGAGCAGGGCGGCTATGGCCTAGATGGGCAATGGAGCGACGACTTTCACCATTCGCTGCATCGGCTGCTGACGGGTGAAAAAGATGGCTATTACCAAGACTATGACGACTGTGTGGACTTTGCGAAGGCCTATGAGCAGACCTATGCCTATGACTGGCGTTTTTCTGCCTATCGCCAACGGAAGCATGGGATGCCCTGCGGCGATCGCCCGCTCGAGCAGTTTGTGGTGTGCAGTCAAAACCACGATCAGGTCGGCAATCGCATGAAGGGCGATCGCCTGTCTCAGTTGGTGTCATTTGATGGGCAAAAACTGGCCGCAGGGGCGGTGCTGCTGTCTCCCTACATTCCGCTGCTGTTTATGGGCGAAGAGTATGGGGAAACGGCACCCTTTCCCTATTTCATCAGCCATTCTGATCCAGATTTGGTCGACGCGGTGCGAACCGGGCGCAAGCGGGAATTTGCCGCCTTTCAAAAGGAGGGTGAGCCACCCGATGCAGCCTCAATCGAAACCTTTTTGCACAGCAAGCTGAACTGGTCGCTCCGACACCAAGATCATCATGAGAGTTTGTTGCAGTGGTATCAACGGTTGATTCAACTGCGAACGACCCATCCCTTATTGCAAGAGCGCGATCGCACGCGCCTTGAAGCCACGGGCGATAATCAACAGCGGACTGTGGTGGTGCAGCGGGGGAAAGATGCCCACAGTCTGTTTCTCGTGATGAACTTTAACTCGCAGCCTGTGAAACTAACCTTGCCAACCGCTCACCCTGCGAGCAAACGCCTCGACTCTGCCGAGTCGCAGTGGCATGGCGGGGGCTCCCAAGCCCCCGCTCAGCTTGAACGCCAGCAGTCGGTGCAGGTCGCCCCGCTCAGCCTGGTTTTGTATGAAACCACAGCCTAATTCTATTCCCCAACCCCTGACACTATTTCCCCAACCCCTGACACTATGCGTCTTCCCATTGCTACCTATCGCATTCAGTTCAATCCCGACTTTGGCTTTGACCACGCGCGGGCGATCGCACCCTACCTCGCAGATCTAGGGGTGTCAGACCTGTATGCATCGCCTATCTTTAAGGCGCGCACCGGCAGCACCCACGGCTACGACGTGGTAGACGCTGCTCAGTTTAACCCCCAACTGGGGGGTGAGGCGGCCTTCAATGTGCTCTCGACAGAGTTGCGCCGTCTGGGCCTGGGCTGGCTGCAAGACATTGTGCCCAACCACATGGCCTATAGCAGTGAAAACGCCTTTTTAATGGATGTGCTGGAAACAGGGCCAGCCTCTAGCTATGCCGACTATTTTGACCTGTGTTGGAACTCACCCTTTGGCAGCAGTCAGTCGCGCATTCTGGCACCGCTGCTGGGAGATTTTTATGGAGCGGCGCTAGAGCGGGGCGAAATTCAACTGGCTTACGCTCCAGACGGGTTGAGCGTCAACTATTACGATCTAACGCTGCCGCTGCGGCTGGAATCTTACACGAAGTTTTTGACCTATAACCTGGGGCAAATTACCCGCACGCTGGGGCGCGATCATCCCGACTTGATCAAGCTACTGGGCATTTTGTATTTGCTCAAAAGCGTGCCTCAAGAGGCCAGCGGCAATCAGTTAAAAGATCAGATGGCCTTTATCAAAGGTCTGCTGTGGGAGCTGTATACCAGCAATGAGATTGTGCATCACTTTGTGGATGACAATCTGAACCGATTTAACGGAAACCCAGACGATACCGAAAGCTATACGTTGCTGGATGAAATGCTGAACGAACAGTTCTACCGCATCACCTTTTGGAAGGTGGGGGCGGAGGAAATGAACTATCGTCGCTTTTTTACGGTCAATGAATTGATTTCGGTCAAGGTTGAAGAACCACGCGTATTCAACAACACCCACGCTCTGATTCAAACCTTAGTGGATGAGGAAAAGTTCACGGGCTTGCGCGTAGATCACATTGATGGATTGTATGACCCCACTCAATACCTAGAACGCCTGCGAGACAACATGGGAGATACCTATATCACCGTAGAGAAGATTCTAGAGTTGAGTGAGTCGTTACCCAGTCAGTGGTCGATTCAGGGCACCTCGGGGTATGAGTTTTTGAACTATGTAAATGGGGTCTTTTGCCAGCGCCAGCATGAAGCGCGGATGGATGAAATTTACACGGCATTTCTGGGCTATCGTATGGACTATGCCGCGCTGGTGCGCGAGAAGAAGCAGCTAATTATCGACAAAAACTTGGCAGGCGATATTGATAATTTGGCGGTGCTGCTTAAGGCGATCGCCAGCCGATATCGCTATGGCAACGACTTCACGCTAAACGGGTTGCAGCAGGCGATCGCCCAGATCCTAGTTGCCTTTCCTGTCTATCGCACCTATGTGTCACCCGAGGGTATGAGCGAGGGCGATCGCGCCTGCATTCAAGCGGTGATCGCGGCAGCACAGGCGCAAACGCCGCTGCTGCAAAATGAGTTTACCTTCATCCAAAAGGTGTTGCTGCTAGAGTTTGACGCGACCCTAACCCAGGCAGAGCGCGACCAGTGGCTTTACTTTGTGATGCGAATGCAGCAGTATAGCGGGCCGTTGATGGCAAAAGGGGTAGAAGATACCACACTTTATGTCTATAATCGGCTGCTGTCGCTGAATGAGGTGGGGGGCAATCCGGGGCACTTTGGCATTGCAGTAGACGAGTTTCACGCGTTTAACCAGCGACAGCAAGAGACTTGGCCCCACACCATGACCACCACTGCAACCCACGACACCAAGCGTGGAGAAGACATGCGGGCGCGGCTCAACGTGCTGTCAGAAATCCCCGATGAGTGGGAAGACCAAGTGAACACGTGGAGCGCGCTCAATCGTGACCAACGGGGCGATCGCCAGGGGTTGCCTATGCCCGACCGCAACGATGAATACTTTCTGTATCAAACGTTGGTGGGGGCGTATCCCATGGTGGGCGACCACGATGCTTCCTTCGTGCAACGCATTCAAGATTATGTGATCAAAGCCATTCGCGAAGCTAAGGTGCATACCGCCTGGCTTCGCCCCGACCAGGCCTACGAAGACGCGTGTTTACACTTCATTGAAGGGATCTTAGATCCAGCTAAGTCTGAGGTATTTCTCAGCAAGTTCAAGCCCTTTCAGCAGCGCATTGCCCACTACGGCATGTGGAATTCGCTGTCACAACTGCTGCTAAGGCTAGCGGCTCCGGGCATTCCCGATGTGTATCAGGGCACAGAACTGTGGGAGCTAAGCCTGGTAGACCCAGACAATCGCCGCCCGGTCGATTTTGACCAGCGCCAGCGCTGGCTCACCGAGATTCAAAGACAGGCGGCTGGAGATCGGTCGGCGTTGCTTACCGATCTGTTGAGCGATCGCTCTAGCGGCAAGGTTAAGCTGTTTTTGTTAACGCAACTGCTTCACCTGCGGCAACAGCGGTCGGCGCTATTTCTGAATGGAACCTATCAGCCCCTAGAGGTGCAGGGGAGCTATGCCCATCATCTGATTGCCTTTGCCCGCCATACCCCCACTGACAACCAATGGGCGATCGCCCTAGCTCCCCGCTTTTTTACCGCATTAATTGCACCAGGAGAGGTGCCAGTGGGCGAAGCCGTGTGGCAAGATACCCAAGTGGTGCTGCCCGCCAACGCACCGAGTGAATGGCAAAATGCGCTGACTGGGCGATCGCTCAATAGCGCAGGCATGCTTCCTGTGGCAGCGGTGCTAGAGCAATTTCCCACAGCTCTATTGGTTCAGGAATAGGGTTTGGGGCAGTATCTCCGGCGTCTTTCTCGCAATATGTTCGGCCTCTTCAAGGTTGGTCAAGGTTGGTCGATGAATTAAGCCTCTCCGATCCAACTTTGTAGAGATACGGCGTAGATGCGTTTTCTATTTTCTGTATTAAAATCACCTGCACTAAATTAGTGACAGGTCAGCACTAGATTGCAATCGTGCAACCCAATCCGCAATCGATTGATTGCCCAACTTAACCGATAAACCCTTGGAGCCATTGGAGACTCGCGTCGTGACCACTCAAATTTCTGCGTCCTCAGACACCCGGCCTACGCCAGCGCAAATCAAGTCCGTACGCGAGTACATCAAAGACTCTTGGGTAACCTTGCGGCGATCGCACGATCACCTGCTCGATTCGGCTAAAGACGAAAAGCTCGCGCATAAGCCCGGCGACCCGTGGATTGTTTACATTTCGCCGCGCGAAGACTGCCCCGAAGTGCAGCAGGTGTTAGAAAAATCTCTTTCTAAAGAAGACCTTAAACAGATTTCGATTCTTCGGCTGCCCGCAGAGCCCGAAGCCATCCGCAAGCACGGGCTGCTCTACCTGCCGGGTGACTATGTCGTGCCCGGTGGCCGCTTTAACGAAATGTATGGCTGGGATAGCTACTTTATTGTGCTGGGCCTGCTGCGCGATGGCGAAGTTGATCTGGCGCAAAGCCTAGTCGATCAAGCACTCTATCAGGTCGGGCACTATGGCACCATTCTCAACTCAAACCGAACCTATATGCTGCAGCGATCGCAGCCTCCGGTGCTAAGCCTGATGGTGCTCGCTGTCTACGAAGTCACGCAAGATCGCGACTGGCTCAGCAGCGCAGTGCCGTTGCTAGAGCAGTTCTACTACTTCTGGGTGGTGCCCCCTCACCTCAACCCCGGCACCGGGCTGTCTCGCTATTACGCCTTAGGCGATGGCCCCTCGCCAGAGGTGTTGTTTTCTGAGCGCGATGAAGAAGGCCGCAACCACTACGACCGGGTGAAGACCTACTATCAAACCTTCAGCTTTGACGACTACGACATGTCGCTCTATTACGACGAAGAGGCCAACGAGCTGACCGCTTTGTTCTATAAGGGCGATCGCTCCATGCGAGAGTCAGGCTTCGACATTACCAATCGCTTTGGCCCCTTCAGCATCGACATTCTGCACTATGCCCCGGTGTGTCTCAACAGCTTGCTCTACGGCATGGAGCGCGATATGGCAAAAATTCGCCGCATTATGGGCAAAGAAGAACTCGCCCAACAATGGGAAGATCGCGCTGTAGAACGCCAAGGGCGGGCCGATCGCTACCTTTGGGATGACGAAGCAGGTCTGTATTTTGACTACAACCTGCAAACCAGCCGCCGCCGTCATTACGAGTTTGCGGCTACCTTTTATCCGCTATGGCTGGGCATGTCGTCGCCCGAGCAAGCGCGTCGCGTCGCGGATAACCTCGATCGATTTGAAGCGCCAGGCGGCATCCTTGCGAGCACCTATGTCACGGGAAACCAGTGGGATGCCCCCTTTGGCTGGGCTCCACTGAATTGGATTGCAGTGGAAGGGCTACGCCGCTATGGGCATTATGAAGCAAGCGAGCGCATTGCCCGCAAGTTTCTCACGATGGTGATTGACGAATTTGAAAAGCGGGGCACCCTGCTAGAAAAATACGACGTGATGCGGCGATCGGGGAATGTGTCCGATGAGATTCGCTTTGGCTATAGCTCTAACGAAATCGGCTTCGGCTGGACAAATGCGGTGGTTCTCGAATTTCTTGACGTCCTAGCAGAAAAGGCCGATCAGACGGCGGCCTAGAGCCTTGCGGACAAGTCCAGCGCTAGGGAGACTTCTCGAAAAGACGCTCCCGTTTTAGACAGACAACCGTAACGCCTTTGGCTTGGCTGCGCCAACGCCCCTCCCAGAGAACTGCTGATGGATGGGGAGTCTCTTTGTCAGAAATCTCCCCATCCTGCAACGGCAAGACATTGTCGCTCTTACTGTTGCAGTCGGGCGATCGCCCGACTGCAACACCTGCCTCGCCGCCACACCGACGGTTTCTGAGCCTCGCTGAGTCGCTGCTACCAGTCTCGATAGAGCTGCTCCACATACGCCATGATGTCTTCATGCGGCAGGCGAATTTGCGGCGGCTGGCTTGGATACAGCGACTCGACTGTCTTGGCATCTTGCTCCGTCACAACGGCAGTGGCCTTTAACAGAGAGCGTGTCATGAACTGATTCACCCCGGGTAGCTTGAGCAGGAGAGGGTTCCACGTTCCATAGCAAAGCACAAAGATTCTGGTGCGAGATTCGGTTTCGGGATACAGCACAAAAACCTGCGGCAGATGGCCCAAATCAACCTCTGCGCGAAACACCACAAGGGATGGAAACACATAATCCAGCTGGCCTTGGTACCGTTTTGGGAGGCTTAGAATCGCCGGATTATCTAGAATTTCTTTAAAGGTGTTGTCTTCTCGAATAAAGGTCAGATCTACTCTGGCGATATGCCCCTGTGCTTCGAACCGATGGATAGGGTTTTCTCGGACTCTAAACGTCTCGCGATGGCTGCCATTTTGATGATTGAAGTCATAGTTGATTTTGATGCAGCTTAAAAAATCTGCCTGAATGCTGCGTGCACCTGTCGCGCCCAAAAACTTAAGCCCATTGGTTTTACGAGGAATTAAATCTGGGATGGGTAAGCGCGGGCTAAATCCACCATAGGTCCAAATCAAATCCCCTTGAATCACCAAGTCAAGCGGTTTAGCAATGGGTTGTCCGCTGGGTTTGCCCTCTGTTAGCAAGCGGCCATCTCCTGAAAACTCTAGCGCGTGAAACGGACAGGTAATGGACTGCCGCTCCTGACAAACCCATCCGTTTGATAGGGGCGCTTGCATGTGAGGGCAGCTATTGTCGAGCGCAAAGAGTTGCCCCTCAGCCGTCTGCCAGAGCACGTAATCTCGCCCGTTTAGGGTGATTTCGTAAGGCCGATTAATGCCCACCATGGTGCGATGGGCGATCAGCCAAGGGGCACCGGGGAGCACCGGAGTCATGGGTTTACCTTCTGAGCTTGAGTCGGATTAGGGGGCGGACTGTCAGCCTGTAGGTGTCGGGCTAGGGTTAGGGCGTCTTGCTGAGTGGTGAGAGTGCCTTCGGCCTGAGCCAGCTGAAGGGCATCTAGCAGTTTGCCGATGTGAGGGCTGGGAGGCAGCCCCAGCGATTCCATCAGGTCTCGTCCAGACAGCAATGGCTGGGGATGCGCCACTGGATCTGTCGGGTCTAGATAGTGCTCAATGAGCGGGGCGATCGCCCCCAACTCCACCCCTTGAGCCAGCCCCAGCAGCACCACTGCCGGAAACGCCGTCCCCACCTTTTGAAAGAAGTAGTACTGCGCTTTGCGGGAGGGCGGCACCGAGCCCTCCCAGGCATCGATCACCGTATAGAGGTGCGGCATCTGCCGCAGCACCGTGAGCACCGCTTGCACCTCGGCGCGGCAATATTTTAGCCGCCACAGTTCTGGTTCCGCTAGGGCCGGGTCTGGAGCGGTTAGGCAGGTCAGCTTGGCGATTCGCAGCCAACTGCGGCCTGCACCAGAGACTTTTTGCTGATCTTTGACCCAGCCGTAGAGATAGGTAGACAGCGTGGGCCAGCGTTGAGACAGGGCGATCGCCCAATGGTCAATCGCAGCCACCCAGGCCAGCCGAGGGGCTGTGGTGTGGGGCAGCCAGTCGTGCAGCAGCCCATCGTGCCAGGCCGCCGTCAAAAAAGGCGTCCCTGCGGCAGACCCCAACAGATAGTTGAGTTCTGCCTGCACCCGCTCTGGCGCAATGCCCCGCAAGAGATCTGCAAGGTGCTGCACCGTGGTTTGAGTCTGCGGTTCTAGCACAAACCCCAACTGCGCGGCTTGGCGATAGGCCCGCAGCAGCCGCAGCGGATCTTCTTTGAGGTTTTCTGGCGCAATCATGCGGATCAGCCGTCGTTGCAGATCGGCATAGCCCTGCACCGGGTCGATGATGCGATCGGTGATGGGATCGTAGGCGATCGCATTTACGGTGAAATCGCGCCGCTGCAGGTCAGATTCCAGCGTGTCGCCTACCTGCTGAGCAAAATCGACCGTGGCCCCGCGAAACACCACCCGCGCGATCTGCCGCTCAGCATCGAGCAGCACAAACCCAGCCTGATAGTGCGTGGCGATCGCCCGCGCCGTCTCTACCGTGGCCTGAGGCATCACAAAATCCAGATCCAAATAGTCGGCTTGCCGCCCCAGCAGCGCATCGCGCACGTTGCCCCCCACCAAATAGGCATTGGCGGGCAGCCACTCCAGCGCAAACGGCCACGTATGAGGTGACAGCACCGAGCAACTCGCTGAAATAGCATCTAAGTCAATCAACAACCGATCCAAACCTTATTCATGCAGCCCATGCGTCTACTGCATCGGCTCTGGGGTCGTTAGTCTATTTACATCTTGCACCAAAATTCAGAAAGGGCAGGGGCTAGCACGGGGTAGACCTGTAGCCAAACCCCTGGTTCAAGGCGATCGCCCTTATCATTTTGCAATATTCCCCTCAGCTCCCTGCGGTTTTCTAGGAACTTGGGTTAGAGTAGCAAAAAAGATGTCATCTTGTTGAGCCTGTTGCAGGGCTTACGAGGGGTTTCAATATGTGTATTTGTGTGAACTGTGCCTATGTCGATCGCTGCACGACCTACCACGAGGTCGAACGACTGCACCAGCAGCCTCACCTCACCGAAGCGCCCGACTTTGAACCCACCAATACCGATATTAACTACAACCTAAAGCTGCCAGAAGTGGTGGTTTTGCCCGACGGGCAAATTTCGCAAACGGGCGACTTTGGCGAAGAATATGACGTGGTGGGGTGCGCCAGCTATAAAGCAGACATGGGGCGCTGGGCCAAGCTGCGCCCAGGGGAATTGGTGCCCACCTGATTCATGAGCCATTGCCTTAACCCGGTTTGCCCCCAGCCTCAAAATCCAATGGACGCTCGCTTCTGCCAAAGTTGCGGAGCGAGTTTGCTGTTGGGCGATCGCTTTCGGGCAGTGGCGGTGCTAGGTCAGGGCGGCTTTGGCAAAACCCTGCTCGCGGTGGATGAAGCAGGGGAGAGCGATCGACCTCCCGAGTCACCCGAGCCCCGCCGCCCCTGCGTGATCAAGCAACTGCTCCCCATCCGCCAAGATGCTGAAGCGGCCCGCCAAGCCTCTGAGATGTTTCGGCAAGAGGCTGAGCAGCTCAAGCGGCTGGGCAACCATCCCCAGATTCCCTCACTCTATGCCTTTGTGCAGCAAGGCGACTGCGACTATCTCGTGCAGGAATACATCAACGGTCAAACCCTGGCGCAAGAGCTAGAGGACGAGGGCCGCTTTAGCGATATCAAAATTTTGCGCTTGTTGAACGAGCTGTTGCCAGTGCTGCAACGGCTGCACGACCACCAAATTATCCACCGCGACATCAAACCCACCAACCTGATTCGCCGCAGCTCGCGCCAGCCAGAGGCCGATGGGGATTTGGTGCTGGTCGATTTTGGCGCGTCGAAATATGCCACCCGCGACATTTTGGCAAAAACCGGCACGGTGATTGGCAGCGCGGGGTATGCTGCACCCGAGCAGGTCATGGGCAAGGCTGAGTTTGCCAGCGACATCTACAGCCTGGGCGTCACCTGTGTGCATCTGCTGACGGGCCTGCACCCCTTTGATCTGTACTCCCCGTTAGAAGACCGCTGGATCTGGCAAGACTATGCGCCACCCGCTATGGATTCGGGGTTGGTGCAGGTGTTAGACAAAATGCTGCGACGGGCCACTGGGCAGCGGTTTCGCTCGGCGGCAGCCGTGATGAAGGCGCTCAACGCGAGCGATCGCCCCATTGTGCGCTTAACGAACCGGGTTCCGGCATCAGAACCCACAGCCTCTTCAGAGTTGGCCGTGCTGCGACGGCAGGCTGTGACGGCGGTACCGGCATCGCCGACCAAGTCCCCGGCTGAACCTCAATCAGACGGGTCACGAGATATCGCCCAGACCTCTCGACGCAATGGCCGCGCCACCCCGCTCGCAGATCCCCTGACGGCAACGCGGGGCTGGACCTGTAGTCGCACTCTGATTGGCCATGAGGGCAATGTGACGGCGATCGCCATCAGTCCCGATGGGCTGCTGATTGCCAGCGGCAGTGCCGACTGCTCAATCAAGCTGTGGCATTTAGATACCGGAACGCTGCTGCACACCTTTTCGGCCAAGTCGATGCTGTCGCCGGGGGGGCATAGCGATCGCATCAGCGCCCTCACCTTTAGTCCTGACGGACGGCTCCTGATCAGCGGCAGCGACGATTGCACGGTGATCTGGTGGGATGTGGAAAGCCGCAAGTCGTTCCTGAAGCGGCGCGGGCATGAATGGGTGATTTCGGCGATCGCCCCCAGCCAAAATGGGCAGTTGCTCGCCAGCGGCGGCGGCGATGGGTTGATTAACCTGTGGGATTTGACGAGCGGCGAACCCTTAGCCCGCCTGCACAAACACCGCGATCGCATCACCCAAATTTTGCTTAGCCCTGATGGGCAAACCCTGGTGAGCAGCAGCTATGACACCACCATTCGGCTATGGGATTTGAAGGGCGATCGCCTCATTAGCAGCCTGCGCGGCCACACCGACCGCATTACCGATTTGGCGATCGCCCCCAACTGGCTCACCCTCGTCAGCACCGGGTGGGATCGCACGCTGCGGTTTTGGGACTTGAGCCACAGTAAGCAGATCCGCACTATCCTGGCTCATCAAGACGAAATCACCTGTCTTGCCATGAACCCCAGCGGCACCCTGCTGGCCAGCGGCAGCGAAGACAACCGCATTAAGCTCTGGTCGCTGCGGTCAGAGGCCACAGGCATTACCCAGTTCACGGGCGATCGCCCCCTCACCCTGCCCTATGCCTGGTCATTGAGTGCGATCGCCTTTAGCCCCGACGGGCAAACTCTGGTTAGTGGCAGCGCCGACGAAACCATTCGCATCTGGCAACGGCTGTAGGATGGGTATCAGTAGGTGCCAGATGCAAGAGGTTTCAAGTAAACGTTTACATCCAGATCATCCAGATCACGGGCAGCCGAGTGCTCCCTCGGCAATCCCCGACGCATTTCGGTTAAGCCTCCGTTCAGTCTGAACGATCAGAGTTTACGCAGATTGTGTATTGCCTCACCCCTCAGTGTCGCCACCCTGCCAATCCCCAGGGGATGAACTTTTGCCAGAGCTGCGGCAGTCGATTGCGGCTGGGCGATCGCTATGCCGCCTTTCAGCCCTTGGGCAGCGGCAACTCTAGCCGCACGTTTTTGGGGATGGATACCACACAACTGCTCGATCCCCGCTGCATCATCAAGCGCTACAGCACCAGCGAGGCCGAGGCGTCACTCCATCCCGATTTGCCCGGCAGTCTGAGTGATGCCGACCGGCTGCGGCACGATATCGCCAAGCTGGCAGAATTGAGTGACCATCCCCAACTACCCGATGTGCTGGCCTACTTTGAGCGCGGGGCACAGCAGTTTTTGGTGCAGCAGTTTGTGGATGGCTCGAGCCTGTTGCAGCAGTTGCAACAGCACGGCACCTTCGACGAGCCGCAGATTCGGGCTGTACTGCGATCGCTCCTCACCGTCTTGCACTACCTGCACCAGCACCACGTCATCCATCGAGATGTCAAACCCGCCAATGCGATCGCCCTATCGTCCCAACGCCCAGCCGATTCCTGGATGCTCGTAGACTTTGGTGCCGTGAAGTTTGCCACCCAGTCGGCGCTGGCAAAAACCGGCACCGTGATGGGCAGCGCCGAGTATGCCGCACCCGAGCAGTTGATGGGTAAGGCAACCTTTGCCAGCGACCTCTATGGATTAGGCACAACCTGTCTGCAGTTGGTCACGGGGTTGTCTCCCTTTGATTTATTTGATACGGCGAATGGCCAGTGGTATTGGCGCAGCGTCGCGGGAGACATTGGGGATGACCTAGCCCGCATTCTGGATCGGCTTGTAGCCATGCCCCTGGGCGATCGCTATGCCACCGCTGCCGCCGTGCTGCAAGACTTGGGCGCATCGCCCACCCAGATTCGCCTGTCGGCCAGTTGGCAAGCCCTCCAGTGGAAAACCACCGCCGTTCAGACTGGCAGCCAGACGGGTCACTGGTCTGGCTGCCAGTCTGGCGATCCGTCAACAGCCAACCCTTGGCGCTGCATCCATACCCTGGCGCTGGGGCATGCCGTGCAGGCGATCGCCCCCCTACCTCAAGAGAATCTGCTGCTGGTCGCAGGAAGCGCGTCCCCTAGCCCCGCTGGGGCAAGCCCCTCCCCCAAGGCCCAGCAAGGGTGTTCTCTCAACCTGTGGGATGTGGATCGAGATGAGATGCGGTGGCAGTTCGTTGGCCATGATTACAGCATTACGAGTTTGGCCGTTAGCGCAGACGGCGTTCAGTTCGCCAGCGGCAGCGACGATCGCACCGTGCGGCTGTGGGATGTGAAATCGGGGCAGACGATTCGCGTGTTGGAGGGGCACGGCGATCGCATCACCGCACTGGCCTTGGATGGGGCGGGGCAGCGGTTGGTGAGCGCCAGCCGCGACAAAACCCTGCGCCTGTGGGATACCCTGAGTGGCAAGCTGCTGCATACCTTTACAGGCCATCCGCAGTCGATTGAGGCGATCGCCCTTCACCCTGACCGCAACCTGCTGCTCAGCGGCGATGCCGGCGGCACGCTCAAACTCTGGCACTTGGGCACGCAAGAGCTATTGCGCACGTTGCCTAGCCACACCGCGCGGGTGAGCGCAGTCGCCCTCACCCCCGATGGACAAACCGCTGTTAGCGCCAGTTGGGATGTCACCGTGAAGCTGCGTCAGGTGCAAACGGGGGCACTGCGCCACACCCTCACCGGGCATACGCTACCCATTGGGGCGATCGCCCTGCATCCCAACGGCACTGTGCTCGCCACCGCTAGCCCCGATCGGCAGGTGAACCTATGGGACTTAACCACAGCCACCCTTAGCGGCACGTTCGTTTTGCCAGACGACACCGCCAAAGGCGGGGCGATCGCGCCCCCTCGCCTCGCATTTTTTGCCAACGGCACGCTAGTTAGCGCCAGCGCCAGCGGCACTCTGCACCAATGGCGTCAGACCTAGGGCGTGTCATCAATTCCAACCAAACACCTGATGCTATGAGCGTTGCCACGCCCGACCCAATAACCAGGCTAGGGGCTGTGACCGTTAATTTCTGGGATATCAGAGGCTATTTGATGACAGCCCCTAGAACTGCCCCTTATTTCGAACTTCCATGAAACAAGCCCATGGGAAACACAGGTTAAAAGGACGTTGCTGAATACGAGTATGAATTTAAGCATTAATGTTTCTCGCCGGGGCACACGGCTGCCCCGGCACAGATTCGCACCTTAACTCAGCAACGTCGTTAGAAGAACCGCAATAAATCTTCGGTCAATTGCACTTCGATAATTTGACCGGGCTGAATGGTGGCAGGCTCCACCCCCGTAAGCACCGTAGCAGCCGCGCCCCCAGCGGCACCCGCCAGCACCCCCAGCAGACCAATGCCGCCAGTCAGAGCCCCCAGCACTGTCACCCCAGCCGCGCCAAACGCCGAATTGCGAATGAGTCGATCGGTAGACACCTGCCCACCGCCACTGAGCCGAGGAGATTCGGCCCGCAGCAACACATTGCGGCCTGAGAGGGCAACCGCTTGGGCGACAAATCGCGTGCCGCGACTGTTTGTTTCAAACTGGCCTAGAACCTCACTCCCTACCGGAATCACCTGCTGCCCAAACGAGTTGAAAACGGGAGAGGCGACAATCAGCACATCCTGAAAGGGTTGGCGACCTTTGAGGGGCAGCGGCACCGTGCCAGGATAGCGCAGAACCAGCCGCGTGCCCTGTGGCAGCAGCGCATTTGGATTTGTTGAAAATCCAGTGGGAAATCCCGTTGGGCTGGATGACGGCACAGGGGTGCCCGGCGGCGGCACCGTGGGAACGCGGCCAGGAATCGGCACTGTGGGCAACGATTGCGCCTGCTGCGGCACGATATCAGGCGTGGGTGCGCCCAGAATCGGCGGCGGCACCGTGACCGATGGAGCCACACCCGGTTGCAGAATTGGGGGCGGTAGCGGCGCCGGAGAGGAGAACTGTGCCACCTCTACGGGAATTTCTACTGCGCCAGGCTCTAAGGATGACAGCCCCACACTGGTTGCAGGAGCATTAGAAGCATTGGGCTGAAGCAGCAATGCGTCTCCCCCGACTGCAGCCGCTGCCATAGGGGAGTCAGTAGCAGATTCCGTGAATGCTGGCGTTGAGTCTAGTGCTACCGGATCGAGCGTTTGCAATTGGGGCAATTGGGGCACTGGCAAGCTATCAGACGTAGAGGGCGCGATCGCCCCTTCCATATCCCCATTACTAGGAACGTCTGCTGCACTTGTAAGATCCAAGGGAGGCTCTGCGGCAGTTCCCACAGCAGAGTCCGGGATAGTCGCCAGGGTAGCGGCTCTTTCCACAGGTGCCTCCGTTGCAAACAGCGGCTGTATCTGCCAGCGCATCTGCCCTGCTGCCGTGCGATCGCCCACCTGCTGCAGCCGCACCTGCTCGGGAGCCAGCTCAGAATCGGGAGCCAGTTCTAGCACAATGCGGGTGGTGCCTGGCTCAAACTCGCTGACGCGCACTTCGCGTACCGCGCCAGAGTAGATTTGAGGAGCGATCGCCGTGGCGAAGTCGGCATTGGGCACATCCAGCACAATGCGAGCGGGTTGCGCCAGCAGAAAGTAGCGGGGCACCGTGCCGGCTGGCAGCAGCATCTCTAATTGAGAGGTAGCCGGGTCAAAGTCTAGCCCGCTAACCTCAGCCGCGTAGACTGGGCGGGTAGACGTAGCGATCGCCAACAGCAGCGGCATTCCGCCCATCATCCAAGCCGATAGCGCCACACTCAGCCCCACGTTGCAGACTCGTTTAACAGATGCCATATCACTTCTCAACTAGAGCAACACTCCAGCGCCTCACAGGATTTTGATGTGTGCGTTTCATTCTGATTCACCAGCGCGACCGACCATTCAAGCCATCTCAAACCGCTCATCACTGGCCTACGCTTAAATTTAATTAATCTCTAAGAGAATGAAAAAGAATTTTGCGATCGCCCGTCAATCTAGCCCCATTGGTTCAACAAAGTTTCAACAAAATTGGTCGTTCAGAAATCTCAGTGACCATAGTGGCTAACATTGCAGTAGAGTCTGCTATGATCTAATATCGATTCGACAGATTCACTCTAGTGGGTCACACGATAGTGTGGCAAGTTAGAAAAAATAGAATACGACGAATTCGACAGCCTGGAGAGGTGGCTGAGTGGTCGAAAGCGGCAGATTGCTAATCTGTTGTACGGTTAAGGCCGTACCGAGGGTTCGAATCCCTCTCTCTCCGTTCTTATAAGGCATCCCAGCGTTTTGCTTGGGATGCCTTATTCGTAATCAGCATCAATTTCTGGTATCAAATTAGGGGTGATTGAGGCAAAAACTTGGGAAGATTTTGGGAAGTTTTTAGACAGTGGAGATAGACAAAAAGCTTGCTGAGCTGAACCATGACTTGAGGTTGATTGCCGTTCGTTGCAAGGGCAATCGGCTCTACCTTCGCGGCACATTCCCACCTAAGCCCGGAGATGGCACCAAGCCAAAGCATTATGAGATTGCGACGGGCAAGCCCGCCACGCCCCCAGGTTTAAAGCAGGTGAGGGCGATCGCCCTGCTCTCAAAACCGCACGGCATCATGGGTTTGCGGATTGTACTGAAGTCGTTGATCGTGTTGGGTTGGGCCATACACATTAAAGCTGACGGTAGGGGCATCGCCTAGCGCTTCAACGGAATGGATAGCATCGGGGAGAAAGGTGATGATGTCTCCTGGAAGCACAAGGCGATCGCCCACCGCTTCAATTTGATGAGGATACTCTGGAGCCTGGGATGTGGGATCAACGGGATTGTGTAAACGCCGCCAAAATCGGTTCTTCTCCTGCCCACTGAGCAGCGCCACAATGCCCCAACCTCCATGATTGTGGATAGGAGACGTTGCGCCAGGTTGCCAGGTTACTAACTGCACCGTAATGGGAAAAAACGGCTCATCGTATAGAATCGACACGCCCCACGCCTTCCCTGGTGCGGGTTGAGGAGCCGACAACTCTAGCCAGCTAGAGCTAGCCAACAGCCGCCGCACCAGCGGGCAGAGCGCTAGCAATTGCGATCGGTCGTCCGCATGCTTGTGAATAATATCTTCTAAATCGGTCAAAAACCGGTAAAGACGATAGGGCTGTTCCGAGTTCACTGCTCCATTCATCTCAGCGGTTGAACTCGGATCGCCATTAGAAGGCTGACTAGAGGCCGACAATACCTGGCAAGCCCCATCATTCCCTATCAAATAGTCATGATTAGTCACGGTTGGAGTCACTAAATCCATCATTCCTTCAGTTCCCAATACCCACAGTAATGTTACTTGGCACCACTCACCGGTAATTGTCCTAGAGTATTCCAAGGAAATAGTGATCCAGTTGAGAGTCCTCCCTTCGGTCGGAATGACACGCAATGTCATGTTGAGCGACGCGACACATCTCTAACGATGGACGTTTGCGCTGGACGCTTACTATATTGGAGCACGCTTAACGCAAGTTCGAGGTGAGTTCGATAGCATTGTTTCAGCCCCGCGCTGTAGGGCTAAGACAACGCTAAATCCTGCTGCCTGCGTCGCGGGCAGCAGGATTTAGATATCTACCAAATTAACGTCGTCTTAGGTTTCACTCTATTGAACTACCAGTGGATAGTCGGGCGTTGGGTTTAGAGGGCAGCTAAATACGTAGTCACCAGGGCGAAGGGAGACCAAATAGTCTTGGGTAACACCCTCGGTTAGTCCGCCCCCACTCACTCTAGGAAGCGCCGCTCCCCCCGCGCCTTTACCCCTTAAGAAAAAGCCCAATTCATAGGGCACATTTTGATTGGTGACTCGAAAGATGTAATCTCCCGCAGCTAACTCTAACGGCTTAAACTCTGGCTCGCGCTCCGCCAGCGTATCACTGTTGATCTGGTTGCAGTCTGCTGCACTAGCTGGCATAAACTGATGATTTTGCACTTCGGTTTCTAAGAACTGGCAACCTGTCTGGGTTAGCGCAATCACCGTTGGCTCAGTGCCGCTTGAATCGGGGATGGTGCTGGTCGCGCTGGGTGCACCACAGGCCGCCACTACAATCCCTAGCAAAAATCCAAGTAAGACTGAAGGTTTTAGACGACGATTCATGGCAGTCAATACCTTGTGTGTATGGTTGCTGATAACGACTCTCACTATAGAAGGCGAGCCCACCGACCGCATGAGTTTTGAGTAAGACCTCTATGAGAATCCTCTGAGGTTTGATTCAGGTTGACCTCAGGAGATTCTTATTTCTGCATCAGGAACAGCTCAGCCAGACCTGGCTAAATAGCAATGCCGACTGTTGTTTACTGTCTCTTTGGGAAAAATCTAATGCGCGTTAAATATTTAGCTACCTATGCGATCGCCTCTGTATTGAGTGTTGGTCTAATAACTGCATGCACCACGCCAACACCGAACACAACTGCCCCCTCTGGCTCTGAAGTGCAAGCTGACCCCTGCGCCAGTGCTGATCCTTGTGCTGGCAAAGCTAACCCTTGCGCCAGCGCTGACCCCTGTGCTAGCAAAGCTAACCCTTGCGCCAGCGCTGATCCCTGTGCTGGCAAAGCTAACCCCTGCGCCAGCATAGACCCCTGCGCTAGTGCCGACCCCTGCGCCAGCGCTGACCCTTGCGCCGCAGCAAACTAGCCTAGGCTTCTACATCAAGCGCTAGGTGATGTGTTGAGCGTGTGGAGCCCACACTGAGTGCGGCTTCACACACTCAATTGTGTTGACTCAATTCAATCGCTGCAAGATTGGTGCAGTGCAGACGCTGTACAAGTCCACTATCTAATATCAATCCCGAAAATCTGGGCTACACGTGGGGGGCAAGGGGGCGAAGCCCCCTTGCCCTTCTCCTCAAGCGGAACTCGAACTGAACGAGGCTGCGATCGCCCAAATAGAAATCTCTGTCCAATAATCTGACCTGACACAGACTCAGAAAGTCTGCTGCCCGCCGAGCGCTTCACCATCGGCGGGGTTGTCATGGGGCGATCGCTGTCAGCCTTGAAGTCCCTAATCGTTCGTACCAATACTCATCTAGAGCAACCATTGGGGTGCTCTAATTTTTAGGTTTGTGACATCCCTGCTGTATGGGAGTTCCGCAAAACGAAACCTTCAAACCAGCAGAATAAGCGCTCTAGAGCACGATCTCAAGCTTGCGGATCAGGCAGCATTTGTTCGTCTGAGTGACTGCACCTTTGCAGCACTATTGCAGCCAACTTCAGCCCCCTTTCTGCACTCGTTCACGATGCAGTGCAGCACCAGATAGAGCGATCGCCGCTATGCCTGAAGCAATCAGAGACGGCGATCGCCCTTGAAGACGCCTATTTAGCCCTGACCAGATTATGACTGGTGTAGTTTGTTTCTCCTAGGGAACTATACGAGTCAAACACCTAGAGGAGTTCAGAGGGCATGGGTATTCACAGGCGATTTTTTTTACAAGCAGGCCTAGGGGTGATCCTCGCTCCGGTCATTCATGGATGTAGATCGCAGGGGGCTTCTCAAGCCAATGCTGCTGTTAGCCAGGAGTTGCTCACGCAAGTAAAAAAACGAGGCCACCTTCTGATTGCCACTGAAGATTACTACCCACCCTTTGAGTTTTTGGTGAACGATCGCCCTGCTGGGCTTGATCACGACTTATTAGAACGCTTGAGAAAAAGTGCACCGTTTGAAATTCGGCAAGAGATTAGGCCCTGGACAGGGCTACTGCCCGGCGTCGGAGATGGGGAATATGATGCGGCAATCACAGCCGCCAACATCACAGAAGAACGGGCAAAGTTTTTAGACTTTACGATGCCGATCGCCGAGACCACCCTAGTCTATTTAAAACGCAAGGACGATCGCTCTATTCAAGGTATCGCCGACCTTTCAGGCAGACGGATTGGCGTACAGCGGGGCGGAGCCTCCTTTGATGCTGTGCCCACGTTAGCCGCCACCCTGCAAACAACCAGCGGAACATTAGGCCCGATTAAGGAATATGGCAGCTTCCCAGAAGCGTACCGAGACTTAAATAGTCAGCAAGTCGATGTGGTGTTGAACAACATTGTTTCGCTGTCGATTTTGGTGAATGAAAAACCGGGCATTTTTGAGCTGGGGGAACCGGTAGTGCCCCGCTCCTATGCTGCTTGGGCCGTGAAAAAGGGAAACCAAGCGCTGGTTAGCTATCTCAACCAGTTTTTAAGCCAAATGCGAGAAAGCGGAGAGCTGAAGCAACTGCAACAACGGTGGCTTAAAGTGGCCTTCGACCAATTGCCCCAAGAGCCATTGCTTCCGGGCGATCGCTCAATGTCTTAGGCCGCAACCCAGACGCGCGTCTTACCGCTCCAACGGTCTCGTCTGCCTCGTTCAATCCACGCAACCCCATCCTTCTTATAACCTCACTATGCAGTTTTGGCAGCCTTCCAACCAACAGTTCACCAACCAACAGTCCACCAAACCACAGATTCCCGTTCAAGTCTCTGCATCAACTCGCAACCTGCTGACAAGGCTGCTGATTGGCGGAACAACTCTGGTCGTTACCGCCTCGGCTTACTACAGCTACCAAGTGGTGCGCAACTTAACCTTGGAGAGTTTGAAGAACAACGCCCTTTTACAAGCGCAGCAGAGCGGTCAAGATATCGATCGCTGGCTTGACCGCATGAAGGCTGAGATTGAAACTGTCGCAGATACAGAAACCCTGCGTTCGATGGATTCGCAGTCTCGATCCTATTTGCGATCGCAGGTGGTGCGCATTGATGACTTGGCGTCGTTGGCGATCGCCACCCCCGACGGCACCCTTTATCGCTCGGATGGCACCTCTGCCGACATCACAAATCAACCCTATTTTCAGCAAGCGATCGCCGGAACAACTACAGTGAGCGATCCCCTCATTGATCAATCCACGGGCGAACCTGCCATTGTGATTGCCGCTCCCATTCGCCAAAGCTTTGATCTAGACAGCGCCCCTATTGGAGCCGTGCAAAGCACCGTCAACATTGATCGATTAAACCTGGTGATCGAGAGTTTGCGCTTTGGGGACAATAGCTATGCCTTTGCGCTCGACTCAACCGGCCAAGTGATTGTCCATCCTGATGCCACCCTTACCTCGACTGCAACGCCTGCGGCCATCCCCTCGGCCCAAGGCGATCGCACCCCATCTCCTGTCGTTCAACAAGTTCAACAAATTGTCAACAACCAGCAAGGAATTGAACTCACTCAGATCGATGGAGCTTGGAGCTATGTCGCCTATCTACCGCTCAAAGAGACCAACTGGTCTATTGCCCTGGTGATTCCGCGTGAAAATATTGAATCTCCGCTGCGATCGCTCGACATCATGGCCCTTGTGGTCGCTGGCTTAGCCATCACAATGATTGCCGTGCTCTGGCAGGTGCAAACCTTTGAACAAGCGCAGCTAAAAAAATCCAAAGCCGCCGCCGATGAGGCTAAAGACGCTGCCGATGCCGCAAACCGAGCCAAGAGCGAGTTTTTAGCCAACATGAGCCACGAACTGCGCACCCCCCTCAACGGCATTTTGGGATACGCGCAGATCTTGCTGCGAGACTCAACCGCCTCTGCAAAACAAAAGGACGGACTCAGCATCATTCATCAATGCGGCTCGCATCTGCTGACCTTAATTAATGACATTCTCGACCTGTCTAAGATTGAAGCCCGCAAGCTAGAGCTGACCCCCAAAGACTTTCATTTCGCTGACTTTCTCAAAGGGGTTACAGAAACCTGCCGCATTCGAGCCGAGCAAAAAGAAATTGATTTCGTCTATCAGTTACTCAACAAGTTGCCTACGGCGGTGTATGCCGACGATAAGCGGCTTCGCCAGGTGCTGATTAATCTGCTAGGCAATGCCATCAAGTTTACCGATCAAGGAAGCGTCACCTTTAAGGTTGGCTTAGTTCAAAGCAGCAACCCAGACGAAGCCCCGATTCCACCCTTTCAAGAAGGCTCATCGCGATCGCTCAAAATTCGCTTCCAGATTGAAGACACAGGCATTGGCATGACGCCCGAACAATTGGAGAAAATCTTTCAACCCTTTGAGCAGGTGGGCAGCAAAGAAAAGATGGCAGAAGGGACGGGATTAGGCCTCGCCATCAGCCAGCAGATTATGCACATGATGGACAGTCAATTGCAGGTTGCCAGCACTGCCGATCAAGGCAGTACATTCTGGTTTGACCTAGAGTTACCAGAATCCGCAAACTGGATTGACACTGTCCGCACTCGATCAGATGTTCACATTACGGGCTATGAGGGACGCAAGCAGAAGGTTCTCGTTGTGGATGATCGCTGGGAAAACTGCTCCGTTGTGACCCATCTTCTGGCTCCGCTGGGCTTTGAATTGATGCAGGCTAGCAATGGTCAAGATGGACTGGAAAAGGCGATCGCCTGGCAGCCTGATCTGATCATCACCGATTTGATGATGCCGATAATGGATGGCATGGAGATGACTCGCAAGGTGCGAGAGCTGCCTCAAATGAGCGCTGTCGTGATTATTGCATCGTCTGCCAGCGTGTTTGATTTCAATCGGCAGCAAAGTCAGGATGCTGGATGCCAAGACTTTTTGCCAAAACCCGTGCAAGCAGACGAACTCCTCGCGCAAATTGAGCAACATCTCAAGGTGACGTGGACCTATGTCGCAGATCTTGAGTCGGCAAAATTATCGAGTGGGCGATCGCTCGAACCCATGGTTGTGATTCCTTCCATGGCAGAACTGCAAGCCCTCTATGACGCTGCTCAAATCGGTGATATGGATGCGGTAGAACAAGAAGCTCTCAAACTTCAGCAATTGAACCCGCAATACAGTCCATTCACCCAACAAGTGCTGCAATTTGCCCGCGAATTTAACGAGCACGCCATTCTCAAATTGGTTACACCTCACATGTCACTTGCACTCTAGAACCCTGACGTTAGACCATGAATGATCCTCAGAATTTGATTCTCGTTGTTGATGACAACCTCAATAATCTAAAAGTGCTCACGGATGTATTGCGTGAGGCGGGGCACCGAGTGCTAGTCGCCAACAGCGGGGAAAGTGCGCTAGAGAAAGTAACAAAAGCTACGCCAGCCCTGATTTTGCTGGATGTGATGATGCCGGGTATTGACGGGTTTGAAACCTGTCGCCGCTTAAAGGCGTTAGACAGTACCCGCGACATTCCCGTTATTTTTGCAACGGCTCTATCGGATTCGGTTGATCGAGTTAAGGGCCTCTCGCTGGGAGCCGTCGATTACATTACAAAACCCATTCAGCAAGATGAAGTGTTGGCGCGCGTCAATGTTCACTTAAAGCTTTATAACCTGACTCAAGAGTTAGAAGAGCGAGTGGCAGAGCGGACTGAGGCCCTACAAACAACCCTGGATCAGCTCAAAAGATCTCAGCTTCAGCTTGTTCAAAGCGAGAAGCTGTCGGCGCTCGGTCAAATGATGGCGGGAGTCGCCCACGAAATTAATAACCCGATTAGCTTTATTTCGGGAAACCTGCCACCTGCACGAGACTACGTGAATGACCTGTTGGGATTGCTTACCCTTTATCAGCACAAATTCCCGCAGCCTGGAGCCGAGATTGAGCAGTGCATTGAAGAGATTGATCTGCCCTATCTGCGTGAGGATTTGTTGAAGCTGGTTGCCTCTATGCAAGAAGGCGTCAATCGGGTTCGCGAAATTAGCTACAGCTTGCGAAACTTTTCTAGAGTTGATTGCGAGCGTCCCTGCCCATTTAATCTGCATGAAGGCTTGGATAGTAGCCTGATGATTCTGCAGCATCGGCTCAAAGCAGTGAGCGATCGCCCTATAATCAACGTCCTCAAAAAATATGGCGATCTACCAGATGTTGAATGCTATGCAGGCCAACTCAACCAAGTGTTTATTAACCTGTTGAGCAATGCCATTGATGCCTTAGACGACAGCATTCAAAGTAAGAAAAACTCGGGTTCAGCGGCTTTAGCGTTTGAGCCATTGCTTCAGATTCACACGACACAGATTAACCCCGATCGCGTTTCGATTTTCATTGCTGACAATGGGTTGGGGATGAGTGACGCAACCCGTGCAAAATTGTTTGAGCCTTTTTTTACCACAAAGCCGATGGGCAGAGGCACCGGGCTAGGCTTGTCGATTAGCCATCAAATTGTGACCGAAAAGCATGGGGGACAGCTCACGTGCGATTCCGTTCTGGGAGAAGGCACAAAATTTGTGATTGAGCTGCCCGTTCATAGCCAGACCAGTCCTCAATCAGCAGACTAAGGCTCTCGTTTTTCGTCGGCCCGGTTCTGTTTGTCAGGCCTGACACAGCGTTCCCTTGGGCGATCGCCCAGAGCGTGAGGTAATTCAATTCCGAAAATTTGGGCTACAAATAGGGGGCAAGGGGGCTTTGCCCCCTTGTGGGGAACGCACACCCCCCTCCTCAAACAATCCGTCGTTCTGATTTAGAGAATTGATATAACGCACAGTGTTGAATTTAGCGCACCCGCTATGGTGGCACGGGTATCTCATCCTATCCCTACCCGTTGTAGCATGGCCGACCGTTGCTTCCTCAACACCTGATGCCCGACTCGCAGGGGAGTCGGGCATCAGGTGTTGACACGCCGACTTCGTACCCTTTCTCAAAGCGATGGCTCCAGCCCCTTCCCCAAGTCTAAGAATTGAGGACGGGGTGCGGGTGTGCAGAGACATGGTTAACGCGGCTAGAAAACAGCATGCCTGTTCCTAGGGCGATGCCACATGCCCCTGCTGCACTATGCGCTTAGCGCATGGACGAGGCTGAGTCGCGGGATGGTGGGGAGGGCGATCGCACCAACACCGTCATATACTGCCCGTCGATAAACGGCGCGGGGATAATCGGCGTAAACTGTGCGCGATCCGTCGCTACCTTTTTCACATATAGCTCATTCATTAAGTGGATCACCTGGTCTCTCGTGCCGATGATCCAAACTTGCGCGTTGCTCTCGCCCTGGTGCGATCGCACCAGCGCCTTAATCTCTGAACTCATGGGTTTTGCCTCGCTAATGCGTGTTGTAGAGGAAACGCGCTTAGGGCGTGGTTGACCCAACCACTTGTCAGCATTAGCAAGGCGCTTGATAATCATCAAAGCCTGGCTCCTGCCTCAGCCAGGAGTCAGGTCAGCTGGTTAGTGAGTGCGCTAACACTCCTAATCAGCGCCCAAAACCCCAAGCGCGCGTTAGAGATGTCACCGGAATTGAATTCCGGTATCGCAAAGAATAAACCAACTAGCCAGAGAAAACAAGTGTTTCTCTCTACATTTTGTGACGCTGCGCCATCATACCCATACAGGTGGCACCAGTCGATGCTGGATAACCCCGGAAGCGAAGGTATTATCCAGCACATTCGACGGATAAGCACTCCATTCTCCAGCATTAACCCTCAGATCTGCCGGATAACACCCTGAAACCTCAGTCTTATCCAGCAAATATCCTGTTTAATTCCTTAAAAACTGGGTATTATCCCGTAGAACTGCTGGATAATGCGGGAAATGTAGGGTCTTATCGAGCAGATCTGACGCTTAATACATAGTTAGGCGTTGCAACAATCCATCGGTATTCAATGGACACCAGAGAAACATACACACCAGGCTATACCCAAACCGCCAGCAATTTGATGGCTCGGAGGACTGCATCTAGCCACGCCGCATTTCTTCTGCCGCATCTGCTGGAGTCATCACGATTGCTCGATTGCGGATGCGGTCCCGGCTCCATGAGCTGTGACTTTGCAAAGATCGTGTCCACTGGCCACGTCACGGGAATCGACCGTGAGCAATCTCAGATTGAATTGGCACGCAACCGCGCAGAGGAACAGAATCTCAACAATGTGTCATTCCAGGTGGCTTCTATCTATAATCTGCCTTTCTCGGATTGCTCATTCGACGTTGTCTTCGCCCACGCTATCTTTGAGCATATATCTTCACATGACAAGGTTCTCAAGGAGATATTCCGTGTCCTTGCACCAGGTGGTTTGGCTGCCATTCGCAGCCCGGATTGGGGCGGATTTATCGTTGTCCCCGATACACCCAGTCTTCAATCGGCAATTCAACATTACGCTGAGCTTCAGACTGCCAACGGCGGCGATATTCATATAGGCCGCAAACTTCCTGGTTTACTCCGTGCCGCTGGCTTCGAGGCATTAAATTTTTCTGCCACTTATGATTGTTCTTTATCGCCGATGATTATTGCTGAGTATCTTGCTCTGCCATTGGTCGCGTCCGATGGGGAAGCTTTGCGAGAGTGGGGCAGGCATCCCGATGCCGTTTTTGCTCAGGCATGGTGCGAAATTCTCGGAAGCCGCAACGCTTAACAACCGCAATGCACCGGAACTTTGAAGTTTTTCTGGTTCTAGAAAAAGTTATCTGCGTCCGGTGATTGCGACCGCTATGCGGATTTTCCGTAAGGATGCGACAAAATTTTCTATGCTTATTTGAGGTCGAATCGGCATGAAGCACAAATGAAATAGTGCTTTGAGCTTGTTATGATATAACCCTTATCAAATTGTTGGTGAGAAGATGACTCAAGACAATAAGAACTATACTCAACAAAAGCTTTATACAAGGCTCGGCAAATGGTACAGTGTAGTGCTTCTGGGGTTTGCGTTTATTTCTGGTATTTCAATTGCTTTGAGGGCTATATCAGCCTCAGTTTTGAGCAGTGTTGATTTATTCAGCATTTTGCTAGCAGGAGCGTCACTTGCTGCTTTGATCGGAATTTTCATGGAGAAGATGTGGGCAAGATTTTTAACAATTGCTCTATATGCTTGTGTTTTCTTCTATGAATTGAGTGGTTTGAGCGGATTTTATCGTCGGTCTATGATTGAATCCGTAACTCTCATGGCGATGCCCACTGTGATTAGATTATTGGAGGTTGCAATACTCCTAGCTCTAGGAATCATATTGATACTACAAAGACCGAGTGCAGAACAGTAAGCCTGGTATCTCCAACAAAGCTATAATTTGCTCAAGGGCAGATGAGGTACAACTATTTATGTCCAACCTTGAGCAGATTGAAGCAGCAATTCTTTCATTGCCATCCAGTGAGTTCGATCAGTTAAGGTTGTGGTTCCTTGATTTAGACTACGAACGCTGGGATGAGCAGATAGAGCAAGATATTAAAGACGGTAAACTAGAGGCATTTGCTCAGGAAGCGATCGCGGAGTTTGAAGCGGGTCATTGCCGAGAAATTTGATGCACTATACAACTCGGCGATTTTGGCAGTGCTACAACGCACTACCCGAAAGTGTTCAGCGAACAGCAGACGAGTGCTACGAGTTGCTTAAAGTTGATCCATCCCATCCGTCTTTACATTTCAAGAAGTTGGGCAAGAAGTATTGGTCAGTTCGGGCAGGATTAAGCTATCGGGCATTGGGTGTTGAAGTTGAGAATGGTATTTCCTGGTTCTAGATTGGCACACATGCTGAGTATGACAAGTTGATCAGCAAGTTATAGCGCGGCATAACGTTCCTGGTGCAGCAGATTTACCCAAGCCCCTTGTCGAGTTGCAAAAATGCTTGCAACCGCTGACCAGGAACGTTAGCCGTTAGCGCTCTGGTGCTGTCAGTTGGTCGGTGGGTAGGCGATTCGCCCCCAATTGCAACATTTTGGTTCTTCGAGGTTTCGGTCATTGCAACAAGCCCCACAAGCTTTTGGGTCAGCCGCCCACGTTGAGTCGCGATAGGCTTGGGTCGGCAGTTTGAGGTTCCGAGAGGTGTCGGGGGGCGATCGCCGAAAAGTGCAGGTGCAGTCCAGTGTGGGCGATCGCCGAAAGGTACAGGTGCTGGGAGATGAAGGGCGATCGCTCGTCCTTCAAGAAAATCCTTGCAGCGATTTATATGGGCTTTCTTACATATCCTTTTTTCCCCTGTTGGGTAATGTTCTAGACCTGTGTATTGCTTGTCATATAGCCCGCCCAAATTCATAGCGGTTGATGAACAGCCCAATCACTGTGTCATGCATCAAGACAGATTTAGAGAAGCAAATGGTTTTGCGCGCCAACCGTTTGATCCGAGTCCTTAGCGTTAAGGGAATTGCTCATAAATAAAGTACCAACAGCCACTCTGAGAGAAACTTGATGTGTCGGCTGTGGATAAGGATTGCGGATGCTGGATGAGACGGTCAAATTGACGCTAAAAGATGCGGCCCAAAAAC